>ENA-OSEO01000036-OSEO01000036.1-sediment-metagenome-genome-assembly--contig:-NODE-36-length-330688-cov-6.796988_pt1 | contig 330688 bp, 283 predicted proteins | sample MGYA00237883_ERZ534232 | MGnify/ENA metagenome assembly ERZ534232
GGGTCCAGCTTCTTCGCGCGTTCCCTTCCGCTTGGTTGTCAAGTGATGTTTATGCAACTCACTTTCCGCTCTGAGTAATAAATACGGGGAGAAGGTCACCAATAGAGCCCTTTCAGCACGATCCGGCTCTTCTCCTCAGGGAAATTTGCTCCGGGTTATCACCCTCGCTGCCCAGGTCGCTTTCCGGACTTTATCTTGCTCGTTGCTACTTTCTGGCTCTCTTCTTGCTCCATGGCCTCCGCGAATTCTTTATTTTTCTGAATTTGTGTCATGAAGCCGAATCTGTGGGTAAACCCTTACGGCTACGTTCCCCAGGGCTTACCCCCTCTCACCGCTGTCCCAGACCTCTGGGGTCCCAACTGCGTTGACGGTTAGCGCCTTGGCCCGGGTCTTTACCCAGGTCGCGCTCAAACGCTGTCAAACCGTTCTCGAACGTTGCCTGGAATCAATGGACTAATTGGATTCACGCTGGGTATTGCTGAAAGGATAGAGGAATCATGTGCATTATTATAAAATTTTGAATGAGTTACTTATGCCTATTATATACGGTTTCTTTCAAGAATGATATAGTTTTATTCCCATCAACTTTTTAATCTCTGCCGAGACCGCGGGTACAGCTCCGCGTTCTGAAGCCACAAAAGCTCCCATGATATTTGCAAGCCTGGCGCTTTCAAATGGATCTCGCGATCGTTGAAAATGCATAATAAAAGCGGCACTAAAAGCATCACCGGCTCCAACGGTATCCACGACTTCGACAAGGTGTTCGGGAAAGCTCATGGCTGCATTTCCGCTGTACACATCACATCCCTCTTTTCCCTTGGTGATACAAATAACATTAAGAGAGAATTCGATCATGACCCGGCGGGCGAACTCGTGCATATTCAAAGCTCGACCATAGAGTAGCTCGGAGATCAAATTGGCTTCATCTTGATTCAACTTAACAATTGTCGCATTCATAAAAGATGTTTTTATAATTTCTTTTGGATGGAAGCCCATCCTGATGTTCACATCATAAAATACATCTTTAAATTGTAAAAATTCCAATAGACGCGTTAGTGAATTTCGTGAAACTTCGCCTCGTTGTTCGAGCGTTCCAAAGTACAGCACATCGAATCTATTGGCTTTTATTCTCTCTAGGTCGTAGTGGCTCAGGTCGATAAATTCGTAAGCGACATTGGTCCGTACTACAAAGGCAGGTACTCCGTGCGCGGTTAATGTTACTTCCGCAGTCCCAGTATTATGCTCGGAATCCCGTTGAACAAACGAAGTGTCGACCCCAAGGTCTTCCATCTCGAGGAACGCTTTCTGACCTAAATCATCGTTCCCAATACGGGTAATGATTGAGGAAGCGCACCCAAGCTGAGTCAAATGCGCCGCGACATTGAAAGGCGCTCCACCCAGATACTCTTTACCTTCAATGATATCCCAAAGAACCGCACCAAAGGTTAAGGCTTTAGCTGGCATGACGTGATCCCGGAGTTTGAAACCGGACTTTGCCCATGTACGGGTTCAACCGCATGGACATGGGCAGGGTATGCGGGTCCAATTCAGTTTCGACGTAGGTTCGTTCCACTATGATTCTTCTTGAAAGCGCCTGCTGTCGGAGGGGAGAATAATTTTCACATTACACTTGCTGGCTCCAGCCATGATTTCGCCCGGGACGGGTTTGTCCGTAACAATATAGTCTATCTCATCCAATCGGGAAAAGGTGAAGAGCACATTTCGATTGATTTTCGAACTGTCCATCAACATAGCAACTTTTTTTGCCGATTGGATCACCTTTGATTTCAGCTCGCATTCATAGGGATATGGATCCGAAAAGCCGCTTTCCAGAGAGAAACCGGTAGCGGAAATGAAAGCGATATCAATATTAATATCATCGATAAAATTCCGGGTAAATGGTCTGGTAACGCAAAGCTGCGTTTTGTCCAAATAACCTCCCAGCAAAGTGACTTCAGGATTCGGCCGTTTGATGATTTCCAGGCTGACATGCGGAGAATTGGTAGTAATATAAATCCTGATATCGGGAATGACTCGGGCGAATTCCATGATCGTTGTCCCGGAGGCCAAATAAATGGAATTTCCTTCCTCCAACAGCGAGAGGGATGCACGGGCGATAGCTCTTTTTGCATCAATATTTGTCGTGGTTCGATTCAGAAAATGATAGCCATTGGCCGAATATTTCTCTTCAAGGAACCTGGCTCCGCCATGCACTCTTTTAATAAATCCTTCCTTCTCCAGAAAAGAGAGATCCCTTCTGAGGGTCATTTCCGAGACATCGGGAAAAAGGGCCTTCAGGTCCGTTATCTTGACCTGGCCGTTTGTCTTGACGTAGTCGAGAACTCGTCTGCGTCTTTCAAGCTGCATATAGGAAACCCCGTTGCGTATGCTTTAAATGACGATATCGCTTTCATGATATTTTATATTCACCAAGGAAAAAGAGTCTTTCAGACAGTTCACCCCCCAAAGCCTACCTAAGATCGGCCCGCCACCAGACCATGCGGCCAACCGGTGCGTGGAACGGCCCCCTCCTTTGCGACCCACGGCAACTGAAGGGGTTGAAATGAGCGATTTTCATCGGAGCGCTGCTTTTTTCCGCTATCGCGCACCTCTTGCCCCAGGGGAAAATAGAAACAACCCCAAGGCGCGCTCTTCAGTTCTCCTTGCGGTTTGAAGACCGATTTTGCCCCAGAGTGAACAACCAATATTTTCACTACTATATGTGAGTTCGTTTGTCAAACGAAAAAAAACTAACATAAAACGGAAGAAATATGTTAATTTTTATTGACATTTTGTCCGTTTGTCCTTATCCTGACCTCGAATTGACGAAGAATACATGATATTGGCTCTGCCAAATTGTTTAACTTACTGAAAACACTTATATTTTACTTTGACCCGGGCATAAAGGCCCCTGGTTGTGAAAATCCGTCGCTCCCTGGAGACTTGCAAGCGGCGTCACCGCCCGCAAGGCGTCTCGCCCGTGAGCTGACCGGTGAAAGGTTCGATCATGAAAGCTGTTGTGTATTCGGAACCGCGACACTTTGAACTAAAAGAAATCGACAGTCTAAAGTGCGGACCCGAACAGGTCCTGATACGAGTGAAATCCTGCGGCCTGTGTAAAACGGATCTGCACATCCATGAAGGCCGCTTTATCTCCCAATTCCCTCTCATTCCGGGTCATGAATTTGCGGGCGTGGTCGAGGAAGTGGGCGAGGCGGTGACCGAAGCCCGGCCCGGCGACCGCGTGGTGGCGGACAATACGGTCTTTTGCGGCAAATGCCAGTATTGCCGGAGGAAGGAGGACCTTTTTTGTGAAAACATCTATTCCCTTGGCGTAACCGGACCCGGCGGATTCGCCGAATACGTCGTGGTCAACCAGGAAAAGGTGTTTCCCATCCCGGACGATCTAAGTTTTGACCAGGCGGCCTTCACCGAACCCATTGCCTGCGGGGTTCACGGTCTGGATGTGATGGATCTGAAGTTCGGCGACGATGTGCTCATCTTCGGGGCCGGGCCCACCGGAAACATCCTGGCCCAGCTTGTAAAAAACGGCGGGGCTGGCCGGGTGGTTGTCTGCGCGTCGTCCCAATTCAAGCTCGACCTGATCGAGGACCTGGGCGTCGGTCCGACGGTCGTTTTCGACCGAAGCGATTATACGCGTCACCAGACAACGATTATGCAGAGGTTTCCTAAAGGATTCGACGTGGTCATTGACGCCACCGGCGCAGCCTCGGTTGTCGAGCAATGTCCTCGATACGCCAAGCACGGCGCCAAAATCGTGGTTTACGGTGTGTGCCGCGAGGAGGACAGAATCAGCCTGAGTCCATACGACATTTTCGTGAGGGAGCTGAAGATCATTGGTTCCTTTGCCCAGGCCTACTGCTTCGACCGCGCGGTCAAGTACCTGGAAAACGGGCTAGTGAAAGTTGATCGTTTGATCTCCCACCGGTTTCCGCTGGAAGAGTACGGCCGGGCCCTGGAGATGATGGCGGGCGGCGGAGACCGGGCCAAGATCGTTATTCACCCCTGAGGCACGCGTTCCATGGAACTCACCACAATGAGAGCGGCTTTCCTGGAAGAGCCGGGCAGGATCAACATCAGACGGATCAAAATACCGAGACCCGGGCCGCGCGATGTCCTGATCAAGCTTGAGTACGTGGGCATCTGCGGCAGCGACGTTCACTACTATGAGGTGGGGCGCATCGGGGATTTCGTGGTCACCGAGCCATTGATATTGGGTCATGAACCGGCCGGGGTGATTGTTTCAAAGGGCGGGCAGGTGCAGGGTCTGGAGGTCGGCGACCGGGTCACCCTGGAGCCGGGTCTGGCTTGCGGTGAGTGCTGGTACTGCAAGAGCGGCCGATACAATCTGTGTCCGGGCATGAAGTTCATGGCCACCCCGCCGATCCACGGCGCCTTTGCCGAATACCTAGCCTATCCAGCGGACATGGTCTTCAAACTGCCCGAGACGGTTTCCACTCGGGATGGAGCCTTGGTCGAACCCCTGGCCATCGGCCTGTATGCGACCCAACAGGGAGGCGTGGAGCCGGGCAAAAAGGTGGCCATCCTGGGCGCGGGATGCATCGGCCTGGTCGCTCTCCTGGCGGCCAAGGCCGCAGGCGCGGCGGAAACCTACGTGGCCGACGTCCTGGACAACCGCCTGGAAATCGCCAAGCAGATCGGGGCAACTCAGGTCATAAACGCCGGCAAGGCGGACATAGCAGCTACGGTGAGAGAGCTGACCCAATATCAAGGCGCGGACGTGGTCATCGAGGCCGCCGGTTCTGCGCAGACCATCGGCCAGACCGTGGATTGCATCCGCCCGGGCGGGGCCATCGTCCTGGTGGGCCATTCTTCCCAAAGTCAGATCCCTTTTGATTTCAATAAAGCCATTGTGCAAGAAGTGACGATCAAGACGATCTTCCGCTATAGGCATATCTTCCCCCTGGCCATCGCCGCCATCGCCGACCGCCGCGTCAACCTCAACCCAATTGTTTCGGCTGAATTCGATTTCGATCGTATCGCCGAGGCGTTCCGCTTCGTTTCCCAGCATAAGGATCAGGTGGTCAAGGCGGTGGTCAAATTTTAGAAATGTCCGGCCGAGGGGTAGAGGAGGAAAGACCGTGGTAAACCGACATTTTGAAAAGGGTTGGAAAGTCTTACAGGATGTCCATGATCTTGGTGAAGAAAGGGGCATTTTTCGACCGGATTTTCAGCCCATCGCCAGCCTGGACCGCGATCCGGACGAACGCTCCCAAGAGCTCTCTTACGGCTTTTCCGGGTGGGAACCTATTGACCGCTTGGCCCATCTCCAGGTGCTATTCGCGGGCCAGCCGTATTTCGGCCGTGAACTCCGGTATTTCAACAACGCGCCCTGGTGGTACCGCTACGAGTTCGATCTGGCGGGCGAATCTGAGGTCAAGTTCGCCGCCTTGCGCTTCGAGGGGGTTGACTATTTCTGCCGGGTCTGGCTGAACGGCGAGTTCCTGGGCGAACACGAAGGCGCCTCGATCCCATTTGAATATGAGGTCGGCCGGTTGCTAAACCGCGATGCAACGAATCTGCTGGTGGTCAAGGTCTGGTCGCCCTGGGACAATCAGCTCATGCCGGGTCTCGAAGCGGCACGCACCGTATCGAGCCTCCGGAACATGATCAAAGGCTCCTACGAACACGCCGATGGTTTTTTGCAGCGTGACATCAACCCCGTGGGTCTCTGGGGCCGAGTCTCACTGATCGAACATGCCGGCGTCAGGCTCAACGGCCGTCCTTTCGTCACCACGGAATACACCGAGGGAGAGGGTTCGGGAAAAGTCAAGGTGACGGTTCCCCTTCAGGTCAGCGAAGAGAACAAGGACGTCGCGTTCCGTTTGCGCATCCTGGACGAAGCCACGGGCCTGGAAAAGGCTGTAGTGGAGACATCCACGTCGCTCAAGTCGGGCCAGGGGGATCATGTCCTCGAATGCGTCGTGCCTCACCCTTCGCTCTGGACGGCGTGGGATCAGGGCGAACAGGCGCTCTACCTGGCCGTGGTTGAACTATGGTCCGGGGATACCTTGCTGCAAAAGGCGGAAGAACGCTTTGGTTTCAGGACGGTCGAATGCGTCCGCACCGCCGAGGAAACCTCCTATTATCTAAATGGTCAGCGGATTTTCCTAAGAGGCACCAGCTACTTTCCCGACGTGTATGTCTCCCGAATGCACCAGGAGCGATACAAGCGCGACCTGGACGCCGTCAAGCGGGCCGGGTTCAACGCGGTCAGGATTCATGTTCATATAGCCCGCCAGGAGTTTTACGACCTTTGCGACGAACTGGGCCTCCTGGTCTTCCAGGATTCGGAACTCAACTGGATATTCCCCCTGACCGAGGAATTCACCCGGCGCGCGGTAAAAGTCTTTGGAGACATGATCCGCGAACTCAGGAATCATCCCTCGATCATCACCTGGATCTGCATGAACGAGCCGGACCTTTGGGAGGCCATGCTGCCCGAGGAAAAGCGAGAGGCCCCCATGATGACCCGGCAGCCCGGTCCTCAGCTCCTGGCCGAAGCCAAAAAGCTGGACCCGACCCGGCCAGCGATCAAGGGTTCCCATTGCGCCGACGACCCGGACAGCGGGGACAGCCACAACTATGTGGGCTCGATCCAACGGGAATCAACACACTACACGGATATCTACGACATACCGAGAAAGGTACGCTCCGGAATCGGCGGCGGCCGGGCCAGCACGGAAAAGCTCAACACCGAATTCGGCTTCGACGCCCCGTCCTGCCTCGAAAGTCTGAGGCGCACTCCTGAGATTCATGAACGGCTCAAGCTCATTGCCGCCGGCATCGAAAGCATCCAGTATTACCAATACCGCCTGCTGAAATATTATGTGGAACAGTATCGGATCAATAAATACCGGCCCTGCTCGGGTTACTTCCAGTTCCTTTTCTCCGACGTATGCCCCCAGAGTTTCTACGGCATCTATGATTATTGGGGGCTGCCCAAACTGGGGCTGGCCGCCTTTGAAGAAAGCAACCAGCCCCTCGGTATTTTCATGGAATACAAACATCAACCCGTGGCCATCTGGTTGGCCAATGATCTCCCGCAAGAATTCAAGCATTGTCGCGCCGAGTGGTCGGTCGTTGACGACAACCATGCTGAAGTCCTGAGCGGCTCCGTGGACCTGGATATCGCCAGGGACTCGTGCCTTCGTGTTACCGATTTTTCTTTCGCCGTAAACCCGGAAACGAATTACAGGGTGAGTCTTTTCGTCCGCAACTCGGATGGAAAGCTGTTGGCCAGGAACATCTATGATAACCCGTTCCAACACCCGGCCCACCCGAGGGGTCATCCATCGCGTCTCGATCATGAACTCGGCGTGAGGTTGTACTGGGCCGAGTGACGTATCGAGAAGAGGATTGGTTTTATTGCCCCAAACAATAGCCGCCCGGGAAGTGAAGCGTCAGGCGGTTTCGGGGCGGAGGATCAGGAAGAAGGTTAAAGAGAGCAAGGTAACAATCATGAAAAGGAGGGGAATCATGAGCAAGAAAAAACTGTGGCTTGCCAGTGTGGGGGTTTTGGGAGCATTTCTCCTGTTGTTTGTCACCGCAACCGCCTGGGGAGCGGGCGAGATCAAAGAGGAGCTGCCGGACACCTACAAGGTATGGGGCAAGAAGTATTGGCCGACCGATCCGGTTCGAGGCGGGTATTATCGCGCGGCCCGCACCAAGTATGTGGGCAACATGAATCCCAATCACTGGCCGCTGAATGACCCCGTGGTTCTTGGTTATCTCTACGAAGGCCTCCTGCTGGATGAAGGCGATTTTCTGCCTACTGGTGGATTCCTGGCCGAGTCCTGGGAATTCATAGACGCAAGCACCTTTGTTCTTACCCTCAGGAAAGGTGTAAACTTTCATGACGGCACGATGCTCAACGCGGCCGGCCTCAAGTACCTATTTGACTACATTATGGATCCAAAGAACAAGTGCTGGACCAGGGGGTATCTCAAGCCCATCAGTTCTATCGAGGTAATGAACGAATATTCCCTGAAATTCCATTTTAGCAAACCATGGGTCTCATTTCCCGATGTGCTGGCCAGCATCCCCGGACGGCCCATTGCCGTTGCGGCCTTGAAGGCCGATGTGGCTCTCCGAGAGGCCCAAGAATTGGAAAGAGAGGCGAAAGAAGCGGCAAAAGAGGCGGAAAAAGGTGATGACAAAGCCAAACAAAATTCTGCTAAATTGGAAGAAAAAGCACAGCAGGCCATGGCCAGGGCCAAAACGCTGAAAAGTTCAGATATCAATCCTATCGGAACCGGTCCATATATGTTAGAGGAAGCGAGTCCCGGCAATTATCTGAAGGTGAAGAGGAACCCGAATTGGTGGTACGGCCGGAGCATCAACCACCCGGATATGCCGTACTTTGACGGGATGCTGTTCAGCGTAATCCCTGACCCTTCCGTCCAGTTGGCCAACCTGAGGGCAGGCAAGATCGATTATCTGCTTTTCGACAACGCGCTCTATCAGGATTTAAAGGCCAACTCCAATTTTAGAGTGGTTACCTTGCCCATGCCTTTTGTGACCGGTTTCTCCTTTAACTTGGCCAAGGGACCGTGCCAGGATATTCGGGTGCGCCAGGCTCTCTCACACGCCATAGACCGAAAAGCGCTAGTTGTCGGAACGCAATACGGCCTGGCCCCTGTAGCCAGTTGCATCTTTCCGAATAATCATTGGGCGCACAATCCCGATCTGAAGCCGGTGAGCTACGATCCCGAGCTGGCCAAAAAGCTGTTGGCTGAAGCCGGGTTCGCCAACGGCCTCACCATAAAGGGTTTTGCGGCCAACACGATCGAGTTTACCAATGTGACCGAAGCGGTCAAAGCCATGCTTTCCAAGGTGGGCGTTGACTATCAGGTGATCTTGCTGGAAGCTGCGGCCATCGACGGCATGAGGCAGAAGCTGGATTATGACGCCTATCTGTGGCAGGAGATGTATCTCAATTGGCCGGATACGGTATTGACCAAGCTGTATCATCCCAACGGCATGACCTATGGCCGGACAAAGAACCAGAAGGTCATTGACCTTATCGAGGCTGCCCGCAACGAAATCGATGTGAACAAGAGGAAGCAAATTTATCATGAAGTGGAAAAGCAACTTTATGATAATTATGAAGACGCTTGGTTCTATTGGGGGAGCGCCGGCATGGCTTACAATAAAAACGTGATGGGCTACAATTACAGGATGCACATGAAATACGGCGGGGCTTTCTGGGTCACGCATCCTTTGTGGTTCAAGGACGGTCACCCCTAAGCAGGCCGATGTAATCGCAAGTCATAAACTAGGCACCGACGAGTCTGGGGCTTTGCGGCTCCAGACTCTTTTTCCCTGGTGGCTGAAGTGCTACTATGGCCTTAACCTGACTTTTGGAGGTTGTCATGAAACCGACATTGGGCCTGATCGTGGGGAACCGGGGCTTTTTCCCTGATGAACTGGTCAAGGAGGGGCGCGAGGAGATTCTGCAGGTTTTGAAGGCCATGAATTGCGAGGTGATCGCCCTGGGGCCGGGCGATACCAAACTGGGCGCGATTGAGACCTATGATGACTCCCGAAAGTGCGCCAATCTGTTCAAGGGCCACGCGGACAAGATTGACGGCGTAATCGTCACCCTCCCCAATTTCGGTGACGAGCGCGGCGTGGCCGACACTCTGAGGCTTGCCGGGCTCAACGTCCCCGTGCTCGTCCACGCCAGCTCCGACGATCCGCAAAAAGCCATGATGGGCCGGCGAAGGGATTCCTTTTGCGGAAAGATATCTGTGTGCAACAACCTGAACCAGTACCGCATCCCTTTTTCACTGACGAAAAATCACACGGTCAAGGCGGATAGCGAAGAGTTCCGAAAAGAAATCCGGAAATTCATAGGGGTATGCCGGGTTGTAAAGGGCATGAGAAACATGCGCATCGGGGCCATCGGCGCCCGCCCGGCCGCCTTTAACACGGTTCGTTTCAGCGAGAAAATTCTCGAAAGCCAAGGTGTTTCGGTTGATACGATCGACCTGTCGGAGATTTTGGGCAGAATCGAGAGACTGACGGATACGGATGCCCGGGTATCGGCTGAACTTGGGCGCATCAAGGATTATGCTGAAACCAGCCATATTGACGAAAAATACCTGGTTCGCATGGCCAAGCTGGCCGTGGTTATCCACGATTTCGTCCGCGAACGCGACCTTAAGGCCACGGCTATTCAGTGTTGGACAGCGATGGAAGAATATCTCGGGATTGCGCCCTGCGCCGTAATGAGCCTGCTCAGCGACTCACTGATTCCGAGTGCATGCGAAGTGGATGTGTTGGGAGCGTTGACCATGTATGCGCTTCAGCTCGCTTCCGGTCAGCCGAGCGCCCTGCTGGATTGGAACAACAATTACGGGGATGATCAGGATAAGTGCGTGCTTTTTCACTGCTCCAACTTGCCCCGATCCTTTTTTTCTTCGATGCGCCTGGATTTCCATGAGATCCTCGCGGAAACTCTCACCCCGGAAAACACCTACGGAACATGCGTCGGCCGGATCAAGCCCGAACCGATGACCTTCGCTCGTCTTTCGACCGACGATGCGAGCGGTAGGCTTATCGGTTATCTCGGGCAAGGAGCCTTCACGGATGATCCGCTGAAAACCTTTGGTGGCTTCGGCGTTGTCGAAATTCCCGACCTCCAAAATCTCCTGAAATTCATCTGCCAAAAAGGATTCGAGCATCACGTGGCCGTGAATCTTTCCAGCACGGCCGATGTCCTTTATGAGGCTTTCACCATGTATCTTGGTATAGAAATCTACTATCACAATTAGGCCAACAAATTTCTGATAAGGTGTAATATCATCCAATCTCATAAAACCATGATTAGCGTGCTCGCTCTACTTATGAGCTTTTCTCACCAATCACCCCGAGATGGCTGATGTCACTCCTGCGCGTCTAAATAGGATGGCCAGGGAACATGTCGATGCTGGAAATGTCACTGCCCAGAGCGCTGCAATCCATATCAGCCCATGAACGTACATCTGTAGCGCAATGAACGGAAGCAACAAACCATTTGCGGTCAAGAAGATACGCGCTACCCGTTCGATCCCGCTGCCTGTGAAGACTCTCGCGGCGAAGAGCGTGGCTGTATGGGTTCAGAGCATTTGGGACACTGCACAGATTGAAATAGGATAGAGGTTCGACTTCCTTACAGAGATTGATGGTCTTGCGCCGAGCCTTCAGCTTCCGCCTGGCTTTATATATCATCCTCTCTCTTCGCCCAAAACATACACCATACAGGGTCACATCGCCCAGGGCCTATTAGAACTGGTTTCAAAACCTCCCTTTTGGCTTCATCTCTTTGGTGGGTTTAAAGGGCAATCCTTAAAATATAATTGTATATTCAATCAGTTGTCCTTCTTGGCCCTCCTCGATCTTGACCCAACCCACGGCCCTGAAACGGCTCCAGAGAGGTTTTGAAACCAGTTGTAATATCGCTGAATGTTTTAGATCGAAGTAGAAACCCCCACCCTACGGGTGGGGTTATGGGGACTGGCTGTGCCGGTCCCGGATGGGAATGGCCCAAGGCCGGTTGGTTATGTGTAGTATGCATATGAAACCAAAGCTGAGTTGGCAATCAGAGCTTCTGTGAGCGTTATGTCCGCGGTCAATTTCAAAGCTACAATCCTGCTCGTGGGCGGCTTCATCGCCCCCCTATGGGGGGCTTGACCAAAGCCGCACCCTACGGGTGCGGATTCTTTACTAGGTCACATTAAGGGCCCGTTCTGTCGTTGCGAGGAGCCACGCCTTGGCGTGACGACATGGCAATTTCATTCGTTTTCAGCCAGGTAAAGGATTACCTCGCTTCGCTCTCAAAGACGGAAACTGGTTGATTTAATGCAAGGAACCTATGGGACATGACACTATTATTTGTCTTTATAAAATGCTTTCGAATACTCAGCCGAAGGCATGATATAGCATCAAGGATGCTTGCATTATGCTCGAATTCCATCAATTTCAATCATACTAAAAATATAATATAGTTCCAAAGGCATCCGAATAATGCACTATGCTTAGCAAAATGTTCATTGCTGCAGTCGGTTTCAATGGTTATACGCTTCCCATAAAAAATACCTCCTTATAGTCGAGGCTCAAAAAACGAAAAATTTTCTTCTCGCTAAAGTAAAAAAATATGCAAATTAAGTACCATATCTCCGGAATAGCTAAGGGGTTCTCTTCGACTGCTTGTCAATCTTTTTCTTCATCTTCTGTTTCTCTTTTGCAGCGTTTTGTTTCTGGCCCTTTTCCTTATCCTTCTTGCCCTTGTCCCCCATTGAGTAAATCCTCCTGTCGTTATTTTTCATATTTTCATCGCGCGGGCACTACTTTGATTTTCTAATTCCTTTTCTCACTTAGTGGTGACTGAAAATATGACCCTGCAACCTTCTTCTTCCTGGGCATGGGCTGTCTCCTTTAGCGTTTGGATTTCGGGGAAATATTTGCCTAACTAAAGCCCATTGATTCTATGACTTTTTTCAACCTACATCTCGTCTTAGCTCGGGTATAAGCTCTTTATACTCACCTTTCTACGTGACACTAATAGTCCTATCAAACCAGATCCAAAAAGCCAAATAGCGGCCGGAAGAGGAGTAGGTTCTCCATAGACTTGGAGTTCATTGATACCGCCGCTATCGAGATAATAGCTATCCACATTAAACATGACAAATCTCGCCGAAGTAGGATCAATGTCAAAGGTTTCCCATGGAATATCATTCCCCGTACCATAAACAGAGTCAAGACGGTCGTCAACAACTGTAGTATAGGCTGAACCATCAGTCGATAGAGATATACGGAAATCTTTTGTAGCTCTGTCCTCGAAGTCTCTGTTATGGGTATTTTGTATCATGAAATAATCGATGTTGAACACGGCAAGCAAATCGATGATAATATATCCTATTTCGTTGTGGCCTGTTAGCCAAAACGACCAATCATCAGGAGATCCGGTGTCATTAAATTGGCCATCGTTAGCGTTTTCAAAAGGGAAGATCTCATGCTCTGCTGGGTTAGTTCCATCGCCGAAGTAGCCTGAACCAGTTATCGGTTTATCTTGAGAAAGTAATACAGGAGCTGCAAAAGATGTAGTCACGTAAAGCAAAAAGAATAATGCGACTATTATGATATAATAGTAGTTCTTCATTACTTTTCCCCTTTCAGCTCAGCGGTGTCAATCACTATAAGCTTATCAATTTCATGCTTTTTCCGATATGCGGCCAGAGTAATCCCTTTGGCTTTCCAAGTCAAGCCAAATTCCTTGTGTGAACTGTGCTGGAACTCCACTTGGTAACGACTGTGCGCCGAAGGTGGTGAAGTTATCTGCCCGCATCAAACCTTAGAAGCTCTAGCAGGCGACTGTGACATCTTGTGGTTCTATTATCTTACAAATCGTATGACTTTTCTTCCATTTCCCGAAGTTTGAACCGGCCACGGTCGAAGGACAATTTTTGACGCAGTATTCAATTTGCTAAAAACGCAACATAGCCCGATCATCAGCTCCGATCCAACGCGGGCATTGCGAAGGTTGGGAATTAGATGAGGCTTTTGCTAGAGCCAGCCTATTGCCTTATCGATAGCGGTTTCCCAGCTGGCAGCTGAAATGAGCAGTAATGAGGCTGAAGAGAGGTTAGGTGGTGGGGCCATACTTGAACCGGAGAAGGCAACTTCGGATCGTTTCAGACAGTATTTGCTTAAAAAGGCGAAAACTTCGTCACCAATTCCGTTACCCTGTGCGTTGTGGGCCTTTGGGCCGACCCTTATTGTGTGGTGACTCTATGGCGACTCAACAAAAAAAAGGACTTAAGCCATAATGGCTTAAGTCCTTGATTTCTTTGGTACGCCGCCAGGGAATCGAACCCCGAACCTAATGATTAAGAGTCATTTGCTCTGCCAATTGAGCTAGCGGCGCATGCGCGGCCTCATCGGCGTTGGTTTTTGTTTAGCATCGGCCCTGGGAAAAGTCAAGACGCCGAGGCCCAATTCTTTGCCAACGGGCGGTCTTTCGGGTTCGGTTCGCTGGACGGTCGGGATGGAATCGGCGCGCCCGCGCCAGACCCATGGCCTTTGGGCTCGGTTTTTCCCGACGAGGCGCGGTCCTTATTTCTAGGCGCGCGGCCCACGGCGTGGGAACGCCTTTCGAGGCTCGGGCTGCTTTTAAAAAGCCCCGGCCAGCCAGGCCCGGACGATGCAAGCGCCTTTTTCGGAGGCCTCGCGGGTGGTTCGCCGGACGAAATTCGTTGACTTTCATCCGCGATTTTGGAAGGATGAGCCTCGTCTTCAACTTGGCTGAGCAATGAAGCAGACAGAGGAATCCAGGAAAGACAGGGCTTTGCGGCGGTTGGCGCACAGCGGGCGCCCAGGGGTTCCTCTTAATGGAGTGGAAGCATGCGGGATTTTTTGATTCGCCGGCTGTTGGCCTTGATTCCCACCCTTTTCTTTGCCACGATCATTGTCTTTTTCGCCATCCGCATCACCCCGGGCAGCATCATCGACCTGATGGTCACCCAGCACGACATCGACGCCAGCGGCACGAGCCGCGAGAAAATCCGGCACGCCCTGGGTTTGGACGTGCCCATCTATATCCAATACGGGACTTGGGTCAAAAACATTGTCCTCCACGGCGACCTGGGCCGTTCCCTCTGGAAGGAGACCGCGGTCGTTGACGAGGTCAAAGAGCGCCTGCCCATCACCTTTGAGCTGGGTGTGCTCGGTCTGGTCATCGCCCTCATCATCGCTTTTCCAGTCGGCATCTATTCCGCCATGCGCCAGGATACCGCGGGGGATTATATCGGGCGAACCATAGCCATTTTAGGCTTGGCCGTGCCCGGCTTTGTCATAGGCACGTGGGTGATGGTCTTTCCCTCCATGTGGTGGGGCTGGTCCCCGCCTCTCCAGTACGTGCCCCTGCTTAAAGACCCGGTGGCCAATCTGAAAATGTTTCTCATTCCGTCCGTGATCCTGGGGGCGAGCATGTCCGCGGTCACCATGCGCATGACGCGGACCATGATGCTCGAAGTGCTGCGCCAGGACTACATCCGCACGGCCTGGGCCAAGGGGCTGAAGGAACTGCTGGTCGTTCGCCGCCACGCCCTCAAAAACACGCTGATTCCGGTCATCACCCTGATCGGTTTGCAGCTGCCGATCCTGATCGGGGGGACCGTGATCATCGAGCAGATATTCGCCCTGCCGGGCATGGGCCTGCTCATGCTGGAAGCCATCAACCAAAGAGATTACCCCATCATCACCGGCCTGATGCTGGTCATGGGGCTGGTGATTCTGTTGATCAACGTGCTCGTGGACCTCAGCTACGGGTATCTGGATCCCAAAGTTCGTTACAAGTAGCATTGTTTGGACGGTAGCTTAAAACATGTCTGTTACCTATGATGAGTTTGCGGCCCGGAAGAGGCGATCCTTTGCCCTGAGCTTTTTCAGGCGCCTGTTCAAGGAAAAACCCTTGGGGGCCATCGGCGGGGTCATCTTTGTCATCCTCCTGTTCACGGGCATTTTCGCCAATTTCCTGGCACCCCACGGATACAACGAGATCAACCCCATCGACCGGCTCCAGGCCCCCTCAGCCAAATATTTCTTCGGCACGGACAACCTGGGGCGGGACCTGTTCAGCCGCGTCATTTACGGGGCGCGTTTGTCGGTGATCATCGGCTTTTCGGCCACCACGATCTCGATTATTCTATCCACGATCATCGGGCTCTTTACCGGATTTGTCGGCGGCAAGGTGGACCTGGTCGTCCAGCGCTTCGTGGACGCCTGGATGTGTTTCCCGGGTCTGATCATCCTCATCGTGGCTGTATCGTTTGTCGGGCCGGGCATGATCCAGGTCATCGGCATTCTCGGCTTGCAGTATGGCATCGCCGGGTCGCGGATCATCCGGGGTTCGGTGGTCAGCACGCGGGAAAACATGTACGTGGAAGCGGCCCGGGCCGTCGGCGCTTCCACCATAAGGCAGATGCTCCGGCACATCCTGCCCAACATCATGGCTCCGATCATCGTTCTGTTCACCACCCGCATCGCGGCGGTCATTCTGGCCGAGGCGAGCATGAGCTTTCTCGGGCTGGGCGTTCCCCCACCGGCTCCGAGTTGGGGCGGCATGCTCAGCGGCAACGGTCGAGACTATATGTATCTGGCCCCGTGGTTGGCCATCTTCCCGGCGATCGCCCTGGCCGTGGTGGTCTATGGCATCAACGTTTTCGGAGACGCCATCCGGGACCTGCTCGACCCGCGCCTGAAAGGCGGTTCGGGCCGTTACTCGGGAAGCAATGTGCAGATCAAACGGCAGGCCAAGCAGAAGGAGGCCAAAGCCGCCTAGCCGAAGGCGTCAAGCGGTTCGGCCCGTTTGAAAAATTAGGGAATTAAGCCAAAGAGGCTATGCAGAAAGGGAAAGGAGGCAACATATGACAAGAAGGTTTTTACTGGTACTCATGGTTTGTGTTTTAGGGGCGACGCTGATGGCCATGCCGGCCGCGGCCGAGGACAAGCCGCAGTATGGCGGTTCGCTCCGCGTGCTGACCCTGGTTCCCATGCTCAACCCCCTTACATGGGACAACTACAACTGGGCCTGGAAGCACGCCAATGACACGGGTCTCTTCCTGGAACATCTCCTGGTCGGCGACCTGGGAAAGGGTCCCCGGGGGACAAAGGAATACGCCTTTACCTCCAGCGCCTGGATTCCGCCCGAGGTGCTCAAAGGCGAACTCGTGGAAAGCTGGGAAGTGCAGAAAAATCCCCTGGCCCTGATCTTCCACGTGCGCAAGGGTGTCATGTGGCAGGAAAAACCGGGCGTGATGAAGGCCCGGGAATTCACGGCCGATGACATCGTGTACAGCATGACCCGCCTGGCCAAGAGCCCCAAGGCCATCCCCCTGTATCTCGAGTTCATCGATCATTGGGAAGCCAAGGACAAGTACACGGCTATCGCCCATCTCAAGGAGTGGTGCACCAACTGGCCCTACCGTTTCGGTTGGGGGTACTACGACGCCGTACAGCCGCCCGAGATGGAGAAGGCCGGGGCCAACGATTGGAAGAACGCCTGCGGTACCGGCCCGTACATGATCACCAACTACAAGAGCGGCAGCATCGAGACTTTCACCAAGAATTCCAAGTATTGGGGCAAGGCGACCATCGCCGGCAAAGAGTATCAATTGCCCTTCACCGACGAAGTCAATTACGTCATCATCAAGGACGAATCGACCCGGCTGGCCGCCCTGCGCAGCGGTCAGGTGGACATGATGATGTCCATCAACTGGAAGTACGTGGACAGCCTGAAAAAGACCAATCCGCAGCTCAAGTGGAGCAAGCAGTTAACTATGGGCGGCTTCATGCTCGCCCTCCGCATGGACACCAAGCCCTTCGACGACATCCGCGTCCGGCGGGCCCTCAACCTGGCCGTCAATCAGCAGGAGATCATCGACAGCTTTTATGGCGGGAACGCGGAACTGATCAACTATCCCTATCCCTCCACCTGGAAGACGATCTTCACGCCGTTCGACAAGCTGCCCCCGTCGGCCAAGGAACTCTTCACCTACAATCCGGAAAAGGCCAAGGCCCTGCTGAAGGAAGCCGGTTACCCCAACGGGTTCACCTTCAAGGCCCAAGTGTCCAACTCCAGCCAGGAGGGCATGGACCTGGCCGCCATGATCGTGGCTTACCTGGCCAAGGTCGGTGTGACCCTCGAACTCGAAACCATGGACTACCCGTCCTACCTGAGCAAGATGACCAGCAAGACCCATGGGCCCGGATATTTCTTCTCCAACGACCATGGCAACCCCTTTGCCACGATCCGCAAGAATTTCCTGCCCGGTCAGACCTGGAACCCCTATATGTTCAACGACGAATGGCTGACCAAGACCTGGAAGGACGCCATCACCAATCCCAACCTCGACCAGGAACAGCTTAACAAGATCTTCAGAGAAATGAACGTGTACTGCATCGACAAGGCCCCGGCCGTCTGGCTGCCCGGGGCGTACTTCTATTCGGCCTGGTGGCCGTGGGTCAAGAACTACTACGGCGAACTGCGCGTGGGTGCGTACCGTCCCGGTCCCATTTTCGCCCAGATCTGGATCGACCAGGATCTGAAGAAAAAGATGGGTCATTAGCCGATCGCTTTTGATTTCAACTCAACACGGGGGACGACGGGCATACCGTCGTCCCCTGTTTTTTCGAACGGCCCGGACGGCATAACCGCGCCGGGACCGGACTTGGCCTGGCCGGGAGGGCGTGGTATGATTTTAATCAACAAGCAATCACGCAATCCGGCTTTGCGCCGCGAAATAAGGAAGAATAAGTATGGCTGAAAACAGACAGTGGGACCGGTCCGCGGACGTGGTCGTCGCCGGGTACGGCGGGGCGGGCGCCGTGGCGGCCATTGCCGCGCATGACGCCGGGGCTGAAGTGCTGGTGGTCGAAAGCCGGGCCGAGGGCGGCGGCAACACCCGGGTCTCCATGGGCGGCTTTCTTTGTCCCACCGACGCCCAGGAGGCGTACACCTACCTGCGGGCCTTGTACGATCTTTCGCGGTCCGAGTGCGACGAGGACATGCTCCGGGTCTTTGCCCAGGCCTCGGTCGGGCTGGCGGAGTGGGTCCAGGGTCTGCGGCCGGAAACCCAGGTGCAGGTGTACGGCCACGCCGGCTTTCCCGAGGTGGCCGGGGCCGGGTCCATGAACAAGTATCTGGTCAGCGGCAAGGGCCAGGGTTCGACCGTGTTCGCCCGCAATCTGTGGGCGCTGCTCAGCGCGGCCGTGGAAACGGACCGGGGCATCCCGGTGCTGCTGGAGACCCCGGTCAGGCAGCTCGTGACCGACGGCCAGGGCCGGGTCATCGGCCTCGCGGCCGGACCCAAGGGCCGGGAGACGGCCATCCAAGCCCGGCGCGGCGTGATCCTGGCCACGGGCGGCTACGAGTTCGACTCCGGGCTGCTGCAAAACAGCGTCAAGGGATTTCCCATTTACGCCCTGGGCAGCCCGGGCAACCGCGGCGACGGCGTGCGCCTGGCCCAGAAGGCGGGCGCCGGCCTGTGGCACATGAACGGCGTGTCCTGCGCCCTGGGCATCAAGACGCCCGAGCACGAGGCCGCCTTCATGGTCGTCATGGCCGCGCCGGGCCACATCTTCGTGGACCAAAACGGCCAACGCTTCGTCAACGAACGGTCCATCGAATCCCACGCGGGTCTTCTGGCCGTGGATTTTTTCGACGGCCACGGCCTGACCTATCCCCGCATCCCTTGCTTTGCCTTGTTCGACGAGACGGCCCGCTTGGCCGGACCGGTCACCCGGGCCGCCGGGCTGGGCGCGGCCGGGCAGGTCTATGAATGGAGCCGGGACAACGCCGCCGAGATTGAAAAGGGCTGGATCGCCCGCGGGGAGACCCTGCCTGAACTGGCCGCCAACCTGGGCCTGGACGGCGAGGCGCTTACGCGGACCGTGGCCGAGTGGAACCAGGACGTGGGGCGGGGCCGGGACGCCCGGTTCGGCCGGCCGGTGCGGGCCGACGAATCGCCGGGGGCGGTGCTGTCCGCGCCCCTGGACAAGCCGCCCTTCTACGCCCTGACGCTCTACCCCTGCCTGATCAACACCCAGGGCGGGCCGAGGCGCGATGCGTCCGCCCGGGTCCTGGACGCTTTCGGACGGCCCATCCCCGGCCTTTACAGCGCCGGCGAACTGGGCTCCATGTGGGGACTCATCTATCAGGGCGCGGGCAACATCGCCGAGTGCATGGTCTTCGGCCGCGTCGCCGGCCAAAACGCCGCGTCCGAGGCGCCCTGGACCGCGTAAGGAGAGAGATCATGGACATCGAATGGTTGGGCCACGCCGCTTTTTTGATCACCCTGGAAAACGGAACCCGCGTCCTGACCGACCCCTACGAGGCCGGGTATAAGGACCTGATCCGCTACGGCCCCATCGAAGTCGAGGCCGACGCGGTCACGGTCAGCCACGAACACGGCGACCACAACCACGTGGCCGGCCTGCCCGGCGGCCCGCAGGTGGTGCGCGGTCCTGGCGTTCACACCGCGGCCGGCGTCACTTTCGAGGGCCTGGCTTCGTTTCACGACATGGTGGAGGGCAAGGAGCGCGGGCCGAACACCATTTTCTGTTTCGAGGCCGAGGGGCTTCGGGTCTGCCATATGGGCGACCTGGGGCACCCCTTGGACGATGACCTGATCGCGGCCCTGGGCCAGGTGGACGTGCTGCTCCTGCCCACCGGCGGCCCCCGGGCCACCCTGCCGCTTGACGACGCCCGCGAGGTCCGGCGGCGTCTCAGTCCCGGCGTGACCATCCCCATGCACTTCAAGAACGACAAGTGCCCCTTCCCGGTTCACACCGTGGATGATTTTCTCAGCGGCGAAGCGGGCGCTCGGAAACTGAACCAGACCCGGATTAAGGTCTCACGCCAGACCCTGCCGGCCCAGGCCGAAGTCTGGGCGCTTGAGCCGGCCTTATAATCAGGAGGAAAGCAAGATGATCATCGACGTTCACTATCACCTCATGCCCCGTCTGCCCAAGGCGATGGCCGAACAGATGGCCCTGCACTCCGCGCATGGAGCCGAGCGGTTCGGCCTGAAAATCGATGCCGAGGACGTGGTCCGGCGGGCCGTGGAAACCTGGGCCGATCCCACGGGCGAGCGCATGGTCGAGGCCATGGAGGCCTCCGGCGTGGACCTGATCCTGGCCTGCATGATGGACGACGCCAGAAACCCGCGCCTGACCGCCGAGCGGATGCAGGAGGGGAACCGGCTGGCGGGCGAGATAGCCCGCAGGTTTTCCGGCCGCGTGCTGGCTTTGGCCGGCGTGGACCCCAGGCGGCCCGAGGCCCCGGACATGATGAAGCAGTGCTTTGAGGAGTTCGGCCTGCTCGGGGTGAAATACCACCCGGACAACGGTTACGACCCGGCCGGGCCCGAATCCTACAAGGTCCTGGAGGTCGTGGCCGAGCACAACGGGATATTGTTGACCCATACCGGACCTCTGTCTCCGCCGTCCCGGGCCCATTTCGCCCACCCCATGCGTCTGGCCGACCTGGCCGTGGATTTTCCCAGCGTGCGCGTCATCGCCGCTCACATGGGCTTTGTAAACTGGCGGCCTTGGGCGAGCCTGGCCATGGCCCAGGAGAGCCTTTATGGCGACTTGGCCATGTGGGCCTTTTTGGCCGCGGGCCGGTATGAACGCTTCTGCCACGAGCTTCGGGCCATTCTGGACCTGGCCGGGGTTTCGCGGGTCCTCTTCGGCACGGACGATCCTCTTTACAACACCGTCTTGCCCACCCGGGAGTGGATCCGGCTTCTAAAGGACCTGCCGGCCAACGCGCCCAACGGCGTGACCTTCACCCACGAGGAGATCGAGGCCATTCTGGGCGGCAACGCGGCGGCCCTCCTGGGCTTGGCCGACCAAGCCTGATTGAAGCTCCCCGCGGCAAGCTGCGGGGAATCTTCAAATGTAAGGAAAATGATCCATTTTTGATTCCGTTCGCTCACCCCTCAGCAAGCAGAGGGGAATGCGCTCGCTGGGCATTTTCAAGGAAAGGAAGAAACTGCATGCGATTCATCATCCACGGCGCCGGCGCCATCGGCGGAACCATCGGCGCCCGCTTGTATCAACACGGCCGCGACGTGGTCCTCATCGCCCGCGGCGCGCATTTCGAGGCCATCAAGGAAAAGGGCCTGTCCTTTAAAACGCCCCAGGAGAGCGCCAGCCTGCCCATCCCCTGCGTCAGCCACCCCTCGGAAATCGCCTTTAAGCCGGACGACGTGGTCTTCATGTGCACCAAGACCCAGGATTCGCTGGAAGCCTTGGACGCCCTGCGGCAGGCCGCCGGCGAGGCCGTGCCCGTGATCTGCGCCCAGAACGGCGTGACCAACGAGCGCCTGGCCCTCAGGCGTTTCGAGAACGTGTACGGCATGGTGGTCATGCTGCCGGCCAGCCATTTGGAGCCGGGCGTGGTCCAGGCCGAGTCCATGACCACCACCGGCATCCTGGACGCTGGCCGATTCCCCTCGGGCAAGGACGCCCTGATCGAGGAGGTGGCGGTCGATCTGGCCGCGTCCCGTTTCAGCGCCCTGGCCGACGCCCGGATCATGCGCTGGAAGTACGCCAAGCTGTTGCGCAACCTGGGCAACGCCTTGCAGGCCCTGTGCGGGCCTTCCCTTACGGAGGGCCGGGACATCCTGCGTCTGGCCAACCGGGAGGCCCTGGCCTGCTACGATGCGGCCGGGATCGACTGCGCCTCGCGGGAGGAGGAGGCGGAGCGGCGGGCCGATCATATCCAGATGGCCCCGGTCGAGGGCCAATCGCGCGGCGGGGGGTCTTCCTGGCAGAGCATCGCCCGGGGAGCGGGTTCGATCGAGGCGGATTATCTCAACGGGGAAATTGTCTATATGGGCCGGCTGCACGACGTGCCCACCCCGGCCAACCTGGTGCTGCAACGCATGGGCAACGGCCTGGTCCGGGAAGGGGCCGCGCCCGGCTGCTACACCCTGGACCAGGTCCGGGAGCGGATCGTCGAAGCCGGAGGCCGGTTTTAGAAGCCGTTTCAGCCTGGGGTAGTAGGTTAGTTTAGGAATTTTCACGTCCCTTGGACGCGTGTTCGCGGCAAAGGGGCGAAGGGATACGCGGACGGTTTTCCTGTCTCACCCGGGCGGGATTGAGCCCTCTCTTGCGCCGGGGTGACGTGTTTGCCTTCCCTGTGGTTCAAACGTCATTCCCGCGCAGGCGGGAATCCAGTCTTGTTAGCCTGGAAGTCCAACCTGTTTGGAAACGAAAGCAAGGCGGCCTGGTCGGTTTTGAGTGGCATGACCAGGCCGGGAGCCGTTGCGCCTGGATTCCCGCCTGCGCGGGAATGACGAGAGGGGCTTGGATGGTGGTGAAAAAACAAGACCGTAATCGACAGGAGCCTTTTTAAGGAAAGCGATCAATACGCCGACACGCTAAAGCTTTCCTCCAAGTGGGTGGTCGCGCCTTCCCTCAATTCGCTTCATTATCCTCAAACAGCCCCACTACCCAGCCAGACATGAGATTGCTTGGCTTCACTCTATGTGACCAAACGCGGCTTTTTGATGAGCTGTTTCCGGGACGCGACCCTTTCCCGGCCCGGCGGACCGGCCTCAGGACCCGCTTTCCCTCGGGTCGTCTTCCTCGTCCAGAGGCTGCAAGCTCTTCTGCCGCCGGGCCCACTTTTCCCGGGCATAGGCCTGCATGTCCTCGATCGCGTCGGATTCGTCCATGATCTCCACGCCCAAAAGCGTTTCGATGGCGTCCTCCAGGGTGACGATGCCGGCCGTGCCGCCGTATTCGTCCACCACCAGGAAAAGGTGGTCCCGCCGCTGGATGAACTGGTGCAGGACGCTGGCCACGGTCTTGGTCACGGGGATGACGTGGATGGGCCGGGACAGGGCTTCGAGCGTGGCGTCGTCCCGGCCCTTGGCCGAGGCCCGCAGGATGTCCAGTCGATAGACCATGCCCACGATGTCGTCCAGGTTTTCGCCGTAGATGGGGATGCGGGAAAAGAGCAGCGGCTTGTCCAGGTTCATGACCTCGCCCACGGTCCGGCCGCGAGGCAGGGCGAACAGGACCGACCGCGGGGTTAGGATGTCCGAGGCGTAGATGGTATTGAGCCGCAGCAGGTTGTCAATGATGCGCCGCTCGCGCCGGAGCAGTTCCCCGGCGTCCTCGCCCAGCTTGGCCGCGGCGGCCATCTCCTCCCGCGTCATGTGGCGGTACTTGGACCGGTTGGCGATCAGTTGAGAGATACCCTCGATGACCACCACCAGCGGATAGACGAGGATGATGAGCGTGCGGACCGCGTAGGCCGTGAAGGGCGCCAGCGGCTTCCAGTAAACCGCGCCGATGGTCTTGGGCACGATCTCGGACAGGATCAGGATGCACAGGGTCAGAATCCCGGAGGCCAGGGCCACCCATTTGCTGCCGAACAGGTGGAGCGTCTGGGCGCCGACCCCGGCCGCGCCCAGGGTGTTGGCCACGGTGTTGAGGGTCAGGATCGCGGCCAGGGGCCGGTTGATGCGGTTCTTGAGGTTCATGAGCAACTGCCCGCTTTTCCGTCCCTGCCGGGCCAGGAGCGCGGCGTGGGCCAGGGACATGGAAAGTATGGAGGCCTCCAGAAGCGAGCAGAGGAAGGAGACGATCAGCACGAGCAGAAAAAAGAGAATCAAGACGGTCATGGCGCGTCCTGTGGTGTAAAGGATCGGGGAAATACGACCTGGCGGACGTGGGGCCTCACGGCCGGGCGGCCGTCTCTCAGGGCGTCTCGGTCCGCTGCCGGATCATCAAGGGCACCACGGGCAGCCAGTCGTGTTCTTCGTTGTCGCCATAGGTGAGATGGTAGAAAATCTGCCGTTTCACCTGGCCGTGAACAAAGACCAGCGCTTCCACAGGCAGGGTCAGCGAGTGGATGCGGTCCTGGCTCAGGAGCGGCCGGACCATGGAGCTGAAAAAGGACGGGGTGTAAAACAGGACGCCTCTAACCCCGGCGAAACGGATTTCCAGGTTCAGGTTGCCGTCCGGGAAATGGGTGGCTTCCAGCCGGCCGTCCACCCAGACGTATCGCGGGCTGGAGTCCGCCAGCTCGGTCTTGGCCGTCACCTGGAGCAGCCGTTTTTTGAGCAGGGGGACCAGGCTTTCGAACAGAAGGGGAGGGGCCGGCGGAACCCCGGCCTGGCCGGGCTCCAGGGCCAGTTCCACCCCCCGCTCCTGATGGACGTCGATGCGCACCAGGGGCGGTTCGCGGAGGCCGGTGCATTCCTGGAACAGGGTGTTCACGCCCTCGGGGTCCAGGTAGAGGTAGGGCCGATCGAAGAGGGTGGCGGCCTCCTTCAGCCCCTGTCTCAGGCGGATCAGGATTTCGTTCAGGTCGTCTTGGGCCATGTCGATCGTCAGCCTCGGACCGGGAAAACCCGGAGCACCACGGCGTTGGGCTGCAGTTCCTCGACCAGCAGGGTGAAGGACGCGCCGTCCAGGGAGAGAGGCAGGCTCTGCCCCACCTGGACCTTGACCGTCTGCGTCCGGCGGCTCTCGATGTAATTCAGCTTGAGCGTGGCGGTCTTGGAAAACCGGTCGAGGTCCACCAGGGCCACGGCCAATCGCTGTTCGAACAGCATCCTTGTGGCGCCCAGCCGGACCAGGAAACGGGTTTGGGGCTTTTCCGGCGTGGCGGCCGGTGTCGTGGTCCCGCCGCTCTGCTGGATCTGTTTTTCCAGACGGGCCGTTTTTTCCTTTTGCCGGCGGACCTCCATGGCCAGGGCCTCGATCATCCGATCCTTGGATTGGATCTCGCTTTCGAGCCGCGCGATTTTCACCTGAAGGCTCCGCCGGCCCTGGTCGAAGCTGAAGTAATAGACCAGGGCGCACAGGCCGATCAGGGCGATGATGCGAACGAGCCACTCCCCGCGCACGGTTTACTCCTTTGGAAAATACCGGTGGTTTCGTAATAAAAACAGCATATCATCAAATCCGGGCGGGCTTCAAGACCCCCGGCCCACTTCGGCGCTTCATCGATCCTCGGGCCAGGGCAGCCGCTGTTCGAGTTCGGCGATGAGCGCGGGGAAAGTGCCCGGGTCCAGCGCGGACACGCTTACTGCGCCCAGGCGGCGGGCCACGCCGGCCGCCACCTCGGCCGGAACCCGGTCGGTCTTGTTGAGCACCAGCAGCGTGGGCGTCTGGTTCAGTTCCAGCTTGGCCAGCACCCGGTTCACGGCTCGCATCTGGTCTTCGAAGCGCGGGTTGGAGACGTCCACGAGGTGCAGCAGGAGATCGGCGCTGGACAGCTCTTCGAGGGTGGCGGCGAATGCGTCGAACAGGTCCGGCGGCAGGTCCCGGATGAAACCGACCGTGTCGGTGATGATGATGGCCCGGTCCCTGGGGAACCGCAGCCGGCGGCTGGTGGGGTCCAGGGTGGCGAAGAGACGGTCCTCGGCCAGCACCTGGCTGCGGGTCATGTTGTTGAGCAGCGTGGATTTGCCGGCGTTGGTGTAGCCGATGATGGACACGATGGGCAGGCCTTCCCGTTCGCGGCGGTCCCGGTGGCGGGCGCGCTGGGCCTTGATCCGGTCCAGGTCTTTTTTCAAGCGGTCGATCCGCTCGCGCACGCGGCGGCGGTCGATTTCCAGCCGGGTCTCGCCGGGTCCCCGGCCGCCGATGCCGCCGGCCAGGCGGGACAGGGCCGTGTCCTTCTTGACCAGGCGGGGATAGACGTAGTTGAGCTGGGCCATCTCCACCTGGATTTTGCCCTCCCGGGAACGGGCCCGCTGGGCGAAGATGTCCAGGATGAGCTGGGTTCGGTCGATGATCCGAAGCTCGCTCTGCTTGGACAGCCAGTTGATCTCGGTCGGGCTGATGTCCTGGGCGAAGACGATCAGGTCGGCTCCGAGCTGGAAGGCCCGGATGATGAGTTCGCTCAGGCGCTCGCGGCTGAGGAAACGGCCTGTGCCCTGGCGGCGGCGGAAAAGGACCTTGTCCAGGGTTTCCAGGCCGGCCGTGTGGGCCAGTTCCTCCATCTCGGCCAGGTGGTCCTCGGCCTCGGCCCGGGGCAGGGCCGAAACGCTGACCAGCAGGGCCCGATCCTTGGAGTCGGTCTGGCGGGCCGCGTTCTGGGTGCGGGTCAGTTCCTCTTCCAGGGAGCGGATCTGGGCCGCGAAATCGAGGTCCAGGCCGGCCACGGTGGTGGCGCTGTAGCGGGCCAGGGTCTCGCCGCCCGCGTTGGCCGGCAGCAGGTGAGAGGCCTCGATGCGCCGGGGCAGTCCGTCCGGGCCCACGATCAGGGCGGCGATCATGTCCAGGCGGAGCAGGGCCAGGTCGTTCAGGTCGTCCTGGGTCAGGCCTTCGTCGGTCAGATGGGTGTGGACCAGGCGGATGCCCTTGAGCCGGATCAACCCACCGCGCTGGCGGCCCATGTCCGGCAGCACCAGGCCCCGGTGGTCGCCCAGGATGACCGAGGTCACCTGGCCGGTCCGGTCCAGGAGCAGGCCGATCTGCCTGCCGATTTCCTGGGAGAGTTCGGTCAGCTCCCGGGCCAGTTCCGGGCTGACGAGCAGGTCCGGGGAGACGCGCCGGCGGTAGAGCCGTTTCAGATGGTCCAGTTGGTTGGCTTTGAGCCCGGTGGTTGTGCCTTCGATTTTGGGTATGGGTGCTTGCTCCTCGGGGAGAAGGGGAAAAAGGGGTCAGGAACCTTTTTCAAAGGCCAAGCTCGTGCTCGGGGGTGTAGGGGCGCGTTGCACGCGCCCAGGGCACGCGCAGCGTGCCCCTACGGCCAAAATCCATTCATGGCCTTGCTTCCAAAATTTCCTGCCTTTTTGGGTGTCTTCGTTTGGTTCTGCCATCAAAGACTAGTACTCGTCCTGTCGCGGGGAGGCGCTGCGGAACCGGGCGAAGGCGTGGTCGAAAATCATGTGGATCGTGCCTTGCGGGCCGTTGCGCTGCTTGCGCACCAACAGCTCGGCCTTGCCCCGCACTTCCTCGTTGTCCGGGTTGTAAAATTCCTCGCGGAAGACAAAGGCGACCACGTCCGCGTCCTGTTCGATGGCCCCGGACTCGCGCAGGTCCGCCAGAATGGGCCGCTTGTCGCCCGGCCGGGTTTCGACCTGGCGGTTGAGCTGGCTGAGGGCCACCACGGGCACGTGCAGTTCCTTGGCCAGGGCCTTGAGCGAGCGGCTGATTTCGGAAATTTCGCGCTCGCGGGAGTCCCCCCGCCCCCACGTCTCCTGGCCCCGGACAAGCTGCAAGTAATCGACGATGATCAGACCCAGGTCCGCATTCTCGGAACGCAGCTTGGACTTGAGCCGCCGGGAGCGTGCCCGGATGTCCATGACGCTCACGTAGCCGCTGTCGTCGATGTACATCGGGGCCTCGCTGAGCACGCTGGCCGCGTCGGTCAACAGATGGAAGTCGGATTCGCGCAGCCGGCCGGTCCGCACCGCCTGGAGGTCGATCTGGGCCAGGGAGCAGAGCAGGCGGAGGAGAATCTGGTTGAGGGACATTTCCAGGGAAAAGACGGCCACGCCGACGGGCGCGCCCCGCTTCACGTCCCGCTCCTTGACGATGGCCGCGTTCACGGCGATGTTCAGGGCCAGGGCCGTTTTGCCCACCGAGGGCCGGGCGGCGATGATGATCAGGTCCGAGGGCTGGAAGCCGGAGGTGAGCTGGTCCAGGTCCTTAAAGCCGGTGGGCACGCCGATGACAGTTCCACTATTATGTAGCCGCTCCTCGATCATATTTATAGTTTGAGTGAGCAGCTTTGTCTCAACGCGTTGAAGGGTCTGTTCGATCCGAGTTTCCTGGAGGGCAAAGATGGACCGTTCGGCATTATCCAGTATCTGGATGACCTTGAGGTCCTCCGCTTGACATTCCTCGACGATCTGCCCTGAAATCGTTATCAGACGCCGCAGCAAGGCCTTGTCTTTAATGATCCTTGCATAGTAATCGACGTTGGCCGCGGTGCCCACCGCGTCGGTGAGCTGGGCCAGGTAGGCCGGGCCGCCGACCTTTTCCAGGGTCCCGTTCTTGCGCAGGGTCTCGCCCAGGGTGACCAGGTCCACGGGCTGGTTGTTATTGTCCAGCTCTAACATGGCCTCGTAGATAAGGCCATGTATTTCTTTATAAAAGTCCGCAGGCTTGAGCCTTGTCTCCATGACCCGGACGAGGGCGGTCTCGTCGATCATGATTGCGCCCAGCACGGACTGCTCGGCTTCTAGGTTCTGTGGTGGTAAGCGGGAATCCCCACGGATCACCCTCGCAGGGCCGGCAACGTTTCGAGTAGCCCTCAAATCTTCTGCCATCGTTCCTCACCTCCGAACGATGATTTCCTGCTTTACTCCTCGGCCTGAACCACGGAGACGCGGATCGCGGCCGTGACTTCGTTGTGCAGCTTGACCGACACCTCGAATTCGCCCAGGGACTTGATGGGTTCGGGGATGCGGATTTTGCGCCGGTCCACCTCGATGCCTTCTTTTTCCAGGGCCTCGGCGATGTCCATGGTGGTGACCGAGCCGTAGAGTTTGTCGTTCTCTCCGGCCTTTTGGGGGATGGTCAGGATCAGGTCCTCGATCTGCTCCGCCAAAGCCTTGGCCCGGTCCTTTACCTTCAGAGAGCGGACCTTGTACTCGGCCTGGGCCTTTTCGTACCTTTTCAGGTTGGTGGCCGTGGCCTCGACGGCCAGGCTTTCGCGCAGCAGCTTGTTACGGGCGTATCCGGGGGCCACGTTGACCACCTTCCCGGCCATGCCCAGGGCTTCCACGTCTTTGGTGAGAATGATCTTCATGTGCGTTCTCCTTTGTTATCCATAGGGGCCCGGGAGCTTAACCGGGCGCGCTTGCTTTTTTCAGACGCCTGAAATCGAACCACAGGTCGAACAGGCCCACGCCGATCACCAGAAGCGCCAGGTACTGCTGGAGCACGATGAGCGCGTAGATCAGGACGCGGAAAAAGCGGGGCACGGCCCTGCGGTCGAACCAGTAGGCCACCACGCTCAGTCCGGCCAGAAAATAGACCAGGCCCAGCACGACCAGGACGTTCAGGCCGAGGTCGCGCAAAAGTCTCACGGACGGCACCACGGCGAAGCCGGCGGCGATCACGACCCAGATGAGTCGGTCCGGAGGCCGCCAGGTTTTCAGGTCGGCCCCGATCCGGGGCTGGACGCCGCGCCGGGCCATCAGGGCCTTGAGACCCATGAAATTGAGCCAGGCCATGAGCAGCGCCCCCAGGACGCTGAGGCCCGGGAAAAGGCGCGTGAGCAGGGACGACCACCAGGCCAGGGTCTCGGCCGGGAGGGCCGGCATTTCCTGCTTGGGACGGGCCGGCGCCTTTGGAGGTCCGCTTTGGGCTTGCTCGTCGGCCGGCGGTTTCCCGGCCACCATGGCTTTGTACATGTCCATGGACGCGGTCACGTGCTTCCGCACCTGGTCGCGGCCATAGGTCCAGGGGCTTTGTCCCTGGGCCAGGCTGAGCACGGTCAGGACCACCAGCCCGCTGACCAGGACCGCGGCCACGGGATAGCCCACCACTTTTTCCGGCCCCAGGCCGGCCGTCAGAGACTCGCTCATGACCGCGGCCATCAGGCCGTATTCCAGAAACAGAAGCCCGGCGACCGGAAAGGACGACGGCAGAAAGATCAGCTCCACCACCAGGGCCGCGGCCCCGATGACGGCCAGGCCCACGGTCCGCCCGCGCCGGCAGTAAGTGTAGATCAGGGGGAGCGGGGTGAAGAGGCCGAACATCACGCCCACCAGGGGCAGCAGCAGCATGGCGAAGAAAAGCGAGGCAGAAATGACCACCGCCAGGGCCAGGCTTGGGTCGCGCCAAGCGACCGCCAGGGCGGAGCGGGCCCTTTTCTCTTGGGTCATGCCTTTCTTTTTCCCCGGTCGGGCCGTGCCCGGCGACCGCTCCGGTCCGGCGCGGCGACCGACCGTTCCCGACCGGCTTTAGTGGTGGCTGCCGGCCATGGCCGAATACGGCAGAAGGGCCATGACCCGGGCGCGTTTGATGGCCGAGGTAAGCTGTCGCTGATGCTTGGCGCAGGTGCCCGTGATGCGGCGCGGAATCATTTTGCCCCGCTCGGTGGTGAACTGGCGTAACACGCCCACGTCCTTGTAATCTATGCTCAAGCTGGAGTCGGCGCAGAAGCGGCAGACCTTGCGGCGATGATATGTCCTCCGTCTCCGTTGACGGCGAATGGGCGAACTCATGGCATTCTCCTTATATCTCGTCGAGCGGCCGGATCATCAGTCCGCTTCGGAACGGGGTTCTTCCTGGGCCTCTTCTGGCGAGGCTTCACTCGGGGTTTCGGCCGCCGGAGCGGTTTCCGCGGTTTCCTCGGTCGGGGCCTGGGCCGCTTCGGCCGCGGCGCTTTCGGCCTGGGCCTGGGCCGCTTCAGCTTGGGCCGCTTCGGCTGCTTTGGCTTCGGCCTGAGCGGTCTCGGCCGCTTCCCGTTCCGCCCTGGCGGCTTCGGCGGCCGCCGCCTCTTCCCGGGCCTTCTGTTCCTCGGCCTCGCGCTTCGCCTTTTCCTGCTCGTACTTTTCTTCGTTGAATTCCTTTTCGCGAAGCGTGGTCATGAAGCGGAAAACGCGCTCGTCGAGCCGCATCTGGCGTTCGAGCTCGGTCATCAGGGCCGGATCCCCGGCGTAGTCCATCAGGTAGTAAAAGCCCCGGCTCTGGCCCTTGATCTCGTAGGCCAAACGCCGGAAGCCCCAGTTGTTCAGGAAGAGCAGCCGTCCGCCCATCTGGTCGATGAGGTCGGTGCACTTCTGCTGAACCGCGCCGACCTCTTCCTCGGACAGCTCCGGGTTCAACAGAAACAGAGTTTCATAACGTCTGGGATACATAGGTGTCGAACAACCTCCTCACGGTCTTCGGCCCCACCACGTCGGGGTGGAGCGAGGATGTTTTTGGCGCGAGGCGCCAAAGAATCCATAAACCATAGCCTCTCGACTCGGCCGTGTCAAGTCCGATCGCAAGATCGGCCGCCGGGCCAAGCGCCTTATACGAAAAACCATTTGACACGCCTTGCGCGAATATTCTATCAAGGAGCAATGCCGTGAAATGATCGGTCACGACACCTGGAAAGGGGAGGCGCGGGCGGAGGACTTTATCCCCCGGAGGAACGGCCAAGGCGTTTTCGGCCCGTGGTTTTCCCGCCCGGACCCGAACCAGCGGCCGCGCCGCAGGAGCGCACCCGATCCTCCGAAGGAGCAGAGATTGACACCGCCCGGGAGGACGCCCTCAGGAACAATGCCCAGCTCATATCGCGCGGACAGGGAAATCCAGGGCCTGATCGAGCTGATCAGCAACACCCTCGAAGCTTACACCACCGCGCTTTTTCTGGCGCCCCGGCCGGACGAACCGCTGGAGATGGCGGCCTACCTGTCCCTCAGCCAGAATCTATTGCCCCACGTCCGCATCGCCTCGGGCGAAGGCTTGGTCGGCTGGGCCTACAAAAACAAGAAATCGATCAATATCAATAAATTCGACCAGGACACCCGCCGGCTCCTCTTCTACGGCACCGACGAGGACATCAAGTCCTTTCTGGCCGTGCCCCTGTCCGAGGTCCCGGGCGTGCTGGTGGCCGACAGCAAGCAGCGCTACGTCTTCACCGACAAGCTGCAGAAAATCTTTTTCCAGTTCGGTCAGGTTCTGGAGCAGGCCGTGCGCCGCTTTCAGGAGGTGGAAAAAGGCCGCCGCCGGGCCGAGGCCCTCGATTTCCTGAACCGGCTGGAGGGCCTCCTGTTCAAGCGGGACCCGGCCGGGCAGTATTTGCAGCAGTCCGCGGCCGCCCTGCGCGAATACGTGGGTTCGGACGCCTGTTTCATCGCCCGGGTGCTGCCGGACGAACAGGACCGCTACCACCTCATCGCCCATGACCTGGACCGGCCTTACCGGCTCCAGCGGGAGCTTTTCAGCGCCGAGGAAGGCTTGATGGGTTGGGTCATGCGCGAGAAACGGGCCCTTTCCCTGCAGCGGCTCCGCCTGGAAACCGACCGCTCCTATATCTTTTACCCGGAGGAACCCTTCCGGGAGTTCACCGCCTTCGCCGGCCTGCCCCTGATCCGCGGCGGACGGCTGCAAGGCGCGGTCTGTTTCGCCGGCCGGACCTCGTTCGATCTGGAAGCGATCCTGGCCCAGGGTCTGGAGATGGCCGCCGACCGCCTGGCCGCGGCCCTGGAAGGCGAGTACCTGCTCCACCGGCTGGCCGAGTACAGCCGGCTGGACCCCCCGACCGGGTTGCTGCACCGCAGCGGGTTCTGCCAGCGGGCCCAGGAGGTCATCACCGCCTTTCCGGCGCCCTTGTATCTGGTGCTGGTCCGGGTGAAGAACTTGGAGGACATTCTCCTAAGCTCCGGCCTGGCCGTCGCGGACGAGGCCATGAAGCTGGCCGCCCAGGTGTTGCACGGCCACACCGCCGACGATATCGAACTGGGCCGGCTGGGCCACGACACCTTCGGCCTGTTGATGATGGGCCGGGGCGAGGCCGAGGTGCGGCAGATCGGCCGGGAGCTGATGGAGGCTTTGCAAAAGATCCGTCCCGATCCGAAGAACGATCGGGTGCGTCTGGAAGTCAAGATTCACGCCACTTTTGCCTCAAGCGGGGCGCCTCGGGCCGAGGAACTCGTGGCCCGGGGGCTGATAGCGGTACAAGATCGGCCGGCCCCGGCCGGTGCCAGCGGAGGATAATCACGGATGTTCCTGGACAAGCTGTTGGGACTGTTTTCCAAAGACCTGGCCATGGACCTGGGCACGGCCAACACCCTGATCTACCAGAAGGGCAGCGGCATCGTTCTGAACGAACCCTCGGTCGTGGCCTTGGCCCGGGACACGGGCAAGCTTTTGGCCGTGGGTCAGGAGGCCAAGGAGTTCCTGGGCCGGACCCCGAAGAAGATCGAGGCCGTGCGGCCCATGAAGGACGGGGTCATCGCCGATTTCAAGATCACCCAGGAGATGATCAAATATTTCCTGACCAAGGTGCAACGCTCCCGCCTGGTCAAGCCCCGCATCGTCATCGGCGTGCCCACGGGCATCACCCAGGTGGAAAAGCGGGCCGTGATCGAGGCCGCGGAGTCGTCCGGGGCCAGGTCCGTGCACCTGATCGACGAGCCCATGGCCGCGGCCATCGGCACGGGCATGGACATTGAAAAGCCTTACGGCCACATGATCGTGGACATCGGCGGCGGCACGACCGAGGTGGCCGTCATCAGCCTGTCGGCCATCGCCTACGCCGAGTCGATCCGCGTGGCCGGGGACGAGGCCAACGAGGCCGTCATCCGTTACATGCAGCGCAAGCATCAGCTCCTGATCGGCGAAAACACGGCCGAGCAGGCCAAGATCGCCATCGGCAACGCCTTCCCCGACCAGGCGCCCGCGACCTATGACATCGCCGGCAAGGAGATCGTCTCGGGGCGGCCCAAGGTGGTCACCGTGACCGAAAAGGAGATGCGCATCGCCCTGGCCGAACCCATCCACGCCATTGTCCAGGCCATTCGCCGGGCCTTGGAGGGCACGCCGCCCGAGCTGTCCTCGGACATCGCCGAGTCGGGTCTCACCCTGGCCGGAGGCGGGGCCTTGCTCCAGGGGCTGGACCTGCTCGTGGCCAAATACACGCGGCTCAAAGTCAACATGGCCAACGACCCGCTCAAAAGCGTGGCCCTGGGCACGGGCATCGCCATGGAGGATCCGGAAAAATACCGGAAGGTTTTTATCAATTAAGGGCCGTCGGACTTGAAAACGGGCCGGGGGACAAAAAACGAATCCCCTTGCCTTTTCCGGGAGCGTCCTTATAATAAGAGCAGCATTTTGATTTCGGTCCGGCCGGGCTAAAAGGCCATGGATCGAAAGGGAGGATGGTGGATGAAAAAAATCCTGACCAACCAGGAATTGGAAGGGCGGCTGAACTGCTTCGGTGAATTCGACCGAAATGACCAGGTGTGTCTCAAGGTCTGCGCCTTGAACATCAACTGCGCCATCGCCAAGAACGAGTATTACAACTTCCAATTCGCGGATGACTCCTTTACTTCCGTCATTCACTTTGACTCGGGATACAACAGCTAGTCGCATTTGAGACCGCATTTCAAGCGCCCTTGACCGGACGAAAATACCGGCGGGGCGCTTTTCGTTTTTCTCCCGCGAAAAGGGTTGACCCCTGGGCCGGCCGGTTTCATACTGAGACGCCCTCAAGCAATGATCCCCGCGCCGTTTCCCCGGATCCTGATTTCGCGGACAAGCGGCGGGAAAGGAACCCATGGTGGCCTTCAAGGGACTGGTTCAGGTCTATACCGGCGACGGCAAGGGCAAGACCACGGCCGCGCTCGGCCTGGCTGTTCGAGCCGCGGGCCGCGGCCTTAAGGTGCTCATCGTGCAGTTCATGAAGCCGCCCGAGAGCACGGGCGAGCATTTCTCCTTCCCGGACCTGGGCGGCCGGGTGACGGTCAGGGCCGTGGGGCAGCCCAAGTGGCTGCGGGTGGACCGGGCCGACCCCGAGGACGTGAAATTGGCCCAGGCCGGGCTGGCCGAGGCCAAGGCGGCCATGCTCGGCGGCGCGGCCGACCTCGTCATCCTGGACGAGATCAACGTGGCCGTGCATTTCAACTTGCTCAAGGTCGAGGACGTATTGGCCTTCCTTGGCGACCGGCCGGACCATGTCGAGGTGGTCTTGACCGGCCGGAAGGCCGCGCCCGAACTGATCGAGGCCGCGGACCTGGTGACCGAGATGCGGCTGATCAAGCACCCCTACGAACAGGGCGTCGAAGCCCGCGAAGGCATCGAATTTTAGGAATGCTGAGTGATGAATGACGAGTGCTGAGTGATGAAGGGCCTCGGCGCGGCCTCCGCGCCTGTAGGTTTCACTTCCTATTCATCATTCATTATTTTCAATCAAGGAGTAGCGTCATGGTCATCGACATCGAGTGCGACATTCCCACCCGGGAGACCTACGAACCGGAACTCGAATCCCTGGCCACCCAAGGCAACGCGGGCATGGCCAACTATCTGAACGTCTTCGGTCCCAAATGGGCGGCCGAGGCGGGCATGAGTCCGGAGGAGTTCGAGGAGGCCAAACGGACCGAGGACCCGGTCAAGCTGCGCCTCAAGATCACGGAAAGGCGCATGGAACGGGCCATGAGCGAGGCGGATTTCGTGGCCATGCTGAAAGAGGCCGGGGTGTCCAAGGCCTGCATCGGCACGGGCCGCGCGGCCTCGCTGGAACACACCTGCGCCCTGGCCGCGAAATACCCGGACCTGTTCATTCCCTGGGCCCGGATCAGCCCCCACGAAGGGGTGGATGGGGTCCGGCGGCTGGAACGCGCCGTCAAGGAACTGGGCCTGCGCGGGCTGGAGGCTTCCACCTTTCGGGAGCGGCTCTACGCCAACGACAAGAAATACTATCCGCTCTACACCAAGTGCGTCGAACTGGGCATCCCGGTGCGCATCTACACCACCATGAACTACGCCTCGGATCGGGCCATGGACCTGGGCCGGCCCATTTATCTGGACGAGGTGGCCCGGGACTTCCCCGAGCTGGTCATTATCGCCGGCCTGGCCGGTTGGCCCTGGGTGCCCGAACTGGTCGGCCTGGCCCGGCGGCACCGCAGCGTCTATATCGATTTCGCCGCCCACCGGCCCAAGTACCTGGCCCAGCCGGGCAGCGGTTTCGAGATGCTCCTCCAGTTCGGCAACACCCTCCTTCAGGACCGGATTCTGTTCGCCAGCTCCTGGATGACCCTGGGCATGCCCATGAAGGACATCATCGCCGAGACCGAAGCCCTGCCGCTCAAGGACTCGGTCCGGCCCAAATGGATGTATCGGAACGCGGCCGGGTTGTTGAAAGAGGGATAGGTGATTTCCGGGGGAACCTTTTTTGTAAAAAAGGTTCCCCCAAGCCCCCTTCCAAAAACTTGAGCAACGCGGGCCGCATTTCATAAAACGAAATGCAACCCGCGCGGTTTTTGACCTTCAGGTTTTTCATAACGCGGAACTTTTACAAAGCTTATTTTTAATTGCTTGACATCCATTAAAAATAGGGTATGCTAAAGCTACTCAATGAAGGTCCGTCTTTGTTGACGGGCCTTTTTCGTTCTGAAGAAAGTCTCCATTTGTCAAAGAGTGGCACCTTCAAGTTGGGACGATGAGAATTTTTGAAAGGGGGATGTCACTATGGCTAATGGTACCGTGAAGTGGTTCAATGAAAGAAAAGGCTTCGGCTTCATCGGACAGGATGACGGCTCGGACGTATTCGTACACCATTCGGGGATCGATGCTTCGGGTTTTAAAAGCCTGAATGAAGGCGACCAGGTTACCTTTGACGTCGAGCAAGGACCGAAAGGGCCCTTTGCAACGCACGTTCAAATAAGGTAGTTTTTTCCACCTCTGAAAAGGGACGCTCCATCGCAAGATGGAGCGTCCCTTTTTTTGTGAAAGGTTGGGTTGAGCAAAGCGAACCCCGGCCTACGCATTACGCAAGCGCGTGATGCGTAGCGCGGAAGAGATTTAACCACGAAAGACACGAACGAAAAAGACTGAAAGGGGAGGCCTGCGTCTCCCGCAGAAGTAGTGATCGGGACGCCCGGCAAAGGACATCACATTTTTCTTCTGGCTTCCTGTCCGCCTGCGTCCTTCGGACTTCGGCGGACCCGGACAACGGGTTGTCCGGGCTACCCGTTTAAGGCTCCCCGGAACCCCAACAACGTCATTCCGGCGTGTTTCAAGCCGGAATCCAGACCGATCCGTCGCCCATATTGGCGTGCATGGCGTGATGGCCGCCCGCGATATTTTTCCCAGCGCGCCTCTTGCGGCTTCGCCGCCCGGACGTTGTCCGGGCCACCCGCCATGACATTTGGTCGTTTACTTTGACTTCCGTTTTCGCTCGTCAGCGATGGCTTTAGCGACGCAAGCCCAACCGTCTTCAATTAACGTCTTGTCGCGTTCCTCGTCCGGGTGTATGTCGCTTCGATTGTAAATCTGGGGCGAGAAGCCGCCGTTCGGTAGCCGATAGAAGGTCAACCGCATAGGTCCTAACGTTGCCTGGTTCCTCTTAAGGTCAACCTGCCATGGCGCTGCCGGACCGCCACGTGCTTCAACCGCCTGCAACAAATTGGCTAAGTCGTTGTTGTGTTCACGGTATCTGGCGAGTTGTTCGGTGACCTCGGCAGGTGTATTACCGGGCAACGTAATACCCTCCGGTCTCCAGGGTAGCGAGTACCGATGTAGTCGCAACCACGCCCGCAATGCCTGTTCCGCAGGTCCAGGCATTTCAGCGGGATTTGCTGCCCAACGCCGCAGAGTGCGGGCATTCACCGACAGTAACCGTGCTGCTTCCAACTGGGTAAGCTTCAGTTCGTTTAGACAAGTGTCGAATTCTTTTTTTGTCATAATGGCCGATATTATACCGGACATAATGTCCTCTGTCAATAGGAAAAAAGCGCGGGCCGGATTTCATGGAGTGAAACACGGCCCGCGTTGCATAACTTTTTGGGAGGGGGTTTGGGGGACCCCTTTTTATAAAAAAGGGGTCCCCCAAATCTTGCCTCACGCCCCTTCGGGCTTGATGTACTGCATGGTGCCGTCTTGGAGCACGCCCACCTTGGCCGGGCCGGGGTAGTCCTGTTCCAGCAGGGCCAGGGCCTCGGGCCAGGTCTTGACGAAGATGCCGTCGTCGTTGTGGCAGATCATGTCCAGGCTGGTGCGGTCCGGGTTGGGGGCAACCACGATCAGCTTTTTCAGGAAGCGCGGCAGGAAGCCGGGTTCCCGCGAGGTGTACTGCCGGCCGCCGTAGTCCGATCCCCAGGAGCGGAAGACGTAGTGGGGCACCTGGCCTTCGGGCGCGTCCGAGATGAGCACCACCGTGCCTTCCCCGCGCTTGATGACCCGCAGCCCCAGGGCCAGGGCGATGACCGATTCGTTGGCCTTGGCGTAGGTGTTGCTGACCACCGCGTCGTAGCCGGCGGCGTGGGGCACGCCGTAATGCTCGATGGCCTCGACGAGTCCGGCCTCGAAGACCTTTTTACACGGCCCGGCCCACAGGTCCGTGATTTGCCCCCGCCGGTTGACCAGCGCGTCGATCTTGAAATTCAGCCCGGCCATTTCCGCGGCCGCCTCGCATTCGGGCCGGAGGATGTTGTCCTGGTAATTGCCCAGGCCGCCCGAGGAGGGGAGGCGGCTGAGTTGGTTGTGGAACTGGTTGATGGATTCGATGCCGGCCACGCCGGGCAGGATGAGCTTGCCGCCGCCGCCGAAACCGACCTGGGCGTGGGGGGTGATGCAGCCGATGCCGATCTTGAGATCGCAGGCCATGAATTCGCGGTTGAGCCACAGCTCCACGCCCGTCGGCGTCCGGCCCACGCGCACCGTGTGCTGAAAGATGTCGTGGTTGTAGATGCGGTAGTTTTCAACGACCTCGGCCCCCAGCTTCTTGCGGGCGTTGATCATGTCATAGGCGCCGTGGGAGCCCAGGGCCCACAGGAAGCGGATTTGTTCCCGCTCCAGGCCGGCTTCGTGCAGCCGGGCCAGGACGTGGGGGGCGATGTCGCCCACCGGGGTGGGCCGGGTCATGTCGTCGAAGACGATGACCGCCTGTTTTTTGCCCCGGGCGATCTCGGCCAGGGACGGACCTTCGACCGGGCTGTCGATCCGGTCGGCGATGTCCTGGGAGTTTAAGGCCGGTTTGTTGAAACCCGGGGAGTCCAGGTTGTCCACCTGCCAGCGGTCCGGGAAGGTGAGGGTCTGTTCCTGGTTGTCGTACCACAACCGCGCGGGGATATTGATTTCCTTCATGGCAAATCCTTTTTTTGGTGAAATTCGATCCATCCTATCATCCTTTGATCCGGTCCACAAGGCCGGGAAGCGCGGCCCGGCCTTGGGCTTCCGCGGGAAAAAGGTTTGACAGGGGCGGGCAAATCCGGTGTAGTGGACCTATCGGGAAAAAGCGGGCATTTTTTCATTTATCATCGGTCGGACCGATCCGGCCGAGCCAGGGAAGGAGGCCGAGAATCATGGCGGACACGAGTGTTCTGGACAAGACGTTCCATTTCATCCTGACGCGGATGATGGAAACCGGCCAGGCGCCGCATTACACGGAAATCGCGGCCGAGCTGGGTGTGTCGGTGACCGAGGGGCGTCAGATCATGCGCGACCTGTTCAATGCCGGCATTCCGGGCTGGCTGTATCCGGGCACCGACCAGGTGGTGTCGTTCGCGCCGTTCAACAATTTGCCCACGACCTACCGCCTGACCATCGACGGGCAGCAGAAGTGGTTCGGCCAGTGAGCCTTTGAATCGCTGGCGGTCTGCTGGCTGTTTCCGGGAAAAAAGGTGACCGTGGATTCGATCTGCCTGGATTGCGGAGAACCGATCCACGTCGAGGTGCAGGACGGACGCATTCTCAAGGCCGATCCCGAGAGCATCGTGGCCCATGTGGCGGTGCCGTTCCTCAAATGGCGGGAGGACATGGCCTTTGCCTGAAGCACCATGAACTTCTTCCGGTCGGAAGAGCATCTGCGCAACTGGTCCGATTTCGATCCGTCCACCTTGCCGGGCATCCTGCCCCTGGCCGATCTCATGACCGTCTTTTCGGCCGACTTTTTCAAGAGGCGGCTGGATGTTGATTACTTGTCCAAGATGCGGCAGTATGGCGGCGGGTTCGTGGCCGCTCTCAAGCAGGTGGGCAAGAGCGGCGATTTTTGGGTGCCATGATATAATCGAACGGACCCCCTTGGGGGGAGGCGCGGTTCACAGGGTAACGATTTTCGCGGCCGGCCGGAAACCTGCCGTTTTCCGGCCGTTCAAGTGCCGTTGTCCGGCCATGAACCCGCCGTTTGCCAGACCATATCCATTCGCGGGAAGGGAAGCATGTACATCGACCAGGAACTTTGCCGGCGGTGCCTCGACTGCCTGCCGGTCTGCCCCATGGCCGCCATCAAGGTGCGCGACAAGAAGGTGGTCATCGACTACGAGGAATGCGTGGAGTGCGGGGTCTGCCGCCGGCTGAACATCTGCGAGGAGAAGGCTATCCAGCAGGTGGATGAAATTCCTTATCCAAGGTTACTTAGAGCCGTTTTCTCAGATCCTACTTTAACTCATCCCAGCACCGGCGTGGCCGGCCGCGGCACCGAGGAAATGAAGACCAACGACGTGACCGGCAACTTCAAACGCGGTCAGATCGGCTTTTCCATCGAGCTGGGCCGGCCCGGCGTGGGCGCCTATCTCCGGGACCTGGAAAAGGTGATCAAAAAGGTCACGGCCATGGGCGTCACCTTTGCCCAAGAAAACCCGGTTTTCCCTTTGATTTCAGATCATTCCACGGGCGAACTCAAGCCCGAGATCCTGAACGAGAAGGTGCTGTCGGCCATCGCCGAATTCGTGGTGGACGAGGCGGGTGTTCTTGATTTTATCAATGAAATTCAATCATTTATGAACGAAGAACTCGAAACCGTGGCCACCATGAGCGTCATTGCCCGAGCCGACGAGGAGGGCCGGGCCGATTTCCTGGACAAGCTGAAACAGGCCGGGCAACGGCCCTACCCCAACGGCAAGGTGAACCTGGGGTTGGCCTTGGTCTGAGACCGGGCTGCCTGTAACTTATGGAAATGACGCCGTTTCAAGGACTGGGCCGGGTTCTGGTTCTGGCCGGGGTGGTCCTCCTGGTCGTGGGGCTGGCCCTCCTGTTCTGGGACAAGTTGCCCCTGCGTAAGCTGCCCATCGGCCGCCTGCCCGGCGATATTTTCTTTCAGAAACGGGGAGTTACAATATATGTCCCCTGGGTGACCGGGCTGGTGGTCAGCTTGGTGGTCAGTTTGATCTACGCCCTGCTCAAGAAATAGGCCTGTGGTTACCCGTGCGGATTTAACCTATCAAAGTTAAGGTTTGACATGCCCCTAGACTGCTTCTATACTTCGCCTCGTCAAACTCAGCCGGGCGGACAGGTTCGTCCGGGGGCGGAATTTTTAGGGCATGGGAGGAGTAACCTTTTGAAAAAATTAGTAATCTTTATTACTTTGATCTTATTGCTGTCGGTCGCTTTTGGTCCGGCCGGCAGCTTTGCCGCCGATACGCAGTCCGGCGGAGAGGAGGCCGGGGTCCGGTTCTATCGTCTTTCCCCGGTCCGGGTCAGCGCCCAAAAGATAGACGAAGACGTGCAGCAGGTGCCGGTGAGCATGACCGTGTTCACCGATCTGACGATCGAGGACATTGGCGCGGCAACGGTCAGCGACCTGCTGGGTCTCACGCCGAACGTGCATCTGGGTGCGACCGGCACGGAAAATATCATTGTTTTCCGCGGGGTATCCTCCTTTGACACGTCCCTGTTCCCGCCGGGCGGCTTCTTCGTGGACGGCGTGGCCTTCCCCATCAACTACATGCAGAATCCGGACCTGTTCGACGTCGAGCGCGTCGAGATTCTACGCGGCCCCCAGGGCACGCTCTACGGCCGGAACACCGAATCCGGCCTGGTCAACGTCATCACCCGGCAGCCGGGCGAGACCTTCCGGGCCAAGTTTTATAGCGGGTACGGCAGCTACAACAGCTACACCTTTGGCGGCAGCCTCAGCGGCCCGGTCTGGTCGGACCGGCTTTTCGCCGGGTTGGCCGTGGACCTGCGCGGTACGCAGGGCTTTATGGAAAATCTCTATAAAGACGACGACAAAGCCGCGGACGAGTCCCACCAGAGCGGCCGGTTCACCCTGCGATTCAAGCCCTCCCCGGTCTGGGACGCCTCGCTGATTTTGGACGCGCTGCGCACCGACGACGCCAACGGGGTTTACCGCTACGTCACCGGCCCGGCCAAGACCGACGTCAACGAGATCAACCAGGACGCGGACCATTATTCCCGCCAGAACGGCAACGGCCAGACGCTCCGCCTCGGCTACCAGGGAGGCATGGCCGACTTCACGGCCACCACCGGGGTGCGCTACTACCAGCACGATTTCGCCACGGACGGCGATTTCACGCCCCTGCCGATCAATGCGTCGATTTTCACCTACGAGGACTGGAACCTCAGCCAAGAGCTGCGCTGGTCCTCGCCGCAAGGTCCGGGTCCTTTGAAATGGGTGCTGGGCGTTTATGGATTTTCTGAAAAAACCGAGGTGGATTACGAGCGCATGGCCGCCTGGCACACGGTCACGGACATGAAGATTCAGGGATTGGCCGCCTTTGGGCAGTCCACCTATACGATCATGGACCGGCTGCACATGACCCTGGGGATGCGCTACGACTACATGACCATGACTGGTGAAATGGACAACCGGACCAGCGGTCTGAATTTCGATGACGAAATGAAGAACGGGGAGTTTTTACCCAAGTTTTCCATGGCCTATGACCTCTGCCCCGATGCCATGGCCTATGCTTCGGTTTCCTGGGGATACCTGGCCGGCGGGTTCAACTACAGCCTGACCCAGATCGAGGACGCCTTCACCTTCGAGCCGGAGCACACCTTGAATTACGAACTCGGGCTCAAGACCTCCTGGCTGGACAAACGGCTTCAAGTCAATTTTGCCCTGTTTTACATTGCCATTCGGGACAAGCAGGTGCTCTTGGTCAACCCCGTCACCTTTGCCACAGAGATCAACAACGCGGCCCGGGCCCACTCCCAGGGCGCGGAGATCGAGGTGCACGCCCGGCCGATCCCGGGTCTGGACCTCTCGGCCGGCTTCGGATTGGTCGAAACCCGCTTCGACGAATACAAGACCATGGAATGGAACAGCACCTACACGGGCCTGGTGGCCAAGGATTACTCCGGCCATCATCTGCCCAACGCGCCGCAACAGACCTATAACTTCGGGGTGGAATACCGGCATCCCACCGGCTTTTTCGGCCGGGCCGACCTAATGGGCGTGGGACGGTTTTACGCCAACGCGGCCAACACGGTCTGGGAGGAACCTTATTCGGTGGTGAATCTGCGGTTGGGTTACGAGACCTCGCGGCTGGCCGTGGTGCTTTGGGCCCGGAACCTGCTGAACGAGGAATACGAGACCGTCAAATACGCCTGGGGCATCCAGGAATTGGCCGTGGACGGCGATCCTCGGGCCGTGGGCGTGACCGTAACCTTGCGCTACTAGTATCGTGTCCCACAAATTCCTTACATTAAATCAGCCACTTCCCGTCATTGCGAGCGAAGCGAAGCAATCCCGTATCTGGTTGAAAATGAAAGAGATTGCCGCGTCGTCACGCCAAGGCGTGACTCCTCGCAACGACGGAACGGGGGCTTTCTTTTTGTAAGGAACTTCCGGGACGGGACACTAGGTATAGATCCGAATAGGTATGAAAAATGGGGCGCGGAAAATCGCGCCCCATTTTTTTCATATTATTTTTATATTCCATGCGAAAATTAATGTATCGCTTTAATTTTTTGATCTCGCCTTCTGATCAACCCTCCTGGCCTTTCCTCCATTTGCCATAGCGGATCAAAGCGGCCAGAGCCGACGCGGCCCGCTCCGGTGTGGGATAGATCGGGATGTTGTGGCTCATGGCATGGCTCACCCCGAGGTCGGTGTGGTCGGAAAAGGTGCTAATAACCACCGGACAGGACAGTTTTTCCCGAAGCTCGATCAGGCCCTGGTTGGACAGCTCGGCATAGGCCTTGAGCTGGTCGATGGTGAACCCCATCGTGGCCGTGGCCGAAGCGCCCACCGCGCCGTGGGCGTTCATACCGCCCAGGCCATGGATGAGGAAGGCGTCCGCCTCCCCGGATTCGAAGATGGCCTTGGGGATGCCGCCGGTCATGGCCCCGGGGTTGCGGTTGTATGTCAGGTCCACGGGGTTGGCGGTGGAGCCGGTGGAAGGCAGCATGGGGGCGATGGCCGCCTGGGTCTTGGGGGAGAAGGTGGGCACCTTGAGGCCCAACCGGGCGCAGGAGTCGGCCATGGAGGTGACCGGCCCGCCCGAGTGGCTGACAATGGCCACGCGGTCGCCCTTGGGGATGGGGGTCGTGGCCAAGGCCCAGGCCCAGTCGTACAGGGCCTCGATATTGGGCGCGCGCAGCACGCCGCATTGGCGGAAGAGGCTTTCGTGGATGCGGTCGTTGCCTCCCATCTTGCCGGTGTGGCTGGCCGTGGAGCGCGCCCCGGCCTCGGTGCCGCCCACGTAGTAGGCCACCAGGGGTTTTTTCAGGCTGACCTTCCGGGCCGTTTCCAGAAAGGCGCGGCCCCGCCGGATGCCCTCGATGTACAGGGCGATGGCCTTGGTCTCCGGGTCCTCACCCAGGTACTCGATCCCGTCCACCAGGTCCAGGTCGGCTTCGTTGCCCAGGCTGACGGCCTGGGAGTAGCGGATGCCCTGCCGGGCCACGTACATCAGAATCTGAGTGACATAGGTCCCGGACTGGCTGAGCAGGCCCATGGGACCCGGTCCGAGGTCATAGGGATAGACCGTGATGTTGAAATCCCGGGCCGCGTGGATCACGCCCACGCAGTTGGGACCGACGAAGCGGATGCCGTAACGCCGGGCGATCTCGACCACCTGGTTTTCCAGCTTGCGACCTTCAGCGCCGCGCTCCCGGAACCCGCCGCTGATGATGACCGCGCGCTGGATTCCCTTCCGGCCGCAGGACTCCAGGATTTCGGGCACGACCGGCGTGGGCACCACCAACACGGCCAGGTCCGGCGTCTCGGGCAGGTCCTCGACCCGGGCGTGGGCCTTGAGGCCCATGATCTCTTTGTCCTTCGGATGGATGGGCCAGACTTTCCCTTTGAATTTTCCGTTGACCAAATGGACCATCTGCATGGATCCCATCTTGGCCGGATTATTGGAGGCGCCGAAAAAGGCGACGGAGCGGGCGTTCATGATGCGTTCGAACGGGTTTTCAGGCATGGACGTGCTTTCCTCCGAAACTGCGCTTGATCTGTCGCGGGGTAGCATAGGGAGGCCGGCCGGTCGGTGTCAAGAAAAACAAGGCCGGCGGGGAAAAAGCCGGCCTTGGGGATGGTCGCGGTTGGTCGGGCAAAAGGGTCAGGCGCCTTTTTCAGAAATAAAAATCAAAAAGGCCGCCGTAGAGGCGCGATGCACGCGCCCAGGGCACGCGCAGCGTGCCCCTACATCATTCTATCGCTGCCGGTGCGATCCCCCGGGCCTTGATCCATTTCCAAAGGGTCACCCGGCTGACCCCCAGCCGCCGGGCCGCTTCGGCCTTGTTGCCGCCGGCCGCTTGCAGCGCCTCCAGGATTTCCTCCCGGCTGACCGCCTTGCCCCGTTTCCGGGATGGAGCCGGCGCTTGCTTTTCCTGCTCCAGCGCGTCGGTCAGGTACGATGGCAAATGCTCGGGCCGGATTTCGCCGCCTGGGCAGAGCACAAAGGCGTACTCGATGACGTTGATCAGCTCGCGCACGTTGCCCGGCCAGTCGTGGGCCAGGATCATTTCCAGGGCTTGGCGATCCATGCCGGTAATGGTCTTTTCCGTCTTGAGCCCTATGCGCTGGATGAAATCCTCGATCAAGAGCGGGATATCCTCCCGCCGTTCCCTGAGCGCGGGGAGCCGGACCGGGATGACCGCGATGCGGTAGTAGAGGTCCTCCCGGAAAAGGCCCTTGGCCATGAGCGCGTGCAGGTTTTTGTTCGTGGCCGTGAGGATGCGCACGTCCACCGGAATCGGCTCCTGCGCGCCCACCTTTTCTATGACCTTTTCCTGAAGCACCCGGAGCAGCTTCACCTGGGTGCTGAGCGGCAGGTCGCCGATCTCGTCCAAAAAGATGTCTCCGCCGGCGGCCGTCTCGAACCGGCCCACCCGGGTACGGTCCGCGCCGGTGAACGCGCCTTTCACGTGGCCGAACAGTTCGCTTTCGAGCAGGGATTCGCTGAGGGCCGCGATGTTTACCTTGACGAACGGGCCTTTGCTGCGGGAGCCCAGCTCGTGGATGGCCGCGGCGGCCATCTCCTTGCCCGTGCCGCTTTCCCCGTACAGGATGACCGGCGCTGCGGAGTGGGCCGCGCTCTGGATCAGGCCGAACACCTGTTTCATGGCCGGAGACGTGCCCAGCATGCCCAACAGGCCGTCCTTTTGCGTGAGCTGGCGTCGCAGCTTGGAGATCATTTCGTCCTTGGCCGCGATTTCGCTCAGATCGGCCAGGGTCTCGACCCCGCCCACCACCTGGCCGGAATCGTCTTTCAGGACCTGGGCGTTTTTGAGCATGGGGCGGTGGGTCCCGTCTTTCCTTTGGATGGTGCAGCGGTTCCGTCGGATCTGGCCCCGGTTGAACAGGCCGCAGTACTTGTCCCCACTCCGGGCCCGGGATTGGAAGCAGGCGTCGCAATTTAAAATGGAACAGGGCTGGCCGATGAGTTCCTCGCGGTTGTAGCCGGTCAGCTCCTCCATGCCCCGGTTCACCGAAACGATCAGACCGTCCGTGTCCACGATCATCAGACCGTCGCCCATGGTTTCCACCACGGTCTTCCAATAGCGGTTGTATTCCTCGTCCATGTCTGTTTTTCGTGTCCGTTTCCTATGTTAATCTAACGTTAACATAGCTTCAATTAACGTAACTTAACAGTATCACGGAAACGCTTTTCGTCAAGCGTTAATCCAGCCATTAAAAAATTATTTGTTTAATATCAGAAGATTATATTGAAAACTGGTTGCCGGTCCAATTTGGCAGGGTCCTTGCTCTATACCAAGACCGGGAGACGAAACATGAAGACGCAACCCAGAACCGGAACAAAAGCTAAAAGGACAGCCGACAGCGTGCTGGACGCCCGGTCCTGGGTCAACTCCTGGATGGTGCTCAAGGCCAAGAGCGTGCTCAAGGAAATGGGCCCCGGCCAGGTGCTGGAGGTGATCTGTTCCGATCCCCAGGCCATGGAAATCCTGCCCCAGACCCTTGGGGGCTTGGGCTGCGAAATTATTAATGTCAGCCGCTCGGCTGAAACCTGCCGCATCTTCATCCGCCGGTCCGTTCCGACGGGCGGCTCGGTCGCGGCCGGAACACTCAAGGAAGGAGAAACGAGATGACGGAAGCGAATCTGGAAGGAATCGAAACCGCGGCCACCGTGGACTGTCGAGGCAGTGCCTGCCCGGGTCCATTGCTCGAAGCCAAGAAATCGATCGGCAAGGTCAAGGTCAAGGAAATCCTGGAAATCTGGTCCAGCGATCCGGGCACCCGCAACGACATCCCGGTCTGGGCCAAGAAGGTCGGTCATGAGTTTCTGGGCGTGACCCCGGGCGACGGGTACGACCGTCTGTTCGTGCGTCGCGGCAAATAAGGAGCAGCCGTGTCCGTGGGCGAGGCGAAACCGAAAATCCTGATCCTGGCCACCGAGGCTTGCGCCTATCCGGGCGCCAACTCGGTTGGCCAGGCCCACTCCAGTTACCCGGAGAACACCTATATCATGCGGGTCCGGTCGCCGGCGCTCTTTCCGGAGCGGTTTTACCTGGACAGCTTCAAGAAAGGCATCGCCGGGATCATCATCATGTCCTGCGGCGTGGAGTGTCCCTATGAAGGCGCTTACGAGGCCCTGGCCAGGCGCGTGGACAATGTCTATCAGCTCATGAAGGCCGAGGGTCTGGACATCCGGCGGCTACGCCTGACCGCGATCTGCACGGTCTGCAACCGGGCTTTTTTAAACGAAGTGAAACAGATGAACGAACTGGTCCAGGAATTGGGGCTGCCCCAGCCGGGCGAGAGCGCCCCAAAGAAAATGGCCGCCACGGCCTGAGAAGGGACGATATGGAAGCGACAAACACCTCTGAACCGATGGCCTTTGAAGTTCTGGTGCTGGGCGCCGGCATCGCCGGTCTGCAAACCGCCCTGGACCTGGCCGATCAGGGCTTCCAAGTGGCGGTTGTGGATCGGGATGCGTCCATCGGGGGCAAGATGATCCGGCTGTCCAAGGTCTTTCCCACCTTGGACTGCGCCAGTTGCATCACCACGCCCAAGATGGCCGCGGCCGCCCACCATGAGAACATCACCGTTTTTACCTTGACCGAGGTCCTGTCCGCGGTGCGGCGGGACGGCCGGCTCTATGTCCGCGTCCGTCACAACCCCCGCTACGTGGACCCCGAGGCCTGCATCGGCTGCCGTCAGTGCGAGTATGCCTGCCCGGTGCACGTGCCCGATCAGGAACAGGGCGGGTTCACGGCCCGCAAGGCCATTTACATTCCCTTTTCCAACGCCGTGCCTCAGATCGCCCTCCGGGACCCGGAAGCCTGCATGCTCTGCGGCAAGTGCGCCCAGGTCTGCCCCACCGAGGCCGTGAATTTTTTGGATGAACCCCGCGAAAGTGTGTTCAGCGCGCGGGCCATGGTCCTGGCTTCGGGATACCGGCTGGACGAGGGCTATCCCGAGCGGGCCTACGGACCTCCTGGAAAGCTGCCCAACGTCATTGGTTCGCTCCAGATGGAACGGCTGCTGGCTCCGCACGGTCCCTACATGCGCGTGCTCCGGCCTTCGGACGGCAAGGAGCCCGAGTCCATAGCCTTTGTTCAGTGCGCGGGTTCGCGGGATTTGACCAAGGGCGTGCCGTATTGTTCGCGGGTCTGCTGCATGTACTCCATTAAGCAGGCCATGCTTTTGTCCGGGGCGCTGCCCCTGGCCGACATCACCATCTACTACATGGACATCCGGGCCTTTGGCAAGAATTACGAGCAGTTCTACCAGAACGCCAAGGCCATGGGCATCGAGTTCGTCAAGGCCAAGCCGGTCCTGATCGGTCAGGGCGAAGGCGGCTCGGTGCGGGTGCGGTACGAGGATCAGGAAAACGGCACAGGGGGCGTGGATCGGGAGCATGACCTGGTGGTGCTCGCCCTGGCCGTGAAACCGGAGTGGCGGCCCGACGGGGTCCTGGACGTGTCCACGGCCGACGACGGGTTCATTCGCTCGATCAGCCCCAAGCTGGCCACGCCGCTGACCGACATGGAAGGCGTTTTCGTGGCCGGCATGGCCGCCGGACCCAAGGACATCGTGGATACCATCGTCGAAGCCGGCGCGGCCGCCATGGAAGTCTCGAACTATTTGATTGGCTCGTCCGCCCAAAGGGCCTCGGCCTAAGCGGCCGGACGCGAGGAACCATATATGCCTGACGAGAAACAGAATCCAACCAACGGCGAACCCAAGGTCGGGGTGTATATCTGCCACTGCGGCGGGAATATCTCGGACACGGTGGACGTGGCCGAGGTCGAGGATAAGGCCCGCGAGCTGCCCGGCGTGACCGTGTCCTGCCGGAACATGTTCATGTGTTCGGACCCCGGTCAGGAAGCGATCATCGAGGACCTGAAGAGCGGCAAGGTGGACCGGGTGGTGGTGGCCTCCTGCGCGCCCAGCCTGCACGAGACCACCTTCCGCCAGGCCCTGGAAAGGGCCGGGGTCAATCCGTACCTATACGAGCACGCCAACATCCGCGAGCAGGTGAGCTGGGTGCATCACGGGCCGGGCGCCACGCGCAAGGCCTCGGAGTTGGTGGCCGCGGCCGTGGCCAAGGCCCGGCTGCTTAGCCCGCTCAAACCCATTCGTCTGGACGCGGTGAAACACACTACCGTCGTGGGCGGGGGCATGGCCGGACTCAAAGCGGCCCGGGATTTGGCCCGGCGGGGCATCCCGGTGACGCTGGTGGAAAAAAGCCCGTTCCTGGGCGGCAACGCGGCCCTGCTGGACCGTTTCTTCCCCACCAGGGACCGGGCCGGGGACCTGATTTCCGGTCTGGCCGCCGAGGTGCTGGATCACACGGACATCACCGTGCTGACCAACGCCGAGATCACGGGTGCGGACGGGTATGTGGGCGACTTCCATCTGAAGGTGGTCCGGCGTCCGCCCGAATCCTCTGAGGACCTGGAGCGCCTGAGCCTGGTCACGGACGAGGACATCGACGCCCGGCGCTTCATCCCCTTTATGGGGTTGTGTCCGTCCCGGCCGCCCGAGGCCGAGGAAACCTTTGATCTCAACACCGGGGCCGTGGTCATGGCCACCGGGTTCAAACACTACGCGCCTCGGGCCGGCGAGTTCGGCTTTGCCGAGTTCCCCGAGGTGGTCACCCTGCCCGACTTCATCCATCTGCTGGCCGACGCGCCCGAGGGCGGCGAGGCCCTGGAGGTGAACGGCCAGCCGGTGCGGAGCGTGGTCTTTGTCCATTGCGTGGGCAGCCGCCAGATTTTGGGCATCCACGAGCCGAACGAGGACGGGCAGTACAACGAACATTGTTCCCGGGTCTGCTGCACGGCCACGCTGCAAGCGGCCATTGAACTCAAGGAACGTTTCCCCGAGACCGTGGTCTATGATCTGTACCGGGACATTCGCACCTATGGCCGGGGCCACGAGGAATACTACCTGTCCGCTTCTCGGAACCGGGTCCTGTTCCTCCGGTACGAACCCGAGGCCCTGCCCGTGGTGAGCGCGGGGCCGGGCGGCGAGGAAGGCGCTTTGTCGGTCCGGGTCAAGGACACGCTGCTTTCCGGCGAGGAAGTCGATCTGCCCGTGGACCTGGTGGTCCTGGCCGTTGGCATGGAACCGTCCGACGTGTCGTCCCTGGTCGGCCTGCTCAAGCTGCCCGTGGGCGCGGACCGCTTCCTGCTCGAAGTGCACCCCAAACTGCGGCCCGTGGAAGTGGCCGTGGGCGGCGTGCTCCTGGCCGGCACCTGCCAGGCGCCCATGAACATCACCGAGGCCACCTCGGCCGCTTCGGCCGCGGCGGTCAAGGTCGCGTCGCTCCTGTCTCAAGGCGAAGTGACCCTGGACCCGTTCGTGGCCCGGGTGGACCCGAGCCGGTGCGTGGGCAGCGGCGCCTGTGTCGAGGCCTGCATCCGGGAAGGGGCCCTCGAGATGGTCGAAGTCGAGGAAGATGGCCGAACCGTCCGCAGGGCCAGGGTCAACCCCGCCCTGTGCCTGGGCTGCGGCGTGTGCACGGCCGCCTGCCCGGAAAACGCCATCGAGGTGGACGGTTGGACCCTGGGACAGTACGAGGCCATGGTGGACGCCATCGTGGCCCAAGGCTGACAGCCGAAGGAAAGAGATCATGACTCCAGAACAGGCCAAACAAGCGCTTAAAACGCTCCGTCAGGAGCAAAAAGACACGGTCCGCCGGGTATCCAGCCAGGTGAAGACCTATAACCAGGACGCCAAAAAGGTCAAGGCCGCGCTGGAAGGCGGCCCCCGCACCGTGCCGGAGATCGCGGAGGCCGCGGGCATCCCCGCTCCCCAGACCCTGTGGTACGTCATGTCCATGAAAAAATACGGCCAGGTGGTCGAGGCGGAAAAGGACGGCGACTATTTCCGCTACGCCTTGGCCCCGGCCGATAACCAGCCCGAAAGTTGATCCGGGTAAGATCGTTTCCCGTTGATTTGAAAAGGAGAAATCATGTCCGAAGAAAAGGAAAAAATCGTTTACATCTGCACCCACGCCGCCGAGGACCCGGAACGGGCCACCTTGCCCTTTGTCATGGCCAACGCGGCCCTGGTCATGGACGTCGAGGCCGTGGTGGCCTTGCAAGGGCCGGCCGTGTACCTGGCCTGGAAGGGCTACCTGGACCACGTCTTTGCCGCCGGGCTTCCGCCGCTCAAGGACCTCGTGGCCTCTTTCCTGGAGCAAGGCGGCCGTTTGCTGGTTTGCGTGCCCTGCATCAAGGAACGGAAGATCGACGCATCCGAGCTGATCGAAGGGTCCACCCCCACGGCCGCCGCGGTCTTGACCGATGAGATTCTGACGGCCAAGGCGGTGCTGAATTATTAATCAACCCGATGGGACGCCTGGTGGCGGATTCAGATCCCGTAGGGTAAGCTTATAAAAATAAAATTAAAAGGGAGACCTGACCCATGACCGAGACTCCTTTGGAAACCATGACCGAAAGTTCTGCCGAGGCCATTGCCGGCGCTTCCCGTGAAGCCGCAGCCGAAGGCACCAAGCAGCAAAAATGCGCGCTCATCTGCTCCCGCGACACCCTGGACGGCGCCTACCCGGCCCTTGTCCTGGGCCTCAACGCCAGGCGGTTGGGCATGGAGGTCCACATCTTTTACACCTTCATGGGCCTGAATCTGCTCCGCAAAGGCGGGCTGGAAAAGGCCAAGTTCATTCCGCCCGGCGTGATGGGCGCGATTCCGGGCATGTCGGCCATGGCCACGGGCATGATGAAGGGCAAGATCGAGAAGGCCAATGTCCCGCCTTTGGAGGACATGATGGAAATGGCTGAACTCGAAGGCGTCAAACTCGTGGGCTGCCGCATGACCGTGGACATGATGGGGCTTAGCCAGGACGATTTCAGGGACGGCGTCATCATCCAGGCCGCGGAAGAGTTCTTGAAGTTTGCCATCGGGGCGGAACTCAGTCTCTTCACTTGAGACGCGCGTGGCCAAAAAAAATAAAGGGCCTCGGACCGGTGACGGTTCCGGCGAAAGGAAACCCATGGAATACCTGTGGATGGTTTTGATCATCGTCGTTTGGATCGCTCTGAACGCCTGGATCCTGCCCCGCCTGGGGGTGAAGACATGAATGAGCCAGTCCTGCCAGGTCGGCGGACAGGAAATCCAAAAGGACCAGGCCCAGCAGATACTTTTGCTGGATCAGGCGGAGCGCCTGGAGCGCTCCAAACCGGAAACAGAGAAATGAAACGGCCGACCCGGTCGTTTTAGCTGACCCGAGAGCCGATCGGAACGCGATCTGCCAATGGGAGGTAATCGTGAGCGCGGAGTTTCAAAATACCATAACGGAACTTGAAAAGAGGGTCGAGGCCCTGGAGCAAAGCGGCGAGGAGAAGATGACCATGGTCGTCTTCTCGGGCGACCTGGACAGACTGCTGGCCGCCTTGATCATCGCCACCGGGGCCGCGGCCTATGACGTCAAGGTGGTGCTGTTCTTCACTTTTTGGGGCGTGACCGCCTTGCGTCGGCCCGAGGCCCGGGTCAAGGGCAAGTCTCTTCTGGCCCGCATGTTCGGCTTCATGCTGCCCAAGGGGCGAAACCGGCTAAAACTGTCCAAGCTGAACATGGGCGGGTTGGGCACGTCCATGATGAAGCATCTCATGCACAAGAAAAACGTCATGGGCCTGGACCAGCTTTTCGAGCAGGCCGCCGAACTCGGCGTCGAGATCAAGGTCTGCGAGATGTCCATGGACTTGATGGGGTTCACCCCGGACGAGATGATCGACTATCCCCACCTGGAATACGTGGGCGTGGGCACCTACCTGGGCCACGCCCTGGATTCCAAGGTGCCCCTCTTTATCTAAGAAAAGCCTTGGCTTACCGGTTGGCCCTGGCTTGATGAATTGAGCAGGGTCGAGCGTTGCGCTCCCCCTTCGGGGGGAGCCATGCCAGGACAAGGTCCTCCCCGCAAATCATCAGCCGCGATGGCAGGCCACGAAGTGGTCCGGCTCTATTTCCTTGAATTCCGGCGATTCCTGGGCGCACAGCGGAAAGGCGTCCGGGCAGCGCGTGTGCAGGCGGCACCCCGGCGGCACGGCCAAAGGACTGGGGATGTCGCCGGTCAGCGCGCTTTCTTTTTGCTTGCCGCCGGGCCTGACAATGGCCGCGGCCGCGATCAAGGCCCGGGTGTAGGGGTGTTGGGGCCGGGAGTAGAGCCGGTCGCTCCGGGCCAGTTCGACGATCCGGCCCAGGTACATCACAGCCACCCAGTCGCTCATGTGTTTGACCACGCCCAGGTCATGAGCGATCAATAGATAGGTCAAATGAAAGGTTCGCTGGAGCCGCTTGAGTAGATTCATGATCTGGGAGCGGATGGACACGTCCAGGGCTGAAACCGGTTCGTCCAGGACGATTAGTTCGGGGTTCGGCCCCAAAGCCCGGGCAATGGCGATGCGTTGCCTCTGTCCGCCGCTGAATTCGTGAGGATACAGACCGGCGTCCCGTTTCTTGAGGCCGATCAGGTCAAGCAGTTCGCCGATACGTTCGATCTGCCTGGCGCGGGACATCTTCCCGCTGGCGGTCATGGGTTCCATGAGCAGGCTTTTGACTTTCATCCGGGGGTTCAGCGAGCTGTAAGGGTCCTGAAAGACGGCCTGGACCTTGGCCTTGTACTCCCGGAGTTCCGGCCCGCTCAGCCCGGTAATCTCTTTGGATTCGAACCGGATGCGGCCCTCGGTGGGTTGTTCCAGCAGTAGGATCAAGTTCCCCAGCGTGGTCTTACCGCAGCCGGATTCTCCCACCAAGCCCAGGGTTTCGCCTTTTTGGATCGTCAAGTCGATCCCGTCCACGGCCTTGACCGTTCCGGTTTGCTTCATGAACAGCCGGCCCTTGGTGATCGGGAAGTGTTTTTTCAGGTCCCGGATTTCCAACAGCGTTTCAGTCATGATCCGCCTTTAGCCAGCAATTCACGCTGTGCCGTTCGCCCAGGATGGTTTCCGGCGGGTATTTTTCCAGGCAAACCGGTTTCATTTGGTCGCAACGCGGGGCGAATTGGCAGCCGTCCGGCAGGTTCAAGAGGTCCGGCGGCTGGCCCGGAATGGAAAACAGCTCCTCCCGGCTGTCGCTCAGCTCGGGGATCGAACGCATCAGCCCAATGGTGTAGGGATGCGCGGGCGCATTGAACAGGGCGTCCACCGGGGCGGTTTCCACGATCCGGCCGGCATACATGACCGCCACCCGGTCGCAGGCCTTGGCCACGACGCTCATGTCATGCGTCACCCAGATCATGGACAGGCTTCGCTCCACCTGGATGGCCTTGAGCATCCAGATGAACTGGTCCTGGGAGATCACGTCCAGGGCCGTGGTCGGTTCGTCGGCGATCAGGAGAATCGGGTCGCAGGAAATGCCTATACCGCCCAATATCCGCTGGCGCATCCCGCCGCTCATCTGGTGGGGGTATTGTTTGCTGCGCTGTTTGGGGGAGGGGATGTTCACCTTGGCCAGCAACTCCTCCACTTTTTCGGCCGCCCGGTTGCCCACCAGGCCGAGATGGTATTTGAGCGGCGCGGCCATTTGGTCCCCGATGGTGAAGACCGGGTTCAGGGAGCTCATGGGGTCCTGGGGGATCATGGCGATCCGGCTCCCCCGGTAGCCCTGCATCTCGGCCTCGCTTTTCGTCAGCAAATCCTCCCCGTTCAGCCGGATCTCACCGGCCACGATCCGGCCGGCCGGCTTGGGCAACAGCCGGAGAATGGACAAGCAGGTGATGCTCTTGCCCGACCCGGACTCGCCCACAATGCCCAGAACCTCCCCCTGGCCCACGGAAAAACTCACGCCGTCCACCGCCTTGACCACGCCCCGGCGGGTGTGAAACTGCGACTTGAGATTCCTGACTTCCAAAAGTTGGGCGGTGTTCATGATGATGATTATTCCATATCAAGTATGGGCCGCAACGCGACCTGAATGTCACGTCTGCCGGAATTTGGGGTCGAGCCGCACCCGCAGCCAGTCGCCCAAGATGTTGACGCTCATCACGGTCAGCAGGATGGCCAGGCCCGGGAAAGCCGAAATCCACCAGGCCGTGCTAAGGAACATTCGGCCTTCGGCCACCATGGACCCCCAAGCCGGTGTGGGCGGTTGGACGCCCAGGCCCAAGAAGGTCAGGGAGGCCTCGGCGATGATCATGATGCCCAGCCGCAGGGTGGCCATGACGATCAGCGAATTGGTCACGTTGGGGAAAATGTGCCGGGCCAGGACGACCACGGTTCGGGTGCCGGCTATTTTCGCGTATTTCACGAACTGCTCGTTCTTGATCCGCAGGACTTCCCCTCGAATGAGTCGGGCGTAAGCGGCCCATCCCACCAACCCCAGGATCAGCACGATGTTGGAAAATCCCGGACCGATCACGGCCGCCAGCACCAGGGCCAATACCAGAAACGGCAGCGAAAACATGGCGTCCGTGACGCGCATGATCAGGGTGTCCACCCAGCCGCCGAAATATCCGGCCAGGATGCCCAGAATCGAACCGATCGCCCCGGCCAAAAAGACCGCGCTGAGGCCCACGATCAGGGAAACGCGCGTGCCGGCGCAAATCCGGCTCAGGATGTCCCGGCCGAGCTGATCGGTGCCCAAGATGTGCAAGCCCTTGCTGCTGTGGGAAAACGGCCCCAGCAGCATGCCCGGGGTGTTCAACGCCGTGGGAGAATAGGGCGCCAGCAGCCCGCCGAAAAACCCCAGAAACACCACCACGGTCAGGATGACGGCGGCTCCCACGGGAATTCCTCTCAAGGCGGCTTTCAGTTTGGTCATCTAAAGATTCTTTTCCATCAATTCCCGGTTAAAGGTCGCGGGCCGGGCCCAAGCCCTTAGGTGTATCGAATCCTGGGGTCGATATACCCGTAGAGGATGTCCACCAGCAGGTTGACGCTGATGAAGACCGCGGCGAAAACCATGGTCAGGGCCTGGATCAAAGGAAAATCCCGGGCGAAGATGGCCTCCACGCCCAACCGGCCGATACCCGGCCAGGCGAAGACCGTCTCCACGATCACGCTGGACCCCAGCAGGGCGATGAATTGCAGCGAAATCATGGTCATGACCGTGATGGCCGCGTTTCTGAGGGCATACTTAAGGATCACCAACGACTGCGGAAGTCCCATGGCCCGGGCCGATTTGATGTACTCGCTTTCCAGCACGTCCAGCATGGAGGACCGGCTGATGCGGAGCACCGCGGCCGTGCTGAACCATCCCAGGGTGAAGGCCGGCATCAGGAAGGTTTCGATCCCGCTCTTGCCGGACGTGGGCAGCAGATTCCAGGTGGCGGCCAAGAGCAGCATGAGCATGATGCCCACCCAGAAGGTGGGCGCCGACTGGCCGAGCAGGCTGAAATACCTGCCCAGCCAGTCCGCCGTCCCGCTGGGTTTGACCGCCGAGGCGATGCCGATGGCCACCCCGAAAACGACCGAAAAGCTCATGGCCACCAGCACCAGTTGGAGCGTGTTCCACAAATGGCTCAGGACCAAGGTGAGGGCCGGTTGCTTGCGCAGCATGGATTCCCCGAAATCGCCGTGGAGTCCTCGCACCAGCCAGACCCCGTACTGATAGACGATCGGCTTGTCCAGCCCCCAGTCCCGGCGAAACGCCTCCCGCGCCTCGGGCGGCGCATCCGGCCCCAGCAGGACAAACGCCGGGTCTCCGCTCAACCGGACGAGCACGAACACCAGGATGCTCACCAGAAAGAGGGTGATGACGGCATGGAAGAATCGCCGGATCAGATATCGCTGCAATTCCTTCTCCCAAAGAGCCTGTTTTCTCTTTGCCCCACATCTCCGGGAAATCGGGCGTCCCGCCCCCCTCCGCGATGACGCGGGGCAAACGCTTCCTTGTTATCCGCGTTAAAGCCGTGATTGCCTAGCCGACTATTTTTTCATCTTGGCTAGGTTGGTGGTGCCGATCAGGTCAAAAGCGGGAACGTTGGGCCATTCGATCACTGTCGACCGGACGACCCAAGGCCAGCTCACTACGGCCAGCGGAATCACGGGCACTTCCGCGATTTGAATCTCCCGGATTTCGTCGGCGATGCGCTGCCTGTCTTCGATCTTGTAGGCGACCACCGCCTGCATATACAAGGCTTTCAGCTTGTTCCAGACCGGATCTTTGAAAGGCATCACCAGCCCGGCCCAACCCCCGGGCTCGAAATGGGTGGACGTGTACCAGCCGGCCGTGGAAAATCCGCTGAGGTCGAGCGTGGCGTATCCCCGCCGGAACATGCTCCCCTGGTCCATGACCTCTATGGTCATTTGGATTCCGACTTCGGCCCACTGCGCTTGAATGAATTGGGCCATCAATTGGGTGGCGGCCGTGGTGTTGATCCGGGTCTTGAATCCGTTGGGATACCCGGCCTCGGCCAGCAGACGCTTCGCTTCCGCCGGGTCGTAGGGAATGGGCTTGTCTTCCTGGCGATAGCCCCGCTCGTTCGGGCAGATGCAATACTTCATGACCTGTCCGTATCCATAGAGCAAGGAATCGATCATCCCTTGCCGGTCGATGGCCATGGTCACGGCGCGGCGCACCCGGGCGTCGGCCAGAGGTTTGGTCTCGGCGTCCAGCTTTTCCATGGGCTTGTCCAGGCGGGGCCAGAGCGTGAGCATGGACGCGTCGGGTACGGTATACATCTTGAATTCCTTAGAGGACTTGGCCTCTTTGAGATAGGGCACGGCCGTGAAATAGGCGGCGTCGATTTCGCCGTTTTTCAGGGCGGCCCATTTGGTCGCTTCTTCCGGGATGTTCCGATACACCATGTCCTTGATATAGGGCCCATTCCCGAAATAGGACTCGTTGGCCGTGAAATAACGGGCGTCGTTTCCTTCCCGCTTGACGAATTTCCAAGGCCCGGTGCCGATCGGAGCTTCCTCGAATCCCTTTTTCCCGACCTTTTCATAATAGCCCTTGGGCATGATCAGCATGTAATCTCCCACGCGCTCTTCCAGGGCCGGGTAAGGTTTCTTCAGATAGACCTTGACCTGGTAGGGATTGATGATTTCGGTCCGTTCCACGAACCTGGCGATGGTGGCCTTGCGGATGCTCTGAACTTCCTTGCTCAAGACCCGGTCGTAACTGAATTTCACGTCCTCGGCGGTAAAGGGGTCGCCGTTGTGAAATTTCACGTCCTGGCGCAGGTTGAAGGTAAAGCTGAGTCCGTCCGGCCCCATCTTCCAGTCGGTTGCCAGAGCTGGTTGAATCTTGCCGTCCACCCCGCGTTGCAACAGCCCGTTGAACATGGCCCATCCCGTGTTGAGGATTTCACATCCGGTTGTCACCTGGTGAGGGTCCAACACGCCGGACCCCCAACAGGTCGGAGCCAGGGTGAGTTTTCCCTCCAAGGCAAAGGTGGTCGAGCCGAAAACCAATAATCCAATGACAATGAGTCCTGCAATCGTTTTTGCCCGGATTTTCATCTTTCTCCCTCCCCAGGTTTGCTGTTGTGAAAATAAGTTGTCCTCTCAGCCTTCACTTGTCGTCCGGACGTTCTTCATGCAAATTCGCTTCTTGGGTTGGTTCTGAAATTAGTCGGTCAATCCGCTTAAAAAATCCAAAACGATTCGGTTCACCGCGTCGGGTCGTTCGACCATGAACTGATGCCCGCCGCCCGGAACGATCTCCAGTCGGGAGCCGGGAATGCGTTCGGCCAGAATCTCCGCGTTTCTGGGCGGGACCAAGGCGTCCTCGGCGCCGGCCATGATCAAGGTCCGCGCCTTGATCTTGGGCAGGTCCTCGTAGCTGTCGAAGCCCTCGACCGCTTCGCGCTGGCGGGCCAAGGTCGCCGGGTCGGGCGGGTGTTGCTGGGAAGTCTCCAGGTACTTTTGAACCACTTCGGGATGCGACTGGATCGTCTCGGCGGCGAAAAGATTTTGTTGCGCCTGTTGCGCGGCTTCCCGCGAAGGGCCGTAAAGCGCCGCGGGCCGGGCCTGATTTTCAAAGTTTGGCGCGCGAACCACATGATCGCCTCCGCAACCCGTGCAGCAGAGAACCAGGCCATTCACTCGTTCGGCGTGATCCAGCGCGATCTGCTGGGCGATGAGGCCGCCCATGGACAGCCCCAGCACATGGGCCCGGGGAATTTGCAGCGCGTCCAGGAGCCCCACCGTGTCCTCGGCCATCATGGCGATCGTGTAGGGCATGTCCGGCTTGTCGGAACGCCCGATGCCGCGATTGTCAAAGACAATGGTTTGGTAATGGGCCGAAAAAGCCGGGACTTGGCCATACCAATGATCGGCGTTGCTGCCCAGGCCTCTAACGAGTAGCAGGGGATACCCGGAACCGTGAATTTCGTAATACAAATGGATACCTTCGACCTTGGCGGTAGGCATGCGTCCTAGCTCCTTTTATGTCCGAATCGTTGATGCGTATACCGCATTTTCCAGCTCATAAACCAAACGCGTGGAATACAAACTAAAGCGAACAGATGGCGATAATCACTTCAATATCGCTGTCGCCGATATTTCGAACCACGTGATTTCTGGCGGCCTCGAAATAGATCGAATCGCCTTCCTCCATGTAAATTTTTTCATCCTCGTAAATGAAAAGCATTTTGCCCTTCAGAACAAAGAGGAATTCCTCGCCCTTGTGATTAAACACAACGGATTCGTCGCTTTTGTCTTTGTCCATGCGCAGCAGGAAGGGTTCCATGAGCTTGTTTCGTTTTTTTTCGGCCAGGGCTTTGTAGTTGTAGCCGAATTCCTTCATGCCCCTTCGGGAGGAGATGCCTTCATTGTGCTTGGTCAAGACAATGGCCGGGTCTTCGTTCGCGTCTTCTTCGCCGTCCAAAAGAAAGCCGACTTTCGTGCCCAAGGCCTTGGCGATGACGTCCAGCGTGGAAACGGGCGCCGACGATTTGCCGGTTTCGATTCGGGATAACTGCGCCTCGGAAAGATTGGTCATCGCGCTCAGTTGGGCGATGGTCATGGATTTCGCTTTTCTGAATTCTCTGATTTTTATGCCTATTTTTTTCTCGATGTCCACAATACTTCTTTTCGTGCCTCCTTTATTTCACTTATGACTCTGTATCTATCGATAACGTGTAGTGAACCGTGTAACGGGACAGGACGTCTTGCACGCGCTCTTGAATACGTTCCGGGACGACGTCTTCAGCGGGTGTGATTCGAATGGCCGCCGATGTGCCGTGAACGCTGTCCTCCCCGACCGTAACCTCGATCGAGGCGGTCAGGTCCTTGATCTGATCCAGCTCCTTCTCGTACACCCGCCGGATGGCGTCCCATTTGAGGGCGGGCTTGAAGATCTTGCCCACGGTGGTCAGCGGAATCTGGTTCGTGATGTAAATCGCCTTGGGCACGGCCGCCCTTTCCCCGATATGGGTCCTAGCCCAATCCAGGACATCGTCCTCGGAGAGGGAGGAGCCGGCGCCGACTTCGACATAGACCACGGGCACCTCGCCGGCGTGCGGATCGGGCTGGCCCACGGCCGCGGCCAGTTTGATGTCTTCCATTTTGTACAAAGGCTCTTCGATCGAGGACGGATCGATATTGTGACCGCCTCGGATGATGAGTTCCTTTTTCCGTCCGGTCAGCCACAGATAGCCCTCGGGGTCCATGCGGCCCAGGTCGCCGGTGTTGAACCAGTCGCCGTCCACCCAGATATTTTTATTGTGCTCTTCTTCCATGTAACCCTTGAAGACCGTGGAGCCATGGATGCAGACCGAACCGATTTCCCCTTCTTGGGCGTCCCGCTCGTAGCGGCCTTCCGTATCCAGAATAGCCACCTTGATGCGCTGGTAAGGCAATCGCAGGCCGACGCTGCCGATTCTTCGTTCCCCATCCTTGGGATTGACCGCGGAGGCGCAGGTCGATTCGGTCAGGCCGTACCCTTCGAGGATTTTCATCTTCGTGTGCGCTTCAAAACGCCTGAACAACTCGACGCTAAGCGGCGCGGCCCCGCAGATGAGATACCTGAGCGAGGAAATATCGGCCGAACCCACGGGCGTGTCTATCAGCATGGACAGCACCGTGGGCACCAGGGAGAAAAACACGGGCCGGTACGTTTCCACGATCTTGTAGAAATTTTTGATGATGTTCGGGTCCCGGTACCCGGCCGGCGACAGGATCACCACGTGCCCGCCCAGGGAAAAGGGCAGCAGCCCGGTGATGCAGGTGCCGTTGCAATGGAACAAGGGCAGGCCGACCATCACGCACTCGCCGGGCGCCAGGCCGACGATCGCCGAGAGCCCCAAGTTCAAGGCGATCTCGTTGTAATGCGTCCGCATGGCCAGCTTCGGACGCCCGGTCGTGCCGCCGGTATGATAGATGGAGGCGATGTCATGCGGGTCGATGGTCCGGTGCGTGTGAAGCGCCTGACTGTCGTATTTCTCCACGGTTTCGTCATATCCGTAAATGCCTTCGGATTCCTCGGAGGGGCCACCCATGCGCACGATCTTGAGCAAAGGGTTTTCCTTGCGGATGGTCTCGACCTTGGACCAGATGTCGATGCCCGGGGTTTCCCCCAAGGCGACCAGTACCTTCGCCCCGGACGCCCGGCAAATGTCCGCGACCACCGGGGCCTCCAGCATGGGATTGACCGGGTTGGCGATGCCGGCGGCTTCCGCGCCCCAGAGCACGTAATGGGTTTCAGGCAGGCTGGGCAGGAGATAGGTCACCACATCGGTCGGACCCACGCCCATGTCGCTCAGCATGTTCGCCGTCTGCCGGATTCGGCCCATGAACCGGGCGTACGGAATCTGCACCGGCCGGTCATAAGCCACGCCGCTGGGCAGAAAGCTCATGGCCACGGCTTCGGGGTTGATGTTTGCCCCCCGTTCCAACAGCTCGAAGGTGCTGGTTTCCTGAATGCGCTCGTCCAGGGGAACCCTTTCGATCGCCTCGATGTCCGCGAGATTTCGGATGATGAATGCGTCTTCCATTTTTTTTACCTGGCTTTCCCCAAAAATGGATGAATCGGTTTTTAATATTTTGCATTCCATGAAATAGAATTTACATTCTATGTAAAAAATTGCCCCTGTCAAGCTTATATTTGCATCGTATGCAACGGTCTTGAGCCGGAGCAGGCCTGAGAACATATTTTTCAATTAAATGAATAGATTATGCGAGATATACTTCTCGGATGAACCAGGAACGTAATAGCAGCGCCAGTTACCGTCTTCCCCGGATCGACGCAACCCGCGCCCAAGTTCAACGCTTGTTGAAATAAGTTTGAAAAAAGGCGAAGATCGGGACGCGGCCCGTTCAACCCATTGATTTTTTGTTGTTTTATATCAGGAATCGGACCTGCAACCCGCCGACGGCAAGCCGCTTTAAGGGAAGCCGGCCGCGCCGCCGAAAAAATCTTGCCACTCCGAAGCCGGCCGGATAGACTGGCCCGGTCGGAAAATTTTCACTCAAAAAATCGCGCCGGCTCAAGGAGGCGGGACATGGATTTCGGTTATTTCATCCGCAGGTTCGAGAGCGGCTGCCGGATCGACCCGGACCGTGAGGCCGTGATCTTTGGGAACGAACGGGTCACCTACCGCCAGCTTCAAGCGCGCACCTACCGCCTATCCAACGCCCTCATCCGCCTGGGTTTGAAAAAGGGTGAGCGGGTCGGCGTGCTGCTACGCAATTGTTCCGAGTGGTTCGACATCTATTTCGCCCTGGCCAGCCTGGGCGCGGTGTTGGTGCCCATCAACTTCATGCTACGGCCCAAGGAGGTCGAGTTCATCCTGAATGACAGCGGCGCGGCCATGCTGCTGGTGGGCCAGGATTTACTCAACCTCGTGGACCTCAGCGGCCGGTTCACGCCCGGTCTCAGGGAGATCGTGGTCCTTGGTCCGGATGCGCCTCCCGCTCCGGCCCGAAGCTACGCGGACCTCACCGGCGCGGCGTCCGCCACACCGCCGCCCGACCACGGCGTGTCAGAAGACGACCTCTTCCTCCTCCAATACACCTCGGGCACCACCGGTTTCCCCAAAGGTGCCATGCACACCCAGGGCACCATGCTGTGGAATTCCTTCCATCAGATCGGCGACTTCCACGTCACGCCCGAGGAGCGCTATCTGTGCGTGCCCGGCCTGTGCTGGGTGGCCGGCTTCCACGATTTCAGCCTGGCCTCCCTGTGGATGGGCGGGGCCGTGGTGGTCATGCCCAGCGGCGGGTTGGACATGGGCGATCTGCTCGAAGTCCTGGAAAAGGAACGCATCACCAAGGTCTTGCTCGTGCCGACCGTGCTCAAGCGCCTGGTGGATTATCCGGGTCTGGCGGCCGAGCGTTTCAAATCCATGGACACGGTGTTGACTGGGGCCGAGCCCGTGCCCGTGACGGTCATCGAAAAGTTCAACCGGCTCCTGCCGGACACGACCCTGCTGCAAGCCTATGGCCTGTCCGAGGGGCCGACCATCGCCCTGTACCTCGGTCGCGAGGACGCCTTGCGTAAGATCGGGTCCACGGGCAAGCCCTCGACCAACTGCGAACTGCTGGTGGTGGACGAGGCCCTGCGCCCGGTCCGGCCCGGGGTCAAGGGCGAGATCGTGCTGCGGTCGCCGGCGACCATGAAGGGCTACTGGAACCAGCCCGAGGCCACGGCCGCGGCCTTCAGCGGCGGATGGTTTCACACCGGGGATCTGGCCGAGTACGACGAGGAAGGCTACGTCTATATCTCCGGCCGGGTCAAGGACATGTACATCAGCGGCGGGCTGAACGTCTATCCGGCCGAGATCGAGAACGTGCTGCTCAAGATGGAAGGCGTGGCCGAGGCCGCGGTGTTCGGCGTGCCGGACGAGGCCTGGGGCGAGGTGGGCTGCGCGGTGATCGTGGCCGGCGAAGGCCGAGACGTGGATTGCGACGAGATGGAAGGTCTCTGCCGCGAGATGCTGGCCGGCTATAAAATCCCCAAACGCTTCCTCCTTCGGACCGCGCCGTTGCCCCGCACCGCCTCGGGTAAGATCAAGAAGTTCGAACTCCGGGAAGAGACCCTTGCCGGCGGGACGGAATCCTAAGTGTCGTGCCCTGGAAATAGCTTATAAAAGAAAGCCTCGTTCCGTCATGGCGAGAAGTCACGCCCTAGCCCGCGGTGGCGGGCGAAGGCGGACGACGTGGCAATCTCCTTCATTTTACGGAGTCAAACGGATCACCGGATTTCCGAGGTGTTTGTTTCGCCGTCGTAGGTTTCGGTTTTGAACAGGCTTTCCTGATGGTGCAGATAAGTCTGTTTGGACATCTGCGGTTCGAATCGGTCCAGGATGTCCTTGGCCTTGGCCGCGTCGTCGCTCAAAAGGTCGATGGCCGCGGCCGCCAGCAGCTTGGCCGGGGTGAAATAGGAGCCTTGGCGGTCGTCCAGCTCGAAGTCGGCACCGTGCGGGGTGCCGGTGGCGCCCAGGATGGCCGGATGCAGCGCGGGCATGATGTGGGCGATGTCGCCCATGTCGGTCGAGCCGGTGCCGTGGCCGCCTGATTCGACGCAATCCTCACCCAGGAGATCAACCGCGTTGGCCTTGAAGACCTCGGCCAGGCCCGGGTCGTTTCTCAGCGGCAGATAGCCGGGGATGGTCTCGATCTGAAGCCGGGAGCCGATGGCCATGGCCCCGGCCCGGAGCGCCCGGTCCACTTTGATGTTGGCATCGACAATGGCTTTGTTCGTCTTCCCCCGGATGTAGCTTTCAAGGCGCACGTCGTCCGGCACCACGTTGACCAGGTCCCCGCCCTTGGTAATGATGGGGTGGATGCGGATGGTGTCATGATCCCGGAAAGTCTCCCGCTGGGCGTGGATGGCCGCCAGGGCCACGTGGGCCGCGTTAAGGGCGTTCACCCCCTGGTGCGGCGCGCCGCCGGCGTGGGCGGCCCGGCCGATGAACCGGACCATCTTGACCACGCAGCCGTTTGAAGATTCCCCCACCAGCACCGGCTTCAGGTGGGGCCGGCTGTGGGTGTGGATCATCAAGGCCATGTCCACATCGTCGAAATGCCCGAGCCGGACCAGTTCCGGTTTGCCGCCCAGGAATCCCAGGCGGCCATCGCGAACCAGACCCAGCCGGTACTCGACCTCGACGTATTCCTCGGCCGGCACCGCGAAAAAAACGATGCGGCCGGCCAGGTGCTGCATGGTCCCGGCGTCCAGGAGCCCCATCAAGGCTCCAAGCAGGCCCGCGATCTGGGCGTTGTGGCCGCAGGCGTGGGCCGCGCCGGTTGTCGGGTCGGCCAAGGGGTGTTCCCGGACGATCAGGGCGTCCAGTTCGCCCATCAGAGCCAGGGTAGGGCCGGGTTTTGGCCCGTCCAGCACAACCTTGACCCCGGTGACGGCCAGACCGGTTTCCGGGGTAAGCCCCAATGAGCCCATGACCTCGGCCACGAGAGCGGCCGTTTTGAATTCCTTGAATCCCAACTCCGGCATCTGCTGGATGCGGTCCCCGATCCTCATGATCTCGTCCCGCCGTCGGTCGATGGCCTTGTACACCTGTTTTTTCAGTTCGCCGCGATCAGGCATTTTCCCGGTCTCCTGTTCTCCGATGAATAACCCCGCTGCTTGACAAGCCGGGGCTGCATATTATCCGGACCCCATTTTCTGATAGGCAACCCTGCCGCTTGACAAGCCGGGGTCGTCTGTTATCTTAAGCCCGTATTCGATTTCATCCGGTGATGGTCATGCCGATTTACGAATTTTATTGCCCGGACTGCCACGTCATTTACAATTTTTTTTCCCGCCGGATCGACACCGAGACCCGGCCGGCCTGCCCCCGCTGCAACCGCCCGAACCTGGATCGGCAGATGTCGCCCTTTGCCATTTCCCGCGGCCTTGAAGCCGAAGACGAGGCGCCCTTCGACATGGACGAGGCCCAGTTGGAAAAGGCCATGGAGGTCCTGGCTCGGGAGGCCGGGGGGCTGGACGAGGACGATCCGCGCCAGGCCGCCCGGCTCATGAAACGGTTCTCCGAGATGACCGGCCTCTCGCTGGGCGAGGGCATGGAAGAGGCTCTCGCCCGCATGGAGGCCGGGGAAGACCCCGAGGAGATCGAGGCGGACATGGGAGACATGCTGGAGGACGCGGACGCGCTTGCGACCGCGCCCGGGAAAAAGTCCAGCCGTCGCGTCCGCCCGCCGGCCCGGGACGACAAGCTCTACGATCTTTAATCCTTAAGCGCCGCCCCACCAGCCTCAGCCGATCTTGCCGCCTTGGCCGCCGTCCACGTTCAGCATGACCGAGGTGATGAACCGTGCCTCGTCCGACGCCAGGAAGAGCGCGGCATAGGCCGTGTCCCAGGCGTTGCCCATGCCGCCCTTGAGCGGCACGCTGGCGTTTCTCGCCCGGATCAATTCCTCCTTGCTCATGCCCACCGCCCTGGAAATGCCCTCGATGGCCATGGGCGTTTCCATGAGGCCCAGCATCAGGGCGTTGGCCCGGATGCCGTGGCGGGCGTAGCGTTGGGCGATGGAATGGGTCAAGGCGTTCACCCCGGCCTTGGAGGCCTTGTAGGCGATGGTCGCGTTGGCCGCCATGGCCGCCAGGGACGAGATGTTGACGATGGAGCCGCTCTCCTGTTCCATCATGACCGGCACCACGTGTTTACAGGTCATGTACATGGTCTTGAGGTTCACCTCGAAGATGCGGTCCCAGTCCTCCTCATCGATCTTGAGCGTGCGCCGGTCTCCGGTCCCGATGCCGACCACGTTGACCAGGATGTCAATGCGGCCGTACTTTTCCACGCATTTTTCCGGTATGCGGCGGCAATCCTCGGGCCGGGTCACGTCGGCCTGAAAGGCGAAAGCCTCGCCGCCCTCCTTGGCGATGAGGGCCTGGGTTTCCTCGGCCGAGTCCAGGCGACGGTCCACCAGCATGACCCTGGCCCCTTCCCGGGCGAAGAGGATGGAGATGGCCCGTCCGTTGCCCATGGTATCGCCCGGCGTCTGCCCGGCGCCGACCACGATGGCTACTTTTTTATCCAAACGTCCCGCCATGGTTTTTCTCCTTACGGAAGCTCGCGCTGGAATGCGTCCGACAGTCTCCGAATTATTCGTACTGCTTGGGCACGGCGCAGATGATGACCAGGGGTTCCGTGGCCGATTTGTTTTTGAATTGGTGCTTTTCGTCGGGCAGGATCATGGCGAAGTCCCCTCGCTTGACCGGCTGCTCCTGTCCGCTTGCGTTGACGATGGCGCCCTTTCCCTGGATGACGTAGTTCAGATGCTCGAAAGGGTGGGCGTGATACGGGGTGTGGCCGTCCACGTCCAGGGTGAAGACGCGCACCGAGAAATTCGGCGTGCCGTCCTCGCTCCCGATGGGCAGTTGTTTGAGCACCTTTGCCGCGCCCTCCATGGCCATGGGCGTCTGGGTCACGGCGGCTAGTTCGATGATTTTCATGGCTTTCTCCTTAATAGACCAGATCGTCCAACAAGTCCGGGCTCTGGGTCAGGGCCTCACAGCCCTTCCCGGTGACCAGCACCGTGTCCGAGTGGCGGAAACCGCCCAAGCCCGGTAGATAGATGCCCGGCTCGACGCTGACCACCATGCCTTCTTCAAGCACGTGATCCCCGCCCACCGCGATCCAAGGCGGTTCGTGCGAGGTCACGCCCAGGCCGTGGCCGGTCCGGTGCAGGATATGATCCTGATAGCCTCTTTTGCGAATGCGGTCCAGCACGGCCGCGTCCACGTCGGCGGCCCGGACGCCGGGCCGGATTTTATCGAAGGCCAGCATTCGGGCTTCCATCATCACCTCGAACGGCCTCTCGGCCTCGGACGGGACCTCGCCGATAAAGAAGGTCCGCTCCATCTCGGCCGCGTAGCCGTCCGCCCGGCCGCCCAGGATGGCCACGTGCGGCCCGCCCGCTTTCAGGACGTCGTGCAGACCGGGCACGGCGTGCGGCTGGGCCGACAGCTTCCCGGCCCAGAGCGTCAGATTCAGGCGGGAGACCAGGGCGTTGAGATGCGGCATGTCCCGGGTGATCCGGCCCATCATGTACCGCCCGGCCGTGCCGATCAGGGACCGCGCGCCCACGCCGGGTTTCATGGCCTTGACGGCCTCGGCCCAGCCTTCGTCCAGCACGTTGGAGGTATAAACGATGCGGCCGATTTCATACGGCGTCTTGACCAGCCGGGCCTCGTCCACGAGGTCCACGACCGTGTGCTTGCCGGGCATGACCTGGGCCGCGGCCAGGCTGAGGGAAGGTTCCAGACCCACGCGGAAGTCCTCGGGGACGAGGTCCTTGAGCGCGGCGGCATAACCGTCCTCGGGTAAGGCCGGGTACTCGGCGTAGGTGCGAAAGTCCAGGTCCAGCATGACCCGGTCCCGCGCGTGGTCGAGTTCGAGCAGCGGCACCAGGAGATAGGGCCGCCGGTGCGCCGGGATGAGCAGGAAGAACGGGCGTTCCCAAGGCGTGTAGGAAAAGTTGGTCAGGTAGTAGATGTTGTCGGTTACCGCGACCACGTAGCAGTCCAGCTCTGCACGGGCCATCAGGGAACGAACCTTGTCCAGGCGGCTTTGCAACTCCTCCTGGGTGGGCGGGGACCAGAGCGGGGCCGGCTCTCCGTTCATGGGATTCTTCTCCTTGCAGAAAGGAACTGATTATTTTATGTAGCATTTAAAAACCGTTGTGTTCAAGCCAAATTTTGAGGGTCTTCGTTGCGCTTTTGGCCCGATTCCCGTAAAATCGGCCATCCTGCGCGTGGCGGATGCGAACGAGCGTGGGGTGAGGCCAACCCCGGCTGAAAACCGGTCTTACATCTTGAACGACACCAGGAGGGAGAACCATGGGACGACTAGACGGCAAAGTGGCGGTCATCACCGGAGGCGCCAGCGGCATCGGCAAGGCCTCGGTCGAGCTGTTTGTGCAGGAAGGGGCCAAGGTGGTCATCGCGGACATCATGGATGACCGCGGTCAGGCCTTGGCTGACAAGCTGGGCGCGGCGACCGTGTACCAGCATACGAACGTGGCCCAGGAGGAAGAGATTAAGGCGGCCGTGGACGCGGCGGTGAGCAAGTTCGGCCGTCTGGATTGCATATTCAACAACGCGGGCATCGGCGGGGCCGGCGGCCCCATCGATATGATCCCGGGCTTTGGCTTCGACATCACCATCGCCATTTTGTTCCGCAGCGTCTTTTTCGGTATGAAACACGCCGTGCCCGTGATGCGGGAGCAGGGGTCGGGCAGTATCATCAGCACGGCCAGCATCGCCGGTCACCGCACCGGTTTCGGCGGTCATTTCTACAGCGCCTGTAAGGCGGCCGTCATTCACATGACCCGCAGCGTGGCCGTGGAAGTGGGGCCGTTCGGCATCCGGGCCAACACCATCTGCCCGGGAGGCATCGTGACCTCCATTTTCGGACGGGGATTGGGATTGGATCAGGAAGCGGCCGAGGCCTCTTACGAAAAACTCTCAAAGGTGTTCGCCGAGGTTCAGTCCATCAAGCGGCCGGGCCTGCCCGAAGACATCGCCAAAACCGCGCTTTGGCTGGCCAGCGACGATGCGAGTTTTGTCAGCGGGGCGGCCATCCACGTGGACGGCGCCTTTCCGGACGGCCTGTTCCAAAATGAGGCCGTCACGCAGCAACTGGCCGACGCCTTGGGGGTTCAACTTCCCGAGTACGCCCAGTAATCGCTCAGGCGATATACAAAACAGGGACCGCCGAGGCGGTCCCTGTTTTAATGGGGGTTTATTGTTGTCTCCCGCCTGGCTCAGCGCGGTTGCATGCGCATGGCGCCGTCCAGACGGATGGTTTCGCCGTTCAGCATGGGGTTTTCCACGATCTGCTGGGCGAGCATGGCGTATTCGTCGGGCCGGCCGAACCGAGTGGGGAAGGGCGTTTGGGCGACCAGGCCTTGCTTCATCGCCGGCGGCATGATGGACGTCAACCCGGTGTCGAACATGCCCGGAGCGATGGTGCAGCAGCGGATGCCGGAGCGGGCCATATCCCGGGCCACGGTCAGGGTCATGCCCACCACCCCGGCCTTGGAGGCCGAGTAGGCCGCTTGGCCGATCTGGCCGTCAAAAGCGGCCACCGAGGCGGTGTTGACGATGACCCCCCGTTCGCCATCGTCGTTGGGCGTATTGTCCTGCATGTGAAAGGCGGCCAGGCGAATGAAGTCGAACGTACCGATAAGGTTGATCTTGATGATGCGAACGTAAGCGTTCAGGTCGTGGGGGCCGTTCTTACCCACGGTTTTCATGGGCAGGCCGGTTCCGGCGCAGTTGATCAGAATGTCGATTTGGCCAAAGGTTTCCACCGTCTTTTTGACGGTCGCTTCCACTTGGGTGGTCTCGGTTACGTCCACCAGGGAGAACGCGGCCCGGTCCGAAAGCTCGGCCAGGATCTTCTTACCGTTTTGCTCGTTCATGTCCGCGATCATGACATTGGCCCCTCGGGCATGAAACCTTCGAGCCGTTGCCGCACCCAGTCCGCTGGCTCCGCCGGTGATCAGAGCCGTCTTCCCTTGCAGGTCCATTGAACTCCCTCCTTTTCATGTTTAGGGGATGGAGGTACTTTACGAGCATCGGGGTCGGCTTTCAAGAAAAAAGAAGCCGGCTTGCAAAGAACCGGGTTACAAGGTTATCGTTGACGAATGGGCCGGAGCGGCTTATTATGCCTTGAGTAGTATTCTCCAAAAGACCGCTTTCGCCGCATGAGACGAAGGCCGGCACCGAAGATGAACCGTTGCGCTTGATGTGGAGGCCGAGCACGTGGCCAGAGGCAAGATACTCAGCTTCATCAGGATGAAGCGGCATACCACAGAAGACGATCCGGCAAACCCGATTTTTTATCCGACCGAGGAGGCGCTGTCCCGCTCCGCGTTGGTTTACGATTTCCAGAAGTACCTCCAGGCTCGGGACGGGCTCGTGGATGGGATTTACCGCCTGACCGAGGAAGGCACTTACGCTTTTTTCACCTACGATGGTTTTGCCCAGCAGATCCAGGAGTATTTCGCTCAGCGGGAACGGATGATGGCCTGCGGCAAGGCCGCCCGGCCGGGCGTGCTCGGTTCACTCCGACGGTTATTGAATAAGCTGTTTTTTGCCCTGCACCGTGGCCGGTATACAAACAAAGCGCGGCCGCGCCCCATCCCCGGAGAAGCGGGACCTCCGGTCGGCTTCGTCCTGGGGTTGATGCGTTCCGGGGTCATGAGGAAGCTGGCCGCCGCCGGATATCCCTTGCGCAGAATCTTCATCGAGCTGAAAAACACGGACCGCATCACCGAGGACCAACATCAACAACTGATTTTGGCCCACCAGGAAGCCCGCCGCGAGGTGCAGCGCCTGCATCAACTCTACCGTTCCTTAAGCGGTCTGGCCCATCAGTCCCAGGGCGCGGAGAAGGACTCGGACTGAGCGCGGCTTGGGATTTTCCGCTCTGCCAGAGAATTTCTATTCGTTCAGCTTTTCTTCGATCTCGTTTACGATCCGTTCCGGTTCGAGGGTCGCATCGATCACGATCGCCTCTTGCGGCTCTTCCAGGTCCGCGAACTGGCTTTCCAGCAAAGCGGCCGGCATGAAGTGTCCGGTCCGCGCTTTCATGCGTTCCAGAATCGGGCCGGGTTCGGCCTTCAGATACACGAACCGGACCCGTCCGGGATCGGCTTCGGCCAGGACGTCCCGGTAGGCCTGCTTGAGGGCCGAACAGGCCAGGACCACGTCCCGTCCCTGCCGGCTCAGGTCCTGGGCCACGCGCGCCAGGTCGGCCAGCCACGGGGCTCGGTCCGCGTCGATCAACGGCCGGCCGCTATGCATCTTGGCCACGTTGGCCGGTTGGTGGAGGTCGTCCCCCTCCACGAAGGCGGCCTTCATGCGCTCGGCCAGGGCGCGGCCGATCGTGGTCTTGCCCGCGCCGCTTACGCCCATGACGACAACGATCATCGCCCCGGTTCCTTTCCAGGCATTATTCAATTTGGAGTGTACCAAAAAGACGGAATCGGAGAAACAAGACGCCGAGCAATCCCTTGGAGCGCGGCCCTGGCCTGTGTTATAGTCGCGCTTCAACCTCTTCAGACGAACCAGGGAAAACATGTAAGCCATCCGAGCCAAGATAGGGGGAAAGCATGGGTTTCGAATTTCAATCCGCCACGACACTGGTCAAGGCCATCTCCCGGCGGGAGATCGGATCGCTCGAACTGCTGGAGCTTTTTCTCGACCGCGTGAACAAGCTGAACAGCCCCATCAACGCGGTGGTGGCCCTGGACGTGGAAGGCGCCCGGCGCCGCGCAAGGGAAGCGGACGAGGCCTTGGCTCGCGGCCAAGTGCTGGGCGCGCTCCACGGCCTGCCCATGACCATCAAGGACACCTATGAGGTTACGGGCATGCCCGCCACGGCCGGCGCCCCGGAACTCAAGAACTATAAGCCTCGGAAGAACGCCCTGGCCGTGCAGCGCCTGATGGACGCCGGGGCCGTGATTTTCGGCAAGACCAACACGCCGCTCATGGCCATGGACTTCCAGAGTTACAACGCGGTCTATGGCACGACCAACAACCCCTGGGACCTCACCCGGGTGCCAGGCGGCTCCTCGGGCGGCGCCGCCGCGGCCCTGGCCGCCGGCCTGACCTCCCTGGAACTCGGCAGTGACATCGGCGGTTCCATCCGCAACCCGGCCCATTTTTGCGGCGTGTACGGCCACAAGCCGAGCTATGGGCTGGTGCCCCTCCAAGGCCATATCCCCGGCCCACCGGGCACGCTGTCCATGGGTGATCTGGGCGTGGCCGGCCCCCTGGCCCAGTCCGCCGACGACTTGGCCCTGGCTATGGGCCTGCTCGCCGGACCAATCCCCCTGGAAAGCGCGGCCTGGCGGCTGGACTTGCCCGAGCCTCGCCGGCAGAGCTTGAGAGACTATCGCGTGGCCGCCTGGTTGAGCGAACCCATGGCTCCCATTGATACCGAGATCGCCGGGCTGCTGGAAAATCTGGTGACGAGCTTGAGCCGGGCCGGGGTGACCGTGAACCGTGAGGCCCGTCCCACCTTCTCTTTCGAGGATTCGCTCCGCGTTTATCTTCGTCTGCTCAACGCGGCCATTAGCAGCGGCCTGCCGCCGGAGCAGTTCGCCAATCTGACGAAGCGGGCCAAGGAACTTCCGGCCGACGATCAAAGCCTGTCCGCCATAACCGTTCGGTCCATGACCATGCCCCATCGGGAATGGATCGCCGAAAACGAAATCCGCACCAGGCTTCGGTATGGCTGGGCCGAGTTCTTCAAAAATTTTGACGTATTGCTTTGCCCGGTGGTGCCGGTTCCGGCCTTTGCCCATGACCACACCCCGTTCGATCAGCGTACGCTGGTCATCAATGGCGAGGTCCGGTCTTACCGGGAGATGCTCTTTTGGGTCTCCCACGCCACCGGGGCCTATCTGCCGGCCACGGTCGCGCCCATCGGCCGTACCTCGTCCGGGTTGCCGGTCGGGGTGCAGATCATCGGACCCTATCTCGATGATTTCACGACCATCGATTTTGCCCGGCGATTGGGCGAAGTGACAGAAGGGTTCGTTTCGCCGCCCGGCTACTAGGCCGCACCGCACTTTTGAAAACCAAATTGGAATAAGCGACTCGAATCCCCGGAATTACCGGGGTCACGTCTTACTCTGTGGCGATATGTTTTTCCCTTGCCGATGGGAACAATTTTTTCTTGGCCGCCTTGACCCTTTGCACTGCCTGTTTCGCGGGATATGATCCTGGGTAGGGCGCGGAGCGCCGCGCTCTCGCTATGATATTCATGTGAATGGAGACCGATCCATGCCCCTGCCCGGCAACCTGCTGACCACGGCCATGGCCGTCATGCCGCACACCGATGCCCAACAGGCCCAGAACACGGCCTTGACCCTGGATATCCCCTTCTGGCCTCAGCTGCCCAACCTCGACTACCACGAGGACATGTACGTGCAGGCTTCGGAGCATTTCCCGGGCATCGTGCTCGATCTGGAAGCCCGCACGCTCGCCTTTTCCATGGACAAGTTCATGAACGAGCTGGAAGAGACGCTGGCTCATTTCGAGGAGCCGGAGTATTTCGATATTTCGCCCGCGTATTCCGTGGTCTATCACGCTTTTCTCGACATGGACCTGGCTTCACGGCTGGCCATCCGAGGCCAGCTCGAAGGCCCGATCAGTTTCGGGCTGAACGTGAAGGACGAAAACGACCGGCCCATCCTCTTCGATGACACGGTCCGGCCTTTCATGCTCGATTTCATGGCCCAGCGGGTGAACGTGCAACTCACACGGCTCAAGGCCATCAACGAGAACGCCTTCATGTTCGTGGACGAACCCGGGCTGCAATTCATCTTCAGCGCCATGTCCGGGTTCAGCGACGCCGCGGCCGGCCGGGACCTGACCTACTTTTTCGAGCAGATCGACCGGCCGCGCGGCATCCACCTCTGCGGTAACCCGGACTGGGACTTTCTGCTCAACCTGGACCTGGACATCCTCTCCTTGGACGTCTTTTCCAACGGCGAGGTGTTTTCCAGATACGGGCGGTCGGTGAAGCGGTTTTTGGAGCGGGGTTCGATCCTGTCCTGGGGCATCGTGCCCACGACCCAGTCCGTTTTCGAGGAGCAGTGTTTGGAAGGGCTGGAGGAGCGGCTACTGGGTATCTGGGAGACGCTCTATGAAAAGGGCGTGGACCGGGACATGCTGTTGGCCCAGAGCCTGATTTCACCGGCCACCTGCTGCCTGATCAACCCGGACCGGGAAAAGACCGTGGAGAAAGCCTTCGAGATGACGAGGGCGCTTTCGGCCAGGCTGCGCGACCGTTTCGGGTTATAGCGGAGAGGGCGGGGCTTGAAACCCGCCTCTATAGCCGAAGGCATGGCCGACAAGCGGCCATGGCACCCATCGACCTTGTTTCTTCGTACGTCACGTCACCCGTAAAATTGTGTGGTTTGGTTTTCGCGTAGCGAAAAACAGACCTCTTGCCGAAGTTTTTGGAGGGGGCGGGGGGAACCCTTTTTCGAGACCGGGCCAAACTTCGGCTGCCGGCCAAACTCATTGTCGGGCTTCGGTGCGAAGTCCTCGAAATAGGATGCCTATTCTTGCGGCTTCGATCCTCCCCCTCCTCGATTTCGTCACGGCATCCTGTGTTTGGCCTCGGCCTCGGCACCCCAAAAAGGTTCCCCCAAATCATTCCCCCGCAATCTCCAGCACCTTGCGGTCGGCGCGGGCCAGGGTCAGTTCGCCGGCCAGGTCCGCGGTCGAGGCCCAGCGCCAGTCGGCGCAGCCCCGGGCCTTCGGCCGGCCGGATGCAATCCGGGCTTCGAAAGCCGCGACTACGATACGAAAGTGGGTGTAGGCGTGCCGGACCTCGGCCAGAGGTTCTCCCAAGCTCAGGATCACTCCCAGTTCGTCTCGAACGGCGCGCGTAAGCCCCACGGCCGGGTCCTCGCCGTTCTTAAGCCTGCCGCCGGGCAGCTTCCACAGCCCGCCTAGCAGCCCGTTTTCGAAGCGGCGGACCAGCAGCAACCGGCCTTTGGAATCGTGAATCACGGCCGCGGTTTCCAAGTGGCAGGGCAGGGGAGCCTTGCCGCGCTTGATCGGCAGAGCCTCGACCCGGCCGGACTCGAAGGCTTGGCAGTCAACTCGGACCGGGCAGCGGTCGCAGCTGGGCGCCTTGGGCGTGCAGACCGTGGCCCCGAGTTCCATGAGGGCTTGGTTGAAGGCTGAGGCGCTTTTTTTCGGCATGAGGTCCTCGGCCCGTTTACGCAGGCGCGCCTGAGTCGCGGCTAGGTCCACCGGTTCAGTCACGGCGAAAAGGCGGCTGAGCACCCGGCGGGCATTGCCGTCCACGGCCGGTAGGGGCTTCCCAAAGGCCGTGCTCAAGATGGCCCCGGCCGTGTAATCCCCGATGCCGGGCAGGCTTCGTAGTTCCTCGTAGGTCTCGGGCACGCGTCCGTAAAAGCGGCCGACCATTTCCTTGGCGGCCCGGTGCAGGTTTCGAGCACGGGAATAGTAGCCCAGGTTCTCCCAGGTTTTAAGCACCACGTCCAACGGTGCGGCGGCCAAAGCCTCGACGCTGGGGAAGCGGCTTAGAAAATTTTCGTAGTAGGGCAGGACCGTGTCCACGCGGGTCTGCTGGAGCATGATCTCGGCAATCCAGATATGGTAAGGGTTTTGGGTACGCCGCCAGGGCAGGTCCCGCTTGTTCCAAGCATACCAGGCCAGCAGCCGAGAGGTCAGGCCCGGCGCGGATTTGTCGCTTGGTGTCAATCTTGGTCCCCGTCATCCGTGGACTGCCCCAGGGCGTAACATTGAAGCGGCCGGCCTTGGGTGATGCGGATGAAGCAGCGGTTGCAGTTGATGCACGCGGCCGGGGTGGGGTCGCCGGCCAGGATGCGGCGGGGCAGGTTCGGTTCGCGGATCACGGGTCGGCCCAAGGCGATCAAGTCGGCCGCCCCGCTTTCCAGGATTTGTTCCATCACGGCCGGCGTGCGCAGCCCGCCTACCAGGATAACCGGCACGTCGAGGCGTGGCTTGATCCGGGTCACGTTATCCAGGAAATAGGCCTCCCGGTACTGGAATTTTTTGCGCATGGCCCGGATGATGAGGCGGCTGCGAAATTTCTGCCAGCCGTGCAGTTCTTCGAGGATTTCCTCGGCCGGGATGTCGCCCCGGCAGATGTTCAGCCCGGACTCGAACGTGCCGCCCGTGAACTTGACGGCGTCAACGCCCAGCCCGGGCAATCGCTCGGCCACCCAGGCGCATTCCTCGGTAGTGAAGCCCTCCTTGAGCTGGTCCTCGGTGTTGATCTTCACCAGGAGCGGGAACTCGCGGCCGATACGGCTCCGGATTTCCCTGAGGATGCTGAACAAAAAACGGGCCCGGTTTTCCAAGGGTCCGCCCCACTCGTCCGCGCGTTTGTTCGTGCGGGCGGCCAGGAACTGGTTGATCAGGTAGCCGTGTCCGGCCATGACCTCGACCGCGTCAAAGCCGGCCGCGACCGCTCGCCCGGCGGCTTGACCGAAGGCGAGGATTGTGGCTTCGAGTTCGGCCTCGGTCATGGTCCGAGGCATCACACCGGTCAACGTATCCTTGACCGCGCTGGGCGCGATGGGGTCGCCACCCACCAGCTCCGGCCGGGTCTGGCGGCCGCAGTGATAAATCTGGAGTGCGATCTTGCCACCCAGGTCGTGCACGGCCTGGGTCAGGCGGTTAAGCCCCGGGACCAGGCGGTCGTCGTATGCGCCGATCAGCTTCTCCACCGACCGGCCGCTGGGCTGCACGTAGGCTCCGCCGGTGATCAACAGGCCGGCTCCGCCTCGGGCGTGCTTTTCGTAGAAACGGATCAGCCGGTCCGTGACCGCGCCGTCTTCCCCGGCCAGGTTCTCGACGAGCGAGGCCTTGACAATGCGGTTGGCTAGTTCCATGGAACCGATGCGGATTGGCTTGTTCAGCAGCATGACCGATCTCCTTTGCGGAAAGCATATCCAGGCCCGGCGCGGGCTGTCAACGCTGGTACATGTTTCCTCGTTGAAAGCGTCGGCCAGGGGTGGTATGTACGCTAGAACCCAAGGCCCTGGCCGGCCATGTCAGCCACGGCCGGTAGGAAGGAAACCCCATGATTCCGGTCGGCACCATTGTCAACGCCCTGGCCATCATCGGCGGCAGCGTGGTCGGCGTGCTGCTCGGACGACGTTTCCCGGCCCATGTCCGGGAGATAACCTTCCAGGGCCTGGGCCTGGTGGTGCTGGTTATCGGCTTGAAGATGGGCCTGACTTTCGAGCGGCCCCTGCTTATCGTCTTTAGCATGCTCATCGGCGCCATCATCGGCGAACTCGTCGGCATCGAGGATTTTCTCAATGGCCTGGGCGACCGCTTGAAAAAGCGGCTGGGCAGCTCGGACGCCCGCTTCACCGAAGGGTTTGTCACGGCTTCGCTCATCTACTGTATCGGATCCATGGCCATTATCGGCGCTTTTGACGAAGGGTTACGCGGCGATCCCTCGGTTCTGCTGACCAAGGCCGTGCTGGATGGATTCACCTCCATCGCCCTGGCTTCGACCTACGGCCTGGGCGTGCTTTTTTCGGCCGTGCCGGTTTTCATCTACCAGTACGGCCTGACCCTGTTCGCCCTGGCCTTCAAGGCCGTGGTTTCGCCGGTCATGATCCACGAACTGACCGCGGTGGGCGGGCTGCTCATCGTGGGCATCGGCATCAATCTTTTAAGATTGATCCGCATCCGTATCGGCAACCTGCTGCCGGCCCTGCCGGTCGCGGTGGTGCTGGTGTTGATTTTCGCCTAAATCGGGTCAGGGCTGATAGCCCACGGTCTCGGCGTATTTCCGCTGCACCTCCTCGCTGGGCAGAAATTTTTCCTCCAATTCTCGAATTTGATCGAAGCCGATGAAGCGGTGAAAGTTCCGCATGGGGTGTTTGGCCAGCCCCTGACCGAACTCGGTCAGAAACGCCGTCCCGCCGGCCTTGAAACCCTGCATGAAGTCCAGCATGGCCTGGGCCGCCGAGAGAAACGCGCCGCCCGCGTGTTCGACCACGCCCACGCCCAGGGCGTCGAGTTCGTCGAGGGGCAGGAGCGGCGAGACGCCGACCATGTTGTACAGGATGGGGGCCGGGATTTTTTTGACGCACCGCTCGAGTTCTTCGGCCGAGGTCAGCCCGTCCGGGAAGACCAGGTCTGCACCGGCCTCGATGTAAACCCGTCCGCGACGGATGACCTCGTCCATGCCTCCACCCAAGGCGCCTCGGGCGTCGGTTCGGGCAATGAGCACGAAGTCCGGGTCCAGGTCCTGCCGTACCTTGGCCGCGGCCCGGATTTTTCCCACAGCCTCCTCCATGGAAATGAGCTGCTTGCCGGCCACGTGGCCGCAGCGTTTGGGCGAGACCTGGTCTTCGAGATGCACCCCGGCCACGCCGGCCCGGATGAAGGCCTCGATGGTCCGCATGACGTTGATGGCGTTGCCGTAGCCCGTATCCGCGTCGGCGAACACGGGTGCGTCCACGGCGGCGGCGATGTTACCGGACGCGGTTACCACCTCGGTCATGGTGATCAGCCCCACGTCGGGCTTGCCCAGCAACGAGGCCGCCAGCCCATAGCCGGTCACGGCCATGATCTCGAACCCGGCCTGTTCGATGATGCGGGCCGAGAGCGCGTCATAGGCCGCCGGGGCCACCAGCAGCCGCTTCTCGGCCAACAGATTTCTAAACTTCGTGGTCTTTTTCATGCCGCTTTCCTCCGGGCGGTGTTGGTTGTTTTTCGGCACTGTATCATCGCCTGGAGCGGCCTGTCAAAACGGTCAGCCGACCTGAAAGGAATTGACTTTTTTCCCAAGTCAGGGATACTTTTCGCGGTCAGGAATCCGATCAACCAAGCGGCGATTTGGCCGAGGCGATATCTCGCCTTAAGGTCGCGCCGTGGTCTCAAATCCTGGAGGGACGGTCATGAAGGCAAGGCGTCTGTGGTTCGGTATCGTGGCGGTTTTGGTCCTGGTCGGTCTCTTTTTGTCGGCTGGTTTCAGCCGCGCGGCCGGGACCGGCGCGGTGACGTTCAAATGGTACGGGCAGGCTTGCTTTTTGATCGAAACGGCCGGCGGGGTCCGTATCCTGACCGACCCGGTTTCCATGGGGGACTACCAGCCGCCCCAGGACGTGGTACCAGACGTGGTCACGGTCTCTCACGAGCACATGGACCACAACCAGGTGGACAAGGTGTCCGGTAAACCCTTGGTGCTCCGGGGGCTGGCCGACCGCGGGCGGGACTTCGCCAAGATCGACCAGACGGTGCGCGGGGTGCATATTTATACGGTGTCCACCTTTCACGATGGGCAACAGGGCGCGCAGCGGGGCAAGAACACGGTCTTCGTTTTTGAATTCGACGGGCTGCGAGTGGTGCATATGGGCGACTTGGGCCATGTGCTGATCGAGGCCCAGGTCAAGCAGATCGGACCGGTGGACGTGCTCATGATCCCGGTGGGCGGCAAATACACCATTTTTGGAGATGAGGCCAACCAGGTTGTGGCGCAGCTTCACCCGCGCCTACTGGTCATCCCCATGCACTGCAAGACGGCGGTCGCCGGCTTTTTGCCTTACAGCGCCGAGGATTTCCTGGCCGGGAAGTCGCATGTCGTCCGATCCGATGGGAATACCTTCCGGTTGGACCTGGCCTATCCGCCCGGCACGCTTGAATACGTGTTGATGAATTATCGCTGAGCAGCCGGACGGCCCGTTCCGCCTGGTTCGGGAAGCGCCGTTAAACAGGACCGAGGAGTTTACCCATGGCCGCAGCAGGCGGCGACGGGGCGTTGTCCCGCTTTCACCCGCTTATCGCCGCGTGGTTTAAGGAAAAGGTTGGCCGACCGACCGACGTGCAGACGGCCGCCTGGCCTCGCATTGCCGCGGGCGAGCATGTGCTTGTCACCGCGCCCACGGGCAGCGGCAAGACCCTGACCGCCTTCCTGTGGGCCCTGCACCAGTTCCTCAGCGGAACCTGGGACCTCGGCCGGACCCGGGTGCTCTATGTCTCGCCGCTTCGCGCTCTGAACAATGACATCCAGCGCAACCTCCTCGGCCCGTTGGCCGAACTGCGAACCGTGTTCGACCGGGCCGGGAAGCCTTTTCCGAACGTCCGGGTGGAAACCCGGAGCGGCGACACCCCGCAATCCGACCGGCGGCGCATGCTCCGCCACCCGCCGGAAATCCTCATCACCACGCCGGAAAGCCTCAACCTCATGCTCTCCGCCCCGTCCGGGCGAGGCGTGTTGACCGACATCCAGACCGTCATCCTCGACGAAATTCACGCCGTGGCCGCGACCAAGCGCGGGGTGCACCTCATCACCGCCGTGGACCGGCTGGCGCCGCTGTCCGGCGAATTCCAGCGTATCGCCCTTTCAGCCACGATCCGGCTGCTGGAGCCGGTGGCCGCTTTTGTCGGCGGGTACAGACTCGGCGGGAGCCCGAGCCGGCCGAGCTATGAGCCGCGGCCCGTGGTCGTGATCGAGGGCGCCGGAGAAAAGCGCTACGACCTGGCCGTGCGCTTCCCCGAGGAGGCTGAGGAGGCGCGGTCCGAAGAGGCATTCTGGCGGCCGCTGGTGGCCGAGATCAAGGAGATTATTGGCCGGAACCGCTCGACCCTCCTGTTCGTCAACTCCCGGCGCATGTGCGAAAAGCTGACCCTCAAGATCAACCACGAGGAGGACCGCCCGCTGGCTTACGCCCATCATGGTTCCCTGTCGCGGGAGTTGCGGGAGGACGTGGAGCAGAAGCTGAAGAACGGCTGGCTGAAGGCCATCGTGGCCACGAGTTCCCTGGAACTGGGCATCGACATCGGCAGCCTGGACGAGGTGGTGCTGGTCCAGGCCCCGCCGTCGCTTTCGGCCGCGGTCCAACGCGTGGGCCGGGCCGGGCATCAGGTGGGCGAGGTCAGTCGGGCCAGCTTTTTTCCGACCGACGACCACGATTTTCTGGAGGCGGCGGTTTTAGCCGCGGCCATTCCGGCGCATGATATCGAGACGATGCGGCCGGTCGAAGGGTCGTTGGACGTGCTGGCCCAGGTTATCGTCTCCATGGTCGGCACCGAAATCTGGGACGTGGACCGGCTATACGCCGTGCTCCGGTCCAGCCACCCCTACCACGGACTCGGCCGGACCCAGTTCGACCTGGTGCTGAACATGCTGGCTGGCCGCTATGCGGACAGCCGCATCCGGGAACTCAAGCCCCGCCTGGCCTGGGATCGGCTGGCCAACACCATCGCGGCGCGCAAGGGGGCCTTGCTGGCCCTGTACATGTCCGGCGGAACCATTCCGGACCGGGGCCTGTTTCATCTCAGGCACGCCGCCACCGGCGCGCTCATCGGCGAACTGGACGAGGAGTTCGTTTGGGAAGCGCGCATCGGCCAGGTCTTCACCCTGGGGACGCAGCACTGGCGCATCGAGCGTATCACCCACAACGACGTGCTGGTGAGCCAGGCGCCGCCCAAGGTTTTGGCCGCACCGTTCTGGAAGGCCGAGGAACAACGCCGCGATTATCATTTCTCGCGCCGCATCGCCGCTTTTCTCGAAGAGGCCGACGCGCGGCTGGAGGATCCTGAGTACGCCCGGATGCTTGAGCGGGACCACGCCATGGACCCGACCTCAGCCGGGCGGCTCATCGCCTTTTTGAAGAGCCAGAAGGAGGTCACGGGCCGTCCGCTGCCTCACGCGCGGCACCTGTTGGTCGAGTTTGTCAGCAGCGGGCCGGGCGGCGCGCCAGGCCACCAGGTGGTGCTGCACACGCTCTGGGGCGGCCGGGTCAACCATCCCTTTGCCCTGGCCTTGGACGCGGCCTGGGAGAACCGCTATGGCGCGCGCCTTGAAATTTTCGCCGGCAACGACTGCGTGGTCCTGGTGTTGCCTCACGAGGCCAGCGGCGAGGAGTTGCTGGCCCTCGTCCGGGCGGACAACGTCGAGGCCCTGCTCCGGCAGCGGCTGGAAGGGTCCGGCTTTTTCGGAGCCCGGTTCCGCGAATGCTCCCAGCGGGCCTTGCTCATCGGCCGCCGCCGCATCAAGGAACGCATGCCGCTGTGGATGAGCCGGCTGCGGTCCCAGAAGCTTTTCGAGACGGTCAGGAACTACGAGGATTTTCCTATTCTGCTCGAAGCCTGGCGGATGTGCCTCAGAGACGAGTTCGAACTGGACAGCCTGAAGGAGGTGCTCACCGCGCTCGAAACCGGAGCCGCGCGCTGGTCCGAGACGCACACGACCACGCCCAGCCCCATGGCCCGGGGCGTTACATTTAGGCAGATCAGCAAGTACATGTACCGGGACGACGAGCCAGCCTCCAAGGAACGCTCCAGGCTGCGGGAGGATTTGATCCGGGAAGCGGTTTTCACGCCCGCGCTTCGGCCCACGGTGGGCCGCGACGCGGCGGCGTTGTTCGAGGCCAAGCGACAGCGGCTCAGTCCTGGCTATGCCCCGTCCGACGTAATCGAGCTGGTCGAGTGGGTCAAGGAACGGGCGCTGATTCCCGAGGCCGAGTGGCGGGATCTGCTGGCCGCCATGGAAAGGGATCACGGTCTGGTCGGGGATGGCCTGTCAGGGGCGCACAGCCGGCTGGTCCGCATTCGACCGCCCTTGGCCCAAGGCGCGTTGGTCCTGGCCTTGGAGGACGCCGGACGCATCCTGGAAACCCTGTACCCGGAAGAAAAAATTCGGATATCGAATCTGGATGGGCGTTCCCGGCCGACCGTGCCGGAAAGCGCGCGCGATCCCGATGCTTCGGCCGACCCGGATGAGACCCTGCCCCAAATTTTAGGAGAGTGGCTGGGATTCTACGGTCCCATCCAGGCCGGCCGCGTGGCCGCGACATTGGGCCTGGCCCGGGATCGGCTCGACCCGGTTTTGGAGGACCTGGTCGAGACTCAGCAGATTATCGCCGGTCAATTGATTACGGGCGGCCCGGAGGACGATCTTTGCGACAGCGAAAATTTCGAGATTCTGTTGCGTCTGGCCAGAGCTCAGGCCGCTCCCCGGCTGGAGCCGCTGCCGGCCGAGAAATTGCCGCTGTTCATGGCCGCGCACCAGGGCTTGGCCCTGCCAGCCTCGGGCAGCGAGGCCATCTATCGCGTTCTGGAGCGGCTGGTCTGTCTGCCTCTGCCGGCCGCGTTCTGGGAGTCCGAGGCCCTGCCGGCCCGTGTCGCCGGCTACGACCCGGCCTGGCTGGACCGGATCATACAGGAGGGCGAGTTGGTTTGGGTAGGGAGCGAAGGCCGCCGCGTCTCATTCTGTTTCTCCTCGGACCTGGACCTGCTCGTCGAGGACAAGGCTATTGAGGATAAACCGTCGAACGAAGCAGATAGCGCGCCCGGCCTGCTGCCGGACACGGGTGGGCGATACGATTTCTGGACGCTCCGGTCGCGTACCGGTCTTGAACCAGCCGAGCTTGCCGACCGATTGTGGCGGGAGGTCTGGCAGGGCCGGGCAAGCAACGACACCTTCCTTTCTTTAAGGAAAGGCCTGGCCGCGCATTTCAAGGTTCCGAAAGCGGCGTCGAACCTGAATAAGCGCCGGGGACGGGGCCGCGTCGGCGGCCGGGCCGGGTTCACGCGCTGGCAGGGCTCTCTGCCCTTTGCCGGCAACTGGTACCTGCTGCCCACGCTAGAGCCGGCGGACGATCCTCTGGAAAGCGAGGAGCGGCGCAAGGATCGGGTGCGGCTGCTGCTGGACCGCTATGGGATTTTATTTCGAGAGCTGCTCAGCCGGGAGGCCCCGCCGTTCCGCTGGAACCGCCTCTTCCGCACCCTGCGGCTCATGGAGCTTTCGGGCGAGGTCCTGGCCGGGTATTTTTTCCACGGCCTGTCCGGGCCTCAGTTCATTTCCCACGAGGCCCTACGCCGGCTGGAACGGGCCCTGCCCGAGGAGGCGGTCTGGTTCGTGAACGCGGCCGATCCGGCCTCGCTGTGCGGCCTGCCCGTGGAGCCGCTCAAGCAAAACCTGCCCCATCGCCGCGAGGGCACGCACCTGGTCTTTCGCGGCTCCCGGCTGGTTTTGGTCTCGGAGCGTTTCGGCCGGGGTCTGACCGTGAACGTCCCGTTGGACGACGAACACCTGCCCGCCTATTTCACGGTCCTGCGGCATCTTATGGCACGAGCCTTCCGGCCTTTGCGCCGCCTGGCCGTCGAAACGATCAACGGGCAGCCGGCGGCGCGAAGCCCCTACGTTGACGCGCTGCGGACCTGTTTCGATCTGACCGTGGATTACAAACGGCTGGTGATTTATCCTCGGGTTGAACCGTAACGAACCCTGGGGCTAAGCGTGAACGTGCTTGACAGGAGCGGGGCGCGGCTGGCTTAATGGATATTGGGTCAATGTCAGGGGTTGAAAGCGGGAGCGCATTGGAAGCGGAAGCGATCAAATCAGGGGGCCGTATATTCTACGGCTGGTACATCGTGGCCGCCTGTTTTTTCGTCTGGATGACGGCGGACGCCTTTGGCATGTACACCTTCGGGCTGTTCATCGGGCCCATTTCCGAAGAGTTGGGCTGGACAACGGTGATGATCACCTTTGCCCAGAGCCTCAGGAGTATGATCGGAGGTTTGCTCGGGCCGGTCATCGGACCGTTGGCCGACCGCCGGAACGGAGCCCGGTGGCTCATGTCCGGCGGCATTCTTATCTCCGGTTTGGTGGCCCTGCTGGTAAGCCGGATGAGTGAACCGTGGCATTTTTATGTGATCTACGGCCTGCTCGGATCGCTGGGCATGATGGGTTTCGGCGGCCTGGTGACCAACACGGTCCTCGCCAAGTGGTTCATCCGTATGCGGGGCCGGGCCATGGGCATCGCCGCCACGGGCGTGTCCATCTCGGGCATGCTCTTTGTACCGCTGGTTACTTACCTGATCGGGCACTACGGCTGGCGGAACACGCTGGTGGTTCTGGGCTTAATCATCTGGGGGGTGGCTTTTCTGCCGGTGGTGATTTTGGTCCGGCGGCAGCCCGAGGACATGGGCATGTTGCCGGACGGGGACACGGTTCCGGTCAAGGCGCACAGTGGACCGTCGGTCGAGATTGCGGACTCGTTTTCCAGTGGGGAGTATGTCTGGACGCTTCGGGAGGCTATCCGCACGCCGGCCCTCTGGCTGGTATTGGGGGCCTTCACGGTAAGCAGCTTGGGCATGACCGGCGGCATGATTCATTTCTATCCATTCCTGTCGGCTCGGGGGATTTCATCGGAGATGGGGGCGGCAATCATCACCACCTTTGCCTTTTCCTGCGCGGTGGTGAAAATTCCCTGGGGGATTGTATCCGAACGGATTCACGCCCGGTACTGCGTCATCGCCAGCTACATAGGCTGTGCCGGCGGTTTGGGTATTCTCCTTCTGTTTAACAGTGTATTCTCCGCCTTTGTTTACGCCATTTTTTACGGTATCGCCCTGGGCGGGATCATGGTCCTTCGGGAGATAGTCTGGGCCAACTATTTCGGCCGCACCTTTCTGGGGACCATCCGCGGCGTGGTCAACCCGGCCAACCTGGTGGCCATGGCCGGCGGACCGCTTGGCGCGGCCTGGCTCAAGGATATTACCGGCAGCTATCAGATCCCTTTTTTCGTTTTTTTGGCCTGCTACGTCTTGGGCGCCGTTTTAATGTACCTCGGCCGGCAGCCCAGTCCACCCCAGACCGCTCGGGCGAGCGCCTAAGCTTCACCTGCTATCGTCGTTTTTTTGTGGGCCGTGTTCCAATTCGGGTTTGAGGAATGTCTTGACAAATCCTGGCCCGAGTTTTAGTTAAATAAAAAAGTTTGATCGGACCATTCACAGCCGAAGCTTCGAAGACGGGTGCCAAGGTGCCCGTTTCGTGGGAGAAGGCTGTGGGTGGCGATCCCAAAGACCAAACAATGGGGAGAAAATATGGCAGAAAGCAAGTCGCCTGGAATGATCGCCTTTGACATGGACGCCAAGGCCGAGGAGAAGCCGGATTTCCCGGTGGTTACTTTTGACAATTCACCGCACGGGGACGAGGTTCTGACCTACGGCGGTTTGGTGCAGGGGGGTCGTAAACTGGCCCGGGCGCTGCGGCAGGCAGGCATCGGCCGGGGCGACACCTTTTCTCTGGTCATGCGCAATCATCCGGAGATGGTTCTGGCCATGTACGCGGCCTCGGCCCTGGGCGCGGTCATGGTGCCCATTGACCCCCGCTCCGTGGGGGAAAAGCTCCGTTTCCAGATCGTCAATTCCAATTCGAAGGGCGTCATTTACACGGCCGAGTTCATGGACAAGATGGAGGAGGCTCTGACCGGTCTGACTCAAGTCAAGACCGTGGGCGTGATTTACAAGAACGATTTCGGCGTGCCGGTTTCGGACCGCTTGCCCAGTCTGAATGAGATCCTGACCGGACCCGAGGCTCCGGCGCTTGACCCCGCCGGGTTGAGCGTGAACGACTATATGATGATTATATACACCTCGGGCACCACCGGCGATCCCAAGGGAGTCAAACTGCGCGGCAACCGCTTCGCCGGATATGCCATGTTGGGCCAGGCCATTTGGGGGTACACGGCCGAGGACAAGCTTTACACCGGATTGTCTCTGACTCATGGCAACGCCCAGGCCGTGACCCTCGGTCCGGCATTGGCCTTGAGCATTCCTTGCGTCATCAGCCGGCGTTTCACCAAAAGCCGCATCTGGGACATTTGCCGGGCCCACGGCTGCACCACCTTTTCGCTCCTGGGCGGCATGATGATGGGCATTTACTCCGAGCCGGTGCGGCCCAACGATGGGGACAATCCGGTGCGGGTGGTCATCAGCGCGGGCACGCCCCGCTCCATCTGGGAGGCCTTTGAGAAGCGGTTCAACGTGCGCATTCACGAATGGTACGCGGCCGTGGAAGGCGGTTTCGCTCACAATCCGCCCGGTGCCGGGCCCATCGGCTCCTTTGGCCAGGCCATCCCGGGCGGCATGGAAATCAAGGTCGTGCGCGAGGACGACACCGAGTGCGACGCGGGCGAGGTTGGTGAGCTGATCAGCCGACCGGTGGGCGGCAAGGCCGAGGTCGAATATCACGGCAACCAGTCGGCCTCCGAGGCCAAGACGCGCGGCGGTTGGTTGCGGTCCGGGGACATGGTCCATCGGGACGCCGAGGGCTGGCTTTACTTCGACTTCCGCAAAGGCGGCGGACTCCGGCGGCAGGGGGATTTCATCCTGCCCGAATACGTGGAAAAGGTGCTGGCCGATCACCCGGACGTAACCGACGTGTGCGTGTATGGCGTTCCGTCGGCCTCGGGCGCGCCCGGGGAGAGCGACCTGGTGGCGGCCGTGGTACCGGCCGAGGGTCGCGCGGCGGACATCCAGGGGATTTTCGATGCCTGTCGAGCCGGACTCGAACGCAACAGCGTGCCCTCGTACATCCAGGTGGTGAACGAAATCCCCAAAACAGCCTCGCTCAAGAACCTGGATCGGGTGCTCAAGCTCGATTTCAAAGCCGACGCGCCGAACGTATATCTGGTCGAGGATTATCCGGAAAAACGACGCGGTTGATTGAAACTTAGTAAGGTAAGCCGCGGTCTTTGGCCGGCGGCCTGTATATATTGCAGGAGGAATTGCATGAGTGACAACGTGTACATTATCGGCGTGGGTATGACCAAGTTTGGCAAATGGCTGGAAAGGTCGATCAAGGACCTGACCGGCGAGGCGCTCGAAGCGGCGTTGAGTGACGCGGGTTTGACTCGTGAAGACATCGAGGCGGCCTGGTTTTCGAACACCGGGTGGGGCATTTTCGCCTTCCAGCACTCGATCCGCGGGCAGGTGGCCCTGTCGGCCAACGGCGTGCAAGGCGTGCCTATCACCAACGTTGAAAACGCCTGCGCCAGCGGCAGCACGGCCCTGCACGCCGGATGGACGGCCATCAAGGCCGGGTTGTTCGACTGCGTTTTGGCCATCGGCGCCGAGAAAGTTTACAACGAGGACCGGGCCCTGGTCATGAAGAGCTTTTCGGCCGGGACGGATATCGAGGAAATGCAGAAGCGTATGGCCGAACTCAAGGCCCTCGAACAGAAGCGGAGGGAAGAGGAGGCCAAGAAGACAGGCGGCCAGGCGCAGCAAGAAAAACCGGGCGGCCATTCGGTTTTTATGGATTTTTACGCGGCCGGGGCACGCAACCACATGAAAAAGTACGGTTCGACCCAGCGGCAACTGGCCGTTATCGCCTCTAAAGCCCACAACAACTCGACGCTCAACCCCAAGGCCCAGTACACCTTCCCGCAAACCGTCGAGGAGGTCCTTGAGGACCGCGTGGTCTCTTTCCCCCTGACCCGGGCCATGTGCGCGCCCATCGGCGACGGCGCTGCCGCGGCCATTCTCTGCTCCGAAAAATTCCTCAAGGCGCACCCTTCGAAGCGGGCCATCAAGATTTTAGCCTCGGTCCTCAAATCCGGCCGGCGAACCGGCGTCAGCGCCATCAGCGAACGGGCGGCCAAGCAGGCCTATGAGACCGCCGGGGTGGGACCCGAGGACATCAACGTCATGGAAGTGCACGACGCCACGGCTTTTGGCGAGATCGCCCAACTGGAAGCCCTGGGTTTCTGTCCGGCCGGTGAAGGCGGCGTTCTGGCCGAGAGCGGCGCCACGGCCCTAACCGGTAAAATTCCGGTCAACCCCAGCGGCGGGCTCATTTCCCGGGGGCATCCCATCGGCGCCTCGGGCCTGGCCCAGATTTACGAACTGGTGACCCAGCTTCGCGGCGAAGCCGGAAAGCGGCAGGTCCAGAATCCGAGGATCGCCATGACCGAAAACGGCGGCGGCACGCTGGGCAACGGCGAAGCGGCCATGACCATTCATATAATGGAACGGATGTAATCCGGCCTCGATCAAGGAGGCCTTCGGATATTAATGCCCATTTACGAGTATGAGTGCCGGGACTGCGGCCGCGTCACCAGCGCCTTGATCCTCAAGCAGGAGGAGGAGAAGACCGTCCGGTGTGACCATTGCGGCGGCGGCCGCCTGACCCGGATTCTGTCCCGCTTTGCCCTGCACAAGACCGAGGGCCAGCGCCTTGAGGAATTCGACGCGCGCGCCTCTCAGTCGGATTCCTTTTACAAGGACCGCCGTAACATCGGTTTGTGGGCCAAGAAACGGGCCAAGGAACTCGGCGCGGATCTGGGCTCCAGTTTTGACGAAGTGGTGGAAAAGGCCCGGACAGCAAGCTCGCCCGAGGACCTCGATCTTTAACTTGACGGCAGAAAGGTTTCCCGCGGCCGAATGGAAAGAATCTACGCGCGTTTGGTTCGGGCGACCGGACTTTGTTGAAAAGGGCGGGGAGAGAGGTTGCTCACACGCCTCAGTCATTCATTCTAGCAAAGGAGGTTTCGTTACATTTAGAAATCAGTCGCCGCTTCCGTTTTCGCCGACGGCTGTCAATCTCATCCAAGTCTTCGCGTGAAAGGTGTGCCCGTCCATGGGGAGGGATGGGCGCACGAGGCGTGGAACATACTAGCTCGTGCTCCACATTGATATTCTTTAATGGCGAGGGAGGGAGAAGAGGCAATGGCAGTTCACAACGGCATCGTCCAAAAGACCGAAGGTCGCAAAGCAGGTTTTTGGAGCTACCTGAAGGACAAGGAGCTGGACTATTTTCCCACTGGGGCTCTGCGATGGTGGTTGGTGGCGCTTATCACTATCGCTTGGGCTACCGAGCAGTTTGAAAGATCGCGCCTGTCACCGGTTCTGGTTTTTTTTCTCAAAGATTTTAACATCACCCTGAAAACTTATGGACTGCTCCACTTGGCCGGCATCGTGGCTTCGGGTTTCGGGGCTTACGTACTGGGCGGGATCGCGGACCGTTATGGTCGCAGGCCGGCCATCATCTGGCCCATGGCCATTTATCTCGTGTTCCTGGCCGGTCTGGCTTCTGCCCCGAATCTGACCGTATATTTCGTGTTGAACACCATTGGCGCTTTTCTCATCATGGGTATGTCCGCGGCCATCAACGCGGCCATCCGGGACGTTATCCCGCAGACCGGTCGCGCCACGGCTTATGCCTTCATCACTCTGGCCTGGGCCGCCGGCGCTTTCATGACCTTGGGCGTTGGCGCGTTGACCATCCACCGCTGGCCGGGTTGGCGCCCGCAGCTTTGGATCGGTCTGCTGATCTCCATTTTCATCACCGCGTTTATCTTAATTTTCTATCGGGACCTGTCCGCCCGTATCCGCGGTATGGTCATCGCCAGCCGGGAAGAGGCGGTCGAGGCCGAGGCCAAGGCCATGGGTATTCAGACCACGGTTGAAGACGCCCTGTCCGGCCGGATCATCTACCGCAAGTTCCACATCTGGATGATCGCCAGTTCCCTTCTTTGGTTCGGCATCACCTACGCCACGTTCACCGGCTATCTACCCACGTTTTTGACGCAATATCACGGCATCGAACCTGGCACGGCGGCCAAGTTTTCGACCTTCGTTTTCCTGGCCGGCGGGTTGGCTGCCTTTATCTCCGGTTACATTTCGGACCGTACCGGGCTCCGGAAGCTGCTCCTGGCCATATTCGCGGGGGTGAATGGCGTCTTGATTATCGTTCTGTCATTGATGCCAAAAGGCTCCAGCCCGGGAACGCTCATGTGGCTGCTCATCCCCAACGGCATCCTTTTCGGCTGCTTTTACCCCAACTGGTGCGCCATCCTGGCGGAAAACACGGAAGAGGTTAGCCCCTTTGGCGTGGGCCGGGCCTTCGGCTTGGCCGGCGTAGCCTTGATGCTGCAAGGTGTGGTAACCGCGGTGGTGCTTCCCCAGGTGGTGGAACGACTGGGCTGGCCGGTTTGGATGTTCTGCGCCGGTCTTTTCTGCGCGAGTTGCGTGGGTTGGATCGCCTTTGCCAAGGACCCCTGGTTCAAACGCCGGGTGCTAAGCACGGGATAGAGCGGCCGAGACCTAGCGAACACTGCAAAATGAGGAGGACATGATGGGAATCGCTGAACTGAACATTGACTTGACCGACGAGCAGAAAGCGCTTCGGGAATCGTCCCGGAAGTTTTTCATGGAAGTCTGGCGGCCGGCGGCCATTGCCCTGGACAAGCTGCCCAATCCCGAGGACGTGGTGGCCGAGGGGTCCATCTTTTGGGACGTGCTCAAAAAGACCTACGAGCTGGGCTACCACCGCATGAGTTTCCCCCAACTGATCGGCGGCATGGAACTGGACCCCTTGTCCGTGGCCCTGGTCAGCGAGGAGATGGGCTATGCCTCGCCCGGCCTGGCCGTGGCCTGGGGGGTCTGCACCACGCCTTACAGCTACGCCGTTCTTTCGCCCAACCCGGCCGTCCAGGGTTGGACCAAGGCCTTCTGCGAGGATACCGAGGCCAAGTGGACCGGCTGCTGGGCCATCACCGAGCCGGATCACGGCTCGGACTGGCTGCTCCTGGACGATGAGATGGGTTCGAACCCGGCCTGCACTCCGCAGGTGAGGGCCGTGCTCGACGGCGACGAATACGTCATCAACGGCCAGAAGGCGGCCTGGGTGAGCATGGGCACGGTGGCCAGCCACGCGGCCCTGTTTGTCAACCTGGACCCGAGCAAGGGGCCGAGCGGCGGGGGCATCGCCGTGGTGCCCTTGGACCTGCCCGGTGTGTCGCGGGGCAAGCCGTTGGACAAGATCGGTCAGCGCGACCTCAACCAGGGCGAAATTTTCTTCGATAACGTGCGCATCCCCAAGGATTACATGGTCGTTTCGGACCCGAACATGTACAAGTTCATGGCCGACACGCAGCTCACCGGAGCCAACGGCTGGATGGGCGTCTGCTTCACGGGCTGCGCGCACTCGGCTTACGACGAGGCCCTGAACTATGCCCGGGAGCGCATCCAGGGCGGAAAACCCATCATCCAGCACCAGAACATCAAGCTGAAGCTGTTCGAGATGTTCACCGCGGTGGAGGCCTCGCGGTCCCTGTCCCGGCGGGCCATGATCTACAACAGCAGCCTGTCCCAGGCCATGCAGCCGCCGGCCCTGGAATACGCCATCGCCTCGAAGATTTTCGGCACCGAGACCGCTTTCCGCACGGCCAGTCAGGCCATCCAGATATTCGGCGGGAACGGCTTGACCAAGGAATACGTCATCGAGAAAATCTTCCGCGACGCCCGAGCGGCCCTGATCGAGGACGGGGTCAACGAGACCCTGGCCCTGGGCGGGGCCACGCGGCTGTAGCCTCTTCCCCCTAAGCACAAGCCAAGAAATGCAGAGGCGACGCTTGCGTCGCCCCTGCGTTTTGGCCCCAAGGTCAGACTGTTTCGTTTGCTTTTATTTCCGGTCCGAACCCAGGCGATCGATGGCCCGGGTCTGTTCCTGGACCTCCCGGCGGAGGTCCCGCAGGCCTTGCGAAAATCCGTCCAACGTCTCTTCCCACACACCCAGCAGCTCGACCGCCAGGTCGCGGATATGGCGTTTGACCCGGGCTTCCAGGAGCCTACGGTAGCGTCGATAGAAGCGGAAGGCGGCGTAGAGGTTGAGCAGCCCGAAGCTGGCCAGGGCGGCCAACCCCTGCGGGCTGAAGAAGCGGTGCACCAGGGCCGCGACTAGGCCAATGACGCTGGTCAAGCCGGGCTGCTTCAAAAGGTCCTGCCAAGCCTCCTGCCCGGCCACGGCCACGAGCAGCAGCACGAGCAGCAGGATGTAAACCAATGTCTGGCCCAACCGAAAGAGCCTGAACTTGGGCGGCTGGGGCAGGCTGGAACGGGCCGCGGCCAGGCCGGCCATGCGGTGGCTCACCTCCTCGGCCGAACCGCCCGCGTTCAAGGAGGCCCTGAGTTTTTCCCGCAGGGCCTGGGGTAGATTCTGTTGGAGCAGCCTTGTTTCGAGCCGGTCCTCCTGACGGGCGAACTGCCGGGCCAGGAGCCGGGCGATATCCTCGGGCAGGCCTTCGGCGTTCAGGGCCTGACCCGCGCCGCCCCCCGGCCGTCCCATACCGGGCAGGAGCCCGAAGACCTGGGTCGTCCCGGACAAGGCGCCGGAGTCCCACATACCGGCCAGGATTGCCGGGCGGATGGTCCGGTTCAGCCAAAGTTCCACGGCCTGCCGGCCCGCCTCGACCATCTCGGCCCGCTGTTCCTCAATTTCATCCAGGGAGGCGGCCAGGGTGAGGTCCAATTCGACCAGCCGGGCCGTTTGTTTGGCGAAGATGTCCTTGAGGCGCTTCACGGCCTCGTCCAGGTTGGCCGTCTTGATGGCCGCGATCTGCTTGAGGTCCCGCTGCTGGAAAATTTGCCTCCTGAAGAGATCGAACTGGTTCCAGGCCGACCCCGGCTTGCCCGCGCCGGCCTCGGCGGCCGAGACCAAAAAGAGGAGCGGCTCGTCGATTCCGTGCCGCGCGACGTGCTCGCGGAAGCTGGTACTGATCCGCTCCAGCTCTTCGTAGCCGGTCTCCTTGGGCCGGTTTTCGAACAGAAGATCGATCTTGTTCAGGACAAAGTAAAAGTTCTGGCTGGCCTTGGGCGTGGCCTCCAGGAACTCATAGGCCGCCCGGTCGGCGTATTTTTCCGGGGAGGCGACCCAGACAAGCACGTCCAGCGGCCGCAGAAATTCGAGGACCTGCTTACGGTGCTCCTCCTTGATGCTGTCAAAATCGGGCAGGTCGCACAGCAGGACGTGCTTGACCGCGTCGGCCCGGTGGGTGATCTCCTGCCAGGCGGCCTCGGTCTGAATCGGCGAGGGCAGCGGGGCCTCTTCGTGCCGGTAGATGAGAATACGCTCCGTATGCGGCCGGCGGTGGCTGGTCGAGGCGATGTCCGCGCCGGCCAGGGCGTTCATGATGGTGGACTTGCCCACGCCCGTGCCGCCTAGGAGGCCAACCAAGAGGAAGCCCTTTTCGATGCCTTCGAGGTCCTCGGTCAGGTCCCGGACCTTGTCGGTCAGTTCCCGGCGCTCGGCCTCGGCAAAGGCGGTCAGGGCACTGGTCTCCAACAACGCGGTCATCTGGGCCAGGTTGCTCTTGAGTCGCGTGGGGGAAGGGTTCATGGGGCAAGGCCTTTCCGCGCGGCGGCGCTCAGTTTCATTTCAGGCTTTCCAGGATTTCGAGCGGCGGACTCAGGGAAGCGATCAAATCCCGGTATCGCCGATGCTGACGCCGGACCACGGCCAGGAAGCCCTCCTGGTACTTTTGGGCCAGTTCGCGGCCCACGGTCTTGACCTCCTGGTAGGCGAAGAGTTCGACCGCGCCTTTTGAGACGAACGGGGCCAGGGCCGAATCGATGACCGCGTCCACCGCGGTGAAGCCGCCGCCCACGGCCGAAGAGACCGAGACGATCAGGAGTTCCCAGAGAAAGGTGGTGGAATAGATGCCCCAGCGCTTGCCCGTGGGGATGCTGCGGGCCATCTCTTGAAACCGCTTTTCCAGCCAGACGGCCAGGGCCTCCTGCTCCTGCCAGACCGCGGACTTGATCTCCGCGTCGGTCAGCAGCACCCCGGACCGCCTGAGGGCCTTGAACAAAGGCGCCGCCTCGTCCTCCGGGGACAGGCCTTCGAGCACGGCCCGGTTGAAGTGGTCCAGGGCCGACTGGACCGGGGTCAGATCGATGCCTTCCCGGATGCGTTCCAGGGCCTGCCGATGCGCGTCCTTGGGCGGCTTGGGCACGAGTCCCAAAAGCCTGAGCGGCCCCAGGAGCACGGACTGGACCGCCCGCCGGGGACCGGCCAGGAGGTCGTAGCGGGCGAAGAGCCGGCGGATTTCGGCCTGCAAATATTCCTTGCTCTTGACGTTGAACCGCTCCCGCTGTTCGGCCACCAGGTCGCGGCAAGCCTCCTCGAAAAGCCGTTCGAGTTCCGTCTGCCAGCCTTGGATCGCCCGGCTTTCGGTTTCCAAAAGCCGGCGGAGCCTGGCTTTCAGATCGGCGAGTTGCTCCTGGCGGCGTTTCTGCTCGGCCTGGCGGAAATCGGTCAGCTTCTCAGCGGAGAGCTCTTCGGCCAGGCTGCGGGCAAAGTCGGCAAAGGCCGGTTCCTCGCTCAGCCGGTCCATGGCCTCTGCCGGCAGGCGGGGGATCAACCACAACCACTTGGGATCGAGCTTGAGACCGGCCTCGGTCAGGGCCGAGAGCACGTCCGCGGCTTCGAGCCGGTCGTGGGCCTTGTTGAGCAGCAAAAAGCAGGGCCGGCCGTCTGTATGGACCCGGCGCAGAAAGCGGAAGGGGACCTCGTCCGCGTATTTCTCCTGGCTGGTGACAAAGACCGCGGCGTCGGCCAGCAGATAGAGGCTTTCAGCCGCGCGTTGGTTTTCCGTCTCCACGCTGTCCAGGTCCGGGGTGTCCACCAGGACGAGATGGGCCCGGTCTGTCCGGTTTTGCGTAACGAGCGTCAGCGCGCCGGCTTGACCTGCAACCGGCGCCTGGCCCGCCGGACCGGAAAAGGTTTCCAAGGACAGATCGGCAAAGGGAAAGCCATCGGCCAGGTCGGCTGTATCAGAGACCAGGGCGATAGGGCCCTGGGTCTTGGGCCGCTCAACCCCGGTTCGACTGAGCGGAGCGCCGGCCAAGGCGTTGAACAGGGTGGACTTGCCGGTCCCGGTCCCGCCCAACACCACCACCCAAAGCAGTTCGTGGCGGCTTTTGTAATCGAGCACGGCCGTTTGTCGGCAGAGGTCCCGGTAGAGAACGGGAATCTCCCTAGAGTCCGGCCCGAGACCGGGGTAGGGCAGACCCCGGGACTCCGCCTCCCCGCCCGCGCAAAGAGCGACCTCGCCTGGTTGAAGACCCGCCGCCGCTTCGGCCATGAGAACGGTTCACCCCTTCCTTGCGCTCTAACCGTCTGAAACCTCGGGAAAACCTTATCCCGGTGCGAGTGTAGGGGATGCCTGGGTCCCTGTCAAGTCGGGGAGAAACGGGGTAGTGGGTCAGTGTGGGAATTCTCATGTCTTGTCGGGTTATGGCCGCTGTAATGCAAAGACGGATGCACCTTACATTATCCTCAAGCTGACCCACTACCCGGTTCGGGCGGGGATAGGCACCCAGGTTCGTTTGTGCTATAGTTTCATCTCCCGGCCCGGCGGCGCCATACGATTTCCGGAGTCGGTCATGCCAACACAAGGATTCGAATTTCAGGAGGAGAGGCTTCATGCAGCCCAATCCCGATTTGTTCGAGGAGCGCCGGACCACGCTCGCGGCGGGCGCTTTCAAGGATTACGAGACGCTCAGCCGCGAGACCCTCTGGCCCAGCCAAAGCAAGCACGGCGGACGGGTGCTCTGCCGGCTTTGCGGCCACATGGGTGAACCAGCGCCGTTCCTGGTTACCCTAACGGCCTATCCCGATTTCTCCGCCTGGCAGGCCGCCCAGGCGGCCGGTCTGCCGGACCGGTTTTACGATCTGGTGGAAGCTGAAGAGGTGCGGCTACTCAGGGCCATCACCTCCCGGCCCAAGCGTCCGGTGCCGCGTGAGGATCGCCGGCCGCTCTATGGCTACCGCCGTTTCTTCTTCCGGAATCGCGACCTGGACGAAGTGGCCGATCTGTCCGAAAACGGAGTCTGGCCGCGTTTCGAATCCCACGGCTGCGCGGTGTTGGGCCTGTGGACCCCGACGGCCGCCACCGATCCCCAGGAGGTGATTCTCATTACCGGTTACCACAGTCTGGCCCATTGGGAGGAGACCCGTTTGAACCAGACCATGCCGGAGGGTTTCGATCCGAAGCTTTGGGAACTCGGCCGGGAGGCGGCGCTGGCCCGCGGACGGCTGACGCTTCGATCCTGGGTGACCATGATGCGCGGGCTTTACGTGGAGGGCGATGACTAGACGCACCGTTTCAGGTCAAGGTCTCGGTTCCCGCGATCTCCGGGAGGTGCGCCCGTGAGCCTCGGTCTTGGTCGATTGTTCCGTCGTCGCCGGATCGCAAAGACCCCGGATGAAAGGGAGCAGTACTCTTTCACGACCTGCCCCCGTTGTGGACAGACCTACGACCAGCCACAGCACTACTGCTCCCGGTGCCACTACTATTCCCCGCACTGGTGGTGGAGGTCCGGTTCGGGCCAGCCCCGTTCGCCCTGGCGAATGCGGCTTTTGCTGATCAGTCTGCTGCTGTTGGCCGTGGTGGGATATCTCGGCTACGAATTTCACCCCTTCATCCCCAACCCGATCCATTATATCAAGCGGCCATCGACCCGGCTCAGCGCCCCGGTCGGCCCGGACACCTGGTCCGAATTCGGACGGGATTCGGCCCACACCCGCTACGTGCCCGATGGCGCCTCGCCCGCGGGACGCATCCGCTGGTCCGTCTCCCTGGGGCCGCCCACGCTTTCCAGTCCGGCCGTAGTGGACGGGGTTCTTTACGTGGGCGCGCATTTCCGCGTGGTGGCCCTGGACGCGGCCACGGGTCGGCAGCTTTGGGAATCCTCAACCACCGGGCCGGTGCATGCCTCGCCGGCCGTGGCCGGCGACCGGTTGTACGTGGGACTCTTGGACGGTCGCATCATCGCCTTGGACCGGGCCAGCGGCCGTCCGGACTGGGCGTTCCAAACCGGGAACTTCGTGTTCAGCTCGGCCACGGTGAAGAATGGGCGACTGTTCATCGGGTCCGGGGACGAGTCGATTTACTGCCTGGACGTGGAGACCGGTCAGGTGCTGTGGCGGATCGGTCTGGAGGGGCGGGTGCTCAGCCCGCCGGCGGTTCAGGACGGCATTGTTTACGCCGCCACGGACAACCGCAACCTGCACAGCCTGAGCGCGCGGACCGGCTCGCGGCGGCTCATGTTTCGCATGGCCCAGGACATCATCGAGGCGCCGGTCGTGGGGAACGGTCTGGCTTATTTCGCGGCCCGGGACGGCCGGCTGTACGCCATTCACCACGGCGCCCGGGAATGGCCCGGGCAGTTTCAGGTGACCTGGCTTTGGATTCAGTTTTGGCTTTGGCGGCTGCCGGTGCCGCCCCCTCCGCCCCAAGCCGGGGCGGCCTGGCGCTTCAATCCCAAATTTCCCAGGCAGGGTCTCGCGTCTCCGCCGGCGGTCACGCCCGAAGCCTTTTACGTCGGCGATCGGCTAGGCATCTTCTATGCCTGCGAGCCGACGCGGGCCAAGCCGCTGTGGCGGTTCCGGATTCGCAGCCCGATCATCGAAGCCCCGCTGGTGGTGGGCAACCGCGTTTATTTCGGCGCGGAAGACAGCCGGCTGTATGCCCTGGACCGGAAGACCGGCAAGGAGACCTGGCGGCTTGAACTCGGCGCGCCGATTTTGGCCGGACCCGTGTACGGAGCCGGGTTGATCTTCGTCCGCACCAAGGACGGGATGCTTCACGCCGTGGAGTGAGCCTCGACGCCGGGTAGCGGACAACGAGGCGGGAGGGGAGGACATGCCTGATCAGAACCTTGGAAAAGAAACCGAGCTTCAGCGGCTTTTAGCCGAGAACATGCGGCTGAAGCAGTTCCGGGACCTGGGCGCGGCCCTGGCCCGGGAGCGGGACATCGACCGGCTTATCCCCATTGTCATGACCGAAACCTCGAAGTCCCTCAAGGCCGACCGCAGCACCCTCTTCCTCATCGACTGGAGCCGTATGGAACTCTGGACCAAGTTCGCCGAGGGCCTGGGGGACAAGCGGCTGGCTCTCAAGTTGAAGATGGGTCTGGTGGGCCTCTGCGTCCTGACCGGCCGGCCGGTCAACGTGTCCAACGCCTATGAGGACCCGCGGTTCAATTCCAGCGTGGACGAGATCACCGGTTTTCGAACGGAGAGCGTGCTCTGCGTTCCCTATCACAACCGGAACGGCGAAGTCGTCGGCGCCCTGGAACTGATGAACAAGACCACGGGCCTGTTCACCAGCGAGGACGAACAAAAGGCCCTGGAGGCGGCCGAGCGGCTGACCGCGATGGACGACGCCGTTTCCTCGGAGCTGGCTGAAGAGCTGGTCGGCGAACTGCGTCGGGTCCTGGACTGCGACCGGGGCACCATCTTTCGATTGGATCGGGAGACCGGCACCCTGTCTTCGCTCGTGGCCGAGGGTCTGGAGGGCCGGAGGATCGACCTCAGTTTGAACCTGGGCGTGGCCGGTCTGACGGCCGTGACCGGCCGGGAGATGATCATCGCCGACGCCCAGAACGATCCCCGCTTCGACCGCACCTCGGATGCAAATACCGGCTACCTGACGCGCTGTCTGCTCTGCGTACCCCTGCGCAACCAGGAAGGCGAAATCATGGGTGTGCTCGAAGCCGTCAACAAGATCGACGGCACCTTCACCCAGGAGGACGCGGATTTTCTCCGGGACCTGTCCTACCAAGTCTCGATCTTCATCGAAAACGCCATGCTCCTCAGCGAGCAGCGACGGCAGTTTCGGAGCGTGGTCGAGGTCCTGGCCGCCTCCATTGACGCCAAGGATCCGCTCACCTTGGGCCATTCCCACCAGGTGGCCCGTTACGCCACGGCCATCGCTCGGGAGTTGGGTTTCGGCGAGATCGAGATCGATGTCCTCAGCGTGGCGGCCATGCTGCACGACTACGGCAAGCTGGGCACGGACGACCGCATCCTGAAGAAGCCCGGCCGCCTGACGCCCGAGGAGTTCGAGCACATCAAGCAGCACGTGTCCAACACCCGCACCATCCTCGAAAAGATGTATTTCATCCCCCGCTACCGCAACGTGCCCCTGATCGCCGCCAGCCATCACGAACGCCTCGACGGCACCGGCTATCAGCTCGGGCTCAAGGGCGGCGAGGTTCCCTTCATGGCCCGCATCCTGGCCGTGGCCGACGTCTTCGACGCTCTGACCGCGGATCGCCATTACCGGAAGGCCATGTCTTCGTATGAAGCCTTTCGGATTCTGGACGAGGGCGTGGGCGCGGCCTTTGACGGCCACATCGTGGAGGCGCTCAAGCGTTGGTGGGAGACGTCCGAGGGCGGAACCAAAGAGTAGAAATCATTTCAAGACCTCCCCTTGGGCTCAATTTTTTTGTCGGGCTTGCAAGGCAATCCTCGAAATATTGCCATATATTCCTTCGGTTTCCTTTCTGCGCCCTCCTCGATCTTGAGCCCAATTGAAGGCCCTGAAACGGTTTCTATGTAAGTTTAGAAATTTGTTATAACCCAGCCTTTGTTCGTTGGGCCTCGTTGATCGGCCTCGGCCGCTGGACCGGGGGCTGGGTCCGGGTCATCAAGACGAACACGATTACGGCCAGGACCGTGCCCAACGCCCAGGCCGGGGAGTAAGAGCCGGTCGTGTCCCGGATCAGCCCGTAGATCACCGGCCCGCCGCCGCCGATCAACCCCCCGATGAAAAAGTGCAGCCCGGACAACGAGCCCAGAGAAGTCCGGCCGAACAGGTCCCCCAGGTAGGCCGTCCACAACCCCATGCCCAGCCCGTAGAAAAACCCGGCGGCCAGGCCCGACAGGAGTACTCCCAGAAGCGAGGGGATGACCGACGAAATCAGGAAACAGTAAAACAGGGCCGAACTGTACAGGGCGAAGCTGATCAGCAGGACCGGCTTGCGGCCGATGCGGTCGGACAGGGGCCCGCCGATGAGCGCGCCTAGCACCGCGGAGATGGCCGAGGCGAACACGGCGATCTTGATCGTCTCCATGCCCTGGTCCACCGGCACGTTCGTCAGGTGGCAGATGTCCACCCCCCAGTTGGCCATGTGGGTCAGACCGGACATGAGCGGCACGCTGACCAGGGCGTTGCCCACGATCAGATACCAGTAGGTCCGCGTACGCAGGGCCTCGCGCACGGTCCAGTTTTCCCCCATGGTCGCGGCCACGGTCACCCGGCCCGGCCATTCCTGGGATTGCGGTTCGGGCAGGGGCGGGTCCCCGTCCGGCAGCAGCCCCACGGACTCCGGGTCCTTGCGAATCACGATGCCGGCCACCAGCATGATGGCCGCGCCCAGGACCAACCCCAGGTAGAACCAACCGCCGCGCCAGTCATAGGCCCGCAGCAGGGCCGGCGCGACCAGGGCGATGGCGCCCAGGCCCATGCCGCCGCCGACAGAGGAAATGGACACGGCCAGGCCGGCCTTGCGGGTGAACCACTTTCGGGCCGTGGCCGTGGCCGGCACGCCATGGGCCAGCCCGCCGCCCACGGCCAGGATGACGCCGAAGGAGAGATAAAACTGCCAGACGCTGGTCATGCGCGAGGCCAGGAGCAGTCCGACCAGGGTCAGTAACCCGCCCAGAACCATGACCAGGCGGGGACCGTAGCGGTCCACCACAAAGCCGATGGCCAGGGAGGTTGAGGAGGAGACCCACCAGCTCAGGGTGAAGCCGAAGGACAGGCCGGTGCGGGTCCAGCCCAGGTCGTCCAGGAGCCGGGGAAAGAACATGGTAAAGGAGAACCTGGCCGAACTAGACAGCAGCCCCAAGAGTCCGCAGGCGATGACGATCCACCAGCCGTAGAAGACGCGCGGTCGGGCGGGGCGCTGTGAGATGGCCGTCATGGGCGTGTCCAGAGCAATAAAAACCCTTCCGCTCGGCGCCGGCAGGCTATGCCGGCACCGAGCGGCGAAAAGGCGGGTCTTTCAGAATCGAGGGGCCGCTTCCCTCAAGTCTCCTTGTAGGGATAGTAGCCGCGCACGGCGTCGAACTGGCCGAGCTGCTTGCCGCCCAACCAGAGCTGGACCTCTTTCACGTCCCGCCAGTATTTCTCGACGTGGTAGTCCCGGATGTAACCGTAGGAAGCCATCAGTTCCATGGCCTTGCCGATCTGTTTATTGGCCACGTCGCAGGCGTAATTCTTGGCCATGCTGGCCCGGCTGAGCGCCGCGGCGCCGTGCACTTCACCGTAAATCTCGGGCTGGCTCATCATCTGAGCCACTTGCAACGTGTAGGCCCGGGCGGTTTCGATGCCGGTGATGATCTCGGCCAGGATGCCGGCGGCGATGGAATGCTCGCGGATGGGTTTGCCGGCCACCACGCGTTCGCCGGTGTAGCGCAACACCTCCTCCCAGACCCCCCGGGCGCAGCCCACGGCCGCGGCCGCGCTGACCACCCGGCCCACGGTCAGGTTGCGGGCCAGGAGGATGGCGTCCGTGCCCGGAGGGCTGTCCGGACCGCTGGCCCGATAGGAGAGGGGCACCCGCACGTTATCGAAGTAGATATCGCAGTTCCGGTCAGCCTGCATGCCGGCCTTTTTTTCGAATTTGCCGAAGCTCAGCCCCTCGACGTCAGCCGGCACGTAGATCAAGGCCACGCCCTTTTCCCCCTGGGCCGGGTCGGTCTGGCAGACCACGCAGTAAATCGAGGCCACCCCGGCGCTCGACGGAAACCGCTTGGCCCCGTTGATGACCCACGAGTCCCCGTCCCGCACGGCCCGGGTGGCAATGGTTCGGCCGTGCATTTCGGGCAGGTTCTCCACGTCGCAGCCGCTGGCCGGCTCGGTCATGGCGAAACAGCCCAGGCAGGGCGATTTCTCGTCGGACATCTTCAGGAAGAGGTCCAAAATTTCCTTGTTGCCGCTGGTTGAGGCCGCGGCCATGGCCCAGCCGTTGATACCGGCCACGATGCCGATGCCCACGTCGCCCCTGGCGAACTCCTCGATGACCACGCAGGAGGTGACCATATTCATGGGCCCGGCCCCCTCTGCCGTTTCATCCCTGGCCGCGGCCCGGAAGACACCCAGGGCCGAGAGTTTGCTTAGAAGACTGTTGATGAGCACATGGTCCACGTCGTCGTCGATCTGGTCCCGAACCGGCATGATCTCCTGATCCACGAAACGGTGGATCACCTCGGCGATCATCTTCTGTTCGTCCTGCACCAAGGGCGATAGATAATCCATAAGCTTCCTCCTGGTCTCGCCGCGTGCGGTCTCGCCGCCCCGCGTTTCATTTCAGATTTGTTTGAGTTGAGTCGCCGCCATGTCCAGTTTGGAAAGTGACTTACCATATCACAATTCGGACAGCGATCCAATTTTTTTATTGCAGCAGTCTAAAAAAGTTAATGAATTTTTTTTATTGTGTCCGTCCAAAAAAAATTTGATGAAAATTGGTGGCCTAATTGAAATCAAATATTCTTCCTGACAGGGATCATTGGAGCCATTTGAATTTTAATTTGGACTACCCTTGAAGGGACACTTTAGAAGCGCTCTTTGATGTGGGGAGGACCCATTTGCGTTCGCTTGACGGATGGTTTTTCTAGGTTAGGAACCGTGGATGCTACAGTCAACGGGACTGGGTCGCAATGATCCAAGTTAAAGAATTTGAGTCATTATGATCCATAATGGGCGCCAGCCTATTTTTCATAAAAATAATAATAAATACAAAATCTTATAAGATAATTAAAAGAAAATTCTGGGACAAAAATGTCCCATTAGCTTTTGTCAGGATTCTGCAAAAAATGGGAAAAAATCCATTTTTAGTAATAAATACAATCTATTAGTATTTTCCCTGAATTTGGCACTCGTTTTGCTTCAATTAAACCAGAGCAGGCGTGCGCCATGGCTGGCCAGAGCTTCCAAGTGGCGGTAGGTGTGACAGTCTGCCGAGCAATTTTTCGCAAATTTTTTAAATTCATTTGGCACACACGGTGATCTCGGGTGAAGCTTGGTTTGGGTTGTCTCCCGGAGAAATATATAGGTGTTTTTTGTCCACGACGTCTCTTTTTTTGACTAACGAGACGGTCTGTGTTATTATTTCTTCTACCAGGCACACACCGGTTTTTCTTTATTGATGACAAGTTACATTTTGAGGTAAACTATGGCGTGTTTTTCAACCACCATACACTGGAAGTGAGCGGGGTTCAGCCGTCCGTCTGGGCGTGGACCCGGCGGCACGTTCATCAAGGAGATTAGGAGGCACCATGGGAGCTTTCGAGAAGCTGGCCGAGGTCTCCACCGCGTTTCCCAGCGGTCCGGTGCGCGAGTGGCAAGACCAGGGCAAGCGCGTAATCGGCTACGTCTGTACTTATCTGCCCGAGGAGATGTTGTCGGCCATGGATGTGCTGCCCGTGAGGCTGGGCGGCATGGGCGTCAGCGACACCTCGCGGGCCGATTCTTACCTGTCGCGGGTTAACTGCAGTTTCGCCCGCTGCTGTCTGGAGGCGGGTCTGGAAGGCCGCTACGATTTTCTGGATGGAGCGATTTTTGTCAACGGCTGCGACCATATCCGGCGCGGCTTTGAAAACTGGTCCGTGCAGGAAACCGCGGCCTTACCGTTCATGTATCTTCTGCCCGTGCCGCACCGCATTTTTCCGGACGGATTCATTTGGTTCAAGGAGGAGGTCGGGCGGCTCACGGAGGCCTTGGAGCGGCGCTTCGGTTTGCGCCTGGAAGAGGAGCGGCTGAAAGAGGCCATTGCCGAGGCCAATCGCACACGGCGTCTATTGCGCAAGCTCTACGATATTCGAACCGTGGACGATCCGCCCGTGAGCGGGGCCGAGGCCTTGACCGTGGCCGCGACCGCGGCCATCATGCCCAAGGCGGTTTTCAACCCGCTGCTCGAAGAATTCCTCAAAGAGACCGAATCCCGGCCGGGCGTGGGTCACGACAAACCGCGACTGTTCGTGGCCGGCAGCCTGATGGACGATCCGGAATTCATCGAGAACGTCGAGGACCTGGGCGCCATCGTGGTCTCGGACTCTTTGTGCATCGGCGCGCGAAGCATCTGGAATCTGGTCGAGGAAAACGGCGATCCCTTCGACGCTCTCTGTCGAAGGTATTTCGAGCACGAGCCCTGCCCGCGCATGAGCGGCGAGTTCAAGCGGCGTTTCGACTTCGTGATGGATCAGATCGAGCGCTCCCGGGCCGACGGCGTGATTCTCGAACACATCAAATTCTGTGACCAGCACGGCACGGACAACGCCCTATTCAAGCATTTCCTCGAAAAAGAGGGCATTCCGGTCATCGAACTCGAACGGCAGTACGGTCCACTGGCCGACGCCGGCCGGGTCCGGACTCGGGTGCAGGCGTTTTTGGAAAGGATCGGGTGAGAGCCATGACCCAGGCACAACAGGGACAAGACGCGATCGAACGGATGGTGGCCACATTCAACATGGCTGGCAATCTGCCCGAGGAGATCGATTTCGAATCGGCGCCGGTCAAGGCGCTTTTGGAGAGCATGGACGAGCGCCGGCGCAAGACGTTTCTGGCCATGGCCAAGGACCCGGACACCCGCAAGATGTCGGTGGTCTTCAACCGGGGCATGGGCCGGTATTGGGACAGCGTGGTCAAGGCCCGGGACCAGGGCCGGAAGGTGGCCTTCATCCCCTTCAATTTCTCGCCCGAGATTTTTTACGCTTTGAACATGGTGCCCGTGGGCGTCGAGATTCTAGACACCATGACCATGACATTGGAGGAGGGCATCCACCCCTACCTGGACCTGTCGGTCGAGCGGGGGCTGCCCGAAACCATGTGTTCGGCCCAGCGCGCCGTGGTGGGATTGCTTGAAGCCGAGGCCATGGCCAAGCCCGACATCCTGGTCAACGGCGCTCTAGGCGGCTGCGACCCCAACACCAAAATTTTCGAGTACATGGGCGAAAAGTTCGATATCCCGACCATTTTCGTGGATGTGCCCTATTACCACGACCGGCGGTCGTTCGCCTATTACGAGCGCGGTTTCCGGGAAGTGGTCAAAATCCTGGAGGAGGTCTCGGGTAACAAGCTGGACGAGGACCGGCTGCGGGAGATCTGCACGCTCAGCAACCGGGCCAGCGAACTGGCCGCGGAGATCACCGAGCTGAAGCGGCACGTGCCCAACCCGGTGCCCAACTATTTCAACATGAACCACTTGGCCACCAAGCTGACCCTCATGGGCACCCAGGACGCGGTGGACTTCTACGAAGTCGCCTTGGACCGCTGTCTGGACCGCTACCATAAGGGTAAGCACGTGTTGCCCGAGGAGCGCATCCGGTTCATGTTCATGTACACCGGGTTCTACTTCGACAACTCGTTTTATTCCTGGTTCCAGGAGGAGATGGGCGTGTCCCTGGTCATGGACGTGCTCATCTTCCTGGACCACATCCCCTACATCGACACGACCAACGTGGACACCATGCTCAGCGGTCTGGCGGCCGTCAACATGAACCTGCCCATGACCCGGCAACTCAAGGGAAGCCACAACCTGCACGGCGGCTGGGTCTCGGATCTGTTGTACTATGTCGAGCGATACAAGGCGGACTGCCTGGCCTTTTCCGGCCACACGGCTTGCAAGCAGGCTTGGGGAATCTATCGGGTCGTGGCCGACCGCGTGCAAAAGGAACTGGGCGTGCCCGCCCTGCGCATGGAAGGCGACGGCTGGGACTCCCGCATCACGCCCATGGAAGTCATTCAGGAGCAGCTGACCGAGTTCTTCGAGACCTTGAATCCCGAAGCCTTTGCCCAGCAGAGGGTGACCGCGTCATGATCGTGGCAGGTTGCGACGTAGGATCGCTCACGGCAGAGGCGGTTATCCTGGACGACGGCCGGATTCTGGCGGCCGAGATCATACGCGTCCGGCCTCGGGCCGAGCAGTCTGCCCGTGAGGTGATGGACCTGGCTTTGGCTCGGACCGGCCTGTCCTACGACGATCTCACCTACACCGTCTCCACTGGTTACGGCCGGGAAACCATTCCCTTTGCCGACCACAACATCAGCGAGATTTCCTGCCACGGCCGGGGGGCGCACTTTTTAGCCCCAAGCGTGCGCACGGTTATCGACATCGGCGGCCAGGACTGTAAGGCCATCCGCGTGGACGCCTCCGGGTTCCTGGAAGATTTCGTCATGAACGACAAGTGCGCCGCAGGCACGGGCCGGTCGCTCGAACTCATGTCCCAGTACCTGGGCGTGGACTTCAGCGAACTGGCCGATCTGGCCGCCCAAGCGGAGCGTACCATCACCATTACCAGCCAGTGCAGCATCTTCTCCGAACTTGAAATCATGCACTACCTCATGGAGGACGAGCGGCCGGCTGACATCGCGGCCGGCATCTGCGAGGCCATGGCCCGCCGGGTCAAGATGCTGGTGGGCCGCGTCGGGGTGCGCAAGGACCTGGCCATCTCGGGCGGGGTGTGCAAGAACCGGGGCGTGGTCGCCTGCCTGGAAGAGATGCTTGGAGCAACCTTTGTGCCCTTTGACCAGGACCCGCAGATCGTGGGCGCCTTGGGCGCGGCCCTGTTCGCCGCCGAGAGGGCCAAGCGATCGGCCCGTAAGACCAGGGTTGCCACGGCCGCGGCCGGGAAAGGTGGTGGATCATGATCTACGCCGGCTGCGATTTAGGAACCATCTCGGCCAAGGCGGTCCTGATCGAGGACGGCCGCATCCTGGCCGCTGAAGTTCTGCCTTACAAAAGCTTGCCCCGCCAGGCGGCTGGCGAGGTTTTTAGCATGGCCTTGGCCAGCGCCGGTGTGGACAAGGAGCAAGTCGCCCATTGTCTGGCCACCGGGTTCGGCAAAAAGGCGGTGAGGTTTGCCCATGGAGATGCGGCCGAGCTGGTTTGCTTGCACCGGGCAGTACGGGCCTTGAACCCGGCCGCGCGCACCGTGATCGACGCCGGGGGCCAGAGCATCCGGGCCTTCAACATCGACTCCGAGGGCCGGCTGACCGCTTCTACGGCCAACGAAAAATGCGCGGCCGGCACCGGCAAGTTCATGGAGGTCATGGCCCAGGCTCTGGAAATGCCCATCGATGAACTCAGCCGGGCCGCGCTCGACTCGACCCATCCCCTGTCCATCACCAGCCAATGCGGCGTGTTCGCCGAGAGTGAGGTCATCACCCACGTCAACGAGGGCCGGGACCGGCTGGACATCTTCGCCGGCATTTCCCTGTCCGTGGCTGGCAAGGTGGCTGGGCTGACCCGCCGGGTCAACCTCAACCGAGAGGTGGTCCTGGTGGGCGGCGTGGCCAAGAATGCATGCGTGGTCCGGGACCTCGAACGCGCACTCAAGGTCGAATTGGTGAAGCCGGACTTGGACCCCCAGGCGCTGAGCGCCTACGGCGCGGCCCTTTTGGCCAGGGACCGAGATCCGGCATCAGAAGCATAGCTCGAAGTATTTATAGAGAAAACAAGAGGGCGGGTTTCAAACCCGCCCTCATAGTTTCACTCTGATCGCAACCGCTTCAGTTTTTGGAAGCACCTGAGCCTGGCCCCTTCTCTCTTTGGGAGAAGCTAGGATGAGGGCGGGCGGTACTGCACCATTGGTGTGACTGTTTTCGGTCCTGTCTAAAAATTTACCACTTACGTTTTAAGCGTTAAAATATCGTACAACCTGCTTTTTCCCGCCCAATTATTTCCGAAGCCGGCCCTAAATAAATTATCTCATTATTAAAATAAGTTATATGCAATATCGACTCCTTTTTCGGCCTTGGCACAAAGGTTGCCCCTGCAAAACTTCAAGACGAGGGAAGCAACATCCAAAACACAAGGCCTGGAAGGCCTAGGAGGAGAAAACATGAGCAAGAAGACGGTGGTATCCTTAATCGTAGTGGCCGGCCTGTTGGTGGTCGGAGTAGCCGCCTTTGCCCACGGACCGGGTTTTGGCCGGGGGAACGGCGATTGGGGGCGGGGTCCGGGCATGACGGCTTGGGGCCCTGGCAATGGCCTGGACGACAAGGCGTATCAGGAAACAGCCAAGCTGCGCAACGACCTTTACCAAAAACACCAGGAATTGAGAGCCGTATTGGCCGCGCCTCAGGTGGACGAAGCCAAGGCCAAGGCATTGCAGGCCGACATCAACAAGTTGAGGAACGAGTTGAGCGACAAGGTCCTGGCGGCTCGGATCGAGTTCAAGAAAAAGAACCCGGATATGGCCCAAGGTTATGGTTCCGGTTATGGTCCCGGCTGGGGTCGCGGCAACCATATGGGCTACGATCGCGGCACGGGCTATGGCCCGGGCATGGGTTACGGTCGCGGCATGGGTAATGGCCCCGGGGCCTGCTGGCAATAATCAACCCATCATCCACGCATTCCCTGGTGGGCGGCTTGGCCGCCCACTTTTTTTGTGTGGCCGAATGGGGAGACAAGATGGGTTTTTGGGGATGTTTACGCTAAAATATAAAAAGTTCATCCCGGAGGGAAACCATGGCCGAAAACCGAGCCGACCTGCCCATCATCGGCATGACTTGCGCCAACTGTGCCAATACCGTGGAAAAAACGCTTCGGGAAAAGGTGCCGGGCGTGGTTTCGGCCAACGTGAACTTCGCCGCCGAGTCGGCCTCGGTGGAATTCGATCCATCGGTGTTGGACATGAAAGCCCTGGCTCAGGCCGTGGAAAAGGCCGGGTACAAGGTCGTGCTGCCCGGCGCGCCCCGCAAGGTGGATCTGCCCGTAGTGGGCATGAGCTGCACCAACTGCGCGGCCGCCGTGGAAAAGACGCTCAAGGAAAAGGTGCCGGGCGTGATCTCGGCCGCGGTCAATTTCGGCACCGAGTCCGCCTCCGTGGAATACGATCCCGAGCAGGTCTCGCTCGAAGCCATGGCCGAGGCGGTGAAAAAGGCCGGATACGAGTTGGTGCTGCCGTCCGAAGGGATTGAAGACGAAGACCCGGAACAGGCGGCGCGCGCCCGGGAACTCAAACAGCAGCAGTTTTTTTTCCTGGTGGGCGTGATCTTCAGTCTGCCGCTTCTGATCCTGAGCATGGGCCGGGACTTCATGCTGCTGGGCGCTTGGAGCCACGCGGCCTGGATGAACTGGCTTTTTTTCGCCCTGGCCACGCCGGTCCAGTTCTACACCGGGTCCGGTTTTTACAGCGGTGGCTTCCGCAGCGTGCGGGCCGGGGCGGCCAATATGGACGTGTTGGTGGCCCTGGGGTCGTCGGTGGCCTATTTTTATTCCCTGGCCGTGCTGCTCCTGCCAGGCCTGGGCGGCCATGTCTATTTCGAAACCTCGGCCCTGATCATCACCCTGATCAAGCTGGGCAAGCTGCTGGAAGCAAGGGCCAAGGGGCAGGCCTCGTCGGCCATCCGCAAGCTCATGGATCTGGCGCCCAAGATGGCCCATCTCGAAGAGGACGGCCAGGTACGGGACGTGCCGGCCGGGCAGGTGAAACCGGGCCAGGTGGTGGTGGTCCGTCCCGGCGAAAGCATCCCGGTGGACGGCGAGGTGGTCTCGGGCGAATCCGCGGTCAACGAAAGCATGCTGACCGGCGAATCCGCGCCCGTGGACAAGACGGCCGGGCATCCGGTCTTCGGGGCCACGGTCAACCAGCAGGGGCTCTTGCGGGTCAAGGCCACCAGCGTGGGGACGGAGACGGCCCTGGCCCAGATCATCCGCCTGGTCCGGCAGGCCCAGGGGTCCAAGGCGCCCATCCAGCGTCTGGCCGATCGGGTGGCGGCCGTGTTCGTACCGGTCATCATCGCCATCGCCGTGGTCACCTTTATCGTCTGGTGGGTGGTGGGCGGAGCGTTCGTGCCGGCCATGATCCGCATGGTGGCCGTACTGGTCATTGCCTGCCCCTGCGCCCTGGGTCTGGCCACCCCCACGGCCATCATGGTGGGCACGGGCAAGGGCGCGGGCCTGGGCATTCTGTTCAAGAACAGTGAGGCCTTGGAGACGGCGCACCGGCTGACCACGGTCATGTTCGACAAGACCGGGACCATCACCCGGGGGGAGCCGGTCCTGACCGACTGGACGTCGCTCGATGGCGGTGAGGACGCCTTGGCCCTGGTGGCCGGGGCCGAATCCGGGAGCGAGCACCCCATCGCTCGGGCCGTGGTGGCCGGGGCCAAAGAACGGGGTATCGACCCGGTTCAGCCCGAGGATTTCCAGGCGGCCAGCGGCTTCGGATTGACGGCAAAAGTCTCGGGCCGCAAGGTGCGCGTGGGCAAACCCTCCTGGTTCGCGGAAAGCGGTCCCCTGCCCGAGGACATCGCCAGCCGGGTGAGTAACCTGGCCGGTCAGGGCAAAACGGTCATGCTGGCCGAGATCGACGGCCGATTGGCCGGCGTGGTGGCCGTGGCCGACGAGGAAAAACCCGGAGCCAAGGCGGCCGTGGCCGAACTCAAGGCCATGGGCCTCACCCCGGTCATGCTCACCGGCGACAACGAGCAGGCGGCCAAGGCCATTGCCGGCCGCGTGGGCATCGACCGCGTGGCGGCCGAGATTCTTCCCGAGCGCAAGGAAGAGATCGTGCGGGAGACTCACGACCGGGGCGAAACCGTGGCCATGGTCGGCGATGGCATCAACGACTCCCCGGCCCTGGCTCGGGCCGACGTGGGCGTGGCCATTGGCACCGGCGCGGACGTGGCCATGGAGGCCAGCGACATCACCCTGGTCGGCGGAGAACTCTCGGGCGTGGCCAGGGCCATCCGGCTCTCCCGGGAGACCATGCGCACCATCAAGCAGAATCTGTTTTGGGCCTTCTTCTACAACGTGGCCCTGGTGCCCCTGGCCGCGGGCGTGTTCAACCCCGTCTCCTTTTTGCCCGAGTTCGTGCGCCAGCTTCACCCGGTCATGGCCGCCGCGGCCATGGCCCTGTCCTCGGTTACCGTGGTCACCAACAGCCTCCGGCTGGGGCGGCGGCGGATATGAATTTCGGGAGTGACAAGAGGTCAGGAGCCTGTCTGACCATCTTGTGTTTCGGTAGTTTTTATCTCGCCGGCACGAGCCGTTTCCAGAGATATTGGTGGTGCCATTCATGAGATCGCACCGCTTCATTGACGTTGCAATCAAGGCCACGGCATTTCGGGAGCAATCCCGCGCATGACGGGAGGATGCTTTGGAGATACTGGATTCTGGCTTTAAGCATGCCAGAATGATGTTATGGGGTCTGGGTGCGAGAAGGATCGTCACCCTGGAATGATTTGATCCAGGGTCCAGGTCTTCTTCTCTCTTCCTTCCACCCATGTGTCGGGCAGTTTTCCATATAACTTTTCGGGAAGAACCAGTTTTGCCGTGGTCTCCATCTTGATTTGTGATATAGGAGGGGTAAGATTCGCTTCACCGGTCGGCGCGCTGAAAAAACGCGGACGGCGTTCGCGTTATCGATCCCCGGCAGGCGGTCTTCCAACCAATGAAAAAACTGGGACTCCACATTCGCAAGTACATCGTTCGAGGCTTCCTGGCTCTGATCCCCATCACCCTGTCGGTGCTGGCCATCAATTTCCTTTACAAGGCCATCGACCAGCGGCTTCACGTCCTGTTGGAGCGTTTCTTCAAGATCTGGTTCCCGGGCCTGGGCATCCTGCTGACCATAGCCGCCCTGTATCTCGTGGGGATCATCGCCTCAAACATTGTCGGCCGACAGCTTTTCCGCCTGATCGACAAGATTATCGATCGCATCCCGTTGGTCCGCACCACTCAGAAAATCGGGCGGCAGTTGGTGGAGACCCTCTCCCTGCCGGAAAAGCAGGTCTTCAAAAAGGCGGTCCTGGTGCCTTTTTTAAAGCCCGGCATCTGGACCGTGGGCTTTGTCACCGGCCGGATCCCGGACCTGGAGCACGAAGGCGAGACTTTGCTCAAGGTCTTTATCCCCACCTCGCCCACCCCCTTTACCGGCACCATGATCCTGGTGCGCGAGGCCGAAACCCGGAACCCGGGCTGGACCGTCGAAGAGGCCGTGAAAATGGTCATCTCCGGCGGCATCATCTCCCCTCCGGCCCTGGGTGGCGGACCGGCTTGGCCTCCCAACGACAATAATAAGAACAACGGCTAGCGCCCGGAACTCCTGACTTTTGGGACGATTTGAGCTATAATAAAAAGGCCATGATCTATACCGTGACTCTCAATCCGGCCCTGGACCGGGCCATCCAGGTGTCCCGCCTGACCGACGAAGACACGGTGCGCGTCATCGAGGAGCGGCGGTACGCGGCGGGCAAGGGCATCGATGTCTCCCGGGTGGTGCACGAGCTGGGCGGCCGGAGCGTGGCCCTGGGGTTGGTGGGCGGTTACGACGGGTTGGTGCTGGAAGGGCTGCTCATCAACGCCGGGGTGTTGACCCATTTCACCCGCATCGGAGGCGAGACCCGGACCAACATCATCCTCAAGGAGGCCGCCTCGGATCGACAATACGTCATCTCCGCCTCGGGGCCGGAAATCCAGGCCTCGGAGATCGGCGAGCTGTACCATACGATCCTGACCATCGAGGACATGAATTACCTCGTGCTGTCCGGCAGTCTGCCCCGGGGCGTCAGCCCCAACCTATACGGCCAACTCATCCTGGCCGGCCGGAAAAAGCAGAGCTTCATTGTCCTGGACGCGGACAAGGAGGCCCTTAAGGAGGCCGTGGCCTATCAGCCCTCGCTCATCAAACCCAACATCTTCGAACTCTCCCGCCTGGTCGGCCGCGACCTTGAAACCGATACGGACATTCTGGCCGCCTGTGCCGAGATACATGCGCAGGGCATCTCTCATGTGCTGGTCTCCATGGGCGCGCGGGGCATGATCCTTTCCGGCCCGGAGACGCGGCTCAAGGCCGAACCGCCGCCGGTTAAGGTGGACAGTGCGGTCGGGGCCGGAGACAGCGCCGTGGCCGGTTTTGTGTTGGGCCATTCCCAAGGCAAGGAGCTGTCGGACTGCCTGCGCCTGGCCTGCGCCGCGGGCACGGCCACGGCCCAGACGCCGGGCACCGAACTCTGCCACCGGACCGAGGTCGAACGGCTCCTGCCACTCATTCACATGACGCCTCTGCCTCTGCTTTGAGAGGGAAGGAGACTGGAAGCCGGAGGCATAGGCCTCAAAAGGTGGGAGAGCGGATTTTCATCCCAATGAGGATAGCGGGAGCAATCCCGCTTCTTCTATCTCGATCGCCAGAGTCCGCACTTCAGACTTTTCCTCCTGTCTCAAGCCTCTAGCCTCCGGCCTCGATTGACAGCCCGACAGCCTTTGGATATGCTAAGACGATGAAGGACTTGGAAAATCAAGACCAGGACTTGATCGAGGAAGAAGGCCCCGACTCTGACGAAATCGGGGGCGAGGACGTCTCGGACGAAGACCTCGATTCGGTTCCGGCCGCTCCCCTGAGCACCGAACCCCCGGCCCAGATGGATACCCTGAAGCGGTATCTTCGGGAAGTGGGGCAGTACGGGCTGCTCACCCGGGAAGAAGAGGTGGCTCTGGCCATCCGCGTGCGGGAGAACAAAGACCAGGAGGCTGCCTACCGCCTGGTCACCTCGAACCTGCGGCTGGTGGTCAAGATCGCCCTGGATTTCCACCGCTACTGGATGCGCAACCTCCTGGACCTGATCCAGGAAGGCAACGTGGGTCTGATGCAGGCGGTGACCAAGTTCAATCCCTATCGCGGGGTCAAATTCTCCTATTACGCTTCCTTTTGGATCAAGGCTTATATCCTCAAGCACATCCTGGACAACTGGCACCTGGTGCGCGTGGGTACCACCCAGGCCCAGCGCAAGCTTTTCTTCAATTTGAAACGCGAAAAGGAAAAGCTGCTGGCTCAGGGCCTGGACCCCAGCCCCAAACTCCTGGCCGACCGGCTCAACGTCACTGAAAAAGACGTGACCGAGATGGACAGCCGGCTGGACAACTGGGCCGTTTCCCTGGATGCCCCCATCCAGGAGGATTCGCGGGAATCGTTCACCAGCCTCTTGGCCGATGACGCGCAGGACCTGGACGAGTTCCTGGCCAACCAGGAAATCCGCGAGTTGCTGCATCAGAAGCTGGGCGAGTTCCGGCGGACCCTTAAAAAACGCGATCTGGAAATCCTGGACCACCGCATCCTCACGGACCAGCCGCTCACCCTCGAAGAGTTGGGTCAAAAGTACGGCATCTCCCGGGAGCGGGTCCGGCAACTGGAAAATCGCATCAAGAATAACATCCGCCGCTACCTGACCGAGGAGATCGGGGAGTTGGACGGACGGGATTTCCTGGAAACGATCGGGCAGGAAGAGTAATGCGCTACCAAGGCACCGTCTATCGGCCGCCGAGCGAGGCCGGCAGCCTGCTGATTCAGGCCACCATCGGCTGCCCGCACAACCGGTGCCGGTTCTGCGGCATGTACAAGACCACGCGCTTTCGCGTGCGGCTGATCAAGGACATCCTGGACGACCTGGATATGGCTCGGGAGGTCTGGGGGCCGGACGTGCGCACCCTGTTCTTCCCCGACGGCAACACCATCGTCATGAAAACGGCCAGCCTGGTCAAAATTTTGGAACACGCCCGGAAGAATTTCCCGACGCTCGAACGAATCACGGTGTACGGCTCGGCCCGCTTCATCCGGCTGAAAGACGACAGCGAACTCAAGGCCCTGCGCGAGGCCGGGCTGGGGCGCATCCACATGGGTCTCGAATCCGGGGATGATCCGACCCTGGCCCGTATGGGAAAAGGGGCCACGGCGGCCGAGAGCATCGAGGCCGGGCAGAAGGCCCGTCGGGCCGATATTGAGCTGTCCGTGTACTATCTGCTCGGTCTGGGCGGGCGCGACCGGCTGGAGGAACACGCTCGGGCCAGCGCCGAGGCCATCAACGCCATGGGCCCGAACTTTGTCCGCATCCGCACCCTCAGCCCCCATCCGGGCACGCCGCTTTTTGACGACGCCCTGGAGGGTCGCTTCGAGACGCCCGCGCCGGACGAGGCCCTGCGGGAACTCGGATTATTGGTGTCCGGCCTGTCCGGCCCAACCATGCTTCTGTCCGACCACATTTCGAACTACATCAATCTAACCGGCCGTCTGCCCGAGGACAAATCCGAGCTTTTGGCCGAGCTCGAAGCGGCCGGGAAACTGGACCCGGCTCGGCTACATCGAGGCTTGAGGCTTTTATAATCCCGAGGCCGGTCATCTTTTTTATCGATCAGGGAAGCGTCGAACAAATCGAATGAACGCATCATTTTCCGCCATCCACCCCCCGCAGCGCTGGCTCATGACCGGGGCGCAACACTTTGGTCTTTTCGGGCAAATATCGAGGCTCGGTCTGCTGTTCCTCCTAGTCCTGCTGACCCTGACCGGCTGCTCCGGCCTCACCCAAGCCGCGGGCGAGGCCAAGGCGCCGGCCCAGTCGCTTGCGGCGACGCCGGCCGAACCGGCTGAACCGACTGACCAGACCTCGGTCCGGCTGCCCCGCTGGGACGCGTATTACTATTTTTTTCTGGCCCAGCTCTCCCTGAGCAACGGGAACACGGATGACGCCCTGAAACTCCTTCTCCTGGCCCGCAAGGTGGACCCGACCGCCGCGGCCATCGATATCGAGCTGTCCCAGTTCTATGCCCGCTTGGGCAAGGCCCGGCCCGCTTTGGCCTATGCCCGCCACGCCGTGTCCAAGGAACCGCAGTCCAAAAAGGCCCGCGTGCTTCTGGCCGCCCTGCTCAAGGCCACCAAACAGAACCAGGAGTCGATCCGCCAGTACGAAGCCGCATTGGTCCTGGACCCGGACGACACCAACCTGCTGCTCCGTCTGGGCCGGCTGTACTTCGAACAGAAGCAATACGACCTGGCCGAAAAACGGTTCACGCGGCTGTCCGAACTGAAGCCGGGTGAGGCCGAACCTTACTTTTATTTGGGGCGCGTGGCCCTGGCCCGCGAGGATTTCCCTGAGGCCGAAGCCAAGTTGAAAAAAGCCATGGAACTTGACCCGGACTTCGATCCCGCGGTCGAGACCCTGGTCACGGTCTATGAACAACAAAAGCGCTTTGATGAAGCCAGCCGGCTGCTCGAAGAAAAAATCAAGGCCGACGAATCGAACGTCAACTACCGCCTGCGCCTCGGCCGGCTCTACCTCATCGAAAAACGGAAGGATGACGCCCGGGCCGTGTTCGAAGACCTCAAAGCCAACGAAGAAGACCCCAAAGAGGTGTCCATCCGCATCGCCCTCATTTACATCCAGCAGGAGGAGTACGCCTGGGCCGTGGACGAACTGACGTCCGTGGTCGAGGCCGATCCGACCAACGACCTGGCCAATTTCTACCTGGCGCGCTGCTACGAGGAACTCCACAACCAGCGCAAGGCCGTGGAGGCGTTCCTGCGGGTCACGTCCGAATCCGAATTTTTTTCCGAGTCGCGAATCCGGGCGAGCTATATCCTAAGCGATTTCAATGAAATGGATCGGGCGGCCACCTTGCTGCAAGAGGCCATCGACCTCAAGCCCGATCTGCCTCTCCTGCGATTCGCCCTGGCCGGCATGTATGAAAAAAGCGACAGCTACGAAAAGGCCAAGGAGGTCATGGAAGCCGCCGTGGCCCACCGGCCGGACGACACCAGGTTCCACTACCACCTGGGCGCCATCCTGGACAAGATGCAAGACAAAGAGGGCGCCATCCGGGAGATGAAGCGCGTTCTCGAACTGGACCCCAACCACGCCGAGGCCATGAATTACTTGGCCTACACCTGGGCCGAACTGAAGCAGAACCTGAACGAGGCCCTGGACATGGCCATGAAGGCCAGCCAGATCAAACCCGACAGCGGCCACATCATCGATACCATCGGCTGGATCTATTACCAGCAGGGCGCCTTTCCCTCGGCCCTGGTTTACATGCAGCGGGCCGTTCAACTCATGCCTGACGACCCGGTCGTCAACGAGCATCTGGGTGACGCCTACTTCAAGCTCGAACAGTACGACAAGGCCGTTGAGGCGTACGAGAAGGTGCTCAAGCTCGAACCGGAAGACAAGACCCGCCTTGAAAAAAAGATTGAAGAAGTCCGCAAAAAGCGCCTCTAGCATCGCCGCGACCTCCTTTCTCCTAATCGCGCTGGCCCTGGCTTTGGTCCTGACGGGCTGCGCCCGACCCGCGTTGCGTCAGGCGGCGTCTCTGCCCGAAGCCGACCTCCTGCTCAAAAAAATCGACGAAAATAACCGCCGCGTGGCGCGGTTCGCCGTTCGGGGGCGCTGGAATTATCAAGCCCCCAGGAACAACCAGAAGGCCGGCTTTACCCTGGCCGCTTCTTTGCCGGACCAGTTCCGCGCGATAATAACGGACCCTTTCGGCCGCACGGCCCTGACCCTGGCCGCGCAGGGTGGTGCGCTTAAAGTCCTTGACCACAAGGAGGCCCGGCTGTACTTTGGCCCCACCGACCTTTGCCTGAAAAAGTGTTTTCTGCCGCTGGGCATGGACCTGTCTGAATTTTTAGGTCTGCTGACCGGCGGCTGCCCGGTCTGGCCTCACCGGGAAGCCAGGGTTTTCCAGGACTCGGATGGGTTAATCCGGCTGGTGCTGCTTTCGAGCGAGGCCTGCAGTGACGCTGGCTGCCAGGAGGAGATTCTGCTGGACCCGACGGACCTTTTGCCGCGACAAGTGCGGCTCTTGGACCCGGACGGCCAGACGCTCAAGCAAGTGGTCTATACCGACTATCGGCAGGCGGACGGGGGGGTGGCGCCCTTTGAGATCGCCTTCAACGACGAGGTCGCCGGGGTGTCGCTTAAGGTTAGCTACGACGAAGTGCGGCTGAACCTGGACCTGGCCGAGACGCTTTTCACCCTGGAGGCCCCGCCGGGCGTTTCCACGCGGGAGATCTGCCGGAATCCCGATGAACCGTGTCGCTGATTCAAATGTAAGGGAAATAACCCATTCTTGATTTCGCTCGCTTACCCCTCTGCAAGCAGAGGGGAATGCGCTCGCGGGGCATTTTCAATGAAATGAGGATTGTGGCGGACAACATGCTCGGCCGGTTGGCCGTTTGGCTGCGGCTTCTTGGCCTGGACACCGAATACTTGACCAGTGGACCAGGCAGGCCGAGCCCTGACCGGATTTTGATCACCCGCCGCGCCGATCGGCCCGGACAACCCAGCCTCAAAGGCTGGCAAGGCGTGGTTCGTGTGAGGGCCAACCACACCCAGGACCAACTCCGGGAAGCGGTCCGATCCCTGAAGCTCACCCCCGAGGACCTGGCCTCCCTGACCCGTTGCAGCCGCTGCAATGCGCTCCTTGAGCCTCTGAACCGCGAGGCCGCTTTCGGCCGGGTGCCCGAGTTCGTCTTCGAGTACCAGACCGAATTTTTCACCTGTCCGCGCTGCGACCGCGTTTACTGGCCGGGTACCCACCAGGACCGCATCCTGGCCGTCATTCAAGATCTCTTCGAAGACAAAAGTTTATCATAGGCCTGATCCGGCCTATTGCCACGCCCTCATCCAACTTCGTTCCCTTTTTAAATTCGTTTCTGGACGAGATGCCGGGGTCGCCCGCAGAGCTCAGGTATGGCTGACAAGCGGTCCCGAGGCTGTGCAAATGCGTTGCCTCGCCCGTTGGGGTGGGGTATGCTGGCCGCGCGTTTGTTTCGAGGAGTAACCATGGTGCTTGCGCGGCTCAAACAAGCCTTGTTCGGCAACCGGGAAGCCCGGCGCTTCGCGGCCTGGGCGCGGGAACGGGCGTTCCATTTAGGCCTGGAAGGCTGGGCCGATGAGGACGTCGAGCGGCTGTCCTTTCTGGACGAGGTTTTAAAAGACAAACGAATCGCTTTCCTGGGCGAGCCCAATCATTTCATTCACGAAAAATACGATTTTCGGCTTTTCTTCCTGCGCTACCTCATCTCCCGGGGGTGGCGCTGCGTGGGCGCGGAGATGGGTTGGTCGGACGGGGCCCGGGTGGACCGTTTTCTAGCCGACGGTGACCCCAGCCATCTAGAGCGGGTGACTATCTACGGCTATAGCGGGGCCGCGCGTAGCGACCGGGACGACCGAGCCACGGGCATGCTCAAGGATTCCTGGGACAGCTACCCTGAGACGTCTTTCAAGGCCGAGCAGATTCGTTTCGCCCAGGCGTTGCGGGCTCTCAGCGAGTCCCGCCCGGCCGGCGAGGATCGGCTTCGCTTTTTCGGCTTCGACATCGACGCCTTGCCCGGCGGGGGGTACGAGGACATTGAGGAAACGCTTACCCATGCATCCGGAGACCCGGCCGCTGAGGATTTGCGGTCGCGCCTGGGCCGTGTGGCCGGGGAGACGATCGAGCTGGAGGTGGAACGTCTGACCGGGGCCTTGGGGTTCGCCGAGGCCCAGCGCCGCCGGCTGGAAGCCGCACTCGGCCGGAAGCCTTACCATGGTTTGGTTCAGGACCTGGGCTGCCTTCGGGACAGCTTCGAATGGGTCCGCTTGGCCGGACCGGCACAAGACTATGATCAACTCAACGCGGCCATGGCCGCCCGCGAAGGTGTGATGCATCGGAACTTGCTGCATGTCCTGGCCGAACTGAATCCGCGGGACAAGGTGGTGCTCATGGGCCACTGCCTGCATCTGACCCGTGACAGCCGGCGCATCCAGGGGTTTCTTCAGGGCGCCATGCCCGGCGGCAAGCGATTGCCGCCGGTCGGCGATTTCGTCCACCGGCTGCTGCCCGGCCAGGTCTTTTCGGCCTGGATGCTTTACGACCACGGCCGGGACGCCCAGCCCTACGGCTGGCTCAGCCAGGAATTGACCAGCGTTCCGGGCAGCCTGAACGCGGCACTGGCCAAGGTCGGTCCGGCCTTTGTCCTGGCCACGGACGCCTCCGCGCCCGAGGCCCGTCTGCTGAACCAGTCCATGCGGATGGTCCACACTTCGAACATGGTCTGCACGCTGTCTTTGGCCGAGCAGACCGACGCCGTCTATTTCATCCGCCAAGTCAGCCCGCTTCGGGCTTAACACGATCAGGAGGAAACAGAGATGACCGACGAGACCCGCGATCCCTTCCAACCCCACGACGAAACCTGGTACGACCAACCTTTGGATTACGAGAACGTGATCTATGAGGCAGACCGCGAGAACCACCTGGCCAAGATCACCCTCAATCGGCCCGAGGCCATGAACGCCATGAACCGCGCCCTCCTGGGCGAACTCTGGCACGCCATCAAGACGGCCGAGCGGGACAACGAGATCAACGCCATCCTGGTCAAAGGCGCGGGCCGCTGCTTCAGCGCGGGCTATGACCTGGGACCCGGCGCCACCCGGAACCTGGCCGACATGGGCTCCCAGTTCCCGGGCGTTTCCCAATGGCCGCGCTACGTCACCCAGATGTGGTGGCAGCTTTGGGAACTGTCCAAGGTGGTCGTGGCCCAGGTGCACGGCTACGCCCTGGCCGGCGGATCCGAGTTCGCGGCCATGTGCGATCTGGTGGTGGCCACGCCGGACTGCCAGTTCGGCTATCCCGTGGTGCGAGCCATGGGCGTGGACATGTTCTGGTTCCCCTGGCTGCTGCCCATGCGCAAGGCCCACGAGATGGTTTTCACCGGGGACAGCCTGAGCGGCGAGGAGGCCTACCGCCTGGGCATGATCAATTACTGCGTGCCGGCCGAGCACATCGACGAGTTCGCCGAGACATTCGCCAAGCGCGTGGCCCTCATGCCCTGGCAACTGGCCACCCTGTACAAGCGCAACTTGAAGAAGGCTTACGAGGTCCAAGGCATGCGCACGGCCATCGAATTCGGGGCGCAGCACGTGTTGCACATGGCCGGCGAGACCGACTTCGCCCGCAAGATGAATGACCTGTTCGTCAAGGTGCCGCTTCGGGAGTATCTGACCGTGCGTGACGGCCGTTACAAAGACTACCGCGCCGCCGAGCAGGCCATTCTGGATCGGTCCCAGCGGGAAGGCGACGCTTGGCAAAAGGTGGCCGAACAATCCCGCCCGAAAGACGAGGATTAACGCCCATTCGCGATGCGTGGCCGACGAGCGGCCATGGCGTCCATCTTTAGGGGCACGTTGTATGTGCCCTTTAAATTGTTTAAGTCAAGCTGCCGGCGCCCGTGGTTCGGCCGCGTGGATGTCTATTGACACGCCCGGCCCGCGGCTATAATCTCGACCGAAAAATTTTTGGAAATCGGTGCCCTCTATGAAGACGTTCAAAGACAAGGTGGCGGTGGTGACCGGCGCGGCCAGCGGCATCGGGCGCGGTTTGGCCGAACGGTGCGTTCAGGAGGGCATGCGCGTGGTCCTGGTGGACATTGAGGCCCCGGCGCTCGAACGCGCGGCCGAGGAACTGAAAGCCGCGGGCGGACAGGTTTTAGCCGTGCGGACGGACGTGTCCAAACTGGACGAGGTCCAGCGCCTGGCCGGCCAGGTTCTAAAGACCTTTGGCGGCGTGCACCTGCTCTGCAACAACGCCGGCGTGGGCGCGGGTCGGCCGGTCTGGGAGACCACCCAGCGCGATTGGGAATGGGTCCTGGGCGTGAACCTGTGGGGCGTGATCCACGGCGTCCGGACCTTTGTGCCCATCATGCTGGCCCAGAACGAGGAAGGCCATGTGGTCAACACCGCGTCGATCGAGGGCCTCTGGTCCCGGCCTCGCAACGCGATCTACCAGGTCAGCAAGCACGCCGTGGTCTGCCTGTCCGAAGTGCTGCACCACGACCTGATCGAGGCCCAGGCCCAGGTGCGCGTCTCGGTGCTCTGCCCCGGAGCCGTGGACACCGGCATCGTGGACTCCTGGCGCAACCGCCCGCCCGATCTGGCCAATGCGCCCGAGGATATCCCCATCCTCACCCCGGAGATGGAAGAGCGCATGCGCCTCTTCCGCCAAGCCTTGGCCGAGGGCATGAAACCGGCCGAGGTGGCCGATTTGGTCTTTAAGGCCATCCGCGAGGAGCGGTTCTACGTCTTCACTCACCCGGAACTCAAGGAACACGTCCGCCACCGCATGGAGAACATTTTGGAGGAGCGCTGGCCGACCTTCATCCCTTTGGAGCCGCAGCCGTCCGGACCGGACGCGGCCTGAGGCCAAGTCGCCCCTGCTTCAGATGATCCGCCAGCGATCCGGCGGCAGGTCCACGAGCACCTGGGAGCCGGGCGCGAGCCCCAGGCGGAAGACTTGTTCCATGCCCACGGCGGCCGAAAAAGGCAGCCCGCCGATCTCCAGGCTTAATTGGCAGAAGATGCCCCGGGCGTCGATTTCGAGGATGCGACCCGGCCAGAGGTGGGGGCCGGGGGGGCCATCGTCCGGCGGCAGGAGGGTCAGGTCTTCCGGTCGCACGCCCGCGTATCCGTGGATGGTGTCCGGGTCGGTTCCTTCCGCGGGCCCGGGGATTTCGAACGGCCCGACCCGGAAACCGGCGTCCGTACGTTCCGCAGGGAACAGGTTTTTCATGCCCACGAACCGGGCCACGAAAGGCGTCTTGGGCTGGCGGAAAATTTCCTGGATAGGACCGCACTGTTCGACCCTTCCGGCCGAGAGCACGGCGGCGCGGTCGGCCAGGAACAGGGCTTCGGAAAAATCATGGGTGACCATGAAGAAGGTCAAGCCCAGGGAATGGTGCAGGTCCTTGAGCGATTTGCGTATCTCCTCCCGGAAGGTCTGGTCCAGGGAGGAAAGGGGTTCGTCGAGCAACAAGACCGACGGCGACACGGCCAGGGCGCGGGCCAGGGCCACGCGTTGCTTTTCGCCGCCGCTTAGATTGTTCACGGATCGCTTCAGCAGGGGAACCAAGCCGAGCTGATCGACGATTTCGGTCAGTCGTCGGTCCTGTTCGGGCTTCTGCATATGATACCGCCGGCCAAAGGCGATGTTCTTTTCCACGTTCAGATGGGGGAACAGGGCGCTGTCCTGATAGACCACGCCCACCCGTCTTTGCTCCGGCGGTTTCCGGGTGACGTCCCGGCCCTGCACCAGGACCCGGCCGGACGCGACCCTAGTGAGCCCGGCGATGGATTCCAGGATGAGGGTCTTGCCCGAACCCGTGGGACCGAGCAACACGAAGAATTCTCCGGGCCGCACCTCGAGGTCCAGGTCGATCACGGCAAACCCGGGCACGCGCACGGTTAGGCGTTCCAGCAGGATCATGTGGACCGCCGGGGCAGGGAGAAGACGCGTAGGGCCAGGAAGAGAATCAGGCAGGTCAGGATCAGCCAGACGGCCACGGGCTGGGAGTATTTCAGTCCGTAGGCCGTGAAGCGTTCATAGACCATCACCGGGGCGGTCATGGGGTGGTAGGCCACGATGACCACGGCCCCGAATTCGCTGATGGCCCGGGCCATGCACATGATCGCGCCCACCAGCATGCTTCGCCAGGCCAAGGGCAGGGTCACCCGGAGGAAGGTCGCGGTCATGCCCGCCCCGAGGCTGCGGGAGATGTTTTCCATCCGGGGCGGGATGGCTTCGATTCCGTTCTTGACGGTGTTCAGATAGAAGGGCAGGCCCACGAACGTCAGGACGACCACGATGCCGGTGATGCTGCCCATGATGGTCACGCCGAGATCGTGCAGCAGCCCGCCCAGCCAGTGGCCCCGGCCGGCCATGCTTAAAATGGCGATGCCCACCACCGGGTGGGGAATCATGATGGGCAGATCGATGGCGCTTTCGATCAGCTTTCGGCCTTTAAAATTCCGGCGGGCCAGGAGGTAGGCCAGGGGCGTGCCCAGCAGCAGGCTGATGATCGCTGCCAATCCGCTGGTGTACAGGCTCAGCAAAATCGCCCGGCGCACGTCCGGGTCCAGCAGGGTCCGGTACAGGTCCCCCACCGAGGGCTGGACGACCATCTCCACCAGGGGCAGCAGGATAAAGGCCAGGATCAGCAGGCTGGTGGCCAGGGTGAGCCCGACGAATGGATCGACGTGTTTCATGAGAAAAGGCCGGCGGCCCGTAGTAGGCGAACCGCCGGGGCGCTCGCTCAGTTCCTGACTTCCACCAGACCGCGCAGCGGCACGGGCAGCCGTTTTTTCATGGCCTCGTCCGTCACCCAGGCCGGTTCAAAGGGCGGTTGGCCCATTTCTTTTAGAATGGCCAACCCGCCGTCGGGCGAGAGGAGGTAGGCCAGGAAGGCCTCGGCGGCCCTGGGGTTGGGGGCCGATTTGATCAGGGTCAGACCATAGGTGCAGGACATGCCGGTTCGGGTGATGAATTTGCCCGGGGACTTGCCGGTAACCTGGACCTTGGCCTGCTTGTAATAATCGTCAAATTTGTAGTCGCCCAGATTGATCTCCGAGGGCAGCTTGACATATTTCAGGTCGTGCTGCACGGCCACGGACAGGTATTCCCAGGCGTAATCCATGTTGCCCGTTTTGAGCAGCGAGACCAGTTCCACCGACTTGGGACGAACGTTCTTCAGAGGCCGGTTGGCCAGGAGCTTGTCGTACAGGCCGGGCTGGCGGTAATACTTTTCCGCGAGCTGAAGCACCATCAGGCTCCGGTATCCGCAGGGGTCCAGGTTGGGGTCCGAATGGCCCCAGATCACGCCGGGTCGGGCCAGGATTTCATACCAGTTGTCCGGATTTATTTCGCTGGCGGCCTTGCTTTTGTCCGTGTAGCACAAGACCAACTGGTTCGAGGCGAACCGGACGTTCCAGTCGGCGTGGGCGGGTATCAGGGTGTTGTCGATGACCTTGTAGTCCGCCGAGGCCATGATGTCCGCGGGCTTGCCCAGTTCGGAGATCATGCGGGCCATCTTGGTGCTGCCCCCGGCTTCCCGGAGGATGTCCACGCCCGGATGGGCCGCTTCGAACCGTTTCTCCATTTCGGCAAAGGGCACGGTCAGGCTACCCGCGTGAAAGATCACCACCTTGCCCTTGATCTCCTCGGCCAGGGCCGGAGCGGTCAGGCAGAGACAGAAACCGGCGAGCAGGAACAGAACCAGGGTTTTCATTTTCATCTTTTCACTCCTGGATGGCATGTGTTGGAATTTAACCTAATCATGTCGCTTGCGTGCCAAATAAATCATATCAGGCATATTATGTCAACATGGATATAACCGACGATTCACGGCCAGGCGGCCGAGGATAAAATCGAAGTCGTGGGCGGCGGGATTAGCGAACCGGAAGGCGGGAGACGAAGCGTGATCAGACGTGGTTCCTGAGTTGGAGAGCCACGGGGTGGGGATTCAGATAGGTCTGCTCGGCCAGATAGGGCTGTTTGTATTTACGGACGTAGTGGTTGATCAGCGTCACGGGCGCGATCAGCGGGAGGTAACCTTCGTGGTACTGGCGGAAGATCTCCAAAAGCTCCTGCTTTTCGTCGGCTGAGAGCTGATTCTTGAAATAACCCATCATGTGCTGAAGCACGTTCGTGTTCTTGCGGGGCGTGGTTTTATATTTCAGGGCCTCCATGAGGAGGCTTTCATATTTTTGATAGGTTGCCGCGATACCGGCCTGCTTGGCCTCGGCCACCAGCTTGCCCATGACCCGGTAATGCTTTTCGCTGTGGCTGAGGATGAGGAGCTTGTTGCGGGTGTGAAACGCGACCAGGGCGCCCAGGCCGCGCTCTTGGGCCAACGTTTCCCGCCAGCGTTTGAGGGCGAAAATGGCTTCGATGAAATTTTCTCTGAGCTTGGGATCGTGAAGCCGGCCGTCATCCTCCACCGGGACCAGCGGGAAATGGGCCATGAAGGTCCGGGCGAACAGGCCCACGCCTTTTCTTTGCGGCATGCCTTTTTCGCTATAGACTTTGACCCGTTCCATGCCGCTGCTGGGAGAATCGCTCTTGAAGATGAAGCCGCACAGGTCCTCGCTTTCGAGTTCCTTGACCCGGCGGCCGGCCCAGGCGAGCATGCACTCGGTGTGGTCGATTTTGGAGCGGATCGTGACTAGCCGGGGGGCGTCCGGGTCCCCCACCAGACGCATGGCCTCGCGCGGCACGCCCAAGCCGCATTCCCTCTCGGGACAGACCGGAACGAACCGGACGTATTGTCCCAGAGTCTCGACGATGAACCGGTCCAGCTTGTGGCCGCCGTTGTACCGGACGTTTTGGCCCAGCAGACAAGTGCTGATGCCCATTCGGATGCTGGCGGCCATTTCCTCCCCTTTCACGCGACTCGAAATTACTATGGCATAGTTCGATAGAGAACAGGGTATCAACGACATCCCGGGCCGGCAATAGTAATCTGGCTGTCCCGCGATTCTGGCTTGACCCGTGTGGCGGGAAAGGCTACCCTTTCTGAAATCCAATTCCCAGATCGATTTGCCATGCCGGAATCCTTGGCCGAAATTTTCTTGGCCCTCCATGGTCGGACGCCGCGCATTTTCCATGCGCCGGGGCGGGTCAACATCATTGGGGAACACACGGATTACAACGACGGCTTCGTTTTGCCCGCGGCCATCGACAAGGAAGTTAGGGTGGCGGCCGCAGCGCGTTCGGACCGAAGAATCGAGGTTACCTCCCTGGGCGCCAAAGCCAAGGCGGAAATGGACCTTGACGATGGGGCGCCCCGTCCGCGAGGCGACTGGAGCGACTACATTCGAGGTGTGGCCTTCATTCTCGAATCCGAAGGATACCGGCTGAAGGGTGCCAGTCTGGTGGTGGCCAGCTCGATTCCGGAGGGAGCGGGCTTAAGTTCTTCGGCGGCTCTCGAGGTCTCCTCGGGTCTGGCGTTTTTGTCCCTGGCGGACATCGAACTCGCGCCTCGTAAGCTGGCCGATATTTGCCGGAGGGCCGAGAACGAATTCGTGGGCACCCGCTGCGGTATCATGGACCAGATGGCTGCCTGCTTGGGCCGCCGAGGCCGGGCCATGCTCATCGACTGCCGGAGCCTGGACATGGATTCCATTCCTCTCGACGAGTCGCGGGTGAGCCTGGTGGTGGTCAACACCATGGTCAAACACAAGTTGGGCGAACAGGAATACAACCAGCGCCGGACCGAATGCGAGGAGGGCGCGAGAATCCTCGGCCGGTTCCTGCCGCGGGTACGCGCCCTGCGCGATGTTACGTCCGAGCAGTTTGCAAAGTTCAAGGAAAAACTCCCGGAAAAAACAAGAGCCCGCTGCGGGCACGTGATCTTGGAAAACGAACGGACCCAAGCCGCGGCCGCGAGCCTGAAAACGGGCGATCTGGCAAGCGTGGGACGGCTCATGGCCGAGTCACACCGAAGTCTTCGGGATGCGTACCAGGTCAGCTGTGTTGAATTGGATCTTCTGGTCAACCTGGCGCGGAACATGGAAGGCGTGTTCGGGGCGCGCATGACCGGCGGCGGGTTTGGAGGGTGCACCATCAACCTGGTGGCTCCCGAATCGGTAGACACGTTTTCCGAACGAATCGCGGATGGCTACCGAAAGGTCACGGGAATCATCCCCGAAGTTTATCAGTGCCGGACAGCGGATGGAGCCGCTGAGCTTATTGCTGAGAGCGCAATGTAAGTTGCAGGAAAAAGCACTCAACGGAAAAGTGGAAGGGAGAGCGAATATATCCTGGACCCTGGCTTTCGCCAGGGTGACGGTTTTCCTAAACCAAGACCCAACAACGTCATTCCGATGAAAGCCGGATTCCAGTTAAAAGATTTGCCAGGATCGGAGCCGACATGAACGCCCAAGACAAGTTGCCTTTCAAGGTCAAAGCCGGCTATGGGGCCGGGGATTTAGGCGGCAATCTTTTCTTCACCGTGGTCGCTTTTTGGCTGATGATCTATCTGACGGACGAGGCCGGTCTGAGCCCCGCTTTGGCGGGCGCGGCCCTCATGGTGGGCAAAATTTGGGACGCGGTGACCGACCCGGCCGTGGGTTACCTGTCCGATCGAACCCGGACCCGGTGGGGCCGGCGCCGACCCTGGATTCTCTTCGGGTCCATGCCCTTGGGCCTGGCTTTCGCCTATCTGTTCATCAATCCGGGGCTTCGGTCTCAAACCAGCCTGTTCATCTGGGCGGCCCTGGCCTACATGCTGGTTTGCATGGTGTACACCTTCGTCAATATCCCCTACAATGCCTTGACGCCCGAGCTGACCAAGGATTACAACGAACGCACCACCCTGAACGGTTTCCGCATGGCTTTCGCGGTCGTGGGCACGCTGACCGGCGCGGGCGCGGCCATGCCGCTGATCCACCTGACCGCGAACCGCACCCAGGGGTATATGCTCATGGGCGCGATCTTTGGCGGCATCATGACCTTCACGGCCTTGATCCCGTTCCTGATGGTGCGGGAGCCGCCGCTGCCGGCCAAGGCGACAGGCCAAGGTCTTCTTTCGTCCTACCGGGATGCCTTCCGCAACAAGCCGTTCCTGCTCATCCTGTTTCCCTGGGCCTTCAACATTGTCGGCATCACCGTGGTCACGGCCACGCTGGTGTACTATTTCAAATACATCTATCGGAACGAAGCCATGGTCACGGGCGCCCTGGTGGTCATGCTGCTGGCCTCCATGATTTTCATTCCGATCACGGTTCGCGTCAGCCGGCATATCGGCAAACGGAACACCTATATCGCCGGCATGTCCCTCATGGCCGCGGCCGTGCTGGTGTTTTTCTTTTTGGGTCATCTGTTGAGTCCGAATTTCTGTTACCCGATCATGGCCGCGGCCGGCATCGGACTGTCCACCCACTATGTCATGCCCTGGTCCATCATCCCCGACACGGTCGAATACGACTACGCCCAAAGCGGCGTGCGGCGGGAAGGTATTTATTACGGCCTGTGGACTTTCACCATCAAGATGGGCCAGGCCGCAGCCGGGCTCATGGTCGGCCTCGTGCTGGACTTTTGTGGCTACATCCCCAACGTGGAACAGACCGCCTCGGCCGTGTGGGGCATCCGCTTCCTGGTGGGACCCGCGACCGCGCTGTTTTTTATTCTAGGGAATATTGTTCTGGCTTATTATCCGATCGATGCCCGCCGATACGACGAGATTCGACAGCGGATCGCCGAGATGGAGGAAACCGACGCGCCTGCCGTGGGTTAGTGAAACCGCGTCATCTTCGATTACTTTGCCGGGACTGAACCCGAGGCCAAGGCCTGGCGCAAATCCCTGGGGGTCTTGGGCGGCCCCTCAATGCCGGGCTTGGCGGTCATGGTGATAGCCTCGTTCGGGCAACCCGTGGCACAGGCGGCGCAGCCAAAACAGAGGTCCAGGTCCACCACGGGCAGGTCATCGTCGCCCAAGGTCAGCGCCTGAGGCGGGCAGCGCTCGATGCAGGTTTCGCAGGCAGCACACAAACTTGGGTCGAAGCGCGGTTCGAAGCCCGAGTTGAAGAAGTGGCCGGGTTGTGGCTGGTTCATGGCCGTCTTCACGGCTACGCAGTGCCAGCGGTCGCAGTTGCACAGGAAACCGATTTCGTCGGCCACGTTCTGGCTCATGTGGATCAGCCCGACCGCTTCGGCCCGGTCCAGCACCTCCCGGGCCTCGGCCTTGGTCAGCTCCCGGGCGTCCAGACGATCGATGGCGAAACGGGCCGTGGGGCCGAACTGCATGCACACGTCCAGGGGCAGGTCGTGGATGTCCTCGCCGCGCAGGGAGGCCGCGTGGCGGCAGTAACAGGTGCCCACCGAGATGGGGGCATGTTGGTCAATGTAGGTCTGGACTTGGTCGTAGGTGTGGATCACGTTGCCGGGCTCGATGACCCGATCCACGGTGATGACCCGCACTGCGGGAAACTGCGATGGAGCCGGGCCGGCGGCCGCGTCAAAGGCCTGCTTGTAGGCATGAATCACCCGGGCCAGCTTTTTCTCCCGATCCGTGGTTCGGCCGGTCATGAACTGGAATTCGAGGATACCGGGCATGAAGCGGGTGCTTTGGTAAAACTGCGTGTCGCCCACCTTCATGGCCAGGCAGAGGCCCTTGTCGGCCATGGCTTCGAGGATCGCGCCTGTCTCCGTTTCATTCCGGCCCAGGATTTCGGCCACGCCCTGGGCTGTGACCGGACCTCGGGACATGGCGTTGTTGACTTCGGCCTCGTCCGGCGTGAACAGCACCTCGGCCATATCGTAGAACTCGGGGATGTCTAAACCCGCGTAAGCGCCCCCGCGCTTTTGCATGACTTCCAATAGCTTGCGATAGATTTCCCGGCTCATGGTTTGCAGACCTCCCGCCCAAGTTGCGTTTCTTAAGTAAAATAGCCGAGGACGAGCCGGGTTGTCAATGAGGCATCCCTTGGGTCAGTGGTTGGTATTTCTTGAGGACCAGCAGTCCGTTGCAGTGGGGATGGTGCAGGAGGAGCCAGCCGTCGGCGACATCCGAGAAAAAAGACGTCTCGTCGTAGCGGCGACCCAGAAACGCCTCAACCGCCCGTATCACGCCCCGCTGGTTGTCGAAGCCGAAATCGATGGACCCGTCCAGGCGGGCGCACAAGCCGCGCCCCATGTTGGTGTCGTGGAGGAGCATGGTCCCCCGACCGGACAGGAACGGGCTCCAGGTGGCCAGTTCCTGCTGGGCATGTTCCAGCAGGTGGGAGGTGTCGATGAACAGGAGGTCGATTTCGGGCTCGATGGATCGGTCCCGGCACCACTTAACAAAGCTGGTTTGGCCGAAGGCCACGTCGTCGGATCGGACAAAGGACCACCGCTCCTTAAAGGGCAGGTCCAGATGCCCGCAATCCTGGATGTCCATGCTGAGCAGCCGGGACTGCGTCATGTGGGCCGCAGTGAGCAGCACCCGGGTGCTTTCCCCCTGGTTCGTGCCCAGTTCCACCATGAGCCTGGGTCGGGCCTCCAGGGCAAAGAAAAAGATCGTGCCCAGGTGATCGGACAGGTGAGACCGCCGTTTGGCCGGACCCAGGACCCGGCTCAATGGGGGATAATAGGCTTGGCTGAATCGCGTTTTCCCTCGCAGCCGAAAGGCCAGGGCCCGAGGGGATCGGGTAATGGCGTGGTGCGCCCAGACCGCGCCGGGTATCTTTCGGATGAAATTTTTGAAGGCCTGGTAATCGGCCATGGTTTGATGCTTCCTCCTGGGGGGCGGTTCAATTGTCGGTTGGGGGCCGCTTTTTTGTGGCCGGGTAGATGTGCAGGGGCAGCAGCTTTCCCCGGGCCGTGAGCCGGGGGTGTTCCCGCCGCACCTGGAGCGTGCCCGCCTCGGACCAGACGCGGGCCATGAGCCGGTTGCCGGCGCTTCCCCTCGCCAGTTCGGTCAGGACGGTCCGAACCAGGGCCGGCTCGTCCACCGCCCCGACCTTGGGGCTGACCAGGACGCTCACCCCGGTCAAGCCGCGTTCGTCCTCCTCCTCCACTACCTGGTAATCCGTGGTGCCCCCGCCGTATCGGGCCGGCAGGACCTCCTCGACGATCCGGACCACGTCCGTGCCCACAAAGGTCATGCCCTCGCCGGTGAGCTTGTCGAACCCCCGGATGCGGGTCATGTGCCGGCCGAACCCCAACGCCTCCAAAGCGCAGCCGCAACGCCGGCTTTCCAGAACGCCGTAGTCCCCGTTTTCCACGTTGAGCAGCACCTTGGGCGCTTGGGGCAGGATCGAAGTGAACAGGAAGGCCTCCACGTTCACGACGGCGTGGCGTACCTCCCGCCGGTGTTGGATCACGGCCAAGGCGTCTTCCAGAAGGTGGACGTCGTCCGCCGCCGATGGGTGCAAACAACCGAATCCCACGTAACCGCCTTCGGTAAAAACATATCGTGTATAAGCCCGCGCTCCAGACGCCTCGATCTCCTGAAGCTTGGCCTCGGTCAGCGGCTCCCCGGTAGGCAAAAAAACCGCACCCGCCAAGCTGAGCCCCTGTTCCCCGGCCGCCCGACAGATTCGGACCGCGTTGCTGGTGTAGGTTTCGATGGAACAACTCCCGTGTTTTTCAAGGGCCGTGGCCACGAAGACCGCGATGCGCCCGGCTTCCTCCAGGGGCACCACCTCCGGCCCGGGCAGTCCGGCTCCGAATAGGTTCCCGGCGATTACGATGTACTGTGTTGCGACGCGGCTGAGGAGCGTGGGCCGGAAGGTCTTGCCTCGAACCGGAGTAAACCATTTTTCGGGCGTTTTGCCCATCTTGGCGCAGGCCAGAATTTCCAGCGGGCCGAAGCCCGGGGCCAGAGGGGCCCACAGGATGTGCGGTCCGTCCAGGGTCTTGAGCGCGTTCAGCCAGCAGAGCGTATAGACCGCCCGGCCCAGGGCCAGGTAATCCAGATCATAGTCCGTTCGGGTGCCGGCGCTGCGGCTGCCTCCGCTTTTGCCGGTCAGGTGCGAGGTCGTCAGGGGATTGTCCAGGTCCGCGTCCGAGACCCGAAAGGCGCATCCGCTTCGGATCACTTCTTGTCGGCCCTTGAATTCCTCGGCGCTTAAAAAGACGCCCTCCTGACGCAACCGTTCCAGGGTGGGTTCGACGCCGTCGGCCAGGACCGCTTTTTCGAAATCGCCGTACTGACACCCAGTCGATTCGAGGAGTTTCAGATAAGGGCTGTCCGGGTTTTCATAGATGGTCGTTTTGACCAGGGTGAGCAGGTTCTGTTCGCGGCGGCCGAGTCTTTCCCGGATGATGGCCTGGCTTTGTTCGAGCGTAAACGGCGTTCGCAGGAATCTTTTCAAGTGCCAGGCGAAACGGGCGTACATCTTGGTTCGATCCGTCAGAGACATTTTTCTGCGCTCGTGTCTGGTTCCATTCGAGAATGGAAACCTTTCTCAAGATGATTTTCCCCGGTTCCGTGAGTGATGCGCTTATTGAGCGAACTTGGCATCTTGGCCAGTATATAATGAATTGTCTCGTTTGAAAAATTCAAATAGGCGAAATTTCTTTACAGGCGTTCGTCGATTGCAGGCGCGATATTGGACGCCGTATTCTGGACGCTGGCACGACCCTTGACGGGGCCGGACCGGACGCGGCATAATATTTATACCTTAACAATGCGGGGCTGTCGGCCTTCGGGGTGGGAAGCATTATGGCTTTCAAAAAGCGGTGGGAGAGAATCAAGCAGTTCTACTATCTCTACACCAGCGGGCTCACGCGCAAGGAGATCGAGCAGCTTCTGGAAAAGGACGCTCGTGAGGCTTTCGCCTACCTGAGAAGCAAGACCGATCTGGAAGGCCTCGGCGGCAGGCGCGCCAAAGGCCGGGCCATTCACACGGGCATCCGGACTGTCTTCATCACTTTTCTGATGCAGCTCAAACCCGCCCGCCGGTTGGTATATGGCATCGGTCTCGTGCTCTTTGTGTGGGCGCTGCTTTCGCAGGGACATTTCCCATTCGTTAAAATCGTGCTCTTTTTCTTTATCATGAACTTCCTGCTGGCCCTGGAGCTGGTGGACAAGTTGACCACGCGCGACGAACTCGAAATCGCCCGGGAGATTCAGCTCAGCCTGCAACCGGAGATGATTCCGGAATACGGCATGCTGTCCATTGCCACCTTCTACAAACCGGCCCGGCTGGTGGGCGGAGATTTTTTCGACTTGACCGAACCTGGGCGGGACGGTCTCATCGGCATCATCGGCGACGTATCGGGCAAGGGCATCTCCGCCGCCCTGTATGCCGCCTATATCCAATCCATGTTCCAGTCCCTGTCCACCCAGAGTCTTTCGCCGTCCGATCTTTTGCGCAGCCTCAACGGTCTGATCAGCAAGCGCCTGAAGGACGGCCATTTCATCACGGCGGCCATTGTCCTGTTCGATTTCAACGACCGGTCGGTGACCGTGGCCCGGGCCGGCCACAACTGGCCGCTGTATTACAACGCCGAGACGGACACGATTTCCGAGCTGCGGCCCAAGGGGATCAGCATCGGCATGATCGAAAACGACCGGTTCGGAGAGCTCTTGGAGGAGCAGAAGATCTATCTGAAAAACGGCGATTTCCTGCTGCTCTATTCGGACGGCATCACCGAGGCGGCCGATCCGTCCCGTCACATGTTCGACGTGGCCGGCCTGAAAACGGTGCTCAGCGAGAGCGTGCACGAACCCTGCGAGGCGATCATACGCCGCATCAGTGCCCGGCTGTCCGAGTTCGTTAAATCAGACGAACTGCAAGACGACGCCACTATGCTGGCCATCAAGATCAAGTGAGACCGAATAAAAACTTCGGCTTCCGGCCGAACGCCCCCTTGGGTTTGGCCACGTTGACAACCCCGCTCGTCCAGGCAATTTTGCCCTGGATGCGAAAAGGGTTGATCGCGGCGGTCCGGTTCCCATTCTGATAAAAAACCTTGACAATTGGGCGGGTTTGGCTAAAGTTTCTAGTTTACTTGTGGGGGGAAAGGTGGATGGACCTCCGGATAAAAATCGCGGACATCCCGCCCGAGGGTCTGAACCTGGATTGGGAACTCCCCCCGGAGCCGGTAGGGGCCGGCCTGGACTTGAGCGGCGAGGACACGCTCACGGCCGCCGGCCCGGTACAGGTCCGGCTGCACGTGGAAAAAAGCGGCTCCCGGCTGGTGGTGCGGGGAACCGTGTCCGGCGTTTTCAGCGTGGAATGTTCGCGCTGCCTGGAACCTTTTGACATCGACGTGGCCGAGGAGGTTTTAACGGTTTTGACCCCGCGCGAGGAGCGGGTGATCAAGGAGCGGATTTCGGTCGAGGACCTGGACGAGGATTTTTATCAAGGCGAGGAAATCGACCTCTGGCCGATCGTTCGGGAGCACTTCATTTTGGGGATTCCGGCCAAGCGCGTCTGCAAGGAGACGTGCCTGGGCCTTTGCCCCCAATGCGGAGCCAACCGGAACCTGGCGCCGTGCGACTGCTCTCTGGAGGCGCCTCATCCGGGCTTGGCCGCCCTGAAGGCTTTGAAAGATAGACTACCCAAATAGGATGTTTAAGATAAGGAGTTATCATGGCTTTACCGAAATACAAACTGTCCAAGAGTCGCGGCCGCAAGCGGCGGACGCACTGGATCGCCAAGGCGCCCACCGTGGTTCGCTGCGCCCAGTGCGACGAACCGAAGCTGCCGCACCACGCGTGCCCAAACTGCGGAACTTATCGCGGCCGGCAGGTCATCGAAGTTTCGGATTGATCGTTTCCGTCGTGAGCGGCAGATTTTGCCTCTCGACCGTCTTGCCATAGCGCGGGGCGCGAGTGCGTCGTGAACATCGCCGTTGACGCCATGGGCGGCGACTGGGGCCCTCGGGTGGTCGTGCGTGGCGGCGTGGAAGCGGCCCGGGAGATGGACCTGTCCATCACCCTGGTCGGGCTGAAGGACGTGCTCGAAGAGGAACTGTCCCAAATCGAACACGACCCGGCCCGGGTGCGTATTCATGCCTGCACCCAGGTGGCGGGCATGAACGAGCCGCCGCTCGAAGTCATACGGCACAAGAAGGATGCCTCGGTCCGGGTGGCCTTCGAGCTGGTCAAGGCGGGTGCGTGTCAAGCCGCGGTTTCGGCCGGAAATTCCGGGGCCACCATGGCCGCGGCCCTGACGGTGCTGGGACGGATGGAAGGTGTGGAGCGGCCGGCCGCGGCCACGGTGCTGCCGGCCATTCGCGGGCGTTTGGTCATCATCGACGTGGGCGCCAACGTGGACTGCAAGCCTTCCTACCTGCTTCAATTCGCGCTCATGGGCGCGGCCTACGCCGAGATCGTGCTCAAGGTCGAGCAACCGCGGGTGGCCCTTTTGTCCATTGGCCAGGAGGATCACAAGGGCAACCAACTCGTACGTCAGACCCACGATCTGCTCAAGGCCAGCAGCCTCAATTTTATCGGCAACATCGAGGGCCAGGACCTGTTTTCCAATCTGGCCGACGTGGTCGTCTGCGACGGCTTCGTGGGCAACGTGGTGCTTAAGTTGTCCGAGGCCATGGGCGAGGTTTTGAGCGTGATGCTCCGCCGGGAGTTCGATTTCGGTTTCTGGCCGTTGCTTTCGATCATGGGGCTCAAAAGCGTGTTCCGGCGGTTTTCCCGCAAGGTGGACTACGCCGAAATCGGCGGCGCGCCTCTGTTGGGGGTGAACGGCGTGGGCATCATCAGCCACGGCCGGTCTTCGCCCAAGGCCATCAAGAACGCGGTGGGCGGGGCCTCCGAGTTCGTCCGGCAGGACCTGCCCGCCCGTATCGCGGCCCAACTGAAGGAGTCCCAGGACCTGACCGCGCGGCCCCTCAGACCCAAGACCGTGCCCGATCAAGCGGTTTCTGAATCCGACCAAGGAGAGGACAAATGGATTATTTCCTGACCGAAGAGCAGCAGATGATCCAGGACCTTGCCCGGCAGATCGCCGAGGAAAAAGTCCTGCCCGTGCGGGCCGAATTGGACGAAAAAGAGGAGTTCCCCAGGGAGCTTCTGGCCCACTTTGCAGCGGCCGACCTCTGCGGGCTTAATATCCCCGAGGCTTACGGCGGCATGGGCCTGGGCATGTTCGAACAGGCCCTGGCCACCGAGCAGGTGGCCAGAGTCTGCTGCGGCGTGGCCGTCTCCTACGCCTCCTCGGGACTGGGCATCTTTCCGCTGCTCCTGTACGGCTCCGAGGAACAGAAGCAGAAATACCTGCCGGGCGTGGCCCAGGGCAAGACCCTGGCCGCCTTCGCCCTGACCGAATCCTCGGCCGGCTCGGACGCCTCCAACATCCAGACCACGGCCGAGCGTGACGGCGATGATTACGTGCTCAACGGGTCCAAGCAGTGGATCACCAACGCGGGCGAGGCCGATTTTTACACGGTCGTGGCCATCACCGACCGGACCAAGGGTCCGCGCGGAGCCACTTTCTTTGTCGTGGAAAAGGGCGATCCGGGTTTTAGCTTTGGCAAGCGGGAAAAGAAAATGGGCATCCGCTGCTCGGCCACCGGCGAACTGATCTTCAACGACTGCCGCATCCCGGCCGACCGGGTCATCGCCCGAGAGGGCATGGGCTTCATCGTGGCCATGCGAACTTTTGACGTCTCCCGGCCGGGCGTGGGCGCGTTGGGTGTGGGTTTGGCCCAAGGCGCGCTGGAAGCGGCCGTGGACTTCGCCCGGACCCGGGTCCAGTTCGGCCGAGCCATCATCAACCACCAGGCCGTGGCCCACATGCTGGCCGACATGGCCACCAGCGTCGAGGCCGGTCGGGCCTTGGTCTATGCCGTGGCCCGTTATCTGGACAGCGGGGCCAAGGACATCTCCAAGGTCTCGGCCATGGCCAAGCTCTTCACCTCGGACACGGCCATGAAGGTGACCACGGACGCGGTCCAGATTTACGGCGGTCACGGATATATGCGGGAGTACCCGGTGGAGAAGATGATGCGGGACGCCAAGATTCTGCAAATCTTCGAGGGCACCAACCAGATTCAGCGCAACATCATCGGCCAGGAGCTGAACAAGGAATCCGGCCGCAAGAAGAAATAGGCCGGTTTTCATGGAAATCCTGATCTGCATCAAGCAGGTCCCGGACACCCGGGACGTCAAGCTGGACCCGGAGACCAACACCCTCAAGCGCGAGGGCGTGGACTCGATCGTCAATCCCTTTGATCTGTATGCCATGGAGGCCGCGTTGGCCCTTAGGGACGCCCACGGCGGCCAGGTCACGGCCCTGACCATGGGCCCGCCCCAGGCGGCCGAGGCCCTTCGGGAGCTGGTCAGCTACGGCGTGGACGAGGCGGCCCTGCTTTCAGATAGGGCCTTTGCCGGGGCCGACACCTGGGCCACGTCCTATACCCTGGCCCTCGGGGCCAAGAAGCTGGGCGGGTTCGACCTGATCGTCTGCGGCAAACAGGCCATTGACGGTGACACGGCCCAGGTCGGGCCGGAGCTGGCCGAACAACTCGGCCTGCCCTACGCGGCCTTTGTGCGCCGGATCGTCAGCTTCGACCCGGAGTCCGGCCGGCTCACGGTGGAGCGGCTCATGGACGACGGCTACGACGTGGTCGAGATCGAGCTGCCGGCCCTGATCACGGTGGTCAAGGAGATCGGCGAGCCGCGCGTGCCTTCGCTCAAGGGCAAGATGCGGGCCAAAAAGATCGACATCCCGGTCCTGACCGCGGCCGACATCGAGGCCGACGAGGACAAGATCGGTCTGTCCGGTTCGCCCACCCGTGTCCTGGAAGTTTTTGCTCCGCAGCCTCGTGGGCAGCGCGTTAGTATCGAGGGCGAGCCCGGGGAGCAGGTGAGGGAACTGTTCGAGCATCTTAAAAAGGATAAAACCCTGGCGGCCAAGGTGGGTGCGTCATGAGCCTCCGGGTCGATTCAGAGCTTTGCACCGCCTGCGAGGCCTGCGTGGAGGCCTGCCCCTTCGGCGCGATCGAAGTGGTGGACGGAGTGGCCACGCCCAACGAAAAATGCAACCTCTGCGGGGCCTGCGTCGATGTCTGTCCGGTCGAGGCCTTGTCTATCGAGGGGAAAGAGGCCGGGCCGGTCGCGGACGGCTACCAGGGCGTCTGGATTTTCGCCGAGCAGCGGCAGGGTCGGTTGGCGCCGGTGGCCTTCGAACTTCTGGGCCAGGGCCGGGTGTTGGCCGAAAAGCTGGATGCGCCCCTGGCCGCGGTTCTGTTTGGGTCGGACGTCAAGGACTTGGCCGCTGACCTCTTCACCGCGGGCGCGGACCAGGTTTATGTGGCCGACGACCCCCGCCTGGCGGGTTTCACCGACGACCTGTACGGCGGGGTGCTTACCCAGCTCATTCGCCAGCACCGGCCCGAGATCGTGCTTTCCGGGGCCACGGCCATGGGCCGGTCCTTCATTCCCAAGGTGGCTTCGGCCCTGCACACCGGCCTGACCGCCGACTGCACCGGCCTGGACGTCCGCGATTCGGACCGGCTGCTCCTCCAGACCCGGCCCGCTTTTGGCGGCAACATCATGGCCACCATCATCTGCCCGGCCAAGCGGCCGCAGATGGCCACGGTGAGGCCCCGGGTCATGCGGCGGGGGCCGGTCGAGGCCGGCCGGTCCGGGGAGTTGATCGAGGTGTCCCTGTCCAGCTTCGAGCTGGTGGGCCGCACCCGGTTCGTTGAGTTTGTCGAGGACCTGTCCGAAAAGGTGAACCTGGTCGAGGCGGACGTGATCGTCTGCGGTGGCCGGGGTTTGGGGGAGGCCAAACATTTCGGGCTGCTTCGGGACCTGGCCGACCTCCTCGGCGGGTCGGTGGGCGCCACGCGCGGGGCGGTCGATTCGGGCTGGATTTCGTACGCGCATCAGGTCGGTCAGACCGGCAAGACGGTTGGGCCCAAGCTGTACATTGCCTGTGGGGTCTCCGGGGCGGTGCAGCATTTGGTGGGCATGCAGTCGTCCGAGGTGATCGTGGCCGTGAACAAGGACCCGCACGCGCCCATTTTCGACGTGGCCGATTTTGGTTTGGTGGGGGACCTGTTCGAAATCGTGCCCGAGATGATCGGTCAGTTAAAGGCGGCAAAAAGTTGATTTTTTGCAAGTTCTTGGAATTGGGCTTGACTTCGCCGTTTAACTTGTGGAATAAGACTTGACCAACACAAGGTTTAGGGGGAGGACCTTTTGTCCGGGGAGATGAAGCTGGTATATGTGACCGGCGGTTCGCGGGGCATCGGCCGGGCCACGGCCTATCGTTTGGCCGGGCCGGGCATTGCCGTGGTTTTCAATCATTTCGATCCGGATTCGGCCGCGGCCGAGGAGACGGTGGCCGGTCTCAAGGAGCGCGGGTCCGAGGCCGAGGCCCAGTACTACAGTGTGGCCGATGTTGCGGCCGTGCAGGATCACCTGGGCGGCGCCATCGAGCGCTACGGCCGGCTGGACGTGCTGGTCAACAACGCGGGCATCACCCGGGACGCGCTCTCCCTGCGCATGAAAGAGGCGGACTGGGACCTGGTCCTGGGCGTGAACCTGAAGGGCGTCTTCAATTGCTCCCAGGTGGCGGCCAAGACCATGATCCGGCAGCGCTCCGGACGCATCATCAACGTGGCCTCGGTTGCGGGTGTCCTGGGCAACGTGGGCCAAGCCAACTACTCAGCCTCGAAGGCCGGCGTCATCGGTCTAACCAAGACTCTGGCCCGGGAGATGGCTTCGAGAGGGGTTACGGTCAACGCCGTGGCCCCGGGCTTCATCGAGACCGATATGACCCGGGCCATGACGGCCAAGGCCATCGAGGCGACCATGGCCCTGATTCCATTGGGTCGGGCCGGCATGCCCGAGGACGTGGCCGAAGCCATCGCGTTTCTGGCTTCGGAAGCCGCCGCTTACATCACCGGCCAGGTGATCCACGTCAATGGCGGTATGTTCATGTGAACGACAAGGTTCCGTGACTTGAAAGGTTTATAATCCATTTTTCAAGGAGGACGAAGTCATGTCCGTTGAAGACAGGGTCAAGGAGATCATCGTACAGCAACTGAACGTCGAAGAGTCGGAAGTGCATCCCGACGCGTTGTTCATCGACGACCTGGGCGCGGACTCCCTGGACCTCGTGGAAATGATCATGGCCATGGAGGAAGAGTTCGATCTGTCCATCGAGGACGAAGACGCGGAGAAGATCAAGACCGTTCAGGACGCCATCGACTACATCGCTTCCAACGTTTAACGCGGGGAAGGCGACGTCTTGCAAACGTACACGAAAAAACGCGTCGCCGTCACGGGCATGGGGGTCATTTCACCCCTGGGGATCGGTGTCGAGGCCAACTGGGAGGCCGTGATTGCCGGTCGGTCCGGGGTGGGTCCGATCACCAAGTTCGACGCGGACGGCATGAAGACCCGTATCGCCGGCGAGGTGAAGGACTTCCGTTCCGAGGACTTCATCAGCAAGAAGGACGCCCGGCACTTCGACCTGTTCATTCACTACGCCGTGGCCGCCGCCCGCATGGCCATGGAGGACAGCGGGCTCAAAGTCACCCCGGAGAACGAGGAGCGGATCGGCTGTATTCTGGGCTGCGGGCTGGGCGGTTTGTACTCGATCGAGTACAACCATGAGGTGATGCTTAAAAAGGGACCGGAGCGGCTGTCGCCTTTCTTCATCCCCATGGTCATCGCCAACATGGCCCCGGGCAAGATTTCCATCGATTTCGGCCTGAAGGGACCGAACCTGTGTGTGACCACGGCCTGTGCAGCCGGAACCCACGCCATCGGCGAGGCCTTTCGCATGATCCAGATCGGCCAGACCCTGGCCATGGTCGCCGGCGGGGCCGAGGCCACCATCACCAAGCTGGGCATGGCCGGGTTCATGGCCATGCGGGCCATATCCACGCGCAACGACGAGCCTGAAAAAGCCAGTCGGCCCTTTGACCGGGACCGTGACGGCTTTGTTGTGGCCGAGGGTGCGGGCCTTCTGGTTCTGGAAGAGATGGACTATGCCTTGGCGCGCGGGGCGCGTATCCACGCCGAGATCGTGGGTTCGGGCATGTCCAGCGACGCGTTTCACCCTGTCGCGCCGGCCGAGGGCGGGACCGGGGCCGTTCAGTGCATCAAGGCCGCGCTGGCGGACGCCGAGGTCTCTGCGGACGCGATCGATTACATCAACGCCCACGGCACCTCAACCCCGCTCAACGACGGCAACGAGACCCAGGCCATCAAGAAGGTCTTCGGGGATCGCGCCTATAAAATCCCGGTCTCCTCGACCAAGTCCATGACCGGGCATCTTCTGGGAGCGGCCGGCGGGGTCGAGGCCATTTACACGATCCTGGCCATGCAGAACGACCTGATTCCGCCGACCATCAACCTCGATAACCCGGACCCGGAATGCGACCTGGATTACGTGCCTCACCAGGCTCGCAAGGCCAAGGTTCGTCTGGCGCTGAGTAACTCGTTCGGTTTCGGCGGTACGAACGGTACGTTGCTCATCAAAGCCTCCGACTCGTAAGGCACTCCCTGAACCCAAGACGAGGGGGCGCCGTCGGATCGGCGGCCCCTCTGCTCGTTTATACTCTGGCGGTAATGCCAATGAATTTTGTGATCGGCAGCGACCATGCGGGATTTCAGCTCAAGGAGCTGGTCAAGTCCCACCTCATAGGCCGGGGGCATCAGGTCGAAGACGCGGGCCCGGCGGCCCCGGAGTCCTGCGATTACCCGGTGTATGGGCTCAAGGTGGCCAACTTGGTGGCCGCAGGCGAATACGACCAAGGGGTCCTGATTTGCGGTACCGGCCTGGGGATGTCCATGGCCGCCAACCGCGTGCGCGGCGCCCGGGCGGCCCTGTGCACGAACGAATTTCAAGCCCGGATGGCCAGGGCGCATAACAACGCCAACATCCTGGTGCTGGGAGAACGCGTCCTCGGCTCGGAGCTGGCCCTGTCGATTTTGGACGCTTATCTGGAAACCCGTTTCGAAGGCGGCCGGCACGAGCGCCGGCTGGCCCTCTTGGATCGGATGGAATAAAGCCATGTCTATGGAAGATCTTGCCGCATTCGACCCGGAAGTGTACGGGGCGATTCAGCGCGAAGAGGAGCGCCTGGAGACGTCCCTGGAACTGATCGCTTCCGAGAATTACGTGTCGCCTCGGGTAATGGCCGCCGAGTCGACCGTCATGACCAACAAATACGCCGAGGGTTACCCGGCCGCGCGCTACTACGAAGGCAACATCTACGTGGACGAAGTCGAGCGGCTGGCCGTGAACCGGGCCAAGGAGCTGTTCGGGGCCGAGCACGCCAACGTTCAGCCCCACGCCGGTTCCCAGGCCAACATGGCCGTGTACTTCTCCTGCCTCAAGCCCGGCGACACGCTCATGGGCATGGGCATGTCCCACGGCGGCCATTTGACCCACGGCAGCTCGGCCAGCTTCTCCGGGCAGTTCTACCGCATCGTCTCCTACACCGTGGACCGGGAGACCGAACGCATCGACTTCGACGCCTTGCAGCAACTGGCGGAAAAGGAGCGGCCCAAGCTCATCGTGGCCGGGGCCACGGCCTATCCGCGGACCATTGACTTCGAGGCCTTCGCCCGGGTGGCCAAGGGCGTGGGCGCCCGCCTGATGGTGGACATGGCCCACATCGCCGGGTTGATCGCCGCGGGCATCCACCCTTCGCCCGTGCCCTGGGCCGACTACGTCACCTCCACCACCCACAAGACCCTGCGCGGCCCGCGCGGCGGCTTTATCCTGTCCAAGGCCGAACACGCCAAGGCCGTGGACAAGAGCGTCTTCCCCGGCATCCAGGGCGGCCCCTTCATGCACATCATCGCCGCCAAGGCCGTGGCCTTCAAGGAGGCCTTTACCGCGCGGTTCAAATCCTATCAGACCCAGATCGTGACCAATGCCGGCCGATTGGCCCAAGCCCTGGCCGACCGCGGCTTCCGGCTGGTGGCCGGCGGCACCGACAACCACCTCATGCTCATCGACCTGACCCAGATGGGTATCACCGGCGCGGACGCGGCCTTGCTTCTGGACCGGGCCGGCATCACGCTCAACAAGAACGGCATTCCTTTTGACCCTCGTCCGCCCAAGGTGACCAGCGGCCTGCGCCTGGGTACGCCGGCCGTGACCACCCGCGGCATGAAGGAGCCCGAGATGGACGAGGTGGCCGACTTCATCGCCGAGGTCCTGCGTCGGCATGACGACCCAGCGGTTGTTGGTCGCGTTCGCCAAAAGGTGCGGGACCTCTGCGCCCGCTTTCCCTTGAGCAAGCGGGAAATCTGAGAGGCGCGGTTTGGTGCGGCCCTCCTGGGACGAATATTTCCTCAAGATCACCGATCTGGTGGCCTCGCGCTCGACCTGCCTGCGTCGCCGGGTCGGGGCCGTGTTGGTGCTGAATAAACGCATCCTGGCCACGGGATACAACGGCGCGCCCTCGGGTCTGGCCCATTGCCTGGACGTGGGTTGCCTCCGGGAACAGGAGGGGATTCCGTCCGGGCAGCGTCAGGAACTCTGCCGGGGGATTCACGCCGAGCAGAACGCTATCATTCAGGCCGCGCGCCACGGCATCTCCATCGCCGGCTCGACGCTCTATTGTACCACGCAGCCGTGTGTGACCTGCACCAAGATGCTCATCAACGCCGGCGTGACCCATATCCTGTACATCGAGGGCTACGCCGACGAACTCTCCCGGCAGATGCTCGACGAAGCCGGCATCGAAGTGCATAAAGTGGAGCGACCATGAAGTGTCCCTTCTGCACCGACCTGGACAACAAGGTCATCGATTCCCGATTGAGCAAGGACGGACTCAGCATCCGCCGCCGGCGGGAGTGCCTCAAGTGCGGCCGCCGGTTCACCACCTACGAGCGGGTCGAGGAAAGCCAACTCATGGTGGTCAAAAAGGACGGCAGGCGGGAGCCTTTCGACCGGGACAAAATCCGCAGCGGCCTGGTCAAGGCCACGCAGAAACGGCCGGTCTCGATCGAGGACATCGATGCCTTTATCGATTCCCTGGAACGGTCCTTCCAGGAGGCCAACCTCAAGGAGATTCCAGCCTCCCAGATCGGCGAGCGGATCATGGCCGAGCTGCACGCCTTGGACGAGGTGGCCTACGTCCGCTTCGCCAGTGTGTACCGGCAGTTCAAGGACCTGGAGGATTTTGTCCGTGAGTTGAAGGACCTGCTCGAATCCCGCAGGGAGCCGGGCGCGGCCCTGCCCTTAAACGGCCTGAACGACGCTCTCAAGAAGTAGGGGCAACCCTCCCGCAGGGCGGGATTGCCCGAGTAGCGGGCAGGCTGAGGGGCCTACCTCCACGAGGGGCGAAAAATTCCCTTGAAAACACTGGACGAAAAGATGATGGCCCGGGCCTTGACCTTGGCGCGGAAGGCATGGGGCCATACCTCTCCCAATCCCATGGTCGGGGCCGTGGTGGCCCGTGGGGAGACCATTATCGCCGAGGGGTTTCACGCCCGACCGGGCGCGGCCCACGCCGAAGCCCTGGCCTTAAAGCGGGCCGGGGACATGGCCCGGGGGGCCACGCTCTACGTTACCCTGGAGCCCTGTCACCACCAGGGCCGCACCCCGCCTTGCACTCGGGCCGTGTTGACCTCCGGGGTGAGGCGCGTGGTCATTGGCGCCCGGGACCCCAACCCGCACGTGACCGGCGGCGGGGCCGGGTTTCTGGCGGCCCAGGGTCTCGACGTGGAGGTCGGCGTGCTGGAAGCCGCCTGCCAAGACCTCAACCTTTTCTACAACAAACAGGTCACCACCGGCCTGCCCTACGTGATCCTCAAGGCGGCCTCGACCCTGGACGGCCGCTTGGCCACGGTCACCGGAGATTCCCGCTGGGTGACCGGCGAAAAGGCCCGGGCTCATGTCCATTACTGGCGGAGCGGGGTGGACGCCATCCTGGTCGGCCGGGGCACGGCTGAAAAGGATGACCCGCGGTTGAACACACGCCTGCCCGGCCGGCAAAAGGCTAGGAATCCCTTGCGGGTAGTGCTAGATACCCAGCTTTCCCTACCGCTTCACTTCAAGCTTTTCGACCCGGCCACCGGCGGCCCGACGATCGTGGTCTCTGGGCCCCGGCCCCCGGCGCGCAAGGCCCAGGCCCTGGAAAAGGCGGGCGTCGAGGTGCTGTCCTTGCCCCTGAAAAAGGGCCGGCCCAGCCTGACATGGCTGATGAAAAGGCTCGGCCAACGGGACGTCCAAAGCCTCTTGATCGAGGGCGGGGCCGAGGTGAACGCCGCGGCCTTGCTGGAGGCCCGGGTGGTGGACCGACTGCTCCTGTTTTTCGCCCCCAAGGTGGTGGGAGGGCAGGGCACGCCCCTGATCGGCGGACCCGGCGTGAAACGCATGGCCCAGGCCCTGCCCCTGGACATCCTCAAGGTGCGCCGCTTCGGCCCGGACCTCTTGCTCGAAGCCCGGCCGCTTTATGATCCCGCATCACCCGCCTCGAACCCGCGCTAACGGTTGCATTCACAGGCAAATCGCGTATAGTATGGACCGATGTTCACCGGGATCGTACAAGGCCTGGGAAAAGTGACCGAGCTGACGCCGTTGGCCGGTGAGTTCCGGCTGGCGGTCAGGCCCGAGTTCGACTGGGACGGGCCCCTGGTCCTGGGCGAAAGCATCGCGGTTTCAGGCGCTTGTTTGACCGTAACCGGGATCGACCGGCAGACCTTCACGGCCCATGTCTCGGCCGAGACCGTGTCCAGGACCGCGCTAAGGACGCTTCAGCCCGGTCATCGGGTCAACCTGGAACGCGCCTTGAAGCTTTCCGACCGTCTGGGCGGTCACCTGGTCAGCGGCCACGTGGACGGCGTGGGCCGCATCCTCGGGATGAGCCGCAAGGACGGTTCCCTGATCCTGACCGTGGGGCTGGACGCGGCGCTCATGCCCTTTCTGATCGAAAAGGGTTCAGTGGCCGTGGACGGGGTCAGCCTGACCGTGAACGCCGTGGAAGCCGGATCGTTCACGGCCAATATCATCCCTCACACCCAGCAGGCCACCACGCTCAGCTTCAAGCAGCCCGCGGACCTGGTGAACGTCGAAACCGATCTGATCGGAAAATACGTGGCCCGCCTGCTCGGGCCTTTGGCCGGCCGAGGCGGCATCGATCGCAATTTTCTGGCCGAACACGGCTTTTTGTAGAGGGAGGCGCCGGGCGCGGGTCCCGCGTCCGGCCATGCTCCCCAAGGAGTGATACCCATGCCTTTGTCAACCATACCGGAAGCGATCGAAGATATCCGGCAGGGCAAGATGGTCATTTTGGTGGATGACGAAAACCGGGAGAACGAGGGCGACCTGACCATGGCCGCGGAAAAGGTGAGCCCCGAGGCCATCAACTTCATGGCCAAGTTCGGGCGCGGGCTCATCTGCCTCTCCCTGACTCAGGAACGCATTCAACAACTCGGACTGCGCATGATGGTCCGCGACAACACCTCGCCTTTTGGCACGGCCTTCACCGTGTCCATCGAGGCCCGGCGGGGCGTGACCACGGGCATCTCGGCCGCGGACCGGGCCACGACCGTCCTGACCGCCGTGGATAAGGACGCCCGGCCGGAAGACCTGGTCCAGCCTGGCCACATCTTTCCGCTTCGGGCCCGTGAAGGCGGCGTGCTGGTTCGCACCGGCCAGACCGAGGGTTCGGTGGACCTGGCCCGCCTGGCCGGACTCGAACCGGCCGGGGTCATCTGCGAAGTCATGAACGACGACGGCTCCATGGCCCGTATGCCGGATTTGGAAATCTTCGCCGAGCAGCATGGTCTGAAGATCGTCAGCATCGCCGACCTGGTGGCCCATCGCATGCGCACCGAGACCCTGGTCCACGCCGCGGCCCACGTGCACCTTCCCACCAAGTACGGCAACTTCAAAGCCCTGGCCTTTGTCAACGACGTGGACCACTTGGAGCATATCGCCCTGGTCAAGGGTGAGATCGATCCAGAGGAACCCGTCCTGGTCCGGGTCCACTCCGAATGTCTGACCGGCGACACGTTGGGTTCGTTGCGCTGCGACTGCGGCGATCAACTCCAGGTGGCGCTCAAAATGATCGAGGCCGAGGGTCGCGGGGTCCTGCTCTACCTGCACCAGGAAGGGCGCGGCATCGGGCTGCTCAACAAGCTCAAGGCCTACGAACTCCAGGATCAGGGCAAGGACACGGTCGAGGCCAACGAGGCTCTGGGCTTCCCGGCGGACATGCGTGATTACGGGATCGGCGCGCAGATCCTGGCCGACCTGGGCGTGCGCAAGATGCGCCTCATGACCAACAATCCCAAGAAGATGGTCGGCCTAGAGGGATACGGGCTGTCCGTGGTCGAACGCGTGCCTCTGGAAATTCCGCCCACGCCGGAGAATCTGCGCTACATGCAGACCAAATGCCATAAGATGGGCCACCGACTGACGTTGATCGAACCCTAGCCCCATCGGTTCGGTCAAGCGGCCGACGTTTCGCACCGATTTTGAGGAGGGGAAGATGCCCACATTTTACGAAGGTCAACTGAGCGCGGCCGGTCTCAAATTCGGCCTGATCGTCTCGCGATTCAACGATTTCATTTCGGAGAAGCTGCTTTCCGGGGCCTTGGACGCCCTGATGCGTTCCGGGGCGGCCGACCAGGACATCTCGGTGGCCCGTGTGCCCGGGTCTTTCGAGATTCCGCTGGTGGCCCGGCGCATGGCCAAGAGCGGGGCCTATGACGCGATCATCTGCCTGGGCGCGGTCATCCGCGGGGCCACCCCGCATTTCGAGTACGTGGCCGCCGAAGTGACCAAGGGCATCGCCCAGGTGGGACTCGAAACCGGCTGCCCCATCTCCTACGGCGTCATCACCAGCGACACCATCGAACAGGCCATCGAACGGGCCGGGACCAAGGCAGGCAACAAGGGTTTCCAGGCCGCCGTGGCCGCCATCGAAATGGCCGACCTGCTCAAGAAGCTACCGACTTGACCCTTCCCGACGACCGGAAAGAGAAGAAGGGGGGCCGCCGCAAGGCGCGGGAGCTTTCCTTGCAGGTGCTCTTCCAGCTCGACACCGGGGCGCGGGATCAGACCACGGAAGAGGCCTTCAGCCTTTTTTGCCGCACCTTCGACGCGCCCCCGGAGGCCCGGAACTACGCCTGGGAGCTGGTGGCCGGTGTGCGGCGGCATCTCGAAGCGTTGGACGCCGAACTGAATCGGGCCTCCGAGCACTGGCGGCTGGACCGCATGTCCGTGGTGGACCGCAATATCCTCCGGCTGGCGCTGTACGAGATGCGGTACTTGCCGGACGTCCCGATGAAAGTCAGTCTGAACGAGGCCATCGATCTGGGGAAGAAATATGGGACTGAGGAATCCGGGGCCTTTATCAACGGCGTCCTGGACCGCATCCACCATCAACTGGCCAGCGAGGAGTCGTCCGACGAGGCGTAAACGCGCCTTTTGGTCGGTGCTGCTTCTCCTGCTTTTTTTGCTGGGTGGCTGCGGCTACGCGGTCGAGCGGCCCGGCGGCGGTCTGCCGACTGGGACACGGCGGCTGGCCGTGCCCTATGTCAAGAACACCTCGATTCAGGCCAGCGCGGCCGCGCTGCTCACCGACGAGCTGCGGCACCAGTTCACCACCTCGAAGTTCCTGCGTCTGGTGGACGAGGATCAAAGCCCGGACGCGGTTCTCGATGTAAGCATCACCTCGGTCGTGATCGAAGGGGCCACCCTGACCGACATCGCCCACAGCTCCTCCCGCTGGATTGTGATCACCGTGGACGCGGCTTTGCGCCAGAGCGGATCGGGCAAGGTGCTCTGGCAGGAGAAGCAGATGCAGGACCGGCAATCCTACGTGGTGGCCTCGGACATGGCCATCACTGAATCGAACGCGGCCCTGGCCATGAAAAAACTCACCCAGGATCTGGCCGAACGGATCCACAATCACCTGTTCAACGTGTTCTGATGGATCTGGCCGCCCTGGAAAAAGACCTGGACCGCGATCGCTTGAGGCCGGTCTATCTCTTTCACGGTCAGGACATTTTCCTCAAGGAGCGGTACGCCGCCCGCCTGGCCGCCACGGTGCCACCGGACCTGGCCGAGCTGAACGTCGAACATTTCGTGGCCGAGGAGACCCCGCCGGGTGAGGTGCTGGCCAGGGCCCAGTCCCTGCCGTTCCTAGCCGAGCGCCGGGTCATCACGGTGCGCGGGGTGGATCGCTACGCCTCGGACGATCTGGCGGCCTTTGTCCCGTACCTGGACCGGCCGAGCGAGAGCACTTGTCTGGTGCTGGTGGCGGACAAGCCGGATTTTCGTTTCGCCGCGTTCAAGAAGCTTCGCGACCAGGACTGGATCGTGAGCTTCGATCCGCCCAAGGGCCGGCATCTCTTGGCTTGGGTCGAGGCCGCGGCCCGGGAGCGGGGCCGGACCCTACATCCCCAGGCCGCGCGGGAGCTGGTCGAACGGGTGGGCGTGGACCTGATGGAGTTGGACCAGGAGTTGGAAAAGGTCTGTCTGTTCGCCCCGTCGGACCGGGTGGTGGACGTGGAAGACGTGCGGGCCGCGGCGCGGCGCTCCCGCACAGCCGGCATTTTCGAGTTGGGCGACGCGGTGGGGGAGCAGAATCCGGGCCGGGCCCTGGCCGCGCTCCGGGACCTCTTGCTGACCGAGCACCCGCTCATGATCCTGGCCATGATCGTGCGCCACATGGAGGTGCTGCTCAAGGCCAGGGCGCTTCTGGATCAAGGGGCCGGGGAGCGGGGCCTGCTGGCGGCCTTCAAGAAGCCGCCGCTCAAGACCGCGAACCTGCCGCCGTTCGTGGTCAAGAAATACACGTCCCAGGCCGCCCGGCTGGACGCGGAGCGGCTGCGGCGCGGTCTGGCGCGTCTAATGGAGGCGGACCTGGCCCTTAAATCGGCCGGTCCGCCCGAGCGAATGATTTTGGAGCGTCTTGTTTTAGACCTGGCTACGCTTAAGTCTGGGGCGGGTTCTGGGTCTTAGCCACGAGACGGGCAAGGCGGGAGATTTTGCGGGCGGCGGTATTGCGATGGATGGTGCCGCTGCTTTTGGCCTTGTCGATGGCCCGGATGGCTTTTTTGAGGGCTGCGAGGGCCTGTTCCGGGGTGTTTTGGCCCGTGGCCAGTCGCGTTTCCTTGACTAGGTTCTTGACCCGGGTCTTGGCGATCTTGTTTCTCAGTCGGGCTTTCTCGTTCTGGCGGGCCCTTTTTTCGGCGGACTTGGTGTTGGCCAACGGAAACCTCCTATAGGCTGGGCCAAAGATGCGGTTCGGTTTGTGTTCCGAAACCTAGAAACTTGAAATTTATTCCAATACCGGCGTTTTGTCAATCGGATTTTTGACTTTGACAGGCGGGTGGGGGTCATGGCGGCCTCGGAAAAGGAACTCCTTACACGGGCCACGGGCGTGGTGGGTCTGGCCACGCTGCTCTCCCGCATCCTGGGCTTCGTGCGGGACATGGTCACGGCCTATTTCTTCGGCGCGGGTCTGGCCGCCGACGCCTTTTTCGTGGCCTTCCGCATCCCCAACCTGCTCCGCCGCCTGGTGGCCGAAGGCGCTTTGACCATCGCCTTCGTGCCCGTGTTCACCGACTACCTGACCCAGCGCAGTCGAGAAGACGCCTTTGCCCTGGTCCGGGCCACGCTCACGGCCCTCTCCCTGGTCCTGGTCGGCCTCAGCCTGGCCGGGGTGCTGCTCTCCCCCTGGATCATACGCATCTTCGCCCCCGGCTTTTGGGCCGATCCGGAAAAGTTCGCTCTGACCGTGCTGCTCAACCGGATCATGTTCCCTTATATTTTTTTCGTGGGCCTGGTGGCCCTGGCCATGGGCATCCTCAACGCCTTGGGCCGTTTCGCCGCGCCGGCCCTGGCCCCGGTCATGCTCAACCTGGGCATGATCGGGTGCATGTATTTTTTGCGGTCCTATTTCGATCCGCCGGTCATGGCCCTGGCCGTGGGCGTGATCGTGGGAGGGCTGCTGCAGGTCCTGCTGCAACTCCCCAGCCTCTTCCGGGAAAAGGGGCTGCTGGGTCTGTCCTTTAACTTCCGGCACCCGGGTCTGGCCACCGTCCTCAAGCTCATGGGACCGGCCGCTTTTGGCGCGGCCGTGTATCAGGTGACTCAGTTCATCAACACCTTGCTGGCCTCCTTCCTGCCCCAGGGCTCGGTCTCGGCCCTGTACTACGCCGACCGGCTGGTCCAGTTTCCGCTGGGAATCTTCGCCATCGCCGTGGCTTCGGCCGTGCTGCCCTCCATGTCCCGCCAGGCCTCGGCCAAGGACATTCCCGGCCTGACCGACACGCTTTCTTACAGCCTGCGCCTGGTGCTGTTCATCACCTTGCCGGCCATGGTCGGGCTGATCGTCCTGGCCGGGCCGATTTTCCAGCTTCTGTTTCAGCGCGGCAGCTTCGACGCCCAGGCGACCAAGATGTGCGCCGAGGCCTTGGTGGCCTACGGTGTGGGGCTGTGGGCCTTTTCAGGGCTACAGATCGTGGTCCGGGCCTTTTACGCGCTCAAGGACACCAAGACGCCGGTCTATACCGCCATGGCGGCCCTTTTGATTGACATGGTCGTGGCCGTGTCGCTCATGGGTTGGCTTCGGCACATCGGACTGGCCCTGGCCACCTCGGTCGCGGCCACGGCCAACCTGGTCATCCTGACGTATATTCTGCGGCGACGTCTGGGCCGGATGGACGGCCGGCGCATTGTTTCGTCGTTGGTCCGCAGCGGGGCCGCGGCCGTGGGCATGGGCCTGGTGGTGCTGGCCGTGCGCATCTTGGGCGGTCGGAGCGGCGATGTGGTCGCGCTGGGGCTGAAGGTGATCGGCGCGGTGGGGTTGGGCGTGATGGTGTATTTACTGCTGGCCTGGTGGTGGAAGAGTCCGGAGCTTCAATTTGTCACGTCGCTCAGGCGACGGAAGCCCCGAGTCTCTTGACAGGGAGAGCCGGGTCTTCTATATTCGGATTGTCATGGGGATGTAGCTCAGCTGGGAGAGCGCCGGCCTCGCATGCCGGAGGTCGAGGGTTCGAATCCCTTCATCTCCACCAACAAGCAATGAGAGGCGTGATCTTCGCGGATCACGCCTTTTGCTTTTTCGCCGACCGGGCGGGCGCAGTGTACTGAGCGGACTACCCAACCGGCGGAAAAGGCTGTTTTTCATCCTTCCCGCCGCTTGCATCCCCCGCCGACGTTTTACTTGACCACGAGTAATTTTCCGATTAGGTTACCCGCGAACGAAAAGATCGTAAACGAAACCGGAAGTCTCTTCCGTGCGCATATGGAAGTCGACAAAGGATGAGCCATGGATACGCAGGCGACGCGAAACGTGCAACCGAACGGGCCGGCCAGGCCTCTGCCGCCCTACATCCTGGGAATCAACGGAGCCGGGCTCTTTTATGAACCCATCGTTGAAGACCCGAAATACCTGCCGGCCGTGCAGGAGCTGGCTCCCGGCCACGTGCGCTTTCCGGGCGGCACCATCGGCAACTACTACCAGTGGCGGACCGGCACCCTGGAGGTCGATACCTACCCGGACAGCTCCATCTACACAGAGCGGATGAAAAGCGTCACCGCACGATCCAACCAGCTTCACCCGGGCGGCCTTCATTTCGAAGCCGTGCACCGACTTTGCCAAGCGGCGCGGTCCGAGCCACTTCTGCTGCTGAACCTGGAAACCAGCACGCCCAAGGAACAGGCGGCCTGGCTGGCCCACCTTCAACAACGGGACATGGCCCCCAGGCTGATCGAGCTGGGCAACGAATTCTGGATCGCCATGATCATGGACCCGCGCGTCCTGGCCAAATTCCCGGACGCCCAATCGACCTTGAAGCTGATGAAACGCTACGTGGACGCTGTCCGGCCGTATCTGCCCGAGGACGCCGTGTTCGCGGCGCAATCCGCGGCCAGCCCCTTCAAGACCACCCAATCCTCGGTCGGCGCGAACGACCTCATGGCCCGCATGCACCGCTGGGATGAGGAAATGACCAACGAATCCTGGTTCCAGGCCGTGACCGTGCATTTGTATCCCGAGGTGGAGGTCGCCTACGGCCCGCAGGGCCTGACCCGGTTGACCGAGGACCCCTCGGAGGTCTTCGCGGCCATGATGGCTCAGGTGGACGAGGCCGTGGAGCAGGCCCTGGTCGAGACGGAAAAGCAGTATCCGGGCAAGGAACTGTGGCTCACGGAATGGAGCGCCAACGGCGTGCGTTTCTTCTTCCAGCGGCGCAACCCCGGCCTGACCGGGTGGATGATCCACTGTACCATACGCATGCTCCTGATCTTCCTGAAACGGCCCTCCATCACGGTGTCGTCCCTGCACACCCTCTCCATGGCGGGCGGGCCGTATTCCATGGGTTCTCCGGCGCCGGGGGGCGACGGTTTTATCCTGGTCGGGCCCGGCGTGGCCATGAAATGGCTGAACGAGGCCGCCAACCACGGCGCTTCCTATCGATCAGTAGAAATCTCGGGGACGAAACGGACGCCGGGCGCGGGCAACATGGCCGGATTCGGTTACGCCGACCTGGCCGGCGCGCTGTTCGAGAAAGACGACTATAAGACCCTGATCCTGCAGAATGCCTCGGCGGAAAAGATCGTCTGCGGGCTTGAGTCATTGGGCTTGGGTTCCAAGCCGGCGTCCATGGAATCCTTGGCCACGCCGGACCTGCTTCAGGATTTCGCCCGGACTCCTCTGAAGGTGAAGCGTTCCCAGGCCGGTGGCCAGGTGGAACTGGCCCCGTACTCTCTGACCCGGATCGTTTGGGAGTAACCTTTCGAGGCCGGCCGGCGAATACTATCCCAAGATCAAACCGGGGGCGCATCCATGTCATCCGTCAGCGGACCGAAACCGGGAGTTGGTATTTCCAGGCGGTCGTTCATCCAGGCCGCGGGTCTGGGCGCGGTCGGGCTGGCCCTGGGAGGCGTTGCCGTGAATAAAACCGAAGCCAAGCAGAGCGCCTTCCAAAGCCCGAAACGGCCGAACATCCTCTTCATCACCACGGACGAATTTCGCTGGGACGCCCTGGGCGTCGCCGGCAACCGGGTTGTTCAGACGCCCAACCTGGACCGGATGGCCGCTGAAGGCGCGCACTTCACCCAGACCTATTGCCAGGGGCCTCTGTGCCAGCCGTCCCGGGCCTCTCTGCTCACCGGCCGCTACGTGCACGAACACGGGCATTCCTGGAACCGCATGCTGATGAATCCGGATTGGCCGACCATGGCCAAACAGCTTCAGAAGAACGGTTACCGCACCGCGGTCATCGGCAAGACGCATTTCTACGACCGGCCGCCGGCGCGAAGCCATGACTTTCGTGAAAACGCCTTTTTCGTCCGCAAGTTCGGGTTCGACGACGTGATCGAGGAATATGACAAGTATCTTCACGCGGTGCCCAATATCGTCACGCCCTACACGGAATACCTCAAGGAGAAAGGCCTGCTGGAAACCTATTTGGCCGAGACCCCTTCGTTGCAAGCGCTCCGGGGGGATCCCCGGAAATATTGGGAGCCAGGGACGAGCAAGCTGCCTCAGGAGCATGACCTGACCAGCTTCATCACCCGCGCGGCCGTGGACTGGCTGGAAAAGTACGATTCGGACAAGCCGTTTTTCCTGTGGCTTTCGTACGTGGCGCCTCACCCGCCCTTGATTGACGATCCGACCTGGGCCACGGCTTACCAGGGCAAGAACATGCCCCTCGGTCCTCAGGACAAGCCTGACACACCGGGCAACGCCTGGGGCCGCTACCTCAGAGCCTGGATGCGGGGCACCGCGGTCGATCGGCTCACGCCGGAAGTCATTGCCGAGTGCGCCCGATCCTACTTTGGGATGATCTCCCTGATCGACCAGGGTATCGGCGATCTTCAAAGCCTGCTTCGGAAACGGAATCTCGACGACAAGACTTGGGCGTTTTTTACCGCGGACCACGGCGAAATGCTGGGCGACCACGGTTTGATGTTCAAGAACGTTTTTTACAAAGGTTCGGTACTAGTTCCAGGCATCATTCGGCCGCCCCTGGGCATGCCCCAGCGACAAGTCAGCGGCCCGATCGAATCCATCGACCTGACCGCCACCATGCTGGACGTCACCGGGGCCGAGCCGGTCGAGGGGTTGCGCGGCCAAAACCTGGTGCCGGAAATGAACGGGGAACGAAACGGCCGGGACGTGGTCTTCAGCGAATTGGCTGGCCATGGCAACCGGGGCAATTTCTTCGTCATGGCGGCCACGGATCGCTACCGGTACACGTTCGACAAACAAAATGACATCGCCTGCGAGCTTTTCGATCTGAAGAAAGACCCCAGCGAATCGCATAACCTGGTGGACGATCCGGCCTTTAAGGGCGTTCGCCAGGACATGCACAAGGACTATTATCAGCCCTTTGTGGAGGGGAAAATCGGATAGCCCGGCCAAAGCGGCCGGGCAGCGCCGGAAGGGACCGGGTTGCGATTAAATCGACTCGGGATCGAACCGGCTTTGAGCCTTCAATTGATCTTCATCCAACAGGTACAGGGCGTCGAGTAGGGCGATTTGAAAGCTTCCCGGCGCCTTGGCCTGCGCTCCCGCCATTTCGCCCGCCAGTCCGAAGAAAGCCAGCCCGGCCGCCGAAGCAGCCAGGGGATCGTTGTCCACGGCCAGAAAGGCGCCCATGACGGCCGTGGCCGCGCAGCCCGTGCCCGTGACCATGCCCAACAGCGGATGGCCGTTGGCCACGCGGACCGTGCGGCTGCCGTCCGTGACCAGATCGACCGGCCCGGTGATGGCCAGGGTTGTGTTCAATTCCTTGGCCAGCACGGCCGCGGTCTCGGCCGCTTCGTCCACCCCGTGGATCGAGTCCACGCCCTTGGTCTTGGAGGAGGCGTCGGCCAGAGATAAAATTTCCGAGGCGTTGCCCCGCACCACGGCCAGAGACAGCTCGCTGAGGAGGCATTTGGCCGAGTCGGTTCGCAGCCGCGTGGCCCCGGAACCCACCGGGTCCAGGATGATCGGAACACCGAGCTTGTTGGCCGCGCGGCCGGCGGTCAGCATGGACTCGATCCAGATCGGGGTCAACGTGCCGATGTTCAGGACCAGGGCCCCGGCCAGCGAGACCATCTCCTCCACCTCTTCCCTGGCGTGGGCCATGACCGGGGATGCTCCCAGGGCCAGGAGCACGTTGGCCGTCCAGTTCATGACCACGAAATTGGTGATGTTGTGGATGAGGGGCTTTTTCTCGCGAATTTTTTTCAAGTTTTCCGCGGCCCTGGTTTGAAGTTCCAGTCTTGTCATGCGCCTTCCTTCTTGTTTTTAAAGTGATCCCAACCCGCGGCCGCGGCCTCGGTCACCCGGCCGCTCGGCCACTTGAGCCGGATGCCCGGTTCCTCGGTCAAGCGCCCGATGATTGCGCTGGGCGCGTCACCGGCCTGGGCCACGATTTTCTGGACGTCGGCCACGTTCTCGGTCCGGCAGGTCACGATCAGTTCATAGTCGTCACTATCGCCGAGAAGCAGCTCGTAGGGGTCCTTTCCCAGTTGCTCGGCCGCCGATTTCAGTTCGGCGCTGACCGGCAGTTGGTCCACGAGCAACTCGGCCCCGACCCGGCTTTCCTGGCAGATATGGCCCAGGTCGCCCAAAAGTCCGTCGCTGGTGTCGATCATAGCCGTGGCCAGACGGGCCTGGCCGATGGCCCGGCCCTCGCGGAGCCGGTGCCCTGGGGTGCGGTAATATTGAACCAGGGGTTCCGCTTCCAGATCCGCGTCGCTTGATGCGGCCAGTATCAGGTTTAGCCCGGCCGCGGATTGTCCGGGCCAGCCCGTGACCAGAATCGCGTCACCGGGCCTGGCTGTCGAACGCTTGACCAGGATGTCCGGTTCGACCTCGCCGATGAGGGTGATGTCGATGAATGGGGTGTCGGACTTGGTCAGGTTGCCGCCGATCACGGCCGCGTCCAGCGGGTTCAACTCGAAGAGAAAACCCCGGTATATGGCCTCGATGTCGGCGATGGGCGTTTCGGCCCGAAGCCCCAAAGAGATCAGGGCGTAGAGCGGCCAGCCGCCCATGGCCCCGATGTCGCTGATGTTGACCGTCATGGCCCGGCGGCCCAGGTCAAAGGCGGAGATGCGGTCGGGCAGGTAGTGCCGGCCTTCCACAAAGGCGTCGCAGGTGACCAGGAGGTCCATACCTGCTCGGGGCCGGATGGCCGCGCAGTCGTCGCCTAGGCCCAAAGTCGCGCCCGAGCCGTGCACGCCTTCGCTTTTGAGCAGCCGGTCGAGGCGGTCGATCAAACCGAATTCACCGAGTTGGGCCAGGGTCTCAGTCACGCTTTGGAAGCCCCTTCGAGCAGCACATTCAGAAGATCGCGAGTGGCCTGAGCCGGGTCCTCCTGGCAGCAGATCGAGGAGATCACGGCCAGGCCGTGAGCACCGGCGGCCAGGACTTCGGCCGCATTGCTCGGCCCGATCCCGCCAATGCCCACGACTGGCGCGCTGATATTTCGGACGACTTCCTTGAGCAGCGTCAACCCGGTGGCCGGGCCGGCGTCGTCCTTGGAAGTCGTGGGATAGACCGGACCGAAGCCCACGTAATCCGCGCCCTCGGCCAGGCATTTTTCAGCCTCGGCCCGGGTGACCGCTGACCCGCCGATAATTTTGTCCGGGCCGAGCATCTCCCGGGCCAGGGGCAGGGGAAAATCGTCCTGCCCCAGATGGACGCCGTCGGCCTCGGCGGCCAGGGCCACGTCGATCCGGTCGTTGACGATCAAGACCGCCCCGGCCTCGGCGCAGACACGCTTCATGGCTCGGGCGATCTCGATCATTTCCCGGGTCGAGCCGCTCTTTTGACGGAACTGGATGGTGTCCGCGCCGCCGGCCACGGCCAGCCGGGTGAGTTCGACGTGGGAGAAGCGCGATTGCAGGACCACGTCGGTGAGCACGTGCAGCCGCCCCACTTTTTTCATCGCGCCCTCCTTGATTCCATTGCAAATAAAACAGATTCCTGTCGATACTTATTGTATTCGTTTAACTTTCGGGAATCAATCCGCAATGCCCGTCGCCCCTTATTGCTGCCCCATGGCCACGGCGAAGTCTCCCTTGGGGTCCTGGTGGGGTTCGCCGTCCACCGTAAACACTACCTTTTTCAGTTTTCCGGTGAAGCTGAACGGGCAGGCATAGGCCTCGCTGACCGGGGTCAGGGTGTCGCGGCCGATCTCCAGGCCTTCCGGCCCGTAGCTGACCGGGATGGTCCGCTGGATCGGCCCCTCGCCGACTTTCTGTCCGTTGATGTACAACGCGCCCATGCCTTGATGTTCGCCGGTCTTGTCGAATTTGAATCCGAGCGTGGCCGGGCCGGTGGGCACCTCGACATCCGAGGTCACGACATAGTGCTCGATCATCAGGAAATTGTGGTCATAGACCAAGCGGCCGTCCTTGACGTAGAGCGTGTAGCCGCCGAACCGGCCGCCGTGGGCGATCAGCACGCCCTCGGCTCCGCCGGCCGGGATTTCGACCTCGGCGGTGATGGCATGGGAACGGTTGCGGATGGGCGGCGTGCCACTGCCAAACATCATGGACGTGTTCGGATGGAAGGTGAAGACCTTGCGGCCCCGCTGCCGGGGCGGTTTGTCTATGTAAAACCGCTCATTGGTCCGATCGTCCAGGGGCAGCACCTGGTATTTTTCGGCCTCCTGCCACCAGAGATCGATCATCTCCTTGAGCCTGTCCGGATATTGTTCGGCCAGGTCGTGGCACTCGGAAAAGTCCTTGTCGATGTGGTACAACTCCCACTTGTCCTGGTCGAAATCGCCGGCCCATTCGTGATAAGTCACGGCCTTCCAGCCGTCTTTCCACAGGGCTCGATGGCCGAACATCTCGTAGTACTGGACCGGCTTGTGCGTGGGAGCGTCCGGTTCGTTAAAGGCGTAGGCCATGCTGACGCCCTCGACCGGCTTCTGGGCAATACCCTTGAATTCGGCCGGCGGGTCGATACCCACGATTTCATAGACCGTGGGCACGATGTCGATGACGTGGTGGTACTGGGTGCGGAGTCCGGGCTTCTTGATGCCCTTGGGCCAATGCACGATCAAGGGGTCGCGGATGCCGCCGCCATGCGTGTTCTGCTTGTAGCGCTTGAGCGGGCTGTTGCCGGCCTGTGCCCAGCCGCGCGGATAGTGGTTGTAGGTCAAGGGGCCTCCGATCTCGTCGATCATGGCCAGGTTGCCTTCCAGGGATTCCTTGACCCGGTTGAAGAAGCGCAGCTCGTTGACCGTGCCGTTGGGACCGCCCTCCCGGCTGGCGCCATTGTCCGAGATGAGCATGATGAGCGTGTTGTCCATCTGGCCGAGGCTTTCCAGGAAGTCTAGGAAGCGGCCGATCTGATGGTCGGTGTGGTCCATGAAGCCGGCGAAGACTTCCTGCATCCGGGCGAACAGTTTCTGCTCGCCGCTGGAAAGCGTGTCCCAGGGTTTGACCCGGGGGTCATTGGGGGCCAGCTCGGTGTCCGGCGGGACCACGCCCAGCTCGAGCTGCCGTTCCAACACCTCCCGGCGAACCTTGTCCCAACCCTGATCGAACTTGCCCTTGTACTTGGCGATGTATTCCTTGGGCGCGTGGTGCGGCGCGTGGCAGGCGCCGAAAGCCAGCCACAGGAAAAAGGGTTTGTCCGCGTCGGCCTGTTTCTGGTCCAGTACGAATTCGATGGACTTGTCCACGATGTCCTCGGACAGGTGGTAGTCGGGCCGGTCCGGCAGATCGATGCGATGGTTGTCATAGGTCAGTTCCGGACTCCACTGGTTGGTTTCACCGCCCAGGAAACCGTAGAAGCGGTCGAAACCCATGCCCGTGGGCCAGCGGTCATAAGGCCCTGCCGGGGTCAGTTCTTCCTCGGGCGTGTTGTGCCACTTGCCCGTGGCAAACGTGGAGTAGCCGTGCTCCCGGAGGAGATGGGCCACGGTGGCGGCGTTTTCGGGAATCCGGCCGTTGTAGCCGGGATATCCCGTGGCCAGGTTGGTGATGATGGCCGTGCCCACCGAGTGGTGGTTCCGGCCGGTCAGCAGGCAGGCCCGGGTGGGCGAGCACAGGGCCGTGGTGTGGAAATTGTTGAACAGCAATCCGCCTCGGGCCAAGCGGTCCATGTTCGGCGTTTCGATCTGGGAGCCGTAGCACCCGAGCTGCGAAAAGCCCACGTCGTCCAGGACAATGAAGACCACGTTGGGGCTGCCTTCGGGAGGCGTCACCGGCTCCGGCCACCAGGATTTGGAGTCTTTGTACGTCCGGCCGATGACCCCGCCGAACCGGGTTTCCTTGTCTGCCATGCTTTTCCCCCTTACACAGAGTTGCGCGGTGTATCCGCTTTCGTGTTCCAGTTATCAAACACCTTTGATGATGATCTCGTCGGCCAGCAGGCCCGCCACCTGTTCCTCGGTCAGGCCCAAGAGGTCCCGCAGCACGTAATCGTTGTGCTCCCCCAGGAGCGGCGCCCGGGTAAAGGGTTTATCGCACCCGCTCATGATCCAAGGCGCCCGGACCATTTCCATCTTGCCCAGTTCCGGGTGATCGATGGTCTCAAAGGTCTTGCGGGCCCTGAGGTGCGGGTCCTGGAAAAGGTCCCGGCCGGATTTGGAAATCGAGGCCATGAGCCCGGCCCGTTGCAGCTTTTCCTCCAGGAAGTCCCGGTCCTGCTGGGAGGTCCATTCCTGGACGATCCGGTCCAGTTCGGCCTCGTTCTTCTTGCGGGCGTCATTGGTGGCAAACCGGGGATCGTCGGCCAGCTCGGGCATTTCGATGACCTGGGTCAGAATCTTGAAGTCTTCATCCGAGTGGATTTCAATGGCCATCCAGCGGTCCACGCCCCAGGTCTTGTACACGTTGTGCGGCGCGTATTTGGGATGGGCATTGCCCATGCGCTCGGGAATCCGGCCGGTCATCTGGTATTCCAGGAAATACTCGCCCAGCATCGACGAAACGCATTCGGTCTGCGAAAAATCCACGAACTGTCCTTCGCCGGTCTGGCTGTGGTGATGGTAGGCGGTCAGGATCGCCTCGGCCGCGGCGATGGCGTTGATGAGGTCCACGTCCCCGCCGCTGGTGCACGGGTGGTCGTCCGGGTGGCCGGTCAGGTAGGCGCCGCCGCCAATGGCCTGGTGGATCATGGCGTATCCGCGAAAATCCCGCTCCGGCTCCTGCTGGCCCCGGCCCGAAGAGGAGACCACGATCAGATCCGGCTTGATTTTTTTTAGCACCTCGTAGCCCAGGCCGATGTTGTCCATGGCCCCGGCCCGGAGGTTGTCGAAGACCACGTCGCTCATGGCCACCAGCTTCTTGACCAGCGCCAACCCTTCGGGCCGGGCCATGTCGATGGTGACGCACTTTTTGTTCATGTTCAGGCAATTGAACCCGATGCCCTGGTTGGGCGACTCCAGACGCATGTGGGTGTCGGTAATGGTCTGGGTGACGCCGCGCCGCATGGCGTCCAGGCGCTTGTGGCTTTCCACGCGGATCACTTCCGCGCCCAGGTTGCCCAGAAGCGACGTGGCGTAGGGCCCGGCCCACATCATGCAGAATTCAAGGATGCGGATGCCTTCCAGGGGCAGCTTGCCGTCCGCGGACGGGGCATCGTTCGCGATCGAGCCGGCTGAAGGCTTAGAGGTTGCCGGGCCGAAAATGGCCGGGTCGGCCAGAATTTCCTCGGTGTGCTGCCCGAGCAGCGGGGCCGGTCGGCTGACCCCTGGCGGCGAGGCGGTCATCTTGTAGGGCCAACCCGGGTACTTGTACGTGCCGGCTTCGGGGTGCGACACCTCGGTGAAAAAGCCCCGAACCTTGTATTGCTCGCTGTTCATCACGTCTTCGACCGTATTGAACGGTCCGATGGGGATACCGCGTTTGCCGGCCTTGAAATGGATGTCGTGTTTCTTCTGGGTCAGCATCCACGCATTGAGCTGCGGGCCGATGCGGTTAAAATTGTCGTAGCGGTACAGCCTGGATTCCCACCGCTTGTCCGACAGCCACTCCGGGTTGCCCATGAGTTCCCGGAAGGCGATAAAATGGTGGTCGTCAAAGGCCGTGAGGTTGACGTAGCCGTCTTGGGTTTGCAGCCGGCCCATGGCCGGCGGCCGGGTCGGCACCCGGATGCCGATCCAACTGGCGTTGAGGTGGCGGTAGGAGACGATGTTGATTTGCACCATGGCCACCATGACTTCTTGCAGGCAGATGTCGATCAGCCGGCCGCGTCCGGTCTTTCGCTGTCCGATGAGCGCGGCCATGGTGGCCAGCGCGGCCGTGGTGGCCCCCCAGTAGCCCACCTGGGACCCGCCCATCTTGACCGGGGCGCGGCTTAGGTCCTCGCAGCGCGTGGGCAGGGTGAAGCCCAGGCCGCCGGCGTGGATCAGGGTCAGTTCGTCCCCAGGCAGTTCGGACCTGGGACCGGTGCGGCCGTAGGGCGTGATCGAGGTGTAGATCAGGCTTGGATTCAACGCTTGCAAGGCTTCCCAAGTGAGGCCCAGGTCGGCCAGGTAGGCGGGCGAGAGGTTGTCGATGAGAATGTCGGCCCAGGCGATGAGGCGCTTGAATTTTTCCAGACCATCGGGCGTGCTCAGGTCGAGCACCAGACTGCGTTTGCTGGTGTTGTTGTAAAGAAACAGGCCGCTTTTTTCCGGGTGCGGTTCGTCGCTGGGAAACGGACCGACCCCGCGTGCCGGATCGCCTCCGGGCGGCTCGACCTTGATCACGTCGGCCCCCATGTCGGCCAACATCTTGCCGCAGTACGGGCCGGAAATCATGTTCGCCAGTTCGATTACTTTGACGCCATTCAGCGCTTTTTGGCTCATGCGCGCGAACTCCCACGTTTTTCTAATGATGGAAACCTTGGGTAAGGTTTCTCTCGATCCGGGCGGCGGATTTTTTCAGAGTGGAGCGTTCTGGAAGGATTCAAAAAAATGCGGCGTCAGCCGTGCTTGTCTGCTTCCAGCTCCCGGTTCGAGGGAGATTGTTCTTTCATCTACTTAAGAATCAAGCGATTTTCCGACCTTGAGCCATGGTAATTCAGCCGGCCCGGACCTGTCAACCCGCAATTCCGCTTCTGGCCGCCAGCCCGGCCGGATGATAAGGGCATTGACGACCAAGCGCCGGGTACCTTAACATGGACGCATTCAAATTTTTGCTTCCAAGGAAACGCCCATGCCAACCGCCGAAAAAGCCACGGTGATGATCGAAAACGCCGCGCCGGACCTGCGGGTCGCGGTCGAGCGCCTCGCGGACCAACTCGGGCCTAAAACTTTTGCCGGAGCGCGCGTGCTTATCAAGCCCAACATGGTCGGGCCGTCCGCGCCCGAGCTGGGCCACACCACGCATCCCGAGCTGGTGGCGGCGGTGGTTCAGACCTGCCTGGACCGAGGCGCCAAGGTCTCGGTGGGCGACAATCCGGGCGGCATCAACCGCAGCTCCCGCAACGTGGCCAAGATCACCGGCATCCTGGACGCGGCCGGAGATTGCTTTACCCCCATCTCGGAACAGGTGGCGGAAAAGATAGGGGTCGGGACCGGGTTACCCCTGGTCATCTCCCGGGCCGTGCTGGACGCGGACTATGTCATCAACCTGCCCATCATGAAGACCCACGCGGGCATGATGGTCACCGGGGCCATGAAAAACACCTTCGGTTACGTGGCCGGGGCCTGCAAGGCGCGGGTCCATGTAATGGCCCGCTCCAACGAGGTGTTCGCCCAGGCGATCTGCGACGTCTTTCAGACGCGGCCGCCGGACCTGAACATCCTGGACGCGATCACGGCCCTGGAAGGCAACGGCCCTTGCCACGGCGGGCATCTCAGGCAGGTGGGCCGGCTGCTCGGCTCGACCGACGCCCTGGCCCTGGACGGGGTCATGGCCCGGATGATGGGCGTGGACCCGGCCATTCTGCCCGTGCAGAAGGAAGGTCTGGCCCGAGGCCTGGGCGCGTTGGAAGAAGGGGATGTCACTGTTCTGGGCGACCTGATCAAAATCCCGGATTTCAAGATGCCGGTTACCTTCCTAACGACCACGCTGGACGAGGAAGGCCTGGCCCAGATGCGCAAGCTCTACCCGCCGGGCATGATGGCCACCCGGACCGGGATCAAGCCGCAGCGCAACGAGGACAAGTGCATCGAGTGCGGAGACTGCGCCTTGAACTGCCCGGCCGAGGCCCTGACGCTGGACCCGGAGTTCCATATCAGTGACGAATGCATCGCCTGTTACTGCTGCGTGGAGCTTTGCACCGAAGGGGCCATGGAAGTGCCGGACGTGGAGGCCTACCGGCATTATTAGGCAGGAGTGTAGAGAAATATCCAGCAAACGACGAAAAAGGGGTCAGGAACCTTTTTCTTGCCCTGTCCACCTTCGGTCGTTGGAAATTCCATTTTCGCTCAACGCTATCCTGCACCCCAACCCGGGAAAAAGGTTCCTGACCCCTTTTTCGCCCCTTCGGGCCGGTTCGAAAAACCAGGGGGCACGCTGTGCGTGCCCCCAGACGGGGTCCGTATGGCCCCACACCGGCCGGGAAGACTCACCGGCTCGGAGGATTCTAGTATATCACAATTCGCGTCGATTCCTACTGAATCACTTCCTCCACGATCAGCATTTCGATTTCCTCGTCGCTAAGGCCGAGGAAGCCCTTGAGCACCTCTTCGTTGTGCTCGCCGATCAGGGGCGCGCGTTTGACCTGGCAGGGCGTTTTGGACAGGAGGCACGGTTGCCGGGGCGGCCTGTAGGTGCCCAGCTCGGGATGTTCGCGCGTTTGGTAGAACTCGCGGGCCAGAAGCTGCGGGTCGTTGTCCATCTGGTCCTGGGTGGTGCCGACCCTGCCGGCCGGCACCCCGGCTTTTTGCAGGGTCTGCATCAACGCCATGTCGTCCTGGTTGATGGTCCATTCGTTGAGCAGCCGGTCGAGTTCCTCTTCGTTCTCCTGGCGTTTTTCCAGCGTGGCGAACTTGGGGTCCTGGGTCCAGGCCGGGTTGCCCATGACCTGGCAGAGGCTTTGCCATTCCTCGTCGGTGAACACGGCGATGGCGCACCAGCGGTCGTCGCCCTGGCATTGGTAGCTGCCGTGCGGGGCCGCGTGGGGATCGCGGTTGCCCTGCCGCGTGGCCACGCGGCCGTTAACCATGTAGTCCAGCAGCAGCGGCGCCACGTATTGCACGCCGCCCTGGTGCTGGGCGATGTCCAGGTATTGCCCCTTGCCCGTGCGGCGGCGATAGTCCAGGGCCGCGATCAGGGTCAGGGCGTTGAAGCGGGGCGCGATGAAGTCGGTGTAAAACCCGATCTCTCCGGGCGGCCGATCCGGCCAGCCCGAAATTTCGTGGAGGCCCGAGATGGCCGAGAGCTGGTCGCCGTAGCCCGGACTGTCGTGCCAGGGCCCGGTCTGTCCCATCAGGGCGGAACTCATCATGATGATGTCCGGCTTGATCTGCTTGAGCACGTCGTAGCCCAGGCCCATGCGCTCCATGGCCCCGCCGGCGTAGTTGTCCGTGACCACGTCGGCCCAGGCCACCAGCTTCTTGGCCAGTTCGATGCCCTTGGGTTGGGAGAGGTCGATGCTCACGCTCATCTTGCCGGTGTTGATCGAATTGAATACCGCACCTCGGTCCGGCCCCACCTGGTCGTCCTTGAACGGCGGCTGCATCCGCCAGACGTCCAGCCTCTTGTGACTCTCGATCTTGACCACGGTGGCCCCGAAGTCGGCCAATACCTTGGTGGTGGTCGGGCCAGTCCAGACCCAGCAGAAATCCGCGACCTTGATTCCTTCAAATGGCAGCTTACTCATGGGTTCGTCTCCTTATGTTCAAAGCCCGGATCAGATAACGCCGGCCTGCTTGAGGGTTTCGAGCGCGTCGTTGGACATGCCCAGTTCCTGCCCGTAAATCTCGGCGTTGTGTTCGCCGATGAGCGGGGCTCGGCGGGAGATGACCGGCGGGGTTTCGGAGTTGTTGGCCCATTTGCCCGGATAAGTGATGGTCGCGTCCAACTCGGGATGCTCGACCTCGGTCCAGAAGCCCCGGTATTCAAGCTGCGGGCTTTGGGCCAGGTCCAGGGTCGAGCTGATGGGATAGAGCATGATGCGGTACTTGATGCAGCCCTCCATGAGTTCCGCCTTGGTGTGGGTCATGAAGAAGCGCTTGGTCTGCTCCTCCATACGGTCGATGATCTCCTGGCTGGTATTGTAGTGGCTGAACTTGTCCCACTCGAATTTCTGCAGCCATTCGTCGGCCATGCCTTCTTCGGCCATCCATTTGACCAGAGGGATGCTGTGCCGCCGGGCCATGGGACCGCCGGTGTAACGCCACATGACGTAACCGTCCTTGCAGGGCCAGATATGCGTGACCTTGACCTGCATCATGAGCTGCATCTGTCCGCGTTTCGGCAGTCTTTTATTGAAGTCCCAGTCGCCGCAGGGATGCCAGTTGACGCATTCCTGGATGGAAACGTCCACGTGCTGCCCCTCACCGCTGGCGCCGCGATGGTACAGGGCGACCATGGCCCCCACGACCGCCTCGGTGCCGGCGTGGAAATAGGTCTGGGGGTGGTGGCTGACCCGGAAGGGCGGGCGGTCCGGGCTGTCAAAGGTGCGGATGAAGGGACCGGCGCCCGAGGCCCACATGACCATGTCCGGGCCTTTGTAATCCCTGAAAGGACCGGTCTGGCCGAAGGGGGTGACCGAGACCAGGATGAGGCCGGGGTTGAGCTTTTCCAGGTCGGCGTAGCCGATGCCCAACCGTTCCATGGTGCCCGGCGGGAAGGATTCGATGACGAAGTCGGCGGTCCCCGCCAGCTTCTTGAAAATCTCCAGGCCCTCGGGCTTTTCGATGTCCAAAGTGACGCCCCGTTTGCTGGTGTTCATGGCGAACCAGTAGAGGCTCTTTTCCGGATCGACTTCATCCTTGTAATACGGGCCTTGCAGCCGGACCGGGTCCCCGCCCGGCCGTTCGATCTTGATTACGTCCGCGCCCATATCGCCCATCAACTTGCCGCAGAACAGTCCTTTTTCGTCGGTCAGGTCCAGGACGCGATAGGGGCTCAGCAAGCCATCCGTTTTTTCGGTCATGTGGGACTCCTATCCAAAGATTTTCGCCGTTTCCGGCGGTGGTGCCGGTGTCAGGGTTTACCAGGTATCGACCATGGGCCGTTTTTTCCCGGCGCGGGGCTGCGGCTGAGGCGCGGCCTTGAGCGCGCTCAGGATCACATGCCGGGAATCGGCCGGGTCGATCACGTCGTCGATTTCGAAGTGCGAAGCCGTGCTGATGGCCTTACCCCGGTCGTACGACTCGGCCACCATTTTGTCAAACAGCTCTTTTCTTTTCAAGGGGTCTTCGATGGCGGCCAGTTCCTTACGGAAACCCAGCTTGACCGCGCCTTCGAGACCCATGCCTCCGTATTCGCCCGTGGGCCAAGATACCACGAAGACGGGCGCGCGGAAACTGCCGCCGGCCATGGTCTGCGCGCCCAGTCCGTAGGCCTTGCGCAGCACGATGGTGAAGTAGGGCACGGTCAGGCTGGCGCCGGTCACGAACAACCGGCAGCAGTGCCGCACCAGGGCGGTCTTTTCCACCTCGGGACCGACCATGATGCCCGGCGTGTCGCAGAGCAGCAGGATGGGCAGATCAAAGGCGTCGCAGAGCTGCATGAAGCGGGCCGCCTTGTTCGCGGCCGGGCTGTCAATGGCCCCGGACAGGTGGCGGGGGTTGTTGGCGATCACGCCCAGCGGCCGGCCCTCGATGCGGATGAGCGCCGTGACCATGCCCAGGCCGTAATGCGGCCGGAGTTCCAGCACCGAGTCGGTGTCGGCCATGGTCTGGATCACGGACTTGACGTCGTAGATCCGAAGCCGGTTCTCCGGGATGATGTTTCGGAGCAGCCGCTGGTCCGCGCAGTCCCAGTGGTCGGTCGGGCCTTGAAAATAGGACAGGTACTTCTTGGCCATGCGCACGCCCTCGGCCTCGTCTTCCACGGCGATGTCCACCACGCCGTTGGGCACCTGCACGGACATGGGGCCGACCTCTTCGGAGCGGAACACACCCAGGCCCCCGCCTTCGATCATGGCCGGACCGCCCATGCCCATGTTCGAGTTTTTGGCGGCGATGACCACGTCGCAGCAGCCCAGGATGGCCGCGTTGCCGGCGAAGCACCGTCCCGAGTTGATGCCCACCAAGGGCACCAGGCCGGACAGGCGGCCGAAGAGATGAAAAGCCATGACGTCCAGGGCGCCCACGATCGAGTGGTCGGTGTCGCCCGGCCGTCCGCCGCCGCCCTCGGTGAAAAAGACCACGGGTAGCTTCAGCCGCGCGGCCAGTTCGAACATGCGGTCCTTTTTCTGGTGATTGCGCATGCCCTGGGTGCCGGCCAGGACCATGTAGTCGTAGGACATGACCACGCAGCGCGATTTTTCGTCGCCGAAGAGGCCGCGGTTCACGCAGCCGGTCCCGGCCACCAATCCGTCGGCCGGGGTGCGTTGGATCAGATCCTCCACCGAACGCCGCCGCCGCTGGCCGGCGATGACCAGACCGCCGTATTCGACAAAGGTGCCCGGATCGCACAGGTCGGCGACGTTTTCCCGGGCGGTGCGCTGGCCCCGTTCTCTCCTGCGGGCCACGGACTCGGGCCGGGCCGCGTCCTCCAGGATTTCGTGACGCTTAATGGATTCGGCCAGGTCGGGCCGGATGTAGTCCAGGTCGATCTCTTCCGAGCCGAGCGCTTCCGCGGCCTCCAACTCCCGTTCTTCGATGAAAAGCAGGGGGTGGCCCTCGTACACCGTGTCGCCCACGGCCACGGCCAGTTCAACCACCAGCCCGTTCACCTCGGCCTTGATCACGTGCTCCATCTTCATGGATTCCATGACCAGCAGGGGCTGACCCTCCCGCACCAGATCGCCTTGGTTTACGTCGATGCCGAGGATGGTGCCCTGCATGAGCGATTTGACGGGCACGGTGTGTTCCAGGCCGGTCATGTCGTAGTCCGAGAATCGCGGCGGTTCCTCATCCGGGGCGATTTCCGAGGCGGGCTGCGCGAATCCCGGACTCTTGCCGTAGTCCAGGACCGCCAGGGGGTCGATGGCGTCCACCTTGGCCCCGGCCCGGCCCCGGCCCGTAGGCTGGGGCGAGGGGACGAAGAGCTTGGGGTGGCTGGTATCGTCGGCAGGGATCAGGGCTTCGAGATGGTCCTCCACGAAGCGGGTGTAAACGCGGCCGGCCGTGAAATCCGGGTGGCTAAGCAGATTTTGCAAAAGGGCGATGTTGGTCCGCACGCCCTCGACTTTGAATTCGCACAAGGCCCGGTAGGTCCGGCTCACGGCCTGGGAAAAGTCCGGCGACCGGGAATGGCCGATGACCTTGGCCAGGAGGGGGTCGAAGCTGGGATTGACCGTGTAGCCGGCATATCCGCAGGTGTCGGTCCGCACGCCCGGGCCGGTGGGCGGTTCAAAGGTCTTGAGCGTGCCGCCGGCCGGTCGGACCGTGCCGTCCTTATCCAGGATTTCCATGTTGACCCGCGCCTGCACGGCAAAGCCTTTCGGCCGGGGAATGTCGGCCTGCTCAAGGCCCAAGTCGGCCAGCGATGCGCCGGCGGCCAGGCGAAGCTGGGCCTGGACCAGGTCCACGCCGGTCACCTCCTCGGTGACGGTGTGTTCGACCTGGAGCCTGGGGTTGGCCTCGATAAAGGCATATTCAGCCGGATCGGAGCTTTCGCCTGCGTCCACCAAAAACTCGAAAGTGCCCAGGCTGTGGAAGTTCAAGGCTTGGGCCAGCCGGACCGCGTCGGCCGCGATCCGGGCGCGGAGGTCTTCGGGCAGGGTGGGGCAGGGCGCGATTTCGACGATCTTCTGGTGCCGCCGCTGGAGGCTGCACTCGCGCTCCCACAGGTGGCTGACCTGGCCCGAGCCGTCCCCGACGATCTGGACCTCGATGTGCCGGGCGCGGGGCAGGAAGCGCTCGACATACACCTCGTCCAGGCCCAGGCTCTGCTTGGCCTCGGACCTACAGCGGGTGTAGGCTTCCTCGACCTCGTTCGATTCAAAGACCACCCGCATGCCCCGCCCGCCGCCGCCGGCCACGGCCTTGATGACCATGGCGACCATGGCCCCGCTATCGCCGAGCGAGGCCATGAACTCCCGGGCCCGCTTCAGGCTGACCGGCTGCTCGGTGCCGGCCAGCACGGGCACGCCAAGGCGCCGGGCCAGGGCGCGGGCCTGGGCCTTGTCGCCCAAAAGGTCCAGCGTCTCCGGCTCGGGACCGACAAAGACAATACCGGCCTCGCTGCATCGCCGGGCAAAGGCCGCGTTTTCGCTCAGGAACCCGTACCCGGGGTGGATGGCCTCGCAGCCGTGCGTCTTGGCCGCGTCGATGAGCTGTTCCATGTCCAGATAGGCCTTCACGCCGTGGCCTTTCAAGGCGTGGGCCTCGTCCGCCTTGCGGATATGAAGCGAGCCGGCGTCGTCTTCGGCAAAGACCGCCACCGTGCTCAGGCCCAAATCGGCGGCGGCGCGCAGAATACGAACCGCGATCTCGCCCCGATTGGCCACCAGCAGACGCGTATTCATGGTGCTTGCTTTCTCATGGCTGAAATTTTCGATAACCGGTTGGTTTGCTTAAAAGAAATTCTTATATTGCTCGGGGAGCATAAGGGAAGGGCAGACCCGTGTCAAGTCTTAAGGAGGACCCGGGCCGGCCGAAAGACCGGATCGGTGGCGATTTCGTGGCTGAGCGGATGAGAGAAAAAGGGGAAGGCGAAGCGGGCCGGGCTTTTCCGAGGGCAGGGTCATGAAGGCCGCTGGGCCAACACTTCCCGCAGCTTGCGGGCCAGGCGCGCGGGGGTAAAGGGTTTTTGCAGAAAGGCCACGCCCTTGTCCAGAATGCCCCGGTGGACGATGGCGTTGTCCGTGTATCCGGACATGAAGAGCGTTTTCAGATTCGGCCTGAGCCGCTTGGCCTCGTTGGACAGGTCCAGGCCGCCCATGACGGGCATGACCACGTCGGTCAGGAGCAGGTGAATGGGACCCTCGTGCTCCTGGCAAAGGCGGAGTGCTTTCCGGCCGTCCGAGGCGGGCAGGACTTGGTAGCCGTTTCTTTGCAGAATCTTGATGGTCATGTTCCGCAGCATTTCGTCGTCCTCGACCAGGAGCACTGTTTCCGACCCTCGCAGGGACTCCAGGTCCACCTCGACCTTCTCCGAATCGCCGGCCACTTTTTCCACCCGGGGCAAGTAGATTTTAAACGTGGTGCCTTGTCCCTGTTCGCTGTAAACCCAGATGCTGCCGCCGCTCTGTTTGACGATGCCATAAACCGTGGCCAGCCCCAACCCGGTGCCCTTGCCCAGTTCCTTGGTGGTGAAAAAGGGCTCGAAGATGTTGGCTCGAACCTCGGCGGTCATGCCCATGCCGTTGTCGCTGACGGCCAGCATGACATAGGAACCCGGGGTGACCTCGTGATGGGCCCGGGCATAATCTTCGCTCAGTTCCACATTTTGCGTTTCGAGGGTCAGCTTGCCGCCTTCGGGCATGGCGTCCCGGGCATTGACGGCCAGGTTCATGAGAATCTGCTCGACCTGGCCTGGGTCCGTCTCCACGTGGCCCAGGTTCGGGTCCAGATCGGTTTCCAGGTCGATGTCCTCGCCGATGACCCGGCGGAGCATCCTGTCCATCTCCTGCACGATTTCGTTCAGATTCAGAATCTTGGTCTGGAGAATCTGACGCCGGCTGAAGGCCAGGAGCTGATGGGTGAGCGAAGTGGCGCGTTCGCCGGCCTTCTTGATTTCGAGCACGTCCTCGCGCAACGGGTCGTTTGGGGGAATGTTCATCAGCATCAGTTCGGTGTTGCCGATGACCGTGGTCATGAGGTTATTGAAGTCATGGGCGATGCCGCCGGAAAGCCGACCCACGACTTCGAGCCGCTGGGCCTGCTGGAGCTGTTTTTCGAGTTCCTTGCGCTCGGTTACGTCCCGAGCGGTGCCCAGGAGCACGTCACGGCCCTCGATCCTGGTGGGCAGCGCCGTCACTTCGATGAAGACCAGCCGCCCGTCTTTTCGTTTTAAAACCAGTTCGTTCGCTTCGGTAGATTTTCCTTGCAGGGTTTGGGCGAAGAGCGCGGCCACTTTTTCCGCTTCTTCCGCCGGTACCAGGTCCGCTTCATTGAAGCTCTTTCCGATCACATCTTCTTTCTTGACACCGACCAAGTCCTCCGCGGCCTTGTTGGCGTCAACCAGTTTGCCTTGGAAGTCTATCAGGCAATAGGCGTCGGGCGCGAGCTCGAACAAGGCCTTGAATCGTTCCTCGCTCACCCTCAGTTTTTCTTCGGTCTCCTTCTGCTCGCTGATGTCGATGATCACGGCAAGGATCGAGATTATTTGGCCGTCCGCATCGCGCAGGGGATGCACGGAATACAGGGCCGGGAAAGCCTCGCCGGATTTTCGGACCTGGGTGGTCTCGCCGGACAACCCCGGCTCGCCCCGGCGCAACGTTGCGATCACCTCGGGGAACCGCTGAACGTTTTCGGGCAGGTTGAGCATGGCCGCGGACTTGCCGATCACCTCCTCGCGCGTGTAGCCAAAACAGCGCTTGGCGCCTGGGCTGAATTCGAGGATACGGGCTTCCGTTCCCTCTCCGGCGAGGTCGGTGACTATGAACCCGACATCCACCGCGGCCTCGAAGATGGCCCGAAGCCTCTCCTCGCTTTCAAAGACCTGCCGGTCCGCCGCGCGCCGCTCCTCTTCCTGTTCGATGCTGAAGAGGGCCAAGGCGATATCCCCGGCGAGTTCCTGGAACAGGGCCTTTTCTTCCGGGTCGTCGGCGAAGACCTTGGTCATGGTTGAAGCCAACAGGCCGAATATCCTTTGGTCGTGTTCGAGCCGGATCGATATCCTGACCCTGTCTTCGAGCGTGAAGGCGAGCGGACAGTCTCCACAGTGATTCGAGACGCTGTCGATGATCACGGGTTCCGGCTGGCTCAAGGTCTTTTGCGAGCATGGAGGTAACTCGCCTCTCTCCACATTCTTCTGGAATTCCGCGAAACCTTCACCCAGGCCGGCCCCGCCAGCCAGGTCCGGCCGACCGGCTTCGTCCAGGAGGATGATCCAGGCGCTGTTGAATCCGCGGGTTTCGATCAAGGTTTCGCAAGCTATCTGGATGAGGCGGCCTCGGTCCTTTTCCCGGGTGATAAGCTGGTTCACGTTGCGCACCGCCGCGAGCACGCTGTTGAGGTGGTGAATTCTTTCTTCGTTTTTTTTTCTTTCGCTGATATCCCGGATGGTGACGAGAAAGCAGGGCTCCTTTTGCCAGGTGATCTCCGTGGACCGCAGCGAGGCAAAGACCCTTTGGCCGGCGCCGCGCATGATCTCGATGTCCGCCTGGCCTTTTCCGGCCACGGGCAGACCGAAATTCGCGCCCAATAGCTCTTCCGTGCTTTGGTCGAAAAGTTCCTCCGCGGCCGGATTGGCGAAACGGGGGATGCCATCCCGGCCCACGACCAGGATGCCGTCCACGCTGCTGTCGATAATGGTTCGGAGCCGTTGTTCGTTTGCCAGTAGGACGATGGCCGTTTCTTCCATTTGAAGGCCGTGGTCTGCCAGCTTCCGGAGGATTGGATTGGTCAGCTTGATAAAGAACCCGACCCCGATGAAAATCACTCCGACACCCAGGAGCAAGGCCACAAGACCGGCCTTGACGAAGGGCGCCCGGACTTCGGCCAGGTCCACCTTGGCCACGATGCCCAGGTGCATGAACGGAACCGGCTCAAACGCGGCCAGCACTTTCGTGCCCTTGTAGTCCAGGGCCACCACGGTCCCGGATTTTCCGGAAAGGGCCCGGCGCATGGGCTCGGCCAGATTCGATTTCCAGGGCATGGGTCGGGGCTGGGACAGGCGGTTTTCTCGATGCAGGAGATAAAAGACGATCTGATCGCCTTCGTGCTTGGCCAGGGTGAATTCCTCGCTCGGGCTGGCGCTTTTATATTGGCTGTGCGCGGCCACGATCTGTCGAAGGGTGTGGTCTATCGCCGCTTGATCGTAATTGCTTCGGGCATTGTTTTCCGAAATGAGGTGGGTTTTGTAAATCTCTTCGAGTATGCGCGCCTGGCTTTGAACCGTTTCCACGAGCCGCTGTTTTTCTTGTTCGAAGGAAGTTCGGTATAGCAGGAGAATAGTGGTGGCGGCCACCACCAGGGTTACGGCCGCCATCACCGCGGTCAGAAGGAAAACGCGCAAGCGTTCGTTCATACCTGGTCCCTTTGCACCTCCTCGGCCAATCCCAACCATTCAAGAATCTGGCGCGGATCACTCAGGTCGCCGAAGAGCCTTCTTTCCGGGGACGGACTCACCTTGACCAATGTGGGGGTGGCCAGAATGCGATCCTGCTGGGCGCGCTCGGGCTGCTTCGCCAAGTCGATGACTTCGATTCTATATTTGCCAGACATGTGGGTTTCGCACAAATCCAGTAGACCTTGCAAGTCTTTTTTTTGATTCGATGACTCTTCGCTGATATAAAGCCTCAGGTCGTAGAAAATTTCCTTAAGGTTTCCCTTGCCTTGGCCGTTTTCGGTTCGCTCTTCCGTCATTTCACACCTCCTCTTAACTTGGAGGTTGTGGTTGAGACTGTCAAGGTTGGCTTCGAATCCCAAGACCTCGTTTTCTCTGGCGGACCAGACCGTTGGTGTTGGATGTCCCCGGCCACCTTCCGGCCGATGAAACGCCGCTGGCTGACGCCGCTCCGGTATCGCCTGAACGGCCCAGGCCTCAAGCCGAGCGAACGTATACGCTCCGCAGCCTTCCCCGGTCGGGCTCGATCCTGAAACGCCTCGTTTTGAAGAATTATCTATGATTATAGACGAAATCGACCGCCGCCACAACGTTTTTGCGGGGAAAAACGACGGGCGATCGCTTGTGAGCCGGGCCGGCTCAATCCTCCGGCTGGCTCGGACCCGCGTGTTTTTCCAGATGCTCCCGGTACTCGATCATCTTGGCGATGACCTCGGCGGCCTGATCGGCCGAGGTGAAGGTGTGAAAACCCACTTGTTCCACGTCGGTGTTCATGAAGCTGGTGGTCAGGACCGGCTTGCCGTAGGTCTGAATCCAGCTTTGCAATAAGGCCTCCATGAGCTGCCGGAAGACCGGGCCGAAGGGATTGGCTGACCCGGCCGCCTGGCCGCCACGGTAGGCTGTGGCGGTTTCCAGGAAGGCGGCTTTTAGGTCCGGTCCGGTCCATTCGTTTTTCAAGAGCGAGATCAGCTTGTCGGAAAAGTCGGACACGTCTTTTTGGTCCGAGGTGCCGAACATGGAAAAGAAGATGCTCACGATGCGGGCGATCAGCTTTTCCATCCAGGCCGTGTTCGGCTCGGGTTGACTCAGGGCTTCCTCGTCCGGGATGAGATCGAAAAAGCCTTGCAGCGTGGCTTGGAAGGCTGATGCGGCCCGGCTGTCCACCGAGCCGATGCGGGAGGCCATGCCGGTGAAGCTGTTGAAGCCCATGAAGATGAGAGCGTGCACGTCGCTCAGCTTGAGCAGCAGTTCCGGGGCCTTCATGTAGGCGATGAAGTTGCGGTCTCCGGCCGGATCGACCGGGTTGCCGCGGCTCCAGCGGGGCGGGAAGATGCGGTCGAACTCGGCGATGGTTGTGTCCGACAGCGGGACCACGTTCAGGTTTCGGGTGGCGCAGGCGTCGGCGCTGAGCACGCCGTAGCTTCCGCCCGGGGTGATGATGGCCACGTTGCGGCCCTGGGGGAAGGGTTGGGTGATAAAGCCGAGGGCCACGTCGAGCATGTCTTGGGGCGTGTCCACGCGCAGCACGCCGGCCTTGCGGAAGGCGCTGTCGTACAGCCGGCTCGAACCGGCCAGGCTGCCGGAATGGGAGGCGATGGCCCGGGAGGCGGCCTGGGTCCGGCCCGGCTTTAAGGCGATGACCGGCTTTTCGAGCGAGACCCGGCTGACCTTTTCGATGAACCGGGCCCCGTCGTTCAGACCCTCGATATAGGCCATGATGACCTTGACCTCGGGGTCCTGGCCGAAATGTTCGATGTAGTCCTCGATCTGGATGTCGGCTGTGCAGCCGCAACTGACGTAGGAGCGGAAGCCCATGCCTCGGGCAAAGGCGGACGAGACCAGGGTGCCGCCCACGTTGCCGCCTTGGGAGACCAGGGCGAACGGTCCGGGTTTGACTTGCAGGGGGAACATGAAGGCCCTGAGGTTGGACGAGGCGCTCCAGAAGCCCATGCAGTTGGGGCCGATGAAACGGATGCCGGCCTGGCGGGCGATGCCGAGCACCTCGTCCTGGAGCCGCCTGCCCTCGGCCCCGGTCTCGGCGAAACCGGCCGAAATGATCACCCCGGCCTTGACCCCCCGGTCCGCGCAGTCCCGCATCACATCGGGCACGAACTCCGCCGGCACGACCACGATGACGAAATCCACAGGGTCCGGGCCCGGGATGTCCGAGACCCGCTGGTAAGCCGGATAGCCGAAAACCGTGGACTCCCGGTTGTTCACCGGGTAGATGGCCCCCTCGAATCCGTCCAAAAGAGAGGTGAAGGTGGAAAAGCCCCACTTGCGCCAATTGTTGGTCGCGCCCACCACAGCCACGGAACGCGGATTGAACAGGGGATCGAGGTTAGAGAGCGCCTGAGCGCTTTGCATGGGCATGGAATTCTCCTTGATGAAGGGTAGGGATCGGCCGCTGGAGTCCTGGGTTTCCGGGATCAGAAGACCCGGAGCCAAAGGAAGCGGGTCAGAATACCGACGAGAAAGGGAAGCGCCAGGCTGGCGGCGATGCGGGAAAAGGCGAGCTTGGGCCCGAGCAGCGGGATTTCGTAAACCAGGATCCGGTTCACGCCCAGTAGGGACCAGGCGGTCAAATAGGCCATGAGGGGCGCCACGCCGGCGCCCGCCTTGAGCAGCGAGGCCACGATGGGAAACTGAACAAAGGGGCCGCCCGGCGTGACCGCGCCGGCCAGGGTAGCGATGGTCAGGCCTTTGATCCCGGATTCCTCGCCCAGCCACCGGGTCATCAGCTCCCTGGGCAGCACCTGGCCGATCATGCCCGCGGCGATGAAGGCCACGATCAGGGAGGGCAGGATGCCCAGGAAAAGCCGCGCGCCCGCCCGAAGACCTTCGATCGGCACGCCCGGGCCTTTCAAATACGCGGCCACGGTCAACACGCCGGCGATGGCCAGCATGACGATCAGGGTGAGGTTCACGGTTTTCCCTCTCTTTGTTCCGTTGGGCATGGCGGTTAGGCTTTTTCTTTCGCTTCTTTTTTCATGGCCATAAGCGTCTGCCAGGTGTGCCGTTCGAAAAAGCTGTGGGCCACATTGGATTCCATCTCCTCGAACAGGGCGTAGGGCGCGGCAAAGGTCATCAGGTCGGCCTTGAGCTGGCGCTTGATGGTCACCCGGGCCGAAAGATCGACCTGGCCGACCACGGCTCTGGGGGTTTCGGAGCGGGCCTCGCGGAAGGGAAGGATGCCGATGGACTGACAGCCCGCGGCCCAGGGGATGATGACGTTTTCGATGCCCGGCCGGCCGTAGTTGGCCAGGACGACCAAGGCGGAAAGCTGGTCCATGTCGCAGAGAAAGACGATCGTCTCGGGCCGTTCCTTGGCCGGGTCCACGTCCTTCAAGGGCTTGAACACGACGTAGGTAAACGGAACGTCCGTGATGGGCAGGCAGTCCACGAAATCAGCCACCAGCTCGGGCGATTTGGCGTACCGTTCGCCGTGGATGAAATTGTCCAGGGTCTCTTCCCGGAGGTAGGGCCGGGCCTTGTCCAGCATCTCCCGGCCTTCGGCCGAGGCCTCGTAGCCCGTGGACAGGAAGTGACAGAAACCCTGCTCGCCGCCGACAAAATCCTTGTACCGGGGGCCAAAGCCCAGGCCCACGCCGCCGCCCGGGCAGCCAAAAGTCTTGCGGTCGAACACGGCCGTGCGTCCCTTGGCCGCCGCGGCCAGCATGAACATGACGCAGCCCCAGCCGCCTTCCTTGAACTGGCTGGCCTTGTCCGGTTTTTCGTCGGTCAAAAGAATGGCCACCGGCTCGTACTCGATGGCGGCCGCCCGCCGAATTTTGCTCTCCATGGCTTCCCCCCGGTTACCCGTTAGTATCAATGATGATAGCCAAGCGGTGTCTGGACTGTCAAGCGGACCGCCCGGGCCGGTCTTGGGAGGCAAAAGAGGCCCCTGGAGCAGTCTTGTTTCAAATGACGGTGAGGTTTGAGCCCGCGCCTAGGGGCGCAAACCGACGCATAATCGATTTTTAACAATTATCTCGTACTGGAGTCTGAGAAGGGAACAAAAATCAGACTTTCTTCGTATGGACAAAAGCGTTTTTATGAATTTAGATTAGGGCCATGTTGGCAATGAAGGGAATAGCGAAGAGGTCTCTCATGGTCAAAGATATTGGGAAATGCGCGCTCGTTTTTGTGCTGTTGTCCCTCCTGGCAACCCCTGGTGTTCAAGCCTTAACCATTGACATCATCCCCAACGACGTCCTGGCCGCCAACACCGCCGCCTTGAGCGCCATCGAACGGGCGGCTTCCGCGTGGGAGTCCTATTTCTCCGATCCGATCACCGTGACCATCAGCATGAATTTGGCCAATATGGGCTCTACGACGATCATTGGGTCCACCTCCATGGTGGCTCTGGTGGGCGACTATGATTTAATTCGAAACGCCATGGCGGCCGACGCGGACGCGGACGACGGCATCGCGGCCTACCTGCCCACAGCGGATGAGTTCTCCGCCGTGGTGCCGGTTGGATTCAGCCTGGCCGATCAGATTCAGGGCACCAAGGCGAATTTCAAGGCCCTGGGATTCGAAAATTTGGACAGCCTCTTCGGCGTCCTGGACGCGACCATCACCTTCAACAGCCTCTTCGCCTTTGACTTCGATCAGTCGGACGGCGTCAGTTCCGGGACCATGGATCTGGAAACCGTGGCCATGCACGAGATCGCCCACGCCCTCGGCTTTGTCTCCATCGTGGACAGCGTGGATGTCGCGGTTGAAAATGGGCAGACGGGCGTGATCGCGGCCACGCCGCTGGACCTGTATCGCTTCGAGGACGGGACGGCCAACGATCCGGCCACCACCGGCGATTTCACCAACGATCCCCGCAACCTCACGCCCGGCAACGCTGCGATCTTCGACGACCTGGACGACGAATATGCCATGGCCACGGGCCGGTACAATGGCGACGGCAATCAGGCCAGCCATTGGAAGAATGACGACATCACCTCGATATTGATCGGGATCATGGACCCCACCCTGGCCTATGGCCAGATTATCGACATTTCCGAAGCCGACCTGCGCGCCTTGGACCTGATCGGGTACGATATCGTCCTGATGAACACCCCGCTGCCCACGTCGATCCTGCTCCTGGGCGCCGGCCTGGCCTGCCTCGCGATTATGAGGCGCCGGGGTGGAACCCTGGCCAGTCCTTCCGCCTGAGTTTTTTCCACCTCAAGGAACACGTTCCGCCTCGCCGCTCTTTCGGCTCCTTTCAGCCGGAGAGCGGTTTTTTTTGAAGACACAAGATCCTGGCCGAGAAAAAAACCATCCGGCCGAATTACGCTTTTAAAACTAAGTCCCTGAGAGGCATGCCGTCTCCATGGCGTTTTTCTCGTACTAAAGTATGGGAAAGGAATAAAAATAAGACTTATTTCGTATGGACAAAGGATTGTCTTTGAAGCAGGGTAGATGGCCGGAGGAGAGTGGAAGTCAAGGGAGGAAGTTCGGATGATCGAGGATGGGGAAAGATAACCGGTCGATGGTCTGTTTTCAGAAAAATTCCTTTGGGTTTCAGCGCCGCGAGAGGTGCCTCGTGATGGCAAGCAGGAGAAATGATGTATAAAAACATACTTTTAGCCATGCTACTTGTAATGGCTTGGGCGCTATGTCCGTCGATCGCTTCGGCTTCGACCTATTATTTGTTTGACGATTGGGGTGGAACCTATTCCGATGCCGAGAAGTCCCCGACCAACAACGATGACGATCTCATGTGCTGGGCGGCTTCGGCCTCGAACGTCCTGGCCTGGACCGGCTGGGGTTCCGTTGTCGGCGATGCGGACACCATTTTCGCCTATTACCAGCAGCATTGGTCCGACGAGGGCGGAAACGCTTATTATGCCTGGCTATGGTGGTTCTATGGAGTCAATTTAAAGCAAGGTGCTTCGGGCTGGTCTCAGGAAGACGTGGACGGGGGCGGCGGGTTCTATACCGGCGAGAATTTTTATGCGTATTGGCTGTTCAGTTCAGACGACGCGGCGGCCTTGTCGTCCATCAGCACCTATCTTCATGATGGATACGGTGTCTCGCTTACGCTTAAATACGGAGACAACGGCCATGTCGTCACCTGCTGGGGATACGAATACGACGAACAAGGAAACATCATCGGCGTCTATGTCACGGATTCGGACGATGATAAGAATGTCACCGATCCTGACGATGTCCTGGCCTACTATCTCGTGTTATTCAATGATGAGACGGATGCGTGGTATCTCCAGGATTTGTATGGCTCTGATTCTTGGTACATCGCTGAAGTTCAGGGCTTGAAGATCGACCCCGTCTCCGCTGTTCCCGTGCCCGCGACCGTCCTGCTTCTCGGATCCGGGCTGCTTGTTTGCACCAGGTTCAGGAAAAGATTCAAAAGGGCATAACCTCGCCCCGGGATTTTTCACCCTCCCGGAATCGGTTTTCCCCACACCGCTCTTTCGGCTGCTTTCAGTCGGAGAGCGGTTTTTTTTGAAGGCGCAGGATCATGGCCGAGGAAAACACGGTCAGGCCGAAAAATCCGAGCCAGACCGATAGATAGGACCCGGTGGCGTCGAAGAGGAAACCGGCCAGGACCGGGCCGATCATGCCCCCGCCGGCCGCCAGGCTCATGGACACGCCCAAAAGACTCCCCAGGGCGGCCAGACCGAAATACTCTTTCAGAATCAGACCACGCAGAGGCATGCTGCCTCCATAGCCCACCGAAAAACAGAACAAGAAGGGCACCACCAGGCCCGGGACGCGCACCAGGGCGAAGGCGAGCATGCCTAGCCCCATGAGCACGTGGGTGACGAACAGCACGCGGCGTTTGTCCAGGGTGTCCCCCAGCCAGCCGAACCCGAACCGACCGATGATGCTCACCACCGGAATACCCGCCGTGATCAGACCGGCCCGGGCGCGGTCGAATCCCTGGGTGGCCAGATACGGCATGACGTGCATCATCACCGCGTTCAGGATCAGCATGCGGACCGCCTCGGCCACGTTGAAATACCAGAAATTTCTATTGCGCACGGCCGGCCAGAAGGAGGCGGGTCTGCCGTGGCCCGCCGGGCCGCTGACTTCCACCTGGCTCGGTGACTCCGAGTCCTCCGGTCCGCCGTCTCCCGGGCCGGGCCGATTGCGGATGATCAGGCTGAGCGGCAGGCCGATGGCCAAGGCTCCGACGCCCAGCACCAGGGCCGTGGTCCGCCAGTGGAACTTGTCGATGAGACGGACCACAAAGGGCACCAGCAGGCCGCCGGCGCCGTATCCGCAGGCCATGAGGCCCAGGGCCTTGCCCAGGTTTTGTTGAAACCAGTTGGCCAGAATGGCCGTCAGCACCACGCTGGTGCATCCTCCGGCCCCCAGGGACATGAGCACGAAGGCGCCGAAGAATCCCAGGAGCGTCCGGGTCTGGCTGAAAAGGATCAGGCCGGAACTGATGGTCAGCAGCCCGAAAACGACCAGCTTCCGGGGACCGAAACGGTCTACCAGCAAGCCGGCGAAAAAGGCGAAAACCCCCACTTCGAATCCGCGGATGGTGGAGACCAGGGAGACCGTGCCGTAGCTCCAGCCGAATTCATCCACGATGGGCTGGAAAAAGGCCGTGAAATTCAGGAACACGCCGCCGCTGACATAGGTGGCGATGAGGAAGCAGGCCAGAACGATCCACCAGCCGTAGTAGATTTTCTTGGAGGAAGCGGTCTCGTTCATGGCTGAGGTCCCTGGGTCGGCGGTGTCCGCGGCCGGTCGGCGTAAAGAAAGGCCGCGACCCATGAGGGGTCGGCGGCCCCGGCAAGAATATCGGGATGGCGCACCGACGTCCAGCGCCGTCGGTTGGCATCCCGAGTCAGAAGTTCATCCCTGAAGGGGAGGAGTTTTTCTTTCATGGCGAGCAGCGTGTGGCAATCTCATAATTCGATGGAAATACAAGAGATTACCACATCGCTTCTCGCCTGGCAATGATATGCGGCGAAGTCTGATTTTTGAAGTGAATCCTTGAACCCGGACGCTATCGTCCACCCCCCGTGCCTTGAAGCCTGGGGTCCAGGAGGTCGCGCAGGGCGTCGCCGAGCATGTTGAAGCCGAAGACGGCGATACTGATGGCGATGCCCGGAAAGATGGCCAAGCCGGGCGACTGGAGCATGTAACTTAAGCCTTCGCCGCTGAGCATCCGTCCCCAGGAGGGCGCCGGGGGCGGCACGCCGAAGCCCAGGAAGCTGAGCGAGGCCTCGGCCAGGATGACGTTGCCCAGTCCGAGCGTGGCCAGAACGATGATCGGGGCCGCCACGTTGGGCAGGATGTGGTAAATGATGATCACCCACTGCTTGCAGCCCACGGCCCGGGCGGCCAGCACGTATTCGCTTTCCTTGATGCCCAGAACCGCGCTGCGAATGACCCGCGATCCGCCGGCGAACCCGGCGATGCCCAGGGCCAGGATGACGTTGCCCGTGCCCGGCCCGAGAATGGCCATGATGGTCAGCATGATGATCAGCCAGGGGAAGGACATGAGCGCGTCCACGAAGCGCTGGATCACGGTATCCACCTTACCGCCTATAAAGGCCGACATCACCCCGACGAAGGTGGCCAGTAGATTGCTCAGCCCGACCGCACCCAGCCCGACGGTCAGCGAGACCCGGGAACCATAGACGATCCGGCTGAAAACGTCCCGGGCCAGGTCGTCCGTTCCGAAGATAAACTCCTTGCTGGGTTGAAGCACGACCTTGGCCCCATGAATTTCGTTGGGGCTGTAAGGTGCGATCCAGGGGGCGAAGATGGCCACCACCACCAGGGCCAGGACGAGAAAGCCGCCAATGGCGCCCAGGGGCTTGGTCCTGACCAGTTGGATGAGCAGATCGATCGTCCAATGGTGGCGCTTGGGGAGATCGAACTCCTCCCGATAGGCCTCGGGGGAATACGCTGCGGGATTTTGCTTGGTCGCCTCTTCCATGCCTGCCTCGTTCTTCTGGGGTTATCGATACCGGATTCGCGGATCGAAAAGACCGTATAAAAGGTCCACGACCAGATTGATGGTAATGATCATGGAACAGATGAACAGGTTGATGCCCTGGATGACCGGGTAGTCCCGCCAATTGATGGCGTCCAGGAGGTACTTGCCCATGCCCGGCAAGACGAAGATGCTCTCCATGATGACCGTACCGCCGGCCAGAAAGGCGAGCTGCATGCCCATGATGGTCATGACCGGGATCATGGCGTTCTTGAGCGCGTGCCGGATGATGACCACCATTTGGGTCAGCCCCTTGGATTGGGCCGTGCGGATATAGTCCTCGCGCATCACCTCGAGCATCATGGTCCGGGTCATGCGCATGATGCTCGCCGCCCGGGCCAGGGCCAGGATGATGGACGGCGCCAGAAGCTGGGCCAGACTCCTGATCGGGTCCTGATTGAAGGGCACGTAATCCATGGGCGGCACCCACTTGAACCAGATGGCGCCGAAGACGAGCAAGAGCGTGGCGATAAAGAAGTTGGGAATCGACAGCCCGCCGATGCCCACGGTGCGGATGACGTAATCCAGCCAGGTGTCCTGTTTGACGGCCGAGATCACCCCGAAAGGCACGCCGATGATCAAGGTCCAGATCAGGGCCAGGAGCGCCAGGCGAAAGCTGATGGGCAGACGCCGGCCGATCTCGGTCGTGATCGGCTGGCCGCTCCAGAGCGAAGTCCCTAGGTCGCCGCGCATCACGCCGACCACGTACTTCAAGTATTGCGTGTAAATCGGTTTGTCCAGGCCAAGTATTTCGCGGAGCTGCTCAGTGTCGTCGGCGAATCCCTGCTCGGCCACCATGAGTTGGACCACGTCGCCGGGAATGACCCGCACCAGGCTGAAAACCAGGAAGGACACCATGATGATGGTGGGGATGAGCAGCAAAATTCTTCTGATGGCGTATCTTTGCATGAATACCCTCGAACTTGCGTCGCGGGAAGTGACGCCGCCCGAATCGGCTGGGCGGCGTCACTCAGGTCAGAGGTCTAGTGTTTCTCCATCCAGTAGGACTCGGCGACCAACGGCTGGAAGTCGTTCGTGTACAATTTGGTGTGCATGTACGGCCGCCTGGCGCCGAAGCGGTCCTGGGTGTAGAGGAAGAAGTTGGGCGCGTCGTCCATGACCTTGCGCTGGACGTCCTTGATGTAGTCGATGCGCTTGTCCTCGTCCATGATGTATTCCTGCTTGACGATCATGTCCCAGATTTCGGGGTTGCTCCACTTGTAGTAGGTGGAGCCCTCCAGAGGTCCGAAATACGGGGTCAGCCATTCGGCCGGGTCGGTCCCGGCGGTCATGATGTGCAGGGCCATCTGGTAGTCGTAGCGATAGGCCAGGTTGAAGTACTGGGGTTGCTCCAGAAGCTTCAGGTTGACGGTGATGCCCACCTTGGCCAGCATGTCTTTGATCACCTGGGCCGGCTTGGAGATGTAGCTGGCGTTCCAGGTCATGAGTTCGGTGGTGAAGCCGTTGGGATAGCCGGCCGCCTTGAGCAGTTCCTTGGCCTTTTCCGGGTCGTACTTGATCTGGTCCTCGGGTCCCAGGGCGTACTTTCTCACGGCCGAGGGCACCGGTCCGACCTGCACCCGGCCGAACCCTCCCCAGGAGAGTTTCAACAGTTCGACTTTGTCGATGGCCATGCCGATGGCCTGACGCACTTCCTTCTTGTCGAAGGGTGGCTTGGGAGGAATCTTGCCTTCGATCACCGGCGGGGTGCGCAGGGTCCACATATGCATGCCCTGCCTGACGCTGATGATGCTGTCGGACGCTTTTTCCTGCACGGTTTTGAGTTGGAAGAAGTAAACGCCCAAGGTGTCCAGGTTGCCGGCGATGTAAGCGGCCATGGCCGCGTTCGGGTCGGCGATGATCTTGAAGTTGATGCCGTCGAGGTAGGGCTTGCCTTTGCGGAAGTAATCGGGATTCTTGACCATGGTGATATGGGAGCCCAGCACGTAGTCTTTCAGGATGAAGGGACCGCTGCCGATGGCCACCCGCTTGAGGTCCTTGTTGGCCTCCACCACCTCCTTGGCCACGATGGCCGTCCACGGGGCGGCGATGTAGTTGACCAGGGGCGCGTAAGGTTTCTTCGTCTTGATGATCACGGTGTATTTGTCGGGCGTCTCGATGGACTCAATCTTGTCCTTGAAATAATACTTGTGCTGGAATTGTCCCGGAGGGTACATCCCGGCCACGCGTTCGAGAGAGTATTTCACGTCGGCCGAGGTCAGTTCGCGGCCGTTGACCGGCGGGACGTTCTGGAAATGCACGCCCTGGTGGATTTTGAATTCGTAGGTCCGGTCGTCGAGCCGCTTCCAGCTCTCGCAGAGGTCCAGTTCCACCCCGTCATTTTTCTGATTCATGCGGAGCAGGCCGTTGTTGGTGTTCATGGTGATGGCGGTGGTGTTGCCGTAGGTTTCCTGGTGGGGGTCCAGGGAGCGGGGGTTGTTCATGTAGGTGTTGTAGATCCCGCCGCTTTGCGCCCCTTCCTCGGTGAAATCCGCGAAGACATCGTCGCCTCTGACCATCTTGCCGAAAGCCGCGGCCGGCATGAGCAGGCACAGGCACAGGGCGACCAGGAGAAGGCCCTGAACACCGACTAGAGACTTTTTCTTTTTCATGCTCTTCCTCCTAAAAAGGCTGATGTTCGTTGCATGGGGCCGCAGGCCCGGGGCTTCTTCTTTTCCTAAAGGTTAGGGTGGTTCGTCATTTTTTTCGGCCCGCCTAGACCTGATGGCAGGCGACGAAATGCCCGGCGGCAACCTCCCGCATTATGGGCTGGGATTCGGCGCAGGCCGGTAGGCTCAACTTGCAGCGGGGATGGAACTTGCACCCGCTGGGCGGGGCGAACGGGCTGGGGATCTCGCCTTTAAGCGCGATGGAGGTCCGTTTGCGCTCCAGAGCCGGGTCCGGGATGGGAATCGAGGACAACAGGGCCTGGGTGTAGGGGTGAACCGGGTGGCTGTACAGCTCCCGTTTTTCCGCGTGTTCCATGATCTCCCCCAGATACATGACCGCCACCCGGTGGCTGATGTGCTTGACCACCGATAGGTCATGGGAGATGAACAGGTAACCCAGGTTGAATTGTTCCCGCAGGTCCTCCAGGAGGTTGATGATCTGCGCTTGTATCGAGACGTCCAGGGCCGAAACCGGCTCGTCGCAGACAATGAATTCCGGTCGCACGGCCAGGGCCCGGGCCACGCCGATGCGTTGCCGCTGCCCGCCGCTGAACTCGTGGGGATACCGGGCCGCGTACAGGGCGCTCAGCCCCACCAGCTGCATCATCTCGACGGCCCTTTCCCGCCGGTCCCGGGCGCTGGCGCCGAGGCCGTGCATCTTCATCGGCTCCTCGATGATCCGGCGCACCGTCATCCGCGGATTCAAACAGGCATATGGGTCTTGGAAGATCATCTGCATGTGCCGTCGCATCCGCCGCAACGATTCCCCTTTGAGGTTCACTAGGTCGTGGCCTTGAAACACCACCCGCCCGGCCGTGGGCCGGTGCAGTTGCAACACGCCCTTGGCCGTGGTGGATTTGCCGCAGCCGCTCTCTCCGACCAGACCCAGGGTCTCGCCCCGCTTGAGTGAAAAGCTCACCCCGTCCACCGCCTTGATGTTCAACGTCTTCCGGCGACCGGGCAATACCCCCACGTTGATCGGGAAATAGACTTTCAGATCATCGACCCGGAGCAGTTCGTCCCCAAATGCGCCTACCATCATCCCACCTTCCAACATGCCACGAAATGTCCCGGTTCCACTTCCTTCAGCTCTGGAACCTCGCGCAGACATCGATCGAATACATGCTCGCACCGCGGCGCATAGCAGCACCCGGGCGGCAGATTGATTGGACTGGGCAGCCGGCCCTTGATCGAATACAGGCGCCGCTGCTCTTCCTCGTGAATCTGCGGAATGGAATGGAGCAGTCCCACCGCGTACGGATGATACGGCTTGTGAAACAGGTCCATGGAATCCGCCATCTCCACGATCACGCCGGCATACATGACGATGATCCGGTCCGAGGTCCCGGCCACCGCCCCGAAGTTGTGGGTGATCAGAACCGTGGCCATGTTCAGTTCCCGGGCCAGCCGCTGGATCAGCCTTAGAATCTGGTCCTGGATGGTCACGTCCAAGGCCGTGGTCGGCTCGTCGGCCAGCAGGATGTCCGGGTTGCAGGATACGGCCATGGCGATCATCACCCGCTGCCGCATCCCGCCGCTGAGCTGATGGGGATAGGATTTCAGCCGCATCTCCGGCGCGGAAATGCCCACCATCTCCAAAAGCTCGATGCTGCGTTTGGCCACGGCCCGGCCCTTGATCCCTAGGTGCAGCTCCATCATTTCGCCCATCTGCCGGCCCACGGTCAGTACCGGGTTTAGGGACGTCATCGGGTCCTGAAAGATCATGGAAATCCGATTGCCTCGAATTTTGCGCATCTCTTTTTCGGTGGCTTTTTGTATGTCCAGACCGTCCAACACGATGCGTTCGGCCATGATACGGCCCGGCGGGCACTGGATCAGCCGCAGCAACGCCATGGCGCTCACCGACTTGCCGCAGCCGCTCTCGCCCACGATCCCCAGCGCCTCCCCGCCAAATAAATCGTACGAAATCCCCCGCACCGCCTGGACCAGACCGTCCCGCGTCCGGAAATGCACGCGAAGGTCTTCCACCTCCAGGATCGGCTTGCCTCTGTGTGTCACGCCCGTCATGCGATGCATCCTATGGTGAGATCCGCCTCTTTCCTCCGGTCTTCCATCATGGGTCGTCAGCCTTGCTCCCCCGGGAAAGCCCCCATCGCTTTCGGCGCAAAAATCATTCCTCCCGCGACCGGGCTTGGGACCGGGCGGGCTGGTGCGCTAGGCGTCATGGGTCCAGAATAGAGAAAATAGCTTGGGCTTATTTGGGAGAAAAGATGTTGGTTTCAAAGCCTTTTCTTGTGTCCACAAATCCCCGTTACGCCTGCGCCGAGACTCAGGCCTCTTTCCCGACCAGAAAGCTGCTCGGTCCGTCATTTCGGGTTTTCGAGTAACGAAAAAGGTTTCAGGGCGGCCATACCCTGAAAAGCCATTATTGTTTGCCCTTGAAAATTTCTATAACAAGTCGCGTCAAAAATCAAGCGAATCCCGACCCGCGCGTCAATCTCGCTGGCCAAAAGAGAGACCCCCGGCTCGAAAACGCAAGAAACTCAATCCTTTTCACGTTTGGCCGGCGATCCGTCATTTCCAACGTGGAACCCGCTCTCTCTGGACCTGTCTCTCGCGTCCATTGCCTTCCCCCGCGCCCCAGGCGGCCCAAAACCGCGGCGATGCGATTCCGGCCACAACGGCCCGGATCGCACGTCCAACCCGCGTGTCGCCTTCTCTGTCCCGCCCGGCGAACCATTGTGGCGCGGGCCGCTTCTGTGCTATGCTCAAGCCCTCCATCGGAGAATCACCACAGTGAGAACGGAGCAGACATGGACGCCGGTGAAAAAGCAATTCTGGACGCCGTGGACCGTCAAAGCGACGACATCCTGGACTTGACCCGCCGCCTGGTGCGCGAACCCAGTATCCTGGGGCAGGAGGCCTCGGTCGTGTCGCTGATCGAAGACGAATGGCGGCGGCTTTCCTTCGATCCGGTCCGGGTGCCCATCGACGCCCAGGCCCTGGCCGACCACCCCGGCTTCGCGCCCGTGCCCTGGTCCTACGACGGCCGGGAATGCGTCGTGGCGCAGACCACGGCCGCGGGATCGGGCGGTCGGAGCGTGCTGTTCAACGGGCACCTGGACGTGGTCAGCCCGGAACCCATCGATTTCTGGGACCAGGACCCCTTTGAGCCGATCGAACGGGACGGCTGGCTCTACGGCCGCGGGGCCGGGGACATGAAGGCCGGCGTGGCGGCCATGACCCATGCCCTGCGGGCGGTGCATCAGGCTGGATTCGGGCTGAGGGCGCCGGTGACGCTGGAGGCGGTCATTGAGGAGGAGTGCACGGGCAACGGGGCCTTGGCCTGCCTGGCGGCCGGTTATGACGCCGACGCGGTGCTCATCCCGGAACCCGGAGACGACACCATTCTCACGGCTCAGGTGGGGGTGATGTGGTTCAAGGTACTTGTCCGGGGGGTGCCGGTTCACGTGGCCATGGCGCCCAGCGGGACCAATGCCATCGAGAAAAGCATGCTGCTCGTCTCGGCGCTAAGGCGGCTCGAAGCCGAACTCAACCAGGAGAACGTACCGTCCGAGTATCGGGACATGGCCCACCCCCTGAACCTGAACATCGGGATTTTCAAAGGCGGGGATTGGCCTTCCACGGTGCCGGCCGTGGCCGAATTCCACGGCCGCCTTTCCTTTTTCCCAGGCGTGTCTTACGAGAGCGTCCGCAGCCGCGTGGCCGAGACCGTGAAGGCCGCGGCCCTCGATGACCCGTGGCTCAGGGAAAATCCGCCCGAGGTCGAGTTCTACGCCTTCCGTTCCGAAGGCCACAGCGTGTCGCCGGACCTGCCGGCCTTGGCCACCCTGGGCGACTGCCATCGGTCCATCGCCGGCGCCGAGGCGAAGTACAGGGCGTCCACGGCCACCACGGACGTCCGGGCTTTTCATTTCTTCGGTAGGTCTCAGGCCACCTGTTTCGGGCCGGCGGCCGTGAACATCCACGCGGCCAACGAGCGGGTCAAGATCGAGAGCATCCTGCACACGGCCCGGGTCTATGCATTGTTTCTGGCGCGCTGGTGTGGGCTGACCGAGTGATTGCCGGCTGGGTGCCGTTTGGCGGCTTTTTGATGGCCGTTTGACGGCCGGTTATTGTCCGGTTTCAAGTCAAGGAGGGGTGTTCGGCATGGATGGTTTTTTTCACCGTGTTCTTGAAATCGATGTTGGTCATCGATCCTGGCAAGAGGAGACGCTGAGCAACGAGACCACCCGGCTCGTCCTGGGCGGCAAGGGCTTGGGCACGCATCTTCTCCTGACCCACAACCCGGCCGGCGTGGACCCGCTCTCCCCGGATAACCGGCTCGTCTTGGCCCTGGGACCGGCCACCGACACCCCGCTCCCCGGCTCCTGCCGCTACGGCATCTTCGCCAAATCCCCGCTCACCGGCCTTTATGGCGAGTCCTATGCCGGCGGACGCGCGGCCGCGCCCATGAGCCGCGCCGGCTATGACGCCGTGGTCGTGACCGGCGCGTCAAGCGACCCGGTCTGGCTGGAGATCAGCGACGGCGGGGTGGTCTTTCACGACGCGGCCAGCCTGTGGGGCCTGGAGACCTACGCCGCCGAAGACGCGGTCCGGGCCGTGTTGCCTCAAGTCGAGGCCGGGGTGCTGGTCATCGGTCCGGCCGGAGAAAACCAGGTGCGGTTCGCCGTGGTGGAAAACGACCGTTGGCGCTCGGCCGGACGGTGCGGCATGGGCGCGGTCTTGGGGAGCAAGCGGGTCAAGGCCCTGGCCTTTCACGGCCGTCAGAGCCGCCCGGTGGCCGACCCGGTGGGCCTTAAGGCCTACGCCCGCCGCATCATGCGGGATTTTTCCAAGCATCCCGCCACCGAGGCTTACCGGTCCATGGGTACGCCCATGATGGTCGCCATCCTCAACAACGCCGGGGCTTTCCCCACGGCCTACTGGTCCAAGGGCCGCTTCGACCGCTGGGAGGAAATCAGCGCCCAGGCTCTCCAGGAACGCTGCCGGGTCCGGCCCCGGGCCTGCCGCGCCTGTTTCGTGGCCTGCGGCAACATGACCGAGGTTTTGAGCGGCCCGCGCCAAGGCCTTAAAATCGAAGGGCCGGAATACGAGACCATCTATGCCTTTGGCGGCTTGTGTCTGATCGACAGTATCGAGGAAATCATTCACCTGAACGACCTTTGCGACCGGCTCGGCCTGGACACCATGACCGCCGGCAACCTGATCGCCCTGGCCATGGAGGCCTCCAAGCGCGGACGTCTGCCCGAACGCCTGGATTACGGCGACGCGGACCAGGCGGCCGCGTGGTTGGGCCGCATCGCCCGGCGCGAGGGGATCGGGCACGTCTTGGCCGATGGCATCCGGTCCGCGGCCAAGACCCTGGACCTCACCGACCTGGCCGTGCACGTCAAGGGACTGGAACCGGCCGGCTACGATCCCCGGGCGCTCAAGGGCATGGGCCTGGCCTACGCGGTCAGCGACCGGGGCGCCTGCCACCTCAGGACCACGTTCTACAAGGCCGAACTGTCCGGCTTGATCGACCCGGAGGCCGTCGAGGGCAAGGCCGAACTCTTCCTGGATTTCGAGGACCGCTGCACGCTCTTCGACGCTCTGATCGCCTGCCGTTTCTACCGCGATTTTTACACCTGGGAGGAACTGAGCGAGATCGTGGCCCTGACCACGGGCCAGCGGCTGGACAAGGCCGGGCTACAAGCCCTGGCCGGCCGCATCACCGACGCGGCGCGGCGTTTCAATCTCCGCGAAGGCATGAGCAGCGAGCAGGACCGGCTGCCCGAGCGGTTGTTTAAGGAAAACCTCGAGGACGGCCGGAGCCTCAGCCGCACCGACCAGGAGAGGCTGCTTCAGGATTATTACCGCCTACGGGGGTGGGGAAGTGACGGAATGATGAATGATGAGTGATGAATGCTGAGTGATGAGTGAGGGATGGATTAACCGCGAGATTTCCGGTGTGGTCTATCTATTTCGACGCGGTCCGAGAGGATCGGTTTCGTTTTTGCTCTTACAATTTCAGTTTGGCAAGTACGAAAACAATACCAAAGATCATCCCCAGTATCACCACGAAAATCAGGATGCCTTGCGCGCATCCCATAGATACCTTGTTCCTTTCTTCCTGAGAACCGAAAACAGAATCATCTTCTGATTTTTTTATGCACTCCACTGGATTTTCAATTTGGATTTTTCCTTCATTATGTGAACTTATCGGCTCTTTACACGCACGAGTTTCTATTTGTACTTCAGGTTCTTTGGGGGGCGGATGCCTGATGAAATAATTTTTCAGCTCTTCTGTCGTGGCGCCACACTTCCGGCACCTGTAGGGCTTTTCTTTGATCGACGTATTGATATAGCCCCACTTTACTACTACGTCTCCACATCGGGGGCAGATGAGGGTTTCCTTTTTTCTGAAGATCGCCAGCAGGATGCTGGCCGAGCCCCCGGCGAGCAGCATCCATCCAAAAATCAAACCGGGCCCGGAGAAGTCAATGGACCTTCCTGAGTATTGTGAGCCAAGGTTAAAAACATGAGGAGGCGTGAGGATAGCAATACCCACTAAAATCAAGATAGCTCCGCAGAACAAATAACCTGTTCCTGACCAATGGATCACGGATTTTAGGACCCGTAAGACCTTCATCCGGCGGGCGATCTCCCCCAAAGCCTTTGAGTCATCTCTCAACGGTACAACTCACGCCTCACAAGAGGCTATTACACCAACCATTTGCGGTGTTACCGGCTAGCCCCATTCATCATTTCGCATTTATTGATGGGCTCTTTTAATTGCGTGATGGTGTTGATTTTCCAGCCAAGGCAGTCCGCATTTCAAAAGCGATCCCTTTTCTGGCGGAAGGATTGCCATGGGAATTCTGGATTCTGGCTTAAAACATGCCAGAATGACGTTGTTGGGTTTCCGGTGTTCCATAGACCGTCACCCTGGAATGATTGAATCCAGGGTCCAGGCGTCGCCCTGGCATGCGTTAAGCCAGGGTCCAGTCTCTTTGCGCGTTCTTTCTGCTTGGTTGTCAAGTGATGTTTATGCAACCTGCTTTCCGCTCTGAGTAATATCACTCATCACTTATCATTTCTTTTCAAGTGGTTTGGCCGGCGCGCCCACCACGGTGGTCTTTTCCGGGACCTCCTTGGTCACCAGGGCGCCCGCGCCCACGATGGCCCCCGCGCCGATCTTCACCCCGGGCAGGACCGTGGCCCCGGCCGCGATAAAGGCGTTCGCGCCCAGGTGGATATGGCCGCAGAGCGTGGCCCCGGGCGCGATCTCGCAGCCGTCGGCCAACACGCAGTCATGGTCGATGCTGGCCCGGGTGTTGATGATGACCTGGCGGCCCACTTGGGTGCCGGGCCCGATGATGACCCCGGCCATGAGTTGAGAACCCTCGCCCACCTGCGCGTCGTCCGCGATCACGGCCGAGGGATGGGCCATGGTGGCCGGCGTTAGCCCCAACTCCTTCAGCCGTTCGTGCAGCTCCAGCCGCAGCGCCCCGCGGTTGTTGATCCCGATGGTGAACCCCAGCTCCTCGGGCTTCTCGCCCTTGAGCCACTCCAGGAAAGCCTCCCAGCCGTGATGGATGGGCACGTTCGGAAACGGCGTCTTGGCGCTGATGTTGTCGTCGAACACGGCCACGATCCGGCCGCCCAGTTCCCGGATGGCCCAGCCGGTGTTGTGGGCCTGCCCCACGGCCCCCCACAGAATGACTCGCTTGGGAAAGCGGTTCAGCATTCCGTCCTCCTTGGCAATGGTTTCGTTCGATAAATTGAGCTTCTATTATGGCACAAGTGGGGGCTGAAAGTGGAAGTGAAAATTTTCGCGTCCGAGCCTTGACAGCCGCTTGGTCGAGACTATGTTTTTCCTATAAAGAAATCTTGGCGGAGAGACGAAAATCAGGTGTACGGAATAACTGGAGAAAAGGGCATCCGCCGACCGCGAGACGGGCGGTTTTACATAGAGTCGCGTGTTCAGGGTTGGACCTAGCCGGGTCGTTTCCGGGCCTGAGTCTGTTGCTCCGGGAAGGATTCGCCAGGCGCGGTTCAACGACGCCAGGTGATGAACAGGTGATGAAAAGGAGGTAAGGCAATGGCAATTTTAAGATGGACCCCGGGACCGTATGGCTTTCGCACGCCCTGGAGGGAACTGGACCGCTTCCGAAATCAGATGTCCGGGCTGTTGGATTCGCTGTCCGGCTACACGGAAGGCGTCCGGCGTCCGGGCGTCGGTGTTTTTCCGTTGCTCAACATGGAAGAAGATGCTGAAAATCTTTACCTGACCGCTGAACTGCCCGGCCTGTCGGGCCAGGACTTGGAATTGTCCGTGGAAGGGGACAGTTTGACCCTGCGGGGCGAACGCAAAATCCCGGAAGCCGGGGAAAAGGTGAATTACCACCGCCGAGAGCGCGAAGCCGGCGTGTTTCGCCGGGTGGTCGCCTTGCCGGTCAAGGTGGACGCCGAAAAGGTGGAGGCCGAAATGAAGAACGGGATTCTGCGGGTGACCTTGCCCAAGGCCCCGGAAGCCAAACCCAAGCAGATCGCGGTTCGCTCCTGAGCCATTCAGATAAAGGAGGTGCGTCCATGACCAAGGAAATGCAGGTGGTGGATAAGGTCGCGGCCGAAACCGCGGGAGAGCAGACCCGGGAAGCGCCGGTTTTCACCCCCCGCGTGGACATCTACGAGACGGACGAAGGGTTGACCGTCCTGGCCGACATGCCCGGCGTGGACAAGGAAGGCCTGACCATCGACCTCAAGGACTACACCCTGACCCTGCGCGGCGCGGTCAAGGCCCCGGTCGAGGGCCGTAACTCGATGTACCGCGAATACGAAGTCGGGGACTTCTTCCGGCAATTCTCCCTGTCCGAGGTCATCGATCAGGCCAAGATCACGGCCTCGCTCAAGGACGGGGTCCTGACCGTGGTGCTGCCCAAGGTCGAACCGGTCAAGCCCCGCACCATCGAGGTCAAGGTCAACTAGTCGTTTAGTCGTTTTCCGGCCTTAAAAAAAGGACCCGCCAAGCGGGTCCTTTTTGTTTTGCCAGCCGGGCCGGGGGCTATTCGTTGAGGCTCTTGATCAAGTCGAAGACCACCCGAACCCCGGGGTCCAGGACCGCCAGCGGGATGCGTTCGTTGTGCCCGTGGGCGCAGGCCAGGACGGGCAGTTCCACCAAAATGGGCATGAGCCCGTAGGCGTGGACGCCCAGGGCGCGGAAGCAGCGGGAGTCGGTGAATCCGGTGGACAGCGTGGGCACGACCCGGACTCCGGGATACTCCCGGCCCAGAATCCCGCGCAGGGCCTCGACCATGGGCGTGTCCGCGGGCGAGCTGGAGGCGGGGAAGCTGTTGATGATTTCCACGCGGACGGCCGGATCGTCCATGAGACCCCGCAGTTCGGTCAGAAAGGCGTCGTCCCCGGTGCCGGGCAAAAGCCGGCAGTCCAAGGTGGCCTCGGCCCGGGAGGGAATGACGTTCACCTTCTGGCCGGCGGTCAGTCCGGTGAGACTGACCGTGTTTTGGAAGCGGGCGGCCACGGCGGGCGCGGCCAGCAGGGGGTGGCCGGCGAGTTCGTCCGCGGACATTTCGGGCGAAAGGCCGTGGGCTTGGAGGAAAGGCCGCATCTCCGGGGTGATGATGGTTTGGGGCTTGCGCCGGCCGATGCGGTCCAGGGCGCGGACCAGGCGCAGGCAGGCGTTGTTTTCCAGCGGCACCGAACCGTGTCCGGGCGGGCCTTCGGTCCACAGCCTGAGCCAGAGCGGGCCCTTTTCCCCGACTCCCAGGTCAAAGCCGGATTGGTCGCCCCGTTTCCAGCCCACCCCGCCCTCGTTGAGCAGGAATTCGGCCCGGCAGGCTTCGGGATGGTGATGGGTCAACCACTGGGCGCCCTGGGAACCGCCGGTCTCCTCGTCGGCCACGGCGATGTACACCAGGTCCCGTTTGAGCCTGACGTCGCCGCGCGCCGCCATGAGGAAGGCGATGAGTTCCATGACGCCCAGGCCCTTCATGTCGATGGCGCCCCGGCCCCACAGGAACCCGTCCCGGATTTCCCCGCCAAAGGGGTCCACCTGCCATTGGTCCCGCTCCACGGGCACCACGTCCATATGGTGCAGCAGGATGAGCGGGCCTCGGGACCCGTCGCCTCTCAAGCGGCAGATCAGGTTCGGCCGGTCCGGTTCGGCGGCCAGGGTTTGGGTTTCGAGACCGGCCGCGCCGAGAATCTTGGCCAGGAATTCGGCGGCCGGCCTTTCCCGGCCGGGCGGGTTGATGGTCGCGATCTTCAGGTAGTCCTGGAGAATCTCGACCGTTCTTGTCTGGATGTCGTCCGTGGTCATGCGTCAGGGTCCTTTTGTCCGCTCCTAAGTGTTCACCGGCTGAAAAAGAATGAGATCGCCACGTCGCCCGCCTCCGCCCGCCGCCAGCGGGCTACGGCGCTACTCCTCGCAATGACGGACCGGGGCTTTCTCTCTGTAAGAGCTTTTCGGCACGCGGCGTCTATAATTCTTCCAGGATTTCGTCGTACAGACGCTGGGTGCCCAGGTCGAAGAGGGCCTTGGCCACCTGCTCCCGGGCCGGATCGATGTCAAAGAAACCGATCAGGCTTTCGTGCACCTTGGCCACGACCTGGTCGCGGTTCGCGCCGGTTTCGATGAGGTGTTCGGTCATGAGCCACATCCGGCTGAAATACTCGACGAAGCGGTCCAGTTCGCCGGCCCCGCAGATCTCGCCGTGGCCGGGAATGATGGTCTCCGCTTCCAGGGTGCGCATCCATTGGAGGGCTTCCAGCCAGTCCATGAAATTGGCGTGCAGCTTGAACGGGTGCATGCCCGCGGTGATGTTGTCGCCGGTCAGGAGCACGCCGTCGTCTTCGAGAAGGACGCTGATGCTGCCGTCGGTGTGGCCGCCTGTGTGCACCAGGCCGATTCCCACGTCTCCCAGGTTCAGAAACATTTCATCGTTGAACACGATTTCCGGCTCGACCAAGGGCTGGGAGAGGATGAAGTCGATTTCCTCCTGGGTGCGGCCCGGCGCGCCCGCGGCCATGTCCTCGCGCAGGGTGCCGCCTTCCTCCATCATCTCCTCGTAGGCGTCCTCGTGCATGATGACCCGGCCGCCCAACTGGTGAACGCCGATCAGATGGTCGAAATGGTGATGGGTCAGGATGGTGTAAACCGGCCCCCGCGGATTGATTTCGCTCAGGAAAGCCTTCCAGGCCGCCACGTCTTGCGGCAGCATGGGCGTGTCCACGAGCACGGTTCCCTGTTGGGTGTTGATGCAGGCGATGTTGGAGCCGTCGTATTCCACGGCGGCCCAGAGATGATCGTTGATCTGGATGATGGACATGGTCTGAATTCTCCTTGGGTCTTGGCGCCGTTACCCATGACAAGCGCGCATTCGATTACTGCCGGCGTCCGTCTTTAAAAAAGCCCGGGTGGGTGAACCAGTAGGCTTCGCCGCCGATGTTGTGCATCTCCACGTCGTATCCCACGAGCCGGCTGGATCGGGCCGTATCGATGATCGGCCACCACAACCAGACGTCCTCATAATTGTCATACAGCACTTTTTCCAATTCCCAATAGATTTTTTTCCTTTTTTCGATATCCAGTTCCTGCTTGCCGGCCTCGATCAAGGCCAGGACCTTGTCGTTTTTGTTCCGTCCATAGTTGAATCCGCCGTCCGGATGGTAAAGACCGGTGGCCAGCATGTCCGGTTCCTTGATGTAGGCCCATCCTCCGCTGCCCAAGTCATATTCCAGATTCTTAAGCCGGTCCGAACTGGCCGCCGCGTCCATGGTGTCCACCTTCCAGGTGATGCCCACGTTTTGAAGCATGGCTTTGACCGCTTCGGTCAGGTTAACCTGCCAGTTGGCGTTGCCCATGTAGCCGGTGATCGTGAGCCCGTCTTTGTAGCCGGCCTCGGCCAGAAGCTTTTTGGAAAGCTCGGGATCGAATTTCACCGGCTTCAGATTCGGATTGTGGGCCCAATGGGTCTCGTGATACATGCAGCTCGCGGCCCGGCCCCGGCCGAGCATCAAGCCCTGGATCAGGGCCTGGCGATCGAGGGCGTGGGAGATGGCCTTACGAACGCGGATGTCCTGGCAAGGGCCCTTGGCTTGGTTGAAATTCAAGCCCGCCATGTGGTTTCCGATCTGGCTGGTGATTCTGAAATTGGGATCGCCTTTAAGGGCGACATACTGCGTGGGGCTGAGTCCCATATAGTCGAGCTTGCCGGCCCTGAGGTTGGCCAGCCGGACCGATTCGTCCGGGATGACGAAGACAATGATACCGTCCGGCTCGGGCAGTTCCGGGTGGCCGACGCTTTGGCCGAACCACCAATTCGGATTGCGTTTCATCTTCAGAAAATTGCCCGGCCGGCCTTCCTCCAGCATATACCGGCCGGTGCCCACCGGGAATTGGTCCACGTTTTTGGCGTCCTTGGCCTTGGCGCCGAGCACGGCCACCTCCTGTTCGAGTTCGCTCACGCTTTTCTGGGCCTTGGCCAGCTCGTCTTTGGCCTTGGCCGCTTCAGCGCCGCCCTTGGCCGCCGCCTCTTGCGCTCCAGCCAGTTTTTTCTTGGCCCGCGCAAGCTTTTTTTCGACTTTTCCGATGGCCTTCATGGCCACGTCGCCTTCCAGGGCCTTTTGCGAAATCATGTAGCCGGGCACGGTGGCCATCATCCCCAGGAAGCCGGCCCAGGGCCGCTTGAAATGCCACTTCACCGTGTACTCGTCCACGACGTCGATGGATTTCACCGGCTCGATCCAGGCCCGGGACCAACAGCCGTTGTACTTGTCCTTGATGTAGTCGGTCACGTATTTCACGGTTTCGGCGTTGAAGTCCGTGCCGTCGTGGAATTTGATGCCTCGGCGAAGCGTCATGACGCAGGTGATGGGGTCTGGATATTTCACGGATTCGGCCAGCCAGAGAAACGATGGCTGATAATCGCCTTGGATATAGACCAGGCCTTCATACATATTGGTGATCGACACCCAGTCCAGGACCGGCCAATGGTTGGGATTCATGAGTCCGATATAGGCGGAAGACGCGGAATGGATGTATCCGCCGCGCATGGGTTTCCGGGTGTCGTTTTCCCACTTCCACCACACGGGTTTGGGGTTGTCCTTGGTCCAAGCCCAGGTGTTTCCTGCTTTTTCCTGACCCAAGGTCGCTGAAAATGAAAAAGTCAGCAGCCCCAGGGCAATGAGAAGAACAACGCCGCTCAGGGCCGCGGTGCGCATCTTCAAACAAGACATCGGTTTCCTCCTGTATCCGATTTCGTATCAGGGCTTCCAAATTATAAGGCACGGCGCAGAGGCCTTTCTTAGGCTCTGAGCCGCCCGATCGTTTTAAGATGCAAAAATTGAAGACGAGCACGACGCCCATGTGCTCCCTATCTTTCATATCGTAAACCCGGGGGGCGCGCAAGTGGAATGATCCAGGCGGAAGATCGCCGGGAGCCGGTTTCCGGTTTTGCCGGTTCCAGGAGCACCGATGGTCCTCATCGTCTTAATTAGGTGAGTGATCTATTTATTTTTTAATAATTTTAATCTATTAGGCGTGAAACTGCTTCCTTGGTGATCTGGTGGGGATCGAATGGCATTAGATTTAGTATTAGTAAAATTTTCAATAAAATCATACCTTGGGCGTATTGACCCAACCGCCTGGATTTATAAAAATAGCAATACCTTCCAAAAAAGGGGCAGAGTCATGGTGAAAACGGTTCGGATTTTTCTCTTGTTTTTCGCTTTTTGTTTGGCACTTCCCGGGATCGCCTCGGCCACGGCCATCGGGTTTTCGAACTGCGGTGGCGCGTACGACTGCCAAATCACGAACACCCCCCCGAATCCGGTCACCAAGGACCCCAACGACGGGATTCTGCTCGTTTGGGACGAAGTACAAAATTACACGCTTCTAGCCGACCTGGCCGTTGATCGGGTGGCCGACACGAGCGCCTCTTACATCAAGCAGGTTGGATCCACGTGGTACATCGTCGCGGGCACGATCGTTTCCAGCCACTATGTCCAGTGGGACCCGGGGAACGGATCGTCCACCACCGTGACCGCGACCATTGATTTCGATTCGGACATTTTCGCCTTTATCACGGCGGACGCCAAGCTTTTCAGCAGCGACGCCACCCTGGGACTGCCCGGACTGAATTACAACACCTTTACCAACCGGGGTCTGGAATCCGGTGATACGACCGCGTTCAACGGGCCGAGCGTGAACATTCAATGGACCGCCACCAGCCCTGGAGACTGGACCCGGTTGATCACGGCCTATTCGCCCAGCGCCGAGGTCCCGCTGCCCGGCGCCTTGTGGCTGTTCGGTTCGGGACTGGCCGGGTTGGCCCTGATCTCCAGGAAGTTGTCGAAATCATGAGAGTAATGCAGGTTTTTGGTTTAGAATTCGGTTTAAGACAATGAAGGGGGGCATGAGAAACGGTACTAGGCGTTTTTTTTGAAAAATCATACTCACGGCGTATTGACCAGTGGCTCATCTTAAAATAGGATAATGCACAAACAAAAGAAGAAGCAGTGTAAGGGCTCATAGTTAAGAATCTGATAGCGGAAAAAAATATACGAACAAACACGTGTTCATTAAAGACTATGGAGGGGAAAATGAAGAAATTTTTGCTAGCCGGATTGATAGTCGCGTTGACGTTGGCGATGTCGGCGCCTGCAGCGTTGGCCGTTCAGACGAGTTGGGGAAATGGTGGCGCGAACGATTTCCAGATTTTCGACGAACAAGACATGATCTATGAATTTTACCTTGATAACACTTTTCAAATCGAATTTTCAAAGACTTTGAACTTTTATCTCGAAATCTATAGCTACGATCAACAAACTCCTGCCCCGCAGATTTCGTTTACTCAATATTACGGTTATGACTCCTATGATGGATATAGTGTTGCTTTCGGATTTAATCCAGACAAGGGTTTTGTAACGGACCATTGGGAGTATAACTTAGACTATTACATCTATCCTCAGCCCGATTGGGAAGTTATTTACCTGCAGATCATGGTGGATGGTTCGCCCTATACATTAGATAATGAGCTAGACTATGCTAGCTTGGTTACGGTTTGTGACACTCCGCCGCCGTCGAACGTCCCTCTCCCTGGCGCGGTCTGGCTGCTGGGTTCCGGTTTGATCGGGCTGGTTGGTTTCGGCAGGAAGTTGTTCGGCTAAGATTAAACCCCTCTTGGTTTTTCGAGGCGGAGCCTTTGAGGTTCCGCCTCTTTTTTTATGCGTACCCTGGGTAGGGATTATCAAGCAAGGGCGAGGACCTCTGCCAGGTCTCCGGCGCTAAGCCCGGGGTAGGGGGTCAGTTTGAGGATGATGTAAGACGCTGCCCCTCATTTAAAGGGAAGCCCCGGTACGCTGGCATCTTGATCCCTTGCCCGGAAAATGCCCCTATCAACTGCCGTCGGCCTTTTTCACTGGCCTCCAAGCCCCTCTCGTCATTCCCGCGCAGGCGGGAATCCAGAGGTGAAGCCTCCCCGTTCAGTATGAACGCTTAAACACCATTCGCCCGCCGTTGTTTCATTTCCAAGCCGTTCGGATTCCCAGGGGACAAGACTGGATTCCCGCCTGCGCGGGAATGACGGTTCAAACGCCAGGGGAGCGAAACAGGTTACTCCGGCGCAAACGAGGGGCCGAAATTCCGGAGAATCTGCCCGCGTACTCGTTTTTGCTTCACGGCGGCCACACAACCCCAGGGGATATAAAAATTCCCAAACTGACCCACTACCTTTTTTATGGCCCCCTTGTCACACCTTTTGAAAATTGTCATACTGCCTAAAGTTTTTTGCGCGGGGTCCAAATTGGACCGCGCGCCGCGTGAGGGGCGATTTTGTGGTATGACGTGATCGTGGTGGGAGCCGGACACGCCGGCTGCGAGGCGGCGCTGGCCGCGGCCCGCATGGGCGCGCGCACGCTGCTGCTGACCATCAACCCGGATCACATCGCGGCCATGAGCTGCAACCCGGCCATCGGCGGGCTGGCCAAGGGCCACCTGGTGCGGGAGATCGACGCCCTGGGCGGCGAAATGGCCCTAAACATCGACGAGACCGGCATCCAGTTCCGGCGGCTGAACACACGCAAAGGCCCGGCTGTGCGGTCCTCTCGCGCCCAGGCCGACATGGAGCTTTACCGCCGGCGCATGAAGCGCGTGCTCGAAGGCCAGCCCGGCCTGGACGTCAAGCAGGCCATGGTGGACCGCGTTCTGGTCCAAGAAGGCGCGGCGGTCGGCGTGGCCAGCGGCGTGGGCCAGCGTTTCGAGGGCCGGGCCGTGATCCTGACCACCGGCACTTTTCTGGGCGGCCTCATCCATATCGGGCTTTCCAATTTCCCGGCCGGCCGCTTGGGCGACCCGCCCTCGCTGGCCCTGTCCCGAAACCTGAGCGAACTGGGTTTCGAAATCGGGCGCCTCAAGACCGGCACCACGCCCCGTCTGGACGGCCGGACCATCGATTACGCCTCACTTGAAATTCAGCCCGGCGACGACCCGCCCCGGCCGTTCTCTTTTCTGACGCGGACGATTGACCGGCCCCAGGTCCCCTGCCACCTGACTCATACCACGGTAAAGACCCACGAGATCATTCGCGGCGCCCTGGACCGTTCGCCTCTGTTCACCGGCGTCATCACCGGCGTCGGCGTCCGCTACTGCCCATCCATCGAGGACAAGGTGCATCGTTTCCCGGAAAAGACGGGCCACCAGGTCTTTATCGAACCCGAGGGCCTGACCACCACCGAGGTCTATCCCAACGGCGTTTCGACCAGCCTGCCCTTTGACGCCCAGGTGGCCATGATTCGGAGCATCCCTGGTCTGGAGCGGGCCGAGATCGTGCGGCCGGGCTACGGCATCGAGTACGACTACGCCGACCCGGTGCAACTCAAGCCCAGCCTCGAAACGAAGCGCGTGCGCGGCCTGTATTTCGCGGGCCAGATCAACGGCACGAGCGGGTACGAGGAGGCGGCGGCCCAGGGGCTCATGGCCGGGGTCAACGCGGTGCTGGCCCAGCGCGGGGGTCCGCCGTTGGTGCTGGACCGCTCCCAGGCTTACATCGGGGTCATGATCGACGATCTGGTCACGCGCGGCACCCAGGAGCCTTACCGCATGTTCACCTCTCGGGCCGAGTACCGGCTGCTGCTCCGGGAGGACAACGCGGACCTGCGCCTGACCGAGATCGGCCGGAACATCGGCCTGGTTTCGGACGAACGGTACGCGGTTTTTTCGGCCAAACGCCTAAGGATCGAGGAGGTCCGGGAGCGGCTGGCGGCCGTCCAGATCGTGCCCGGCTCGGCCGTGGACGAGGTTCTGGCCGGCCTGGGTTCGGCCCCGGTCCGCAAACCTGTCCGTTTGGTCGAGCTGGTCCGGCGGCCAGAGCTCGGTTTGCTCGATCTGGTTCCCCTGGCCCCCTGGCTGGCCGATTTGGACCCCGAGGTGTTGGAGGTGGCCGAGATCGAGGCGCGCTACGAAGGGTATCTCGACCGCCAGGAGGAACAGGTCGCGCGCTTCCGGATGCGCGAGGACGTGCTCCTGCCCGAGGACATGGTTTACGATGGTCTGCCGGGTCTGTCCCGCGAGGTGCAGGAGAAGCTCACCCGGGTGCGGCCCGTTTCCCTGGGCCAGGCCGCCCGCATCTCGGGCATGACCCCGGCGGCCATCGGCGTGCTCGAGGTCTGGTTGAAAAAACGCGCCTCGGCCGACTACATGATGGATTGACATTCTCGGGCGTCGCGCCTACAATTTTGAGCCATAAACCTAAGGAATTTCATTCACGGAAAGGGGGAGGCCATGAAGAAAGCACTCGGTCTTTGGATTTGCGCGGGATTGATTTTGCTGCTGGCTCTTCCGGCCGCGGCCCTGGATTTCGGCGCGCGAGCCGCCTACTGGATTCCGGCTTCGGACGAAGCCACGATCCGGGTGGATAACGGGAGCGAGGGCACCACCTTCGACTTCAAGGACGACCTGGGGGTCGGCAAGTCGGCCTTTCCCTGGGTCGAGGCCTGGTTTGGCCTGGGACGGCATTCGCTCACGCTGGGCTATTTCCAGGTGGAAAACAGCGGCGACGAGACGCTCGGCTCCAGCGCCGATTTTCGCGGTTTCGATTTCTCAAACCGGCACGTGGACTTCGAGTCGCGTTTCCGGTCCACGAATCTGACTTACGGCTATCGTATCCTGGACGCCAGCGTCGTGTTGGCCGGGCTCACCCTGACCGCGTTGTTCGATGTGAGGTATCTCGACATTTACAGCGAAATGGAGGCGACGGCCCTGAGCGTGGACGTGACCCAGCGCGCGATCATCGCCTCGGTGGGGGCCAAGGCCCGTGTTTCGCTTCTGGCCAATCTTATCTGGGGCCGGGCCGTGGTTTTGGTGGAGCCTATCGGCACGCGGAACCTGGGCGACATTATTTTGGAGGTGGGCGTGTCTCCGGTTCCGCTGCTGGACCTGCACCTGGGCTGGCGCACCCTCATGGTCAGGATCGACGAGAACGATTTTGACTTCAATCGGACCTTTCAAGGCCCGTTTCTGGGGGTCAGCCTGAGCTGGTAGGCCCGATTCCAATTATAGTGCTTCGTTGATTTCCGAGCCCCGGTTTGGCGAGCGCATAAGCCCATACCGGGGCTCGATTTTTTTTTGCCCCGTCATACTTTTATTTGGATTTTTGATTTTGGTAACTGTGTCGGAAGGATACCGCGACGTCCGTTTCATCCCTCGCTGAAATGAACCACCACCGCGGTCACGTTGTCCTCTCCGCCGTGCTTCAAGGCGGCCTCGATCAGGCCTTGGACTTTGGACCGGAGCGGCAGGCCTTTCTGCGAGAGGATTTCGGCCATTTCGTCGTCCTCGACCATGTTGGACAGGCCGTCCGAGCCCAGGAGGATCATGTCGCCGGGTTCCAGGGAGTGGTAGCTGATCTCTTCCTGGACCTCTTCGTGCACGCCGAGAGCCCGGGTCAGGACGTTGCTCGGCGCGGAGTACATGGCTTCCTCGGGTGTGAGAACGCCTTTTCTCACCAGCTCCTGAGCCAGAGAATGGTCCTGGGTGAGCTGATCGAGTCGGCCGTCCCGGAGGCGATAGATGCGCGAGTCGCCCACGTGGGCGGTCAGCATGGCTTCGTCGGTTCGGAGCATGGCGGCCACGGTGGTGCCCATGCCCTTGGTGTCCGGGGAGGTTTGGGCGGTTTCGTAGATATTTCGGTTGGCCCGGTGGATCACCTGGTGCAGGAAGTTCACCGGGTCGAACTCCTTGCGACGGCTGAAAAGCCGCCGCCACCAGGAGACCTTGAGACCGATCAAAGGCAGCTTGGCCGCGTCCTCCTTGAGTGCCTTAACCGCCAAAGCGCTGGCCACCTCACCGGCGTTGTGGCCGCCCATGCCGTCGGCCACGACGAAGAGACCCTTTTCCGGTAGGGTTAGGTAAGCGTCCTCGTTGTTGCTTCGAACCAGGCCCGGATCGGATATGGCGGCGAAGTCCAGTTTCATCTTTGCTTCCGGTTTCAGTCTGTCACGTGCCCGTGGGCGCGTCGGACGGGCCGTTTCCCGAAGATGGCTTTCCGCGGCATCCTTCGGCCGGGCCTGGGACCGCTTAGGGTGATTTCAAGCCCTGGCGTCGGGCGGTTTGCCAGGGGGACCGGCCTGGGATTTCAGGTGAAGGCCACCACGGTTTTGCCGATGGTGAAGGTGTCCCCGATTTTCAGGGCGGTTTCCTTATTTGTTTTAGCCGTGTTCAGCTTTATGGATCCCATGGGCCTGAGGTAATGCTTGCCCTCCCGGTGGCTGATGGTCGCCTCGATCTTGGACACGAACAAGCCCGGGATAATGAGGTCACACCCGGAATCTTTGCCGATGGTGATGACGTCTCTTTCAATAACCAGCTCTTTGGTGCTGGCGTTGCCCTTGAGCACGACCAGCTTGCGGGGGCCCGAAGGCGCCGGTGCGGCCTGGCCTTGGGGCGCGGCGAAGGACTGGGCCATTTTTTCCGCGTCCACGACCACGGTGGCCTCCATCTGTCCCATGTCGCCCATCAATTTCTGCACCTCGGACTGCGGGGCGTCCTGGAAGGTGAGGCTGAACTTGGCCACGCCGATATTGTCACCGGGCGAAATCACTTCCGCTTTTTCGATCCGGGTGCCATTGAGAAAAGTGCCATTGGCGCTGCCCAAATCGGACAGGAGATATTCTCCATTAGTGAATTCGATCGTGGCGTGCCGGCGTGAGATGGCGGCGTTGTCGATGGTGATGTCGCAATCCGGGCTCCGGCCGATGACAACCTTGCCTTGGCCCAGGAGAAACTTATCGAGTTCCCTGCCTCGAAGGGATAGAATCAGTCTGGCCATCGCCCATCCTTCACCTCTTGAAGATTTCCTTCGCCCATTCGGCCGAAGCTCGGCCGGACCTCCACGCTCGGGAAGGGTTTCCTGAACGCCTCGGGTCTCCAATGTCCGTACTATCATCAAAAATTAGCACACGGGAAACTAAGATGTCAATACAATTCAGTTTTATCGATGGACTCCGCCTGGGAAACCACGCCGGGCCGCTCGGCCGATCCCGCTCTGATTTTCCTTCAGGGCTTTCAGCTTATTCAAAAGTAATAAAACAACAATTCGATATTTTCGCAAAGGTTTTCATCTTGACATGAACAAAGCAACTTATTAGACTCATTTTCTTCAGACGTCCGGCCGCCAAGGCGGGCGGACCAATCGCTTCGGAGGAGAAATCATGGAATCGCGCATTCACAATTTTAATCCCGGCCCGGCCGCGTTGCCCCTGCCGGTTTTGCAAACCATCCAGGCCGAATTGCTTAACTTTAAAGGAACGGGCATGTCCATTCTCGAGATCAGCCACCGGTCTCCGGCCTTTATCGAGGTCCTGGACGACACCGTGGCCCGGGTCAAACGGCTGATGAAGCTGCCGGACAACATGCACGTTCTCTTTATGCACGGCGGCGCCAGCACCCAATTCGTGATGGTGCCCATGAATTTCCTTCAGGGCGGCGGAGCTGCGGATTACATCAACACCGGCACCTGGTCCAACAAAGCCATCAAGGAGGCCCAGGTCCTGACCCCGAACGTGAAGGTGATCGCCTCGTCCGAAGATCGGGATTTCCGGTATATTCCCAAGGACCTGCCCTTTAGCGACAACGCGGCTTACGTCTATCTGACCTCCAACAACACCATCAAGGGCACCCAGTGGGCCTCCTTCCCGAACTCGGGAAGCGTTCCCATTGTGGCCGACATGTCTTCGGACATTCTGTCCCGGCCCTTTGATCCGGCCCCCTTCGGCCTGATCTTCGCCGGAGCGCAGAAAAACCTCGGACCGGCCGGCGTGACCCTGGTCATCGTTCGTCAGGACATGCTCGACCGCATCCAGGACGGTCTGCCCACCATGTTCGACTACCGCACCCACGTGGACAAGAACTCGAGCTTCAACACCCCGCCGTGCTTCGCCATCTACATTGTCCAACTCGTGCTCAAGTGGCTCGAAGAGGACATGGGCGGGGTCGAGGCCATGGGCCGCGTGAACGACAAGAAGGCCGGCCTGCTCTATGATTTAATGGACCGGACGGACCTTTATCGGCCCACCGCGGACAAAGACAGCCGGTCGAAGATGAACGTCACCTTCCGGCTTAAGACCGAAGACCTCGAGAAAAAATTCATCGCCGAAGCCCAGGCCGCCGGTTTGGGAGGCCTCAAAGGGCACCGCTCCGTGGGCGGTTGCCGGGCTTCGATTTATAACGCCGTCTCCCTCGAATCGGTCAAGGCTCTGGCGGCCTTCATGGAAGAGTTCGCCCAGGCCAACGGATAAGACTTCAAGTGTGATGGATTGGTAACAGAATAAGGAAAGCGAGGCACACGAGATGAAGATTCTCATCAGCGACAAGGCGCATGCCAGCTGCCGGGAGCGGCTCGAAGCGGCCGGGTTCCAGGTGGACGAAAAGCCGGGGCTGTCCCCGGAGGAACGCAAGGCAATTATTTCCGAATACGACGGCATGGTCGTCCGCAGCGCAACCAAGGTCACGGCTGACCTCCTCGAAGCGGCCAAGAACCTCAAGGTGATCGCCCGGGCCGGCAGCGGCGTGGACAACATAGACGTTCCGGCGGCCACGGCCAAAAAAATCGTGGTCATGAATACACCTGGGCAGAATTCGAATGCCGCGGCCGAGCTGGCCGTGGCCATGATCTTTGCCCTGGCCCGTCACGTTCCCCGGGCCTGCGCCTCCCTCAAGGCCTGCCGTTGGGAGAAAAAGGAACTCCAGGGACGCGAGATCATGGGCAAGACTCTGGGCATCGTGGGCTTTGGCAACATCGGCCGCATCGTCGGTGAACTGGGCCGGGGCGTCAAAATGAAAGTCCTGGCCTTCGATCCATACCTCAGCGCCGACAAGATCAGGGAACTGGGTGGAGAGCCGGCCAGTTTTGATGACCTGTTGGCCCAGTCCGACTTCATCACCATTCATGTGCCCAAGAGCAAGGAAACGACGCATCTGTTCAACGCCGAGACCATCGGCCGCATGAAGGACGGCGCCTATCTCATCAACTGCGCCCGGGGAGGCATCGTGGACGAGGATGCCATGTACAACGCCCTGGTTTCGGGCAAACTGGCCGGCGGCGCCTTGGACGTTTTCGAGGCCGAGCCTCCGGGCGAGCATAAGCTCCTGACCCTGGACAATTTCGTCTGCACCCCGCATTTGGGCGCCTCCACCTTCGAGGCCCAGGTCAACGTGGCCGTGGCCGCGGCCGAGCAGATTGCTGCCTATCTGAAAGAGGGCAAAGCGGTCAACGCGATCAACGCCTGATCCGACGGCTGTCGATGCAGGATTCGCGAGGGTATTTTATCCATGTAACATATTAGAAACATGTGCAAATTATAAAATATGGCCGCCCTTTGTTCAGCCCGCTCGGGGTTGGATCAAAGGGCGGCTTCCTTTTTTGGAATTTATTCGCGGCTGATGATTTCGCCAAGGCGATGGATGCGTCGCCTGCTTTGGCCGGGGCCGTTCGGGCGGGGCGGCGCGCATTCACTTGGCTTTCCTCTGAATCCTCTGGGTTTTTAACAACGGCCGCTCCGGTTCATCCGTCTCGCAGTCAGAACCAGCATATCTTTGGCCCCAACGGATGTCTTTGCGATCCATGAGAGTTGCAGCCTTTCGCGACGGGCGCCGGTAATCGCTCGCATGCCATGATTTTTTTCTTGACATTCGTTGACTTCCGCGTTAGCTTTTCACAAATTCTCAAAAAATTAATAGTGTAACCCCAAAAGCGGACGTGAAAGGGGGTGAGGCCCGGCACGGAATCCCGCTAGCTGGAGAATGTGGAAATATGGAATGGAATCGATGGCTTTGGGCATTTAAACCATCAGCAACTTCTGGGAGGAATTCCATGAAAAAGTTTTTGCTGATCGCGCTGGCCGTGGTGTTGGTGGTCGCCTTTACCGCGCCCAGCATGGCCAAGGAAAGCAAGTTCTCCTTTTGGGGCAACTTCTACATGTGGGGCTACAGCCTCAGCAACGTTGGCGGTATCAAGGTTGACGATGACCACAACACCACTTACAATTTTATGTGGATGAAGGCCAAGCTGCAGTTCCGGGCCGCGGTCTCCAAAGTGCTCTACTTCAACGGCACCTTCACCGGTCTGGACAAGATGTGGGGCCGCAATATTCGGTACTATGGCGGAGAATACGCGACCTATGACACCTATAGCGTTCCCAAATATAAGAATAACGAAGCGCTGTGGCGCGAGGCCTACATCACCTGGATCTCCCCCATCGGTTACTTCAAGCTCGGTCAGTACCGAACCGATCCGGACCCGATCCTGGGCAAGCTGGGGACCTCCCCGGTAAGCGCCGACCGCTATTTTGGTCAGACGGACAACGACGTGGCCCGTCTCATCTACGCCGGCACGTTCGTCAAGTGGCATCGCCTGATTCTGCTCTACGAAAAGGTCTATGAGCTGGATAGCCAACTGCCGGGCTTTGGTGTTGATGGCAGTTGGGACTACGACCACGATTACGACGTTTACTACATGCGCAACGATTTCATGTGGAAGGGCGGCGAGTTCCGTCTGGTCACCGAATGGGACCGTTATGGATACTTGGTCTCGGGTTTGGGCTATGAGATCAACGGCAACAAGTATGTCCTGGTGGGCGACCTCCTACAGGAATTCGGTCCTTTCACTATCTGGGTCCAAGTCCGATACCTTTTCGGCAGCCTGAGCTATCCGAATTTTCCGGATGGTTCGACGGACGCCGCCGAGGGTCGTCGTTTCCGTTCTCTCCGCTACGCCGGTACGGTCGAGTACAAGCAGGGCCCCATTCAGGCGGGCGTGGGTTATTACTTCGTGCCTGGTCAGGAACGTAACGATGACGACACCATCGACGCCGACGCGGACATGACCTACAGCGATCCCTACGGCGAGTGGTTCATGCCTTTGTACGCCGCCTTTGGCGAGTACGATGGACTGGTGTGGAACTATAGCCCGTCCACCGGCCTGCAGGAAGGTCTTCGGCTGTTCCTGGTTTGGTTTGACTATCAGCTCACCGAGGCCATTTGGCTGCATTTTGGCGCGGGCTACATGCTGCGTGACATCGAAATAGCCGACATTTCCAAGTACTACGGTTCGGAGTTCGACTTCGGCGTGGCCATTGCCCTGGCGCAGGGCCTGGGCCTAGAGTTCCACTTCGGCTACTTCGCGCCTGGCGACAACATCAAGGACGCTTATATCTACATGTATGGCGGGGATCCGGAAATTGGTCCGCATATCCACGCGGATATCATGATGGTGCTCAAGTACTAGCCTGAGTCCCTTTTTATCAACCCTGGCCCCGGGCTTCGGCCCGGGGCTTTTTTTACTGATTCCATTTTTGCTTATGGGATGCCTCGAATCCGGAAAAGGGACTGGGAATTTTATTCTTAAATATTGATTTCGCCGAGGCCATGGATGCGTCGCCCGTGTTGGGCGCGCTGGTTCTGGCGTGGTATGCTTCGCTCCCTGCCGATCCATGGGTATCCCCCTGGTTTTTTTGCGTCTTTTGTCTTCATGGGGTGATCGCTTCAATTCCTCCGCCCTGCGGCCAGAGCCGGCGCATGTTTGGCCGTAGGGGTTGTCTTTACGGCCCGTAAGACCTTGGCTTACGGCGGTGAACCCCGGAAAAGGCGCGCGGGATATGATTTTCCGCTTGACTTTTATGTTGATTTAATGCTAATTCCTAACAAATTCATTATATAGCCCCCGAGGGGGGCGTGAGAGGAGGTGGGGCCCGGCACAGGATACGGTTGATTGGAAAAAGGGGAAATGTGGAACAAATTTGGGCACTTTGGGCATTTAAACCATCAGCAACTTCTGGGAGGAATTCCATGAAAAAGTTTTTGTTGATCGCGCTGACCGTGGCTTTGGTGGTCGCTTTCGCGGCCCCCAGCATGGCCAAGGAAAGCCAGTTCTCCTTTTGGGGCAACTTTTACATGTGGGGCTACAGCCTCAGCAACGCCGGTGGCATCAAGGTTGACGATGACCACAACACCACTTACAACTTTATGTGGATGAAGGCCAAGCTGCAGTTCCGGGCCGCGGTATCCAAGACGCTCTTCTTCAACGGCACCTTCACCGGTCTGGACAAGATGTGGGGCCGGAATATTCGGTACTATGGCGGAGAATACGCGGTCTACGAGACCTATAGTACCCCCAAATATAAGAATAACGAAGCGCTGTGGCGCGAGGCCTACATCACCTGGATCTCCCCGGTTGGTTATTTCAAGCTCGGTCAGTACCGAACCGATCCGGACCCGATCCTGGGCAAGCTGGGGACCTCCCCGGTGAGCGCCGACCGTTATTGGAACCAGAACGACAACGACGTGGCCCGTCTTATTTACGCCGGCACGTTCGTCAAGTGGCATCGCCTGATCCTGCTCTATGAAAAGGTCTATGAGCTGGACAGCCAGTTGGCGGGTACGGTTGACGGGAGCTGGGATTACGACCACGACTACGACGTTTACTACATGCGCAACGACTTCATGTGGAAGGGCGGCGAGTTCCGTCTGGTCACCGAGTGGGACCGTTATGGATACTTGGTCTCGGGTTTGGGCTATGAGATCAACGGCAACAAATACATCCTGGTCGGTGACGTCCTGCAGGAATTCGGGCCCTTCACCCTCTGGTTGAACGCTCGTTACGTCTTTGGTAGCCTGGAGTATCCCAATTATCCGAGCGGTGACGAGGCTGCCGCCCGACCGGGTCGTCATATGCGGCAACTTTCGTACGCGGGTACGGTCGAGTACAAGCAGGGCCCCATCCAGGCGGGCGTGGGTTACTACTTCCTGCCCGGTCAGGAGCGTAATGACGACGAGACCATCGACGCCGATGCCGACATTACCGCCGCCAGAGACGCGGGCGAGTGGTTCATGCCCTTGTACGCCGCCTTTGGCGAGTACGACGGTCTGTTGTACAACTACAATCCGGACAGTGGGCTGAAGGAAGGTCTGCGCTTGTTCATGGCCTGGTTTGACTATCAGCTCACCGAGGCCATCTGGCTGCACCTCGGCGCCGGCTACATGCTGCGTGACATCGAAATCGCGGACATTTCCCGGTACTATGGTACTGAGTTCGACTTCGGCGTGGCCATTGCTCTGGCGCAGGGTCTGGGCCTGGAGTTCCACTTCGGCTACTTCGCGCCTGGCGACAACATCAAGGACGCTTACATCTACATGTATGGCGGGGATCCGGAAATTGGTCCGCATATCCACGCGGATATCATGATGGTGCTCAAGTACTAGTCTGAGTCCATTTCTATCAACCCTGGCCCCGGGCTTCGGCCCGGGGCTTTTTTTACCGATTCCATTTTTGCTTATGGGATGCCTCGAATCCAGAAAAGGGGCCAGGAACCTCATTTCAAATGTCATGCCGCTTAAGGCGGGAAGGTCCCGATCCATGGCGTGGCTTTTTGGACTTGGCATCTGAAAAAGATTTCTGTCTCTTTTCCCTCGGGACTGCCGCGCCAGGCCCGGACCTCGCTTCCTCCTTGAATCCACCAAAGCGCGTGTGATACAATAGAAAATATTTTGCGGGTGGAAAGTCTGGCCAGCCGGTCCCATAGAAAGCCGGCGGGTCAATTGAAAAAAAGACTGTTGCAAGAGGGAATCCGATCATGGCGGAAGAAGAAGAAAAAGGATTCGTTATCAAGGACCGACGGCGGTTCACGACCGAAGGAGATCCGGTTGGTTCTCCGGAGGTTGAGGAAAAGTCCAAAGCCGAGCCGACCCCGGAACCTAAGGCCGCTCCCCAAAGGGAACGACCGCCTGTCAACGAAAGCGCCCAGGAGGCGGAGGAGCCTCTGCCCGAAGTCACTTTTTCAACCTTTGTTTTTTCCCTGGGCACCTCGGCCTTCCTACACCTGGGAGAGATGCCCGACCCCGAGACCAACCAGAAAACAGTGCGTCTGCCGCTGGCCAAGCAGACCATTGACATCCTGGGTATGCTCGAGGAAAAGACGCGGGGCAATTTGAACGAGGACGAGCAGAACCTTCTGCGCACCCTGCTCTACGAACTCAGGATGAAGTATGTTGCCGCTTCGAAATAGGTTTTGTTTCACATGCTTGATTCCGGTGGGCTCGAATGAGCCGGATCGGATTCGCGGTTTCAGAAGGGCGGGCCGCGCCGGAATTGTGGTCCTGCTCGTGTTCGGTCTGGCCTTGGCGTTCACGGCGGCCGCCCGCCAGGAAGCGGCCGCGGCCAGGATGATACCGGAATCGTTCGCCGAACTGGCCCAGAAAGCCTCCCCCGCGGTGGTTAACGTTTACACCAAGCGGGTGATCCGCGCTCAAACCCGCAGCGGACCTCGGGGGCAGCAGGTGCCCGACGATTTCTTCGATTTGTTCGAGCGCTACTTTGGCCGCCGGTTCCCGATGCCGGACCGGGAGCAACAGTCCCTGGGCTCGGGTTTCATCGTAGAATCGGATGGATACATCATCACCAACAACCACGTGGTCGAACAGGCGGACGAAATCCGGGTCCGCCTTTCCTCGGGCAAGGATTACAAGGCCAAAGTCGTGGGCACGGACCCCAAAACCGACCTGGCCTTGATCAAGATTGTCGTGGACAAGCCGCTGCCGATCCTCAAATTGGGCGATTCGGACAAAGTGCGCGTCGGGGACTGGGTGGTGGCCATCGGCAACCCCTTCGGTCTGGACCACACGGTTACGGCGGGCATCATCAGCGCCAAAGGCCGGATCATCCAGGCCGGACCGTACGATGATTTTCTTCAGACGGACGCCTCCATCAACCCGGGCAACTCCGGCGGACCGTTGCTCGATTTGAACGGCGACGTGGTGGGCATCAACACGGCCATCGCCGCGGCCGGGCAAGGCATCGGTTTTGCCATTCCCACAAACATGGCCCGGGGGATCGTGGTTCAGCTGCGGGAGAAGGGGCGGGTCGTGCGCGGTTGGCTGGGGGTGGTCATTCAGAAGGTGACGCCGAGCCTGGCCGAGTCTTTCCGCCTGGACTCGGCTGAAGGGGCCCTGGTGGCCGACGTGGACCCGGATGGTCCGGCCAGGAAAGCAGGCATCAAGCGCGGCGACGTGATCGTCTCTTTCAACGGGACCCGAATTCGGGAATTTTCCGAACTGCCGGCTGTGGTGGCCAACACGGCCATCGGCAGCACGGCTGACGTGCAGATCATGCGCGCCGGCAAGATGAAAACCATTCGGGTGACCGTGGGCGAGCTGAAGGAAGAGACCGCGGCTGCGGAACCGGCCCGTCAGCAGAGCGACCTGGGCTTGGTCGTGGAGGAGTTGACGCCCGAACTGGCCGACCGGTTTGGGGTGAAGTCCGGGGTGATCATCACCGACATCGCGGACGGGTCTGCGGCGGACGAGGCCGGACTCAGGCCCGGGGACCTGATCGTGCAGATCAACAACCAGGACGTGCCCAACCTGGATAAATATCGAGCTGTTACACGGGACCTGAAGCGAAAAGACTTGGTCCTTTTCCTGGTCAAGCGGAGCGGCAACACCCTGTTCTTCACCTTGAAGGCGGATTGACCGCGCCGGGTCCGGCCGGCCGCGCTTCATGAGCGCATCTCGTTTACATCTGTCGGCCCCGGCCAAGCTGAACCTGCACCTGTCCGTGGTGGGGAGGCGGCCGGACGACGGCTACCATCTGCTGGATGGGGTCATGGTCAAGCTGGACCTGGCCGACGGGCTGACCCTGACTTTAAAGGCCGCTCCCGGTCTCGAACTGGTTGTCTCCGGTTATCCGGCGCCGATCGACGACCGGAACCTGGTCCTCAAGGCCGCCAAGGCCTTTTACGCGGTTTCGGGAATCGAGCCTCAAACGGCCTTTACTTTGGAAAAGCGCATCCCGGTGGCCGCCGGCCTGGGTGGAGGCAGTTCGGACGCGGCGGCCGCGCTGAAAGGATTGAACGCGCTGCACGGTTCACCTTTGGGCGAGGAGGCCCTGGCCAGGTTGGGTCTTGATCTCGGGGCGGACGTGCCCTTCTTTCTGTCGCCCATGGTCACGGCTCGGGCGCGGGGTATTGGCGAGGTGCTTTCCCCGGGCCCGGAGGTTCCGGCGAGTTGGTTTTATTTATTAGTCAATCCCGGGTGGGCTCTGTCAACGGCCTGGGTTTTCAAAAACTTGAGATTAGGGTTGACAATATCCCCGAAAGGGCATATAAGCTTTCCGTTGAATGCGAGTTCTTTCACAATTGACCGGCTGTTGCACAACGATCTGGAATCAGTCGTACTGCCGCGGTTTCCCGAGGTAGGGGTGATTCGGGAGCAGCTCAAGGCCCGCGGGGCTGCGGGCGTGCTCATGACCGGGAGCGGGCCGACGGTATTTGGGATTTTCACCAGTCGCCAAGCCTTGCGACGTGCCGGGGTTTTTTTGAAAGAATTCAGCAATGGGAAATGGGTCGTATTTGAGGCCCAAAAACTAGAACAGCCCCAGCCTGGAGCGTAAGCGGCAGGAGAGAGCGGCGGCCTGCTTTTCGCGATACGGTGGCATCCAGCACGTTCCGATCAGATCGAGGGACGCGCGCGCCGGATGCGCGGTGCCTTTCACTGGGGTGTCGTCAAGCGGTAAGACACAGGTCTTTGGAACCTGCATTCGGAGGTTCGAATCCTCCCACCCCAGCCAAAAATTAAACAGAAGCCCTGACTCAATCCATGCGTAACGATCTTATTATTATTGCCGGTTCTTCCAATCCGGCCCTGGCCAAGGCTATATGCGAATACCTCGCCCTGCCTCTGGGCCTGGTTCACTTGCGTCGTTTCGCCGACGGCGAGATTCTGGTCGAACTGGGCGAGAACGTGCGCGGCCGCGATATCTTCGTCATCCAATCCACCTGCCGTCCGGTGAACGAGCACATCATGGAAATGCTCATCCTCCTGGACGGACTCAAAAGAGCCTCGGCCCGCCGTATCACAGCGGTCTTCCCCTATTACGGTTACGCTCGGCAGGATCGCAAGGTTCAGCCCCGGGTGCCGATCAGCGCCAAACTCGTGGCCGATCTGGTCACCGTGGCCGGGGCCGGCCGGATTCTGTCCGTGGACCTGCATGCCGGCCAGATTCAGGGCTTCTTCAACATCCCGGTGGATCATCTTTTCGCCGCCCCGGTCATTTTGAACTACATCCGGGAACGGCGTCTGAAAGACATGGTCATTGTCTCCCCGGACGCCGGCGGCGTCGAACGGGCGCGGGCCTATGCCAAGCGGCTCGATTGTTCCATCGCCATCGTCGATAAACGGCGCGTCGGCCCGAACGAGGTCGAGGTCTCGAACATCGTGGGCGAGGTGGAGGGCAAGACCGCCGTGTTGGTGGATGATATGATCGACACGGCCGGCAGCCTGACCGGAGCCGCCAATGTCTGCGCCCAGAAAGGCGCCCGGTCCGTGATCGCCTGCGCCACCCATTCGGTTTTATCGGCCAATGCGGTGGAAAAAATAGAAAAGTCACCCCTCGAATATGTGGTAGTAACCAATACCGTTCCTCTATCGGAAGAAGCGAAAGAAAGCCCCAAAATCCGGACGGTGTCCGTGGCCGAGCTGTTGGGGGAGGCCATCCGGCGCATACACCAGGAAGATTCCGTCAGCTCGCTGTTCGTCTAGCCGGCCTGGTCGAAGTCGCCCGATAGAATCAGCAAGGAGAAAGCAAGCATGGAAGTTCGTACGGATGTCATGGCCACCCCACGGCCGGAGCGGGGCAAGGAGTCGGCCCGTCGTCTTCGCCGCCAAGGGGTCATACCGGCCGTTTTTTACGGCCCGGGCCGGGAGGCCATGGCCATCAGCGTGAATCGGGCCGATCTCAAGGGGGCCATGATGGCCAGCGCCAGCGGTCAGGTCCTCATTCAACTCACCCTTCAGGACAATGGCGCGACCACCAAGGTGGTGGCCATGATCAAGGATTATCAGATCGATCCGGTGCGCCGCGATCTGTTGCACGCCGACTTTTACGTCGTGGACATGTCCAAGCCCCTGGAAGTCGAGGTGGGCGTGCATCTGATCGGCCGGCCCGCGGGCGCGGAGCGTGGCGGTATCTTGCAGGAGGTCCGGCGCGAAGTGCTGGTCTCGGCCCTGCCTCAAAACTTGCCTCAGCACATTGAAGTGGACGTGAGCGAATTGGGTTTGGGCGATTCCCTCAACGTGAGCGACCTGACGGTTCCCGAAGGCGTCGAGATTCTCACGGACCCCTCCTACACCATCGCCGCGGTGGTGGCGCCTCGCGGTCTAACGGATGCGGCGGCCGAGGAAGAGCTGGCCGAAGGCGAAGCGGCCGAGGGCGAAGAAGCTGGAGAAGGGGCGGAATCCTCGGACGAGGAAGATTGATAAACAAGGGCTCGGCTTGGGCGTTTCCGGGGAGGTCCCGTGCACTTGGTGATCGGCTTGGGCAACCCGGGTTCGCGCTATGAAGGCACGCGACACAACGTCGGGTTTCGGGTGGTGGACCTTCTGGCCGCGAGGCACGGTCTGACGCTCGGCAGGCAGCGTTTTCAAAGCCGTTTCGCCCAAGGCTTCATCGGCGGAGTCCAGGCCGTACTGGCTCAGCCTCAGACTTACATGAATCTGAGCGGAGAGGCGGTTCGGCAGATCGTGGCCTATTTCGGAGTGGGGTTGTCCGAGCTACTGGTGGTGCACGACGATCTGTACCTGGATGTGGGCCGGTTGAAGATTGTGACCGGGGGCGGGAACGGCGGTCACAAGGGGGTGGGCTCCCTGATCGAATGTTTGAAGGACGGGGGTTTTGCCCGGATTAAAGTCGGTATCGGCCTTCCGGATGCCCATATGGCCAAGGAAGCGTTCGTACTGAGTCGGTTTCAAGTGGAAGAGGAAGTGATTGTCGAGCGCGCGGTGGAGCAGGCGGCCGACGCGGCGGAAATGGTTCTCAGCCAGGGCCTGGCCCGCGCTCAAACACGGTTCAATCGAAAAGGGTTGGAAAACTAAAGAGGAGGTGGATTGATGGATGGTATCATGTCCTGGACCAAGGTCGCCCCGTTTCTGGGCATCATAGGGCTGGTCGTGGCCTTCATGATTTACCTCTGGCTCAAGCGTCAACCGAACGGCAACGAGAAGATGCAAGAGCTGGAGACGATGATTCATGATGGGGCCATGGCCTTCTTGAAGAAGGAGTACACGTACCTGGCCATCTTTGTCGCCGCGGTTTTCATATTGTTGGCCGTGGGCGTGGATTGGCGTACGGCGGTGGCCTTCTTCACCGGCGCCTGCTGTTCGATCGCGGCCGGGCTGATGGGTATGAGTTCGGCCACGCGCGGCAACTCTCGTACGGCGGCGGCGGCCAATACGAGCGGCCAGGCGGCGGCTTTGAACGTGTCCTACTTCTCCGGCTCGGTCATGGGTCTGTCCGTGGCTTCGCTGGGGCTCTTGGGCGTGGGCTTCTGGTTTTACATTTACGGCGGCGATCCAACCACGGCCAAGTACATCAACGGCTTCGCCATGGGCGCCAGCTCGATCGCCCTGTTCGCCCGCGTGGGCGGCGGCATTTACACCAAGGCCGCTGACGTCGGCGCCGACCTGGTGGGCAAGGTCGAAGCGGGTATCCCCGAAGACGACCCGCGCAACCCGGGCGTCATCGCGGACAACGTCGGCGACAACGTGGGCGACATCGCCGGTATGGGCGCGGACATTTTCGAGTCCTATGTCGGTTCGATCATCGCCACCATCGCCATCGGCGCGACCATGATCATCACCCCCGAGTTCATCGCCAAGTACTCCATCTTCAACGGCGTGGACGAAGGCCTGATCCGGATGCGCTACATGAGCATGCCGCTTCTGGTGGTCATGGGCGGTTTGGTGAGTTCCTTCGTCGGCGTCTTCTCCATCCGGGCCTTGAAAAGCCTCGGACCGGCCGCGGCTTTGAGATACACCACTTTCATCGCCGGCGGCATCTTCCTGATCATCACTTTCCTCATCACCCTGGCCCTTCGGCTGCCTTTGGGCGTCTTCTGGGCCGTGGCCGCCGGCTTGTTTGTCGGCATAGCCATCGGGCTTCTGGCCGAGTACTACACCTCGGGACCCCCGGTCCGCAAGATCGCCGGCCAGTCCGAAACCGGCCCGGCCACGGTCATTATCTCCGGTTTGGCCGTGGGCATGGAGTCCACCTGGATGCCAATCCTGGGCATCTGTATCGCCATATACATCGGCTTTAACACGGCCGGCGTGTACGGCATCGGCATCGCGGCCGTGGGCATGCTGGCCACCGTCGGCGCGACCATGACCGTGGACGCTTACGGCCCCATCGCGGACAACGCCGGCGGTATCTCGGAAATGGCCGGCCTGGGTCCTGAAACCCGGAAGATCACGGACGAGCTGGACGCCCTGGGCAACACCACCGCGGCCATCGGCAAAGGCTTCGCCATCGGCTCAGCCGTGTTGACGGCCCTGGCCCTGTTCGTGGCTTACTCGCAAGCGGCCAAGCTGAGCGTGATTGACATCACCCATCCCATGGTCGTGATCGGCGTCTTGATCGGCGGCATCATACCCATGCTGGCCGCGGCCCTGACCATGACCTCGGTCGGCCGGGCCGCCTTCGCCATGGTCGAGGAAATCCGGCGGCAGTTCCGCGAGATTCCGGGCCTGCTGGAAGGCAAGCCGGACGCCAAGCCCGATCCCAAGACCTGCGTCTCCATCGCCACGACTTCCGCGCTCAAGGAAATGATCCTGCCCGGCCTGATCGCCGTGCTGTCTCCGGTCGTGGTCGGCCTGTTCCTGGGCAAGGAAGCCTTGGGCGGCATGCTCCTCGGAGCCACCACCATGGGCGCTTTCCTGGCCCTGTTCATGGCCAACGCCGGCGGCGCCTGGGACAACGCCAAGAAGTACATCGAGAAAGGCAACCTGGGCGGCAAGGGCTCCAACAACCACAAGGCGGCCGTGGTCGGCGACACCGTGGGCGACCCCTTCAAGGACACCTCGGGCCCGGCGATGAATATTCTCATCAAGCTCATGTCCATCGTCTCCCTGGTTATCGCCCCCTTGCTGGCCAATTTCACCGGCATTCTCCTCATGTAACCCCACACCCTCCGGCGGGCCGCGTTCCGTCGGGGGAGTTCAAAATCGGCGACCGGCCCGACCTCGGGCCGGTCGTTTCGTTTTGGTCGTTTGGATTCATTTGACTCTCCGTTTAAAAAAAGATATAATGTTTTTTTGTGGTTCCAGACCGGACGCAGGAGGAACACCGGCTGGCCGAGGAGAAGGTCCATGTTCAAAATGGGAGACTTGGCCGTTTATCCCGCCCATGGCGTCGGGAAGATTGAGGCAATTGAAAAAAAGGAGATTTCGGGTCTGAGGCAGAGTTTTTATGTGATGCGCATTCTGGACAACGACATGATTATCATGATCCCCACCCAGAACGCGGCCCTGGTCGGCCTTCGTCAGATCATCGATTCCAAGGCCGTGCCCGAAATTTACAGCATCTTGAAGGATCGGAAAGCCGTTATCAAGACCAACTCCTGGAGCCGGCGATACCGCGAATACATGGACAAGATCAAGACCGGGTCGGTTTTCGAAGTGGCCGTGGTTTTACGGGAATTGACCTGTCGCCGCGCCCATAAAGAACTGTCTTTCGCCGAAAGAAAACTCCTGGACACCGCCCGCAGCCTGCTGGTCCGGGAGATCGCCGTGGTCAAGGACATGGCCGAAAGCGCCATTGAGCAAGAGATCGTCGGCTGCCTCGATGCGGCCGCCTCGTAACCCGGAGGTTCGGACCCCGCAAACGCGTGCCCGAGCATCACTCCTATTCGGTTCCGGCTGAGGGCCGTGGCCTGCGGCTGGACCGATTTCTGACCGACCTCCCCCTTAAGCTTTCCCGCTCTCAACTGAAAAGGCTGATCGACGACGGTTTCGTCCAAGTGGACGGCCTTCCGGCCAAAGCGGGTTTGAGATTGAAACCGGGGCAGGCGGTGGGGATCGTTCTGCCCGATCCCGAGCCGTCGCGACTCGAACCCGAGGCCGGGGTGTGTTTCGGTATTTTGTATCAGGACGCGGACTTGATCGTGGTGGACAAGCCGGCCGGTCTGGTGGTGCACCCGGCCGCCGGCCACCGAACAGGCACCCTGGTCCATGGCCTGTTGTCCGCCTGCCCGGACCTGGCCGGGATCGGGGGCGAGGTGCGACCGGGTATTGTTCATCGCTTGGACAAGGACACGTCCGGGGTCATGATCGTGGCCAAGACCGACGGCGCACACCAGAACCTGGCGGCCCAGTTCAAGGAAGGCCGCATTCTGAAGCGGTACCTCGGGCTCTGCCGTGGTCGGCCCCCGGCCGAACGGGGCGAGGTCGAGGCGGCCATTGGGCGGCATCCGGTCCGGCGCAAACAGATGTCCATCCGGTCCCGCAGCGGCCGGCCGGCCGTGACCCGATACGAGGTTGTGCAGCGATTCGGTCTGGGGGTAAGTCTGCTGCGGCTGCGCCTTTTGACCGGGCGAACCCATCAGATTCGGGTGCACCTGGCCTCCATCGGCTGTCCCATCCTGGGCGACCCGGTGTACGGCCGGGGCATGGGCGGTCTCAAGGATGATGGGCGGCTGCTCAAGGGCCTGGTCTCGCGTCAGATGCTCCACGCCCAGACCATCGGCTTTCGTCACCCGGTCAGCGGGGAAGAGATGGTTTTCACCGCCCCGGTCCCCCGGGACATGGCCCGGGTGCTGGAGGCGCTTGAACAAAACGAGGCCGACCGCCGCCGGAAATAGACCCTTGACAACCCCGTGAGGATGACTTATCCTTGAAGCAGTCTTCGGAAAGTTTCTGGTGCCTTATCTCCCGGAGGACCAGTACCACTCCAAGCCCATACGACTTAGGACCTCTCAATAGATCGCGTGACAATTTCACCCGATCCCGGACCATCCCCCAGCGACGGTCGCGTAGCGGCCGATAAAAAATAGGTCCACATGAATTTTAAAGAGGGCCTTGCACCCGGAGGCAGCGACGGGTCAACGACGGGCGGTTTTCGGGAACCACCTTCCGCAAGACAGGGGCCTAAAACGGTCCGACCACCTCGCCGGCGAGCATCCAAACGACGGCAAAAAGGACACATGGAGGAAGCAAGAGGGCCGCGCCCGGCCTGAACCATTCGTGACAGGTTTCTGGTTTTCCACACGAATTTAATCATTACGAAATATATCGCCTATTGGAAACAAACTGTGGACGTACTCCCTTGATGTCTATCCGCAAGGAATGGCGTCCAGATCGACACACCTGAAGCATCCCCGATCCATAGGGAAAGGAACGACACGGAACATGAATTTGGCTGAATTAAAAACGAAAAAAATATCGGATTTGACCGCCCTGGCCAAGGATTACAGCATCGAAGGGGCCACCGGGCTGCGCAAGCAGGAGCTGATTTTCTCCATTCTCCAGGCCGAAACCGAAAAAAACGGCTTGATCTACGGCGGCGGCGTGCTCGAAACCCTGCCGGACGGTTTCGGATTCTTGCGCGCCCCGGAATCCAATTACCTGCCCGGACCCGATGACATCTATGTCTCCCCGAGCCAGATCAAACGCTTCAACCTGCGCACCGGAGACACCGTCACCGGCCAGATCCGCCCGCCCAAAGAGAGCGAACGCTACTACGCCCTGCTCAAGGTGGACAGTTGCAATTTCGAGGACCCGGAGGTGGCCCGGGACAAGATTATTTTCGACAACCTGACGCCCCTCTACCCCGACCGGCGCATCCACCTCGAAACCGAGTCCTCGAACTACAGCATGCGTATCATGGACCTGCTCACCCCCCTGGGCATGGGCCAGCGCGGACTCATCGTGGCCGCTCCCCGCACCGGCAAGACCATGCTCCTGCAGAATATCGCCAACAGCATCACCGTCAACAACAAGAACATGATCCTCATTGTCCTTCTCATCGACGAACGGCCTGAAGAGGTGACCGACATGCAGCGCTCGGTCAAGGGCGAGGTCATCAGCTCGACTTTTGACGAGCCGGCTCAGCGCCACGTGCAGGTCTCGGAGATGGTCCTCGAAAAGGCCAAGCGCCTGGTCGAACATAAGAAAGACGTGGTCATTCTGCTCGACAGCATCACCCGCCTGGCCCGGGCCTACAACGCGGTGGTGCCGCCCTCGGGCAAGATTTTGTCCGGCGGCGTGGACTCGAACGCCCTGCACCGGCCCAAACGCTTCTTCGGCGCGGCCCGCAACATCGAGGAGGGCGGGTCCCTGACCATCGTGGCCACGGCTTTGATCGAGACCGGCTCCCGCATGGACGAGGTCATCTTCGAGGAGTTCAAGGGCACCGGCAACATGGAACTCCACCTGGACCGGAAGCTCGCCGACCGCCGCATCTTCCCGGCCATGGACATCAACCGCTCCGGCACCCGCAAGGAAGAGCTGCTCCTGACCGAGGAGGAGCTGAACCGGGTTTGGGTCCTGCGCAAGGTGATCTCCCCCCTGACGCCCATCGACAGCATGGAGTTCCTGGTGGACAAGATGCGCAGCACCAAGAGCAACAGCGATTTCCTCAACTCCATGAACAGCTAGGGGCCGTTGGATCGGCGAGGGTCGTTCGGCCCGGAGGGGCGTTTTTGAGTCGGCGGCCAGGGCCGGGTCACACGGGAAAAGTACTTGAAATCTTCAAAAAAATGTGCAAACTAGAAAATTTGCAAGTATCAAGTAAAGCGGAGATGGATATGAAAAAGGACATTCACCCCGAATATAAAGTCGTCAAGGCCAGTTGCGCCTGCGGCAACGAGTTCGAAACCGGCTCCACGGTCGATAACATCCGCGTGGAAATCTGCGCCGCCTGTCACCCCTTCTTCACCGGCAAGCAGAAGCTGGTGGACACCGCGGGCCGCGTGGAGCGCTTCCAGCGCAAATACGCGGGCGTCGAGATGCAGACCGGCAAAAAGAAAAGCGCCTCCCCGGAAGATATCGAACCGGCCCCGGAAGCGGACAACGGATGATCCAACCGCTTTCCGCGAAGCACGAGTAGAATCCGTCCATGCACGGAGGACGCATCAACGTCGGCGGACAGGCCGTCCTGGAAGGGGTCATGATGCGATCCCCGTCGGCCCTGGCCGTGGCCGTGCGTAAGGCCAACGGCGAAGTCGCCATCAAAGAGAGCCCCTGGCATTCTATCACGGAGCGTTTTCCGATCCTGGGGCTGCCCTTTTTCCGCGGCAGCGTCGTCCTGCTCGAATCCCTGATCAACGGTCTGGACGCGCTCAGCTTTTCCGCCAACCAGGCCCTGGAGGACGAGACCGAGGAACAGATGGGGGCCTGGGCCATCGGCCTGACCATCGTCGCTTCCTTGGGCCTGGGCATGCTCCTATTCGTGGCCGTTCCCCACTACCTGAGCCTGCTTATCGGCCGGCTGAGCGGCCACCCCATCGGCGTGACCTCCTTTCTCTTTCATCTGATGGACGGCGCGATCAAGCTGGCCCTTTTTCTCGGGTACATCTGGCTGATTTCCAGGATCAAGGAGATCGGGCGGCTGTTCGAGTACCACGGGGCCGAGCACAAGTCGATCTACGCTTATGAGGCCGGTCAGGAACTGACCGTCGAAAACGCCCGGGCTCACACGACCCTGCACCCGCGATGCGGCACGGCCTTTATTATCGTGGTCCTGTTGATCAGCATCGTGTTCTTCACCGCGATCTTTCCCCTGCTGGGCGCCCGCGGTCAGGGCTGGGTCGTTCAACTCGCCTACATCGCCGTCAAGATCGCTCTGATGTTTCCCATCGCCGGCCTGGCCTATGAACTGAACCGGTACGCCAGCCGGCACATGGACAGCCTGCTGCTCCGGGCGGCCGTGGCGCCCGGCCTTTGGGTGCAGCGGCTGACCACGCGCGAACCTTCGGACGATCAGATCGAGATCGCCCTGATCGCGCTCAAGAAAACCCTGTCCATGGAAGCGGCCCGCGAGGCCGGCGGAACCCCGTAATGTTCGAGGACCTCAAAGACGTCGAAGACAAATTCGACCGGATCGAATTGGACCTGTCCCGGCCGGAACTGATCCAGGACCGGGAGCGGTATCAGAAGACCCTGCGCCAGCACGCCGAACTGAGCCGGGTGGTCGCCGCCTATCGGCTGCTCAAAAAGCTCAAGGCCGACCAGGATGAAGCCCAGGACCTTTTGGGCGACCCGGACGCAGGCATGCGCGAGATGGCCCAGACCGAACTCGGCGAACTCGAAGAGGCGATCGAATCGGCCGAGCAGGACCTCAAGCTGCTGCTGCTGCCCAAGGACCCCAACGACGAGAAGAATATTCTGCTGGAGATTCGGGCCGGCACCGGCGGGGAGGAAGCCGCCCTGTTCGCGGCCGACCTGTTCCGTATGTACAGCCGCTACGCCGAAAGCAAGCGGTGGCGGGTCGAGATCATGAGCATGCACCCGACCGGCACGGGCGGCTTCAAGGAAATCATCGCCCTGATCGAGGGCGACCGGGTATATAGCCAGCTCAAGTACGAAAGCGGCGTGCACCGGGTGCAACGCGTGCCCACGACCGAATCCCAAGGCCGCATCCACACCTCGGCCGTGACCGTGGCTATATTGCCCGAGGCCGAGGACGTCGAGGTCGAGATTCGACCCGAGGACCTGAAGGTGGATGTCTATCGCTCCTCCGGTCCGGGCGGTCAGAGCGTGAATACGACCGATTCGGCCGTGCGCATCACCCATCTGCCCTCCGGCCTGGTGGTCACCTGCCAGGACGAAAAATCCCAGCACAAGAACAAGGCCAAGGCCCTCAAAGTCTTGCGGGCCCGGTTGCTGGACATCATGCAGGAGGAGCAGCAGGACCGGATTTCCGAGAATCGGCGCGGCCAGGTGGGCAGCGGCGACCGTAGCGAGCGGATTCGGACCTACAATTTTCCCCAAGGCCGGATGACCGACCACCGCATCGGCCTGACCATGTACCGCCTCCCTGAAATCCTGGAAGGGGACATTCAGGAGGTGGTGGACGCCTTGACCACCTACTACCAAGCCGAGGCCTTGAAAGCGCTTTGACCCGGTCGGCCGCCTCCGAAGCCCCCGCCACCTGGACCCCCATCCGTCTTCTGCGCTGGACCGCCGATTATCTGACCGGCAAGGGCATCGAACGCGCCCGCCTGGACGCCGAGGTGTTGCTGGCCGACCTGTTGAGCATGGAGCGGGTCGGGCTCTACCTCAACTTCGACCGCCCGCTCGAAAAGCACGAACTGGCCGCTTTTCGGGAGCGCGTCGTCCGGCGGGCCGCTCATGAGCCGGTGGCCTACATCACGGGCCGCCGCGAATTCTACGGCCTGGACCTGGCCGTGGACCCGAGGGTGCTCATCCCCAGACCCGAGACCGAACTTTTGGTGGACTTGGCCCTGGTTCATTTAAAGGACCGCCCGCCGGAAGCGCGGGACGGCCAACAAGGCGAGGGCCTGGTGGACCTAGGCACCGGCTCGGGCGCCATGGCTTTGGCTTTGGCCCACGAGCGCCCCGAGGCCCGGGTGTGGGCCCTGGACGTTTCCGGGGAGGCGCTTGAAGCGGCCCGGACCAACGCCAGCCGGCTGGGCCTTGAGACCCGCATCGAGTTTTTGCAGGGCGACCTGCTGGCGCCGCTGGCCGGTCTGGGGCAAAGTTTCGATCTCATTCTGGCCAACCTGCCCTATGTTCCCCGGTCCGCCTTTAATGACATGCCGGCGGACGTCAAGGACTTCGAACCGCATCTGGCCCTGGACGGCGGGGAAGAGGGCCTGGATTTCATCCTCCCAACCATCAGCCAGGCCCTGTCCTTGCTCGCTCCGGGCGGGGCCCTCATCCTGGAAATCTGGCCGCCAACGGCCGAGGCAATCCTGGCGCGGGCCAAGGCCGAGGGATACGGGACGGCCAGCGTGCACCAGGATTTGGCCGGCCTTGACCGGGCCGTGGTCCTGGTCCGGGATTAGGAGACCGATATGGACAAAATCCTCATCGAAGGCGGACAGCGTCTCGAAGGCGAGGTTACGATCAGCGGGGCCAAGAACGCGGCCCTGCCCATCATGGCCGCCACCATTTTGGCCGAGGGCGTGACCCGCCTGACCAATCTCCCGGACAACCGCGACATCCGCACCATTTCGGCGCTGTTGGGCAAACTGGGGGCGCGGGTCGAGCTGGCCGCGGGCCGGGCGGAAATGAACACGGACAGCATCGACACCCTGAAGGCGCCCTACGACCTGGTCCGCACCATGCGGGCCTCGGTGCTGGTGCTCGGGCCGTTGTTGGCCCGCCACGGCCGGGCCGAGGTTTCGCTGCCGGGCGGCTGCGCCATCGGCGCGCGGCCCATCGACCTGCACCTCAAGGGCCTGACCGCCATGGGCGCCGAAATCGATCTCGCCCACGGCTACGTGAACGCCCAGGCCCCACGCGGCCTCACGGGCGCGGACATCTTTCTGGACCTGCCCACGGTAACCGGCACGGAAAACCTGGTCATGGCCGCCTGCCTGGCCAAGGGGGAAACCGTGATCCGCAACGCGGCCCGGGAGCCCGAGGTGGTGGACCTGGCCCGGTTCCTTCAGGCCATGGGCGGCCGGATCGAAGGGGCCGGTACGGACGCGATCCGCGTCGAGGGCGTCCCCTCGCTTGACGGGGCCCCGTACAGCGTCATGAGCGATCGCATCGAGGCCGGGACGTACATGGCCGCGGCCGGCATCACCGGCGGCCGGATCACCTTGAAGCAGGCCCCGCTGGCCCACCTGACTTCGGTCATGCGCAAGCTCGAACAGGTCGGTATTACCTTCGAGGCCCAGGGCGAGGAAACGGTCACGGCCGTTGGCTCGGCGGATATCCGGTCGGCGGACATGACCACCGAGCCGTACCCCGGCTTTCCCACGGACATGCAGGCCCAGTTCATGGCTTTGATGTGCCTGGGCCAAGGCCTGTCGGTCATCACCGAGACGATCTTCGAAAACCGCTTCATCCACGCCCAGGAACTCGAACGCATGGGGGCCAACATTCGGCTGAGCGGGAACACGGCCATCATCGAGGGCATGGAGTATCTGTCCGGCGCGCCGGTCATGGCCAGCGATTTGCGCGCCAGCGCCAGTTTGGTGTTGGCCGGCTTGGCCGCGCGGGGGCAGACCGAGATTTCCCGGGTCTATCATCTGGATCGGGGATACGAGCGGATCGAGGAAAAGCTGTCGGCTATAGGAGCTCGTATCCGGCGGATCAAGGACTAACGGCGTCAGGAAGCGGCAATCTCGCGCGGGGGCGGGTTTCAAACCCACTCCCGATTCCGCGCTACGGCCTGAGGTCTGCCGTAGGGGCGAGGCATGCCTCGCCCGCAATCCATCGACGGGGCAACGAAACGGGCGACGCATGCGTCGCCCCTACAGAAAAATCGAGGTGGACCCGGCTGCAGGGGTCGCTCGGGAACGACCCCTACGATTTTTCACGCAACGCCAAGCAAAGTCCCTAGACGTCAGGCCGTCCGCTCGGCCCGCGCCGTAGGTGGTAGCGCCACCACAGCCTGAAGACGTTGCGGAAGCGGTACAGGGCCTCGCGGGTCAGGTTGAATTTGCTGGTCCGATAATCTTCGCAGTACACCGGGATTTCCACGGCCCGGCCTTCCTGAGCCAAGGCGTGGTATAGGATATCCAGCACGTAGGATGTACCGTGGTCGATCCGGTCCAAATGGGCCAGCACCACCTCCCGGCGGTAGGCCTTGGCCGCGATCGAGTAATCCTCGAAAGGCAGCCCCAACAGGAACCGCACGGTCAGGATGAAGGCCGTGCTGCCGGCCTTGCGCCAAAACGACCTTTTCTGGTTGCCCATCTTTTTGGACCCGACCACGATCCAGTAATCGTCCAGCAGATCGAGCGCCCGGGCGATGAAGCCCAGGTCGATGGACAGGTCCATGTCCACGGATACGATCCGGTCGTGACGCGCGGCCAAAACCCCCATGGCAAAGGCGCGGCCCACGCCCTTTTCCGGAATCTCGAAAAACCGGACCGCTCCGTGCTCCTCGGCCAGCTTCTGCCCCAGCGCGCAGGTACGGTCCGTGGACCCGTTGCTGATGATGAGCACCTCGTACGGCCGCCCCAGCGTCTCCAACGCGGCCAGCAGCGCGGCGGTGTTGGCCGCGATGATGTCCGCTTCGTTCAGGACCGGGATGATCACGCTTAGGCCGCTCATCCGATGAACTCCCAAAACAGCTTCAGCCGCTGCCAGGTCTGCCCAATCGATCCCTGGGCCAGGTGGGATCGAAGATAGGCCGGCCGGAGGTAGAAGCTCAGAAAGGCCCGCCTCACCGAGCGGCCGAGCCGGACCATGGCCTCGGGACCGCCCAGGCAGGCGGGAAACGGTTCTTCGCCGGCGAAGCCGTCGGCGATGCCCGTGCCGGGGTAGGGCGCGGCCACGTGGAACGAGGCATAGGTCGGGTTCAGCCGCCGGGCCAGAGACACCGTGGCCCTGCGGTCTGCTGCGGTCTCGCCCGGCAGACCGAACAGGAAAAAGCAGGCCGTCTCCAGGCCGATCCGGCGGCAGAGGTCCATGGCCTTTTGAATCTGCGCCAGGCCGATTTTTTTGTTCATGGCTTCGAGAAGCCGCTTCGAGCCGGTCTCCACGCCGAAGTGGATCAAGTCGCAGCCCGCGGCCTTCATGGCGCGTAAAAGCTCCTCGTCCACCGCGTCCGCCCGGGTCTGGCAGCACCAGCGGAAAGAACGCTTCCGGCTTTTCAGCTCGCGGCACAGGGCCAGGGTTTGCTCCCGGTGGAGGGTGAATTCAAGGTCGATGAAATAGACGCTCTCGGCTCCGCGCCGGTCCACAGCCTCCTCCACCTCGGCCAGCACCCGCGCCAGGGACTTGGTTCGGATACCCTTACCGTACATGGTTTTCAGGCAGAAGCGACAGGAAAACGGGCAGCCCCGCGAGGTTTCGAGCAGGGCCAGGCGCGGGCCGAGCAGTTCGTAGCCATACCCCGATAGATCGATCAGATCATAGGCCGGGGCGGGCAGGTCGTCCAAGGAGACAGGCGCCGCGTCCGGTTCGTGAATCACCGTGCCTCCCTCGAAATAGGAGCAGCCCGCAATACCCTGGGGCCGCCCATTAGCCCGCACCAGGTCTGGAAAAACCGATTCGGGTTCCCCACGAATCAAGGCCAATGCCCCGCTCTCCTTTAGCATGTATTCCGGCCGTAGCGTGCCGTGGGCGCCGGCCAGGATCAGCCGGTCCCGTGGCAGGGCGCGGGCGAGCGGCCACAATCCGTCGAGAGTAAGGTCCGGGCATTGCCAACGATCCAGGGGGCTGGTCTGAAGCAGAATAAGATCGGCCCGGTCGGCTTCGCGTTGGATGGCCGGCAGCGGCGCACGCGCGGCCCGGGCGTCGATCAGCCGCACCGCGTGGCCGTCCTCCCGGAGCAGGGCGGCCGTGGTGAGCAGGTCCAGGGGCGGCCAGGCCCGGCGGTGGCGTCTGGCCGCCCGCGCTGCCGCGCACGGATCGGGGTTGAGGAGCAGCACGTTCATGGCCGATCCCCTTGGCCGGACGACATCTTTTGCAGGGCCTGGCGGGCATGGTCGCTCCAGGGCGTGCCCGCGCCGGCCCGCATGGCTGCTTCAAACGCTTGCCGGGCTGCGTCCGGTCGTTTTCGGCGGATGTGGACCAGGCCGATGTGGTAAAGGGCCTCGGCCAAAAGCCGGCTTTCCGGGTAGTCTTGCGCGAGGCGGTTCCAAGTCTTGAGCGCCTCGTCATAGCGGCCGATCTTGTAGTCGCACAGGGCCAGGTGGTGCAGGGTCGTGTCGATCACGGGCGAGAGAGGCCAGCGCCTCGCCGCGACCGCGAAAACGGTTTTGGCCCGGTCATATCGTTCGGCCTGGAAATAGCCAAGCCCCCGATGAAAGGCCACGGTGGCGTCGCCGGGCCGAAGCCCAAAGGCCGCCCCCACCACGGCCCCGGCGATCAGGACCGCCCCCACGATCCGCAGCCGGCCGTGCGTTCGCGGTGAAGGTTGCTCCGCTTGAGACGCGGCAGGGGCGCGGATGGCTCGTCGTTGGGTAAAACCTATTCCGATGGCCAGCAGCAGTCCCATGGCGGTCATGGCCAGGCCCAGCCATTCCGGCCAGCGCCGCTCAAAGGTCAGCACCACCCGGCTTTGGGTGGGAAAGACGAGCATGAAGGACGGGCTGGCCCGCCAGACCCGCTCCGCGCCCTGCACCCGCCAGTTTGGGTTGTACGAGACGCGAATCCAGAGCGGCGCGCCGGGCGCGGCCCCGTCGATCCGGATGGCGTCTTCGGTCACGGTCTCGGTGATCTCAGGCCCGGCGGGCAGCGGTTTTTCAGGCAGGTTTTCAATCTGCGAGCGGGTCAGGCCGGTGGGGAACGCGGCCGCGAAGCGGTCTCGATCCTCCGGCCGTATCTTATCGGCGAAAACCAAGGGAACTTCGGGGTTGCCGAAGCGGAAGGCTTTAAATGCCTGACCGGCCGGGTCCTTGGTCTGGACCAGGACCGGGGCAAAGCGGGGTTGGACCACGTAACGGTTTTGATTTTGGGTCACGTCGAACACGGCGAAGGGTTCGAAGGCGTTCACCAGTTTGAGGCCCGGGGTGCGTTCGGCCGCGGTCTTTGTTTCGGGCGTGACCGTGATGAAGCGGTTTACGTTGAAAAGCGCCAGGTGGGGCAGGGCCTTGGCCAGGTCGAAACGGCTGTAATTGTAGCCGGGCAGAGGCGCGGAATAGACCTGGGAAATCTCGGACTGGATGTAGAAGATGAAGGGCGACGAAGGGCTGGATTGGAGGTAGAGCCCTTCCAGGGTGGACCGGCCCGAAAACAGGGGCAGGTTCTCGAAGGCCCGGATGGTGCCCGCCTCCTCGGCCAGCTTGGCGTGTTCGTACACCACCCGGGGGTCGGCGGCCGAGCCGGCCAGGGAGTCGTTCACGGCCTTGAAGGCCGGCCAGAGCGGTTTGTTCTCATAGCCCGTGTAGTTCCAGTGAATCCAGCGGCTGGTCATGGATTCGTGCCCGGCAACCCAGAGCAGGGCGAAGACGGCCAGGGTCAAGGCGGCCAGGTTTTTGAGGCGCAGGCGGGCCAGCAGCCGGGCCGAGCCGGCCGCGGCCAGGAGCAGGAGCAGGATTTGGCCGAAGGGCGCGAAGCGGATATCGACCCCGCCGATGATCGGGGCGATCAGAAACAGTCCGGCGCTGACGGCCAGCAAATAAAGGAGGAATTCCACCCGGGAGTCCGGCGCGGCCTTGGACCGGAAAAAGCCGACCGCGCCTAGCGCGGCACCGGCCAGTCCCAGGCCAAGAAAAGGCCACAGAATGGCCGGCAGCACCTGGGAAAAACCGTCGATGATCCAGGTGTGGTTAAAGGCCGTGGTCGAGGGCAGGAAGGTCAGAAGCGGCACGAACCAGAAGCCCAGGACCAGGAAGGCCAGCACGTGGACCTTCAGCAGGTACTTCAAGCGGCTCCATCGATCGCTGCCGGTCAGGAGAAAAAATCCGGTCCCGGCCACGGCAAAGAGCAGGGCATAGGCGTGGGCCAGGCCGACCAGGACCAGCAGCAGGCCGTTTGTCATTGGGCCGCGCCCGGTCTCGATGCCTCGCCACATCCGGCCCAGAAAGACCAGGGCCAGGCAAAGCCCCAGCCCATAAGCGAATTCGCCGGCCAGGGTCGAGGGCAGGTTGCCGCCCCACATGGTGTTGGCTTCCATGAACAGGAACGGCAGCATGAACACGGCCGCCAACGCGGGGGTGGGCCGGCGGAAGCCCAGCCGCAAAACGAAATACGCGGCCGCGGCCGGTAGCCCGAACACCCCGGCCACGCTGACCAGCTTGAAGGCCACGGTCAGGGGCATGACCAGGCTCAGCCCGGCCATGAGCAGGAAGGCCAGGGGGAAGTAAAGTTGGAAGAGGGGGAAGCCGGCCAGGTTGCCGGACTGCCAACCCACGATCCGGAGGTGGGGCAGGAGGTGATCCTTCATCCACACGGCCGACAGGCAGTGGCTGGCCGTGTCGCCGCCCGTGGTCAGGGTATCGCTCAGCAGCAGTTCGGGCCGGAGATAGCTCAGGAGGAAAAGGTACACGAACACAAAAAGGCCGACCCGGCCGAGGCTGCCCAGGTCCATGTCCTGGAAACGGCCGAGGCTCAAGGTTCAGCCCTCTCGCCGCGTCCGAACGGCCAGGAGAATTTCGAGCAGGATGACCACCAGGGCCAGGGCCACCCCCAGGCCGATGAAGAGCCAAGGCCGCGCTTTGAACGGCGGAGGCAGGACCCGGACGGTGACCATGCCTTCGGAAACCATGGCGTGGTGGAGGCCGTCGCCCTCGTAGTCCAGGATGGCCAGGATGGGGTAGGAGGACCCTTCGGTGGCGTAGAGATTACCCAGAGTGAAAGTCAGGTTGGTTTTTTGTTGGGGCTTGAGGCTCGTTTCCTGTTCCAGAGGTTGGGCCTCCAGTTCCCGGGGCAGGGCCAGGCGCACGCGCACTTGGTGGGGTTTCTGGTCCCGGTTGACCACCTGGACCTTGAACCGGACCTGGTCGGACAACAGGGTGTCCTTGAAGGAGAGCAGCACGTCGGGGAAGGCGCCTTCCTGATAGACAAAGGAGGCGTGAGCCATGCTGGAGAAGGGGTGGCCGTTGGCGTCGCGGAAATCCACGCGCAGGGGCACGATGTAGGCGCCGGGCCGGCCCGGCATTCGGGCCAGGCGGATGGCCGTGGTGCGGGTCTCGCCCGGTGCGAGGGGAGACTGGACCCCGGACGTTTGGCTCGTCCCCAAAAAGAGCGCGTGGACCTCGATACCGAAGGCCGTTTCCCGCCCCAAGTTGGTCGTGGTCGTCTGAATGACCACGCCGTCTTCCCCGACGACCGAATTGGCGTGGGTCTCGAGGGCGATGGAACCGGCCTGGGCCACGGCCGGGATCAGGACGGCCAGCAGGCAGAGGATCGGCAGATAACGAGGCACTTCGGTCGCTCCGTAAGGGATGTCCCTTTCTATCACAGGCGCGGGGAAACATCAAAGCGGGTCTCCCCTGAGCGTGCGATAGAATAAGGAGAATGAACTGTAAGCGATGATCGCCCGGCGCGTAGAAAAAGGTGCTTAATCCTTTTCCTCCTACCTAGGTCGTCTCACCCTGTTTTAATCGCACGCTCGCCTTGCCTCCGCGCCTTGACAAGAATCCAGGTCTTTTGCTACCCTAAATTCATCTCGGGTAGGAATCGAACGCCTCCTTCACACCGCTTCGGGGATAGGTCTTTTGAATGAATTGTAAATTCATTATTGTCACGGGTGGGGTGCTTTCATCGTTGGGAAAGGGTCTCGCCGCGGCCAGCATTGGTGCGCTTTTGGAGAGCCGAGGGCTGACGGTGACCCTCCAGAAGCTGGACCCTTACATCAACGTGGATCCGGGCACGATGAACCCCTTTCAGCACGGGGAGGTGTACGTCACGGACGACGGCACCGAAACCGACCTGGATCTGGGTCACTACGAGCGTTACACCAACGCCAAGCTGGGCAAGAAGAACAATTTCACCTCGGGCAGCATCTACTACTCGGTCATCCGCAAGGAGCGGCGCGGGGATTACCTGGGCGGCACGGTCCAGGTCATCCCCCACGTGACGGACGAGATCAAGAACAATATCCGTAACGTGGCCGACGGAGTGGACGTGGCCATCATCGAGATCGGGGGCACGGTCGGGGACATCGAGAGCCTGCCCTTTCTCGAAGCCATCCGCCAGCTTCGCCTGGACCTGGGCCGGGAGAACGTGATTTACATTCACGTGACCCTGGTGCCGTTCATCCGGGCCTCCGGGGAGATCAAGACCAAGCCCACCCAGCATTCGGTGGCCACGCTGCGGGGCATCGGCATCCAGCCGGACATCCTGCTCTGCCGGACCGAAAAGCCGCTGAACAAGGCGCTCAAGGAGAAGCTTTCCCTCTTCTGCAACGTCACCACCGACGCGGTCATCACGGCCATCGACGTGGCCAACATCTATGAGTGCCCGCTCCGCTTTCACGACGAGGGGCTGGACGAAAAGATCGTGCAGCTTCTCGGCATCTGGACCCGGGCGCCGCGTCTCGAAGCCTGGGAAAAGCTGATCGAACGCATCCGTAATCCCAAGGGCGAAGTGACCATCGCCATCGTGGGCAAGTACATCGATCTCAGGGAATCCTACAAGAGCCTGAACGAGGCCCTGTTTCACGGCGGGGTGGCCAACAACGTCAAGGTGAATCTGAAATTCGTGGATTCGGAGGAAGTGGAGGCGCAAGGGGCGGAGTCCTTCGTGTCCGACGTGGACGGCATTCTGGTGCCCGGCGGGTTCGGTTCCCGGGGCGTCGAGGGCAAGATCGCCGCGGTGCGGTATGCCCGGGAGCACAAGGTGCCTTACTTCGGCATCTGCCTGGGCATGCACATGCAGGTCATCGAGTTCGCCCGCAACGTGGCCGGTCTGGCCGGGGCCAACAGCACCGAGATGGACACGGACACGCCGCACCCGGTCATCTACCTCATGAGCGAATGGTTCGACTACCGGACCAAGCAGATCGAGCACCGCGACGTGCACTCGGAAAAGGGCGGCACCATGCGGCTGGGCGCCTATCCCTGCCATTTGGCCGCCGGGTCCAAGGCCTATGAGGCCTACAAGCAGGCCGACATCATGGAGCGCCACCGGCACCGCTACGAGTTCAACAACCAGTTCCGGGAGACCTTCGCCGAAAAAGGCATGATCTATTCGGGCATGTCCCCCAACGGCGAACTGGTCGAGATCGTGGAACTGGCCGACCACCCCTGGTTCCTGGGCTGCCAGTTCCACCCGGAGTTCAAGTCCCGTCCCATGGCTCCGCACCCCCTCTTTCGCGATTTCATCAAAGCCTCGTTCAAACACAAGGAGCAGCGCGGCCAATCATGACCCGCACGATACGCATCGGCGACCTGGCCGTGGGCCCGGGCCAGCCGCTGCTGGTGGTGGCCGGCCCCTGCGTTTTGGAGGAGGAGGGGCTGGTCCTCAACCTGGCCCGGTTCCTCAAGGCCGAGGCCGAGAAAGCCGGCCTTTCCTATGTCTTCAAGGCCAGCTATGACAAGGCCAACCGTTCCAGCCTGTCGTCCTTTCGGGGGCCGGGCCTGGAAAAAGGTCTGGCCCTGCTGGCCCGCGTGCAGAGGGAGGTCGGGGTTCCGGTCCTGAGCGACGTGCACTCGGTGGCCGAGGTCGAGGCGGCGGCCGAGGTGCTGGACGTGCTCCAGATTCCGGCCTTTTTATGCCGTCAGACTGATCTCTTGGTGGCCGCGGCCCGGACCGGCCGGCCGATCAATCTTAAAAAGGGCCAGTTCATGGCCCCGGACGACATGATCCACGCCGCGGAAAAGATCACGGCCCAGGGCAACGAAAACGTATTCATCACCGAGCGGGGCACGACCTTCGGCTACCATAACCTGGTGGTGGACATGCGGGGCTTGCCCCTCATGCGCAGCCTGGGCTTACCCGTGATTTTCGACGCCACCCACAGCGTGCAACTGCCGGGCGGCGCGGGCGGGTCTTCGGGCGGCCAGGCCGAGTTCGCCGCGCCGCTGGCCCGGGCGGCCGTGGCCGCCGGCGTGGACGGGGTCTTCATGGAGGTGCATCCCCACCCGGCCACGGCCCTGTGCGACGGTCCCAATTCCCTGCCCCAGGACCGCTTCCCCGGACTGATCCGTCTCCTGAGAGACATCGATCTCCTGGTCCGGCAGGTCAAAGACCCCCAGGGAGGCCCCTCGTGAAACCGCTGGCCGAACGCATACGGGACGTGAAGCTGGTCATTTTCGACGTGGATGGCGTCTTGACCGACGGCCGCATCGTTCTGGACGACGACGGCGTGGAGAGCAAATTTTTCGACGTCAAGGACGGTTCGGGCGTCAAATGGATGATCCGGACCGGATTGGACGTGGCCTTTCTGACCGGCCGGGAGAGCCAGGTGGTGAAGTTTCGCGCCGAAGAGCTGGGCGTCACCCGCGTTCACCAGGGGGCCAAGGTCAAGCTCGACGTTTACGAGCGGATTCTGGCCGAGACCGGTCTTGGCGACGGGGCTGTGGCCTATACCGGGGACGACCTCATCGACCTGCCGGTCATGCGGCGGGTGGGGCTGGCCCTGGCCCCGGCCGACGCCCGGCCCGAGGTCAGGGACGCAGCGCATTATGTCTGCCGGCACGGCGGCGGCCGGGGGGCGGTCCGGGAGATCGTGGAACTCATTCTCAAGGGCCAGGGACTCTGGGATCAGGTCACGGCCCGCTATTTTTCATAGGTGTTTCCTCCAGGCTAAAATCCCGAATTCTTCGGAAACGGGGGCGTTCTCGGCCCTTGTCCGTGCCAATTTCCCGTGCGTCCATGGACCAATTCGGCATACTTATTGCTTTACAGGCCGAGGCTTCCCTGGTATGATTTGAAGTGTTTGAATCTGGCGCGAAAAGGGCGTAAAGAAAGAGCCATGCTGCCTCGACGCCGATATAAATTTTTGCTCCTGGCCTCCCTGGTCATCCTGGGGGCGGTGAGCATCGGTCTGTTTCTGCGCGGCCGGGAAATGATCAGCGGACCCACGCGGGCCTTGAGCGGCCTGCCGACCCACGTGGACATGCACCTGTCCGGGGTCAACTACACGGAGATGAAGAGCGGCCGCAAGGCCTGGACCCTCAAGGCGGACAGCCTCCGTTATTCCCGCTCCAGTCAGCTCCTGCACTTCGACCGGGTGGCCCTGTCCTTTTTCAGCCGTTCCGATCGCCAGGTGGAAGTGACCGGCCTGGAAGCGAATTACGATCGGAAGACCAAACGGGTGCGTCTCAGCGGGCACGTGCGCATCGAGGACCTGGCCGGGTACCGATTTACGGCCAACGAACTCACGTACCAGGTGGATACCAAGAAGATTTTTATCCCGGGTCCTTTCCTGATTTCGGGACCGACCATGACCCTGCGCGGCCAGAATCTGACCGTGGACATCGACGCCCGTTGGCTGCGGGTGGACGGGCAGGCGCGCATCCGGTTCGAGACGCGTCCGCCGGCGCGGGGTTCGGCATGACGAAACCGGCCGCGGTTTTTTTCATCCTGGTCCTGGCCCTGGGCGGGGCCTGTCTGGCCGAGACCCCGGCGGACAATCCCGCGCCCGCATCGGCTCCCCAAACCACCGCGCCCGCGACGCTCAAGCCCGGTACGATCGATATTGCCAGCGACCACCTCGAAGTGGACGACCAACGGAAACTCATCTTTCTCAAAGGCGGCGTGGCCGTCCGTTGGGAAGGGCGGGTGTTGACCTGCGACGAAGCCGAGGTCGCCTACCGGGCGCGGACCGTGCGCGCCAGAAGCGGCGCGGTCCGAACCGCGAGCGACCCGGCATCGGCCCGGAAGGACGACCCGGACGTGCAACACGAGATCGTCAGCATCCAGGCCCGCGGCCATGTCAAGGTGACCCTGGATAACCGGGTCCTGCTCTCGGACGTGGCCGTGTACGACGCCCAGGCCCGGGTGATCACCTTGAGCGGCAACCCCCGCGTCTGGCGGGGCAAGGATTTCCTGTCCGGGGAGCGCATCAAGGTGTTTCTGGACGAAGACCGCAGCGTGGTCGAGGGCGGATCCGGAGAAAGGGTCAAGCTGCGGCTGCACCAGTCCACATCCGAGAACAAACCGGCCAAAACCGGGCCGGCCGCCGAGGGCGCGGAGCAATGATCAGCCAGACGCCGGATACGGACACGAGCGTCCGGGAAGGTCTTGTGGCCGAGCCGAGCCGGGAGGGTCTTTGCGGGGTGAATCTGGTCAAGGCCTACGGCCGGCGGCGCGTGGTGGACCGCGTCTCCTTTCACGTGGACCCGGGCCAGATCGTGGGCCTTTTGGGGCCGAACGGCGCGGGCAAGACCACCACCTTTTACATGGTGGTGGGGCTGGTTCACGCGGACGGGGGCCAGGTCTTTTTGGGCGATCGGGACGTGACCCGCATGCCCATGTATCGTCGGGCGCGCACGGGCATCTCCTACCTGCCCCAGGAGCCGAGCATCTTCCGCAAGCTGACCGTGGAGGAGAACATCCTGGCCATCCTTGAAACCATGGGCCTGTCCAAGTCGGCCAAGCGTCAGCGGTTGAACGAGCTGCTGGCCGAATTGGGTATCGAGCATCTGGCCCGGTCCAAGGCCTACGCCCTGTCCGGCGGGGAGCGCCGCCGGGTCGAGATCAGCCGGGCCCTGGCCACCCGGCCGTCCTTTCTCCTGTTGGACGAGCCTTTCGCCGGCATCGATCCCTTGATCGTCATCGACCTCCAAAGCATCATCCTGCGGCTCAAGGAGCACCGGATCGGTATTCTCATTTCGGATCACAACGTGCGGGAGACCCTGGGCGTGTGCGACCGGGCCTATATCCTCAACGAGGGCGTGGTCATCGAGGAAGGTCCGCCGCAAAAGATCGCCGCGAGCGACATTGCCCGCAAATTCTATTTGGGAGACAATTTCACCCTGTGACGCCTGTCCGGGAGTGACGCGCTAACAATGGCCCTGCAACTGAGACAAAGCCTGAAGCTCAGCCAGCAACTGGTGATGACGCCCCAGCTGCAGCAGGCCATCAAGATGCTTCAGCTCTCCCGTCTCGAACTCATCGACACCATCAGCGAGGAACTCGAACAGAACCCCATCCTGGAAGCCACGACCGAGGAGGAACTGTCTCGAACCGAGACATCGCCCGAGGCCGAGGCCGAGGACAAGCCCCAAATTCCGGAAGCGGAAAACGATTTCAACGAGGTCAAGGTCGAGGACACGGCCCGGGAGGACATCGACTGGGAGACCTACCTCGGCGAGTACAGTTCATCCGCCTCCACGCCTTCCTCCATGCGCGAAATTCCGGAGGAGACCAACTACGACAATTTCATTTCCGCCGCGACGTCCCTGACCGACCACCTGACCTGGCAGTGGCGCATGAACGTGCTCTCCCCGCTCGAAGACCGCGTCGGCGCCCAGATCATCGGCAACCTGAACCCGGACGGTTATCTGACAGCCACGGTCGAGGAGATCGCCGCTCTGGAGAGCGCGACCCCGGCCGAGGTGGAGGCGGTCCTGGCCCGCGTCCAGGACCTGGATCCGGCCGGCGTGGCGGCCCGGGATTTGAAGGAATGTCTCCTCATCCAGCTCAGCCGGCTGGCGGCCGACACGACCTTGCCCGAGAGGATCGTCTCCGACTTTCTGCCCGAACTCGAAAAAAAGAATTACCCCCAGATCGTGCGGGCCCTCAAGACCACCAAGGAGGCCGTCTTCGCCGCCATCGAGGTCATCCTCAGCCTCGAACCTCGCCCCGGACGTGCCTTTTCCACCGAAGAACCCCAGTACATCACCCCGGACGTCTATATCTACAAGATCGGCGACGACTACGTCATCACCCTCAACGAGGACGGCATGCCCCGCCTGCGGGTCAACAGCTACTACCAAAAGTTGCTCTCCAACCAGCAGCCCGCCTCGAACCAGGAGGCCAAGGAGTACATCCAGGGCAAACTCCGGGCCGCGGTCTGGCTGATCCGCAGCATTCACCAGCGGCAGCGCACCATCTACCGGGTGACCGAGTCCATCATCAAGTTTCAGCGGGAGTTTCTGGACAAGGGCGTGGCCTATCTGAAACCCTTGGTCCTGCGCGACGTGGCCGATGACGTGGGCATGCACGAATCGACCATCAGCCGCGTCACCAGCAACAAGTACGCCCACACCCCCCAGGGCATCTTCGAACTCAAGTTCTTCTTCAATAGCTCGATCAACCGTTTCGACGGCGAATCCCTGGCTTCGGAGAGCGTCAAGGAGCGCATCCGTCTCATCATCGCCGCCGAGGATGCCCGCCGGCCCCTGTCCGACCAGCGCATCGTCGAGATTCTGCGCGGTTCGAACATCGACATCGCCCGGCGTACCGTGGCCAAGTATCGGGAAATGTTGGGTATTCTTTCTTCAAGCAAGAGGAAAAAACATTTTTAAGTCGCCGCGCGCGGCTTCGATTCGACCCCTCAGGAGGTTGACAACATGCAGTTTTCCGTTACCTTTCGTCACATGGAGCCTTCGGAAGCGCTTAAAGAGTATGCCGCTGAAAAATTGACCCGGCTGGAAAAATACTTCGACGCGGTCATCGAGGCGCAGGTGGTGCTTTCCGTGGAGAAATTCCGGCACATCGCGGACGTGACCGTGACGTGTGACGGCGTCAAGATAAAAGGGCAGGAACAAACCGAGGACATGTATTCGGCCATCGACATGGTCATGGACAAGATGGAGCGGCAGGCCAAACGGTACCGGGAGCGCATCCGGGAACGCAAGACCAGCAAGCGGGATACGATCCGCACCGCGGGCGCTCCGGCCGAAGATGAAGGCGGCGCAAGCGAGGAAGCCGAGGCCGGCCCGAAGATCATTCGGTCTCAACAGAACTTCGCCAAACCCATGGACCTGGACGAGGCCCTGATGCAGATCGAGCTGTCCAAAGAGCGGTTCCTGGTGTACACCGACGCCGAATCGCAGGAACTTAACGTTTTGTATGCCCGACCGGACGGACATTTTGAATTGATCGAGCCCTTGAAGGAATAGCGGGACAACAAGGTGGTGTATGAGCCATGCGGCTTACCGATCTGCTTAACGAAAAAGCCATCATCTCCGATCTGGCCGGCAGCCACAAGAAAGAAGTCCTGTCTGAACTCTGCCAAGCCGTAGCCCAGGACGAGGGTCTGGACCCGGAGCCTCTTCTCCGGGTACTGCTCGAACGCGAGAAGCTGGGCAGCACCGGCATCGGGGACGGGGTGGCCATTCCCCACGGCAAGAGCGACGACATCGGTTCGATCTTCGTCGCTTTCGGCCGCAGTCGTGACGGCGTGGATTTTGAGTCCATGGATGGGCAGCCGGTCCATCTGTTTTTCCTCATCCTCGCGCCGGGCGACTCCACTGGGGCCCACCTCAAGGTATTGGCCAAGGTCTCCCGCCTGCTCAAGGACGAATCTTTTCGGGACAAGCTCGGGAAGGCGCAGGACAGGAAGGCCATTTACGACCTGATCGCGGCCAAGGATCAGGATTTCTGAGGCCTGTCGCGGCCAAGGCGGGAAAACGGGATGGGGCAAAAACTCGGCCGGATCATTGTCATCTCCGGGCTCTCCGGGTCGGGCAAAACCACCGCCCTGGACGCCCTTGAGGATCAGGGCTTTTTTTGCATCGACAACCTGCCCGTGCCGCTCCTGCCCAAGTTCCTGGCGCTTCATCAGCAGACCAGCCAGGAGTATCTCAAACTGGCCGTGGTCATGGACATGCGGGAGAAGCACTTCATCGACCACTTCGAGGAAATCTTCTCCGCCATCCAGGACGAACACTACGACTTCGATCTCATTTTTCTGGAAGCGGCCCACGAGATCCTGGTCCGGAATTTTTCCACCACCCGCCGGCCTCACCCCCTGGCCCAGCAGGGGAACCTGCTCGAAGCCATCCGCCGGGAAGAGGCCCTCATGGCCCCGGTCAAACGGGCCGCCACGCTGGTGGTGGACACGTCCGAGTTCCACGTGCACCAGCTTCGGGATTACATCGTCCAGAAGTTCGTCAAGAGCCGCGTGGGCTTGAGCTTGGAGTTCCTCTCCTTCGGACACCGGCGCGGCATTCCGCCCGAAGCGGATTTCGTCATCGACGTGCGTTTCTTGAGCAATCCCTTTTACAAAGACGAACTGCGGGACCTGGACGGCCGGGACGAGCGGGTGGCCCGGTTCGTGCTGTCCAGCGACGAGGGCAAGCGGTTCCTGGCCGGTTTGTATGATTTTCTGGCCCCGCTGCTGCCCCTTTATGATACCATGGGTAAATCGTATCTCACGGTGGCCGTGGGCTGCACCGGGGGGCAGCACCGGTCGGTGGCCATCGTCGAAGAGCTGGCCCGGCGGTTCGAGGGTTCGCCCTATCCCGTCACCGTGCGTCATCGGGACATTCAGGTCTAGGCAAGAGGCATGATCGGCACCGTTATCGTCACCCACTGCAAGCTCGGCGCGGAACTGCTCAACACGGCCGAATTCATTCTCGGTCGGATCGAGGGGGTGGCCACGGTCTCGGTGGACGCGCAAACGTCGGCCGAGACCCTGCGGGCCGAGATCGAGGCCGCGATCAAGAAGGTCGATCAGCGGGCAGGCGTGATCATTCTGACGGACATGTTCGGCGGCACTCCTTCCAATCTGAGCCTGTCCTTCCTGGCGCAGGACCGGATCGAAGTGCTGACCGGAGTCAACCTGCCCATGATTATCAAACTGGTCCAATCCCGGGACAAGATGGATCTGGCCGAAATAGCCGAAGCGGTCGGCGCTTACGGCCGCAAGAGCATCAACGTGGCCGGCGCGGTCTTGAGCCGCCGTTCGATCGGCGACTAGGGTCCTTCAGGTCAGGTATGTCGCTCGTTCTGGTCAGAGTGGATTGCCGGTTGATTCACGCGCAGGTCCTCGAAAGCTGGATCCCGGAAACCCAATGCAACAGCCTGGTCGTGGCCAACGACCAGATCATGCGCGACGATCTGAGGCGCAACATCATGAGCCTGTTCGTTCCTCGGGAGGTCGAGGTCGGCTTTTTCCCGGTGGAGGAAGCGGCCCAGGAACTGAACCGCGACCGGTACCTTGACCGGCGCGTGGCTCTTTTGTTGGCCAACTGCCCCGACGCCCTCCGCATCTACCGGGCCGGTTTGAAATTCGAACGGCTCAACTTGGGCAACCTTATCTTCGCCCCGCCCAAAACCCAGGTGACCGGGACGGTCGCCCTGGACAAACAGGATCTGGCCGGGTTGTGCGAACTCGAGGCCGAGGGCGTAAGGATCGATCTGCGCAACCACCCGCACGATATCCCGCCGCCCTTCGCGGAGATATGCGCCGCCTTTCAGCCGTCGGCCTGAATGCCGCGGCCCGATACGGCACAAGCGCGACCCAGCCCATGACTGCTCCCGGCGGACCCCGTTCCCAGGCGTTGATCGAGCAGGCGACCATCCAGCCGATGTGCGCCGAGGACCTGACGGCCGTGCTCGAGATCGAACAGGTCTCGTATCGCGGCCCCTGGACCCGGCTGGGGCTCATTACCGAACTCGAACGGGACGTGGCCTCCTGTCTGGTTTTGCATCTTTCCGGCAAGGTGGCCGGTTATATCGTCAGTTGGCTGATTCGGGGCGAGGTTCATCTGCTCAACGTGGCCGTGCATCCGGCCTGCCGCAATTTGGGCCTGGGCCGGTTGCTGATGGACCACGTGGTGGCCTGGAGCCGGGAGCAGGGCGCCCGCAAGATGTTTTTGGAGGTGCGGGAGTCGAACGCGGCCGCCCGGGCCTTGTACCGGCGTCTCGGTTTTGTCGAGACCGGTCGTCGGAAAAATTATTATGCCGAGGAGCACGAGGACGCCCTGACCATGGCCCGGCGGCTGTGAAACGGAAAAAAGGTTTGACGGCCCTGGCTCGAAAAAATATGATGTCAAAATAAGATGTTGGTTTCCTTATTCCTATTCCAACGAATCCATATATAGGAGGAGACGTATGAGCATTCGAGTAGCGATCAATGGGTTCGGCCGGGTGGGCAGGTTTGTTACCCGCGCTCTGGCCAAGGAAGATAGAGATATCGAACTGGTGGCGGTCAACAGCCGGGCCGATTCCGCGACATTGGCCCATCTCCTGATGTACGATTCGGTGCACAAAACCTTCGATCTGCCGGTGGAGCACGAAGACGACGCTCTGATCATCGACGGAAAGCGCGTGGCCATCTCCCGCGTCACCGACAACCTCGCCGACCTCCCCTGGCGCGACCTGGGCGTGGACATCGCCCTGGAGACCACCGGCAAATACCGCGACATGGCCTCCTGCCAGAAGCACCTGGAGGCCGGGGCGAGCAAGGTCGTCCTCAGCGCGCCGGGCAAGGGCTTGGACGCCACCTTTGTCATGGGCGTCAACCACGAGACGTACGATCCGGCCAAGCACCACATCGTCTCGAACGCCTCCTGCACCACCAACTGCATGGCCCCGGTGGTGGACATCATCCACAAAACCGTGGGCATCGACCACGGCCTCATGAACACCATTCACGCCTATACCATGGACCAGCGCCTTCTGGACGGGTCCCACAAGGACCTGCGCCGGGCGCGGGCCGCGGCCATGTCCATGATCCCCACGACCAGCGGCGCGGCCCGCACCACGGGCGAGGTCATCCCCGCGCTCAAGGGCAAGCTGGACGGCTTGGCCATCCGCGTGCCCACGCCCAATGTCTCCATCCTGGATTTCTCGGCCGAACTTACCCGGAAGTCCTCGGCCGATGAGATCAACGAGGCCCTGCGCAAGGCCAGCCAAGAGCACCTGGCGGGCATCCTCCTGGTGAGCGATCAACCGCTCGTCTCCGTGGATTACACCTCTTCGCCCTATTCGGCCATCGTGGACGCGGCCCTGACCAACGTCCTCGACGGCCTGTTCCTGAAGGTGCTGGCCTGGTACGACAACGAGAGCGGTTTTGCCCATCGCATGGTGGACTTGGCATACTACATCGGTTCCAAGCAATAACCCGGACAGGAGAAGCGGACATGGCCAAGAATAAAAACTTCGGACTAACCACGATTCTGGGGCCGCCGGAAAACCGTTTCCCGTTCATCAACGAGATCGATATCAAGGGCAAGACCCTGCTCATCCGGGTCGATTTGAACGTCCCCCTGGACGAGAGCCTGAACATCGCCGACGACACGCGCATCCGGGCCATCCTGCCCACGGTCAACTACGCCCTGGACGAACAGGCCCGGGTGCTGCTCGCCTCCCACATGGGCCGCCCCAAGGGCGAGGTGAACCCGAGGCTCAGCCTGGCGCCGGTGGCCCGCAGGCTGGCCCGGTTGCTGCACAAAGAGGTCGCCATCGCCCCGGACTGCATCGGCCCTGAAACCAAAGCCATGGTGGGGCAAATGAAGGACGGCGACGTCCTGCTCCTGGAAAACCTGCGCTTCCATCCGGGCGAGGAGATGAACGACGACGACTTCGCCAAAGATCTGGCCGGCCTGGCCGACGTGTACATCAACGACGCCTTTGCCGTGGCCCACCGGGCCCACGCCTCGGTGGTGGCCATCACCAAGTTCGCCCAGCTCTGCGGGGCCGGCTTCGTCATGAAGAACGAGCTGACCTATTTTTACCGGGCCACCGAGGACCCGGCCCGGCCCTTCGCGGCCATCATCGGCGGGGCCAAGACATCTTCCAAGATTTCGGCCATCGAGAATCTCATGGACCGGGTGAACAAGTTCATCATCGGCGGGGCCATGGCCAACACCTTTCTCAAGGCCCTGTATCCGCACATCGGCTCCAAGTCCATGGTCGAGGAGGACCTGGTGGAACGGGCGCGGTCCATGATGCGCATCGCCCGCCGGCGGGACGTCAAGTTCTACATCCCGGTGGACTGCGTCGTGGCCGACCGCTTTGACGCCAAGGCCGAAACCAAGATCACCACCGTGCAGGAGGTGCCCGAGGACTGGATGATCGTGGACATCGGCCCGGCCACGTCCTCGCTTTTCTCCGAGGCGCTGCAGAACGTCAAGACCATCATCTGGAACGGTCCCATGGGCGCCTTCGAGATCGATGCCTTTTCCCGGGGAACCTACCAGATGGTCAACACCGTGGCCAATTCCTATGCCCTGACCATTGTCGGCGGCGGGGACACGGACGTGGCCGTGAACCGCATGGGCGAATCCTCGCGCATGACCTACATTTCCACGGCCGGCGGCGCGTTTCTCAGGCTCCTGGAAGGCGCGGCCCTACCGGCCACCACCGCCCTGATGGAGCAGGCCTGCGGACGCGCGGGCAACGAGTAAAGCCATGAGCGCAAACGAGACCTCCCGCCGGCCGTTTATCGCCGGCAACTGGAAGATGCACAAGACCGCCGGGGAAGCCGCGGCCTACATCGCCCGGTTGAAGGAGCTGCTGCCTTCGCCGCTGGACGCGGACGTGGCCGTGGCCCCGACCTTCGTGGCCCTGCCCGCCGCCTTGGCCGCCGCCCAGGGTTCGCCCATCGGCATCGCGGCCCAGAACGTTTTTTGGGAGAAGTCCGGGGCCTTTACCGGCGAGGTTTCCACGGCCATGCTTGAAGACCTGGGCGTGACCTGGGTGATCCTGGGGCATTCGGAGCGGCGGCAGTATTTCGGCGAAACCGACGAGACCGTCGGCCGCCGGCTGCGGGCCGTGCTGGACGGGCGGATGGGACCCATCGTCTGCGTGGGGGAACGCCTCGAAGAACGGGAGGCCGGTCGCACTTGGGAGGTGCTGACCGCCCAGCTCGCGGGCGCCCTGGACGGGGTCAGCCCGGACGAGGCCGGGCGGCTCACCCTGGCCTATGAGCCGGTCTGGGCCATCGGCACGGGCCGGACGGCCACCCCGGAAGTGGCCCAGGAAGCCCACGCCTTTCTGCGCCAGGAACTGGTCAAGCGCTTTGACAAACCCATTGCAAATTCCATCCGAATCTTGTATGGTGGTTCGGTGAAACCGGAGAACGCCGCCGGGCTGCTGACCCTGCCGGACATTGATGGCGCCTTGGTCGGGGGAGCCAGCCTGGAAGCGGAAGTGTTCGCGAAAATTATAGATTTCAAGGGGGCATGAGGCCAAACGGCCTCGGGATCGTATGAGCACCCTTCTCATTGCCGTACACGTCGTGGTCTGCGTGGCCCTGATTCTGATCGTGCTGCTTCAGACCGGCAAGGGCTCGGACATCGGCGCCGCTTTCGGCGCCGGCGCCAGCCAGACCATTTTCGGGTCCCAGGGATCGAGCAGCTTTCTGAGCAAGCTGACGGCCGTGGCCGCCATTGTATTTATGCTCACCTCCCTGGGTCTGAGCATCTTTGGCGGCGGCCGGCCGATCGGTTCGGTCATGCAGGGAGTGAAAACCCCGCCGGCCCAGGAAGCCCCGGCCGCTGCTCCGGCCTTGCCCAAGGACACGGCCCAGCCGATCGAAAAGAACGAGGAGACCAAGTAACACGGCCTGCGTGCCGAAGTGGTGGAAACTGGTAGACACGCCATCTTGAGGGGGTGGTGAGCGACGCTCGTGCGGGTTCAAGTCCCGCCTTCGGCACCAAATCGTTTTTCAAGGCGCAATCCGAAAGGGTTGCGCCTTTTGTTTTTGGTGTCTTTAGCGGCCGCGCAAGCGCCCTCGAAGCCCGTTTCCCGTTGTCTTCGCCCTGATATTTTGTTTTAATGAGAACAGCACCCAGACACCAGCCGCTTGGCTCAGCCCGGATCGTCGGCCTGAAGCGGGATCGGCGGGGCCGACCGGGCCGGGTCCAGGCGTGATTCGCGTGGGAAAAGACGCCTCGTCGGTAACGCCTTGGGCGGTTTGGGCGACTTAGGGTTTATGGGGTGATGCCCGCCCGGAGCGTCGATGTATTCCGGCGTCTGCTTTATGAGGACAACGAACACGGGCCGGAGCGGTTCCGGTGACGAATCCGGGGCTTTCACGTCGAGGCCGATGCGCGTCGAGGGGGAAGATGAAGAAGCTCGTTTTGGGGATGTGGGTGACCGCGGCGATCCTCGTGGTTCTGGCGGTGGCGGCCGTGGTGCTGGCCCCGCTCTTGATCGATCTCGATTCGGCCAAACCGGCCATTGAAAAAGCGGTGGCCGAGGCCACGGGCCGCTCCTTCCACATCGGTGGGCGCATCCGGTTCGCCCTGTTCCCCTACGCCCGTTTTTCCCTGTCCGACCTGTCCCTGGGAACCCCGATCGGGTTTTCCTCGCCCGACTTCCTTTCCGTGGAATCGTTCGAAGTGCGGGTCAAGACCCTGCCCCTGCTTTGGGGGGACATCCAGATCACCAGGTTCCGCGTCGATTATCCGCGCCTCACCCTGGAAAGACTCCCGGACGGCCGCGTCAGTTGGGAAGGACTGGGCCGCGCCATGGCTGAAGTCGCCCCGCCCAGGAAACCGCCGCGAAGACCCAGGCCCATGCCCTTTACACGGACCCGGGAACGGGGCTTCCGGTTGAAGAGTCTGTCCGTGGGCGACTGCGCCATCCATGACGGCTGGGTCGTGTGGAGCGAGGCCGGGCAGACGCGCTACCAGATCGAAAACCTGAACGCCAACCTCCAGGACGTCTCCCTGGACCGGCCTATCCGGGCCTCGATCTCGGCCGAGGTGAACGCCCAGCCGGTCTCCCTAGTCGGAGAGTGGGGGCCTTTCGGCCGGGAGCCCGGCCAGAAGCCGATGCCGGTTTCTCTGAAGCTGACCGTGGCCCAGGGGCTGAAGGTTTTCCTGCGCGGCCGCGCCGGCTGGACGGCCGAGGGGTATCAGACCGACCTGGCCCTGGACGTCGAACCTTTTTCGCCTCGCCGGTTGTTCCAGGCCTTCGGCCAGCCGTTCCCGGTGCGCACCCCCGATTCGGAGGCCTTGAACCACCTGGGCCTCAAGGCGCGTTTCCTGAAAACCGGCAAGGCCACGACGTTTTGGGGCGGGGACCTCGCCTTGGACGAATCGCGTATCGTTTTTTCGGTCAAGCGCGAGGAGACCGACCCGCCCCGCCTGGATTTCGAACTGGATGTGGACCGGATCGACCTGAATCGTTACCTGCCGCTGTATTTCGAACCGAAGCGGGCCGAAAGCGTTTCGATCAGGACCGAACCGGGCCTGGCTTGGTTACGGCGCATGGTCATTGGCGGTGAGGTTCGGATCGGTGACGCTCGCCTGCATCGGGGTTGGGTTCAGAACCTGTCTTGCGCGTTCAATGGCCGGAGAGGTCTGGTGCGGGCCGAGCCTGTGAGCTGTGAGCTGTACGGGGGCCGGCTGTCCGGCGCGGCGACCGTGGACGTTCGCGCCGAGAACTCGCGGTTCGAGGTCCAGGCCGAGGCGAACGGGGTCCGGGTCCAGCCGCTGCTTCGGGATTTCTTCGAGACGTCCTTCCTGGAGGGAACCCTCGACGGATCCTTGCTTTTGACTTGGTCCGGCGTGCGGGACGAACAGATGCGGGGTTCGTTGGACGGGCGCGGCCGGCTGCGTCTGAGTGAAGGGGCCGTGGTCGGCGTTGATCTGGCCGGCATGGCCCGGGGGCTGAAGTCCGCCTATAAGCGGGAAACCGGGACCGGACCTCCCCGAACCCCCTTCTCCGAACTTGCCGCGGCCTTCACCTTGAAAGACGGGGTCTGGACCACGCGGGAGACGACCCTGGTTGCGCCTTCGCTCAGGCTCTCGGTTTCGGGCCGGGCCAACCTGAACAGCAAGACCCTCAACCTCCGGCTCAGGCCCGCCTTCTCGCCCCCAGAGAAAGGCCGGGCCGCGCCCATCGGCGTCAGCGGCGCGTTGTCCTCGCCCGTTTTCGAGCCGGTATCGGAATAAGCGTTTATTCGCCGCCGACCCGGGGTCGGGCAGGCATTGGAGGAACGCGCGTGCCCGCCGCCTATGTGCTGCTGGTGGATGACGACCCCGCCTTTTTGGACGTGGTCACCAAACGTCTTGAGATGCGCGGCCTGACCGTGGTCACGGACCCGAACGGCCAAGCGGCTCTGCGCCGGCTGGAGAAGGACCGCTTCATCGAGGTCGTGGTCCTGGACCTGTCCATGCCCGGTCTGGACGGTCTGGCCACGCTGCAAGGCATCCGGGAGCGCCGCCCGCTGGTCGAGGTCATCCTGCTGACCGGCCACGGCGACGTGCCCTCGGCCGTGGAGGCCATGAAGCAGGGGGCTTTCGACTATTTGACCAAGCCCTGCGATGTGGACCTCCTGGTCTCCAAGATTGAGGACGCGGCAATCAGGAAATGGAAGCGGGAGGACGAGCGCGTGGCCCGGCGCATGATGTGGGGCGGGCTGAGGCGGCCGGACGAACCGCCGGAAGAACGATGAAAATTGTCGATGGTCGCCAGCGTCGATGGGCTCTCGGCTGTCAATCATGACCAGTAATGATAACGCTTTGATCTCTCAAAAAGGAGCGCCGCCCATGTCTCCGGATGTTGTCTGCCGCCCCGTGGAAATCGGCGAGGAAGGCGTGGCCTGCCGCCTGATCGAGCGGGTGTTCATGGAATTTGTCGCGCCCGGTTTTTCCCCGGAGGGCGTGGCCGAGTTCCTGGGCGTGGTGGACATGGACAAGATGCGCCGGCGCATCGCGGCCGGAAACCTCGTGCTGGTGGCCCGGGCCGGGGAGCGGCTGGCCGGCATGATCGAAGTTCGGGATCCGGGCCACGTGGCCCTTATGTTCGTGGACAAGGCCTTTCACCGGCAAGGCATCGCCCGTCGTCTGTTCGAGATGGCCTTGTCCATTTTTCATGAGACACGGCCGGAGATGAAAACCGTGACCGTCAATTCCTCGCCTTATGCCGTTTCGATTTACGGCTGTTTGGGTTTCGAACCCACCGGCCCGGAGCAAGTAAAAAACGGCATCCGTTTCACGCCCATGCGTTTGCATCTTCCCGCCGCGCCGGCGTCCTTTTGAATCCGTCCTTCTCGATCCGGCACGGTTGCCCGCCCGCCCGCATTGTGATAGGAATTTAATCGGAACCCCTTCGCGTTGGAGCGGCCTTGCTGGAAAGCACCTTCTGCCATATCCCGGGCATCGGACCCCGGACCGAAAGGCGTCTCTGGGAACGCGGCGTGACCACCTGGTCCGATCTCCTTGACCAAGACGTGCCCTTGTCCCCGGCGCGGCTCGACCAGGCGCGGCGCATCTTGGAGGACTCCCGCCGGGCCTTGCAAGCGGACGACGCCGGGTTCTTCCTCGATCGCCTGGCCCCGGCCGAACACTGGCGGCTGGTCAGCCGTTTCCGGGACCGGGCGGTCTATCTGGACATCGAAACCACGGGCATGGGCATAGGTTCCGAGATCACGGCCATCGCCGTGTACGACGGACGCCGGCCCAGCGTCTTTGTCCTGGGGCAGAATCTGGAAGCCTTTCCCCGGGTCATCGCAAGCTGCCGGCTGCTGGTCACCTACAATGGCAAGTGCTTCGACGTGCCCATGCTGGAACGCTACTTCGGCCTCAAGCTGGACATGCCCCACATCGACCTGCGCTACGTGCTGGCCGGAGCCGGGGTCACCGGCGGGCTCAAGGGCTGCGAGCGCAAGCTGGGGGTGAGCCGGGCCGGGCTGGAGGACGTGGACGGCTACGGCGCGGTGCTGCTTTGGCGTCTGTATCAGAACACGGCCGACAAGCGGGTTCTGGAAACGCTCCTGGCCTACAACCTTCAGGACGCCCTCAGCCTCGAACCGCTCCTGACCGCGGCCTACAACATCCGTCTGGCCGGCCTGGCCTGCCCGGGCCACGCGCGGCTGCCGGAGGTCGAGCCGTTTCGCAACCCGTTCTATCCCGATCCCTCGGTCCTGGCCTGGCTGCGGGACCGGCTTCAGGCGCGGCAGCCTTCGTGGGAGGTCGAGGCCGATGGCGCATGACCTGAGCAGCCCCCGCATCCCGGAAGGCAAGGTGCCGCCGGCCCTGCTCGATCGGTTGCTGGCGCTCGGCCGACGTCCGGCCCCGGAGCTTTTGGTCGGCCCGTCCCTGGGCGAGGACGCGGCCGTGATTCGTCTGGCCGACCAGACCCTGATCGTCACCTCGGACCCCATCACCTTTCGGACCAAACGGCCCGGCGCCTATGCCGTGCACATCAACGCCAACGACATCGCGGCCATGGGCGGACGGCCGAGGTTTTTCACCCTCACCCTGCTTCTGCCGCCGGACGCGACCGAGGCCCAGGCCGAAACCATCATGGCCGACGCGGCTCAAAGCGGCGACACGGTGGGCGCGGTGCTGATCGGCGGCCACTCCGAGGTCAGCGCCTCGGTGCGTTGGCCCGTGGTCTCGGTGACCATGCTCGGGCATCTGATCGGCGAGCGGCCGCTCCGAACCGCGGACGGCCGTCCCGGCGACGCCATCCTCCAGGTCGGTTCCATGGGCGTGGAAGGCACGTCCATCCTGGCCTCCGAGCATCGGCGGGCGCTCCTTAAGACGTTGGACCCGGCCGTGGTGGACCGGGCCGAAAGGTTCCTCGAAGACCCGGGCCTGTCCGTGGTCGCCCCGGCTGCGCTGGCCGCCGAGCGTCTGGACGTGCGCGCCATGCACGATCCGACCGAGGGCGGCCTGGCCACCGGGCTTCGGGAAGTGGCCGAGGCCTCGAAGGCCGGGTTGGTCGTGGACGAGGAAAAAATCTTGATCGCGCCCGAGACCCGGGCCGTGTGCGCGGCCTTGGGGGTCGATCCCCTGGGCCTCATCTCCTCCGGGTGTCTGCTCGTCACCGTGGCCGAAAGAGAAACCGGCCGGGCCTTGGAGCTGTTTGACCGGGCCGGACACGCGGCCGCCCGCATCGGGCGACTCACAGGCGAGGCCGGCGTCTGTCTGCTGCGCGGAAGCGGTGGGAAAACGCGCGAGCTGCCGGTTTTCGGCGCGGACGAACTGGTGCAAACCTCGGCCGGCTTGAAGGGAGAAGGATGACCGTCCAGGAAACCAAACGCCCGGTGCTCTTTCTGGAGATCGTGAACACCGAGAGCCTGATACTGAGCGACGAACTGGCCGCGACTCGGATTTTAAAGGACTACCTGCGGGCCGCCAGCGGCATCGCGGCCGGGCATGAAGGCCGTTTCGAGGCCGGGTCCGGGAACCGGCACCTTGTATTTTTCGCCGATCTGGGTGGGGCCGTGTCCTGCGCCTTGGCAATCGGCCAGGAGTTCGATCTGCGGAATGCGGCCCTGCCCGACCAGCGGCGGGTGCATTGGCGCATGGGCCTCGCGTGGGGCGAGGTCCGGGAAGAGAGCGGCCGTTGGGCGGGCGACGGGGTGAGCGGCGCGGAGCAGGCCGGGGGTCTGGCCCGCACGGACGAACTCTGCGTGACCCAGGCCGTGGCCGACCATGTGCGTCAAGCCCGGGAAGCCGAGGCCGGCTTCGAGATCGAGGCGGCTGGGGGGACCGGCTGGTCGCGGGGGAGGTTTTTTCATCTTCGCGCCACGGCCGGTCCCGAGCGGAGGAAAAGGCCCATTCTGCCCCGCGGGCTGTGGACAACGCTCCTGATCGTCCTGGGCGCGGTCGTGATCCTGGCCGCCTGGTGGAAGTTTCGGCCGTGAGCGGCTTCTATTACGCCGGCGTGGACTTGGGATCGACCACGGCCAAGGTGGTCATCGTGGGCGACGGGATCGTGGCCCGGGTGCTGGGTCCGACCGGGGCGGAGCACCGCCGGACCGCGAACCGGACCATGGCCGAGGCCTTGAGCCAGGTGGGTCTGTGTCTTGAAGACATGGCCTACATCGTGGCCACGGGCTATGGCCGGATCAACGTGCCCTTCGCCGACCGCCAGATCACCGAGATTTCGTGCCACGGCCGGGGCGTGGTCCATTTCTTCCCGGACGCCTCGGGCGTCATCGACATCGGCGGCCAGGATTCCAAGGGCATCAAGCTGGCTCAAGGCCGGGTCGTGGATTTCGTCATGAACGACAAGTGCGCGGCGGGCACGGGCCGGTTCCTCGAAGTCATCGCCGAGGCCCTGGGCCTCACGGTCGAGGAGATCGGGCCGCTGTCGCTCGGAGCCGGCCGCGCGGTCAGGATCAGCAACGTCTGCACGGTCTTCGCCGAGCAGGAGGTGGTGGGGCGCTTGGCCGACGGCGTCCCGGTGCCCGACATCCTGGCCGGGCTGCACGAGGCCATCGCCGGCCGCGTCAGCGCCATGTTCGCCCGGCTCAAGATGCGGGGCCGGCTGGTGGTCACCGGCGGCGGGGCCTTGAACGTCGGCCTGCTCAAGGCTCTGAAAGACAAGATGGGCCAGGAGATCGTGACCACGCCCCTGGCCCAGTTCGCCGGGGCCGTGGGCGCGGCCATGTTGGCCAAGGACCTGGACGAGCAAGCCCAAAAGCAGGGCCGGCCGCTCAAGCGCGGCCAACGCAAACTCGAAGCCGTGACCTTTTTCAGCGAGACAGGCCGCGTCTGACCGGGCGCGGCAGGTTGAGAGGCATCATGTTCATTGCCGGGATCGATATCGGCTCGGTGACCATCAAGGCGGTCCTGACCGAAGGGGAGGACCTCAAGGTTTTCTCCATCACGGCTTCGGGCGGCGACTACCGCCAGGCCGCGGAGGCTGCCTTGAGCGACGTATTGGCCAAGGCCGGCCTCGAACGCGGCGATCTGTCTCTGGTCGCGGTCACCGGGCACGACGCGGCCGGTCAGACCGGCTGGCAACGGGTCAGCGAGATCACGGCCCAGGGTCTGGCCCTGGCCCGTCTTTTCCCCGAGGTGCGCACCGTGATCGACATCGGCGGCCAGGCCACCCGCGTGGCCAAGTTGAATTTGGGCGGCGCCGTGACCGACTTCGCCGTGAGCGAGAAGTGCGCCTCGGGTTCGGGCCGGTTCCTGCAGATCATGTCCCGGGTGCTGGAAGTGCCGCTGGCCGATATGGGTCCGCTTTCGCTGAGGGCCAAGACCCCGGTCCGCTTCGGCACGGGCTGCGCGGTCTTCGCCGAGTCCGAGGCCATCACGCGCATCACCGAGGGCCACAGCCGGGAGGACATCCTGGCCGGGGTGCATTTGGCCATCGCCATCAAGGTGCATTCCCTGCTCCAGCGCATCCAGCCGGAAGGGGCCTGTGGACTGACCGGCGGCGGGGCGCTAGACGTGGGCCTGGTCAAGCGCATCGAGGAAACATGCGGGTTTAAGGCCCTGGTGCCGCCCGAGCCTCGGATCACCGCAGCCTGGGGAGCGGCCCTGGCCGCCATGCGGCGCGGTCAATGAAAGTGGCCCGGCCATTATGCATACCGATACGCAGAATAACGTAGGGGCGCGTTGCACGCGTCCAGGGCACGCGCAGCGTGCCCCCACGGTGAACTTACCAGGCACGTGCGAAAGGTTACCCCTTATTTGCCCGGAAAGGAGCATCGCATGACCGTCTCTTGGGACGAAGCAACCGGCTTGGCCAAGGTCGAGCTGCTGAGCAAGGACCCCTATGCCCGGGCGCGGGCGCTGCGCCAGGCCGGCCAAAAGGTGATGGGCTACCTGTGTTCCTACACGCCGCTCGAATTTTTCACCGCCCTGGACATCGTGCCTCACCGCATCATGGGCAGCGTGCGGGAGCCCGTGGTCCGGGCCGACGCGCACCTCGAACCCATCGCCTGCCCGTATGTGCGAAGCTGCCTGGACAAGGCCCTGGGTGGGGATTTCGATTTCCTGGACGGCGTGGTCTTTCCTCACAGTTGCGACAACGTTCAGCACCTGTCCGGCATCTGGGAGTACGTGCTGAGGCCCGGCTTCTACTATTTCCTGAACGTGCCCCACATGGTCCAGGACTCGTCGCTCGAATTTTTCAAGGCCGAACTCGAAACGCTCAGGAAGCGGCTGGCGGCCTTCGCCGGGAAACCCCTGACCGACGAGGCCCTGGCCGAGGCCGTGCGGCTGCACAACGAAAGCCGCTCCTTGCTCCGGCAGCTCTATGACCTTCGCCGCCAGGCCGCGCCGCCCGTAACCGGCGAGGAGGTGCTCAAGACCGTGTTGGCCACGATGGTCCTGCCCGTGTCCGATCAAATCGACCTTTTGACCGAGGTGCTGGCCGAGGTGCGCGGTCGCTTGGCTTCCGAGGACCAGGAGGATCGGCCCCGGTTGATGTTGTATGGCTGCGAGATCGACAGCCCGGAGTTCGTGCGGCTCATCGAGGACGCCGGCGCGGACGTGGTCATGGACGACCTGTGCACCGGCACCCGGGTCTTCTGGGAGGAAGTTGACGAAACCCCGGATCCGGTCCACGGGCTGGCCGTGCGCTACCTGGAAAAGCTGCACTGCCCGCGCACCTACCGGGCCCGCGCCGGCACCCACGAACAGGACCTCGAAAACCGCTTCGGCTACATGCGCGACTATATCGAAACCTTCGGCGTCCAAGGCGCGGTGCTGTATGTCATCCGTTACTGCGACACTCAGGAGTTCGACGCGCCCAGCGTCCGGGACTACCTGAGCGGCCTGGGCCTGCCCGTGCTGCACATCGAGGACGATTACACCCTGGCCGGCATCGAGAGCCTGCGCACGCGCGTGCAGGCCTTTGTGGAAATGATCCTTTAAGGGAAGGGGAGTTCGCCATGTCCGAGACGACGCCGAAAAAGACCACGGCCACCAAGTCCACCCGGACCGCCGGCCAGGTGCGCGGCATCGTGAAAAGGATGTACGGCCGGGCCAACCAAGCCGCCGCCGAAGGCAAGCCCATCGCCTACTGCATGGTCGCCTCGCAGTACGAGGAGATTCTCAAGGCCATGGACATCGTACCGGTCTGGACCGAGAACTACGCGGCCCTGACCGCGGCCAAGCAGGCGGCTGAGCCGTTCATCACCCGGGCCGAGTCCGAGGGGTTCTCCAACGTGCTGTGCAAGTATGCCATGGTCGGTCTGGGCTTTGACGCCATCCGGGCCGAGACGGGCCAGACGCCGGAAGGCGCTCCTGACGGCGGCATGGCCAAACCGACCATGCTGCTGGGATCGAGCGCGGTCTGCGACCCGCGCTTCAAATGGTACCAGGCCCTGGGCCGCTACATGGACACGCCCATCTACTGCATCGACGTGCTCTATCCCCAGAGCCGCCAGTTCACCCCGGACATGCGGGACTACTACGTCCGCTACCAGACCGAGCAGTTTCGCGGCCTGGTGGACTTCCTGGAGCGGACCACGGGCGCGCGCATGGACTGGGACCGGCTGGGCCACATCATGGACCTGGCCGACGAGACGACCCGCGTCTGGTGGGAGGCCTACCAGCTGCGGAAGGCCCGGCCCTGCCCCATGCCCTCCCAGGACCACTTCAGTTGCATGGTCCCGGCCTACTACCTGCTGGGCGAGTCCGAGGCGCTGGAGTTTTACCAGACGCTCTACGATGAGCTGAAGGACCGCGTGGACCGGGGCGTGGGCGTCATCGAGAACGAGCGCTACCGGCTGCTGTGGGGCGGCGGGCTGCCGCCCTGGCACACGCTCAGCATCTTCAACGATTTCGAGCAGCGGGGCGCGGTCTTCACCATCGAGACCTCGTACCACCCGCCTGAACCCGTCGAGCCGTTGGCCGCCGGGGCGCATCCGCTGGAGCGGTTGGCACACCGCTTCGTCATGCGGGTCGAGCGCGCCCAGGCCCGGGCCAACCAGGGCTGCGGGGATTCGCGGGTGCAGCAGATTCTGGATTTGCTCGAAGACTACGGCAACGTGGGCATGATGATGCACCAGGCCAGGTCCTGCCGGGCCATGAGCCTGGGCCAGATTCATTTCAAGAACATCGTCCAGGAGCAGGTCAAGGTGCCGACCATGTTCATGGAGAGCGACATCATCGACGTGCGGGATTATTCCGAGTCGGATACGCGGATGCGCCTGGACGCCTTCCTGGACGCCGTGGCCGCCTATGCGGAAGGGCTGGCGTAAGGAAGCGTATGGTATTGGGGGAACCCTTTTTGGTCAAAAAGGGTTCCTTTGAGGCCCCCTCCCAAAAACTGAATCACGCGGGCTGGATTTTGCTTCGCAATCTCCAGCCCGCGCCGTTTTTGATAGAAACGCGATTCAATGGAGCCATAGGGGCGACGCATGCGTCGGCCGCGAACCCTCGCGGACAATAGATGGATCGGTTTCTCCAGAGGCGGGTCCTTGCTTCGAGCGCAAACCCTTCCGCACCTTTGGAAAACGTCATTCCGGGGGACGCCGGAATCCAGGCGCTTCTGTGTAGAGTGACGCAAAAGACTGGATTCTGGCTTCCGCCAGAATGACGTTTCGAATTTTTGGTAAGGTGAATCCGTCACCTCTTCGTTTTCATGCCTTCGCGGGTGGGACTGTGAGCCCCCCGGCTTGGCTCGGGGGCGTGATCCTGTAGAACGGCTTGAAGCGTAGACGCAAGAGGGGCCGTTCGCGAACGGCCCGGTAAGATGCTTGTGCGAAATGTAGGGGCGGGTTTGAAACCCGCCCGCGAAAGCTTGCTTCTACTGTTCTTTCTTTTTGAGCTGCCGGCAGAAGACGTGGAGCTTACCGTGCTCGTCCACGTTGAAGCAGCCGCCGCAGGAGATGCAGTCCGCGTCCCGCGTGTCGCCCGACTCCCAGCGCCGGATGAGGCCGGGTTCTCGGATGAAGGGCCGGCAGATGGAAACGCAATCCACCACGCCGGAGCGGATCGTCTGGCCGCACACGTCCAGGCTTCTCATGCCCCCGACCATGCTGAGCGGGCCCTGGGTCGTCCGCCGGACAACCCGGGCGTCGGTCAGGAAATAGGCCTCCCGGTCGGGCGAGGTGATGCCCAGCCGGTCCTTGCGGAAGGCGTTGTCCTGGTGGCCGTTGCTGATCTCGATGAAGTCCACGCCTTCCTGTTCGAGAATCCGCGCGGTCTCGGCGCCTTCGGCCAGGGTCAGACCCTCGCCCTCGGACAGGTAATCCCGGACGCCGAGCTTGATCATGACCGGGAAGTCCTGAGCCACGGCCTTTCTCACGGCCCGAACCACCTCGACCGCGAAGCGCATCCGGTTTTCCAAGGGGCCGCCCCAGCGGTCGGCGCGGCGGTTGCTGAGCGGCGATAGGAACTGGGAGACCAGGTAGCCGTGGGCCCCGTGAATCTGCACCCCGTCGAACCCGGCCGCCTGCACCCGGCCCGCGGCTTCGCCGAAACGACCGATAATGCGCAGGATGTCCTCCTCGGTCATCTCCCGGGCCTCGCGGCCGTAGTTCGGCATCTGCTCCATCACGGACACGGCCATGTAGTCCCCGCCGGTTTGGGCCGTGGTCTGGCTGGCCGCCCCGCAGTGCGCGATCTGCATGACGATCCGGCCGCCGGCCTCGTGCACGGCCCGGGTCACGGCCTGAAAACCGGGGATGTGCTCGTCGGTGTGGATGCCGTTCATGTCCGGGAACGACTGGCCGCTCTTGTCCACGTAAGCGTAGCCGGTGACGATCAGTCCCACGCCGCCCTCGGCCAGACCGCGCATCAGGTCCACCGTGGGCTGGCCCACGAAGCCCTCGTCGTCGGACAGGGCGAAATACGTGGCCGAGCGCACGAAGCGGTTTTTCAGTTCAAGCGTGCCGATGGTAATGGGATCGAAAGGTTCAGGCATGAGGTCTCCTTAAAACAGAGCGCCATAACTTCGCATACCTGTGTTGCTCCTCGGCTCGTCACTGCGACGTACAGATGGAGTACGCCTCATTCCTCGCCTTTGTCGCGCCTTGGTCTGCTTTGTTCTGACGGCCTGTATGCATTTTTATTTCGCGGCTAGTCCGCGGCCGCGGCCCGGGCCACGAAGGCCCGCATGTGCTCGTTGGCCTCGGCGGCCAGGGGCAGGGGAAAGGCGTTGAAGCCGTGGGCGCCGCCCGGATACACGGCCAGTTCGGCCCGGTTGCCCGCGGCCAACCACTTGGCGTGCATGAACAGGGAATCATCCAGAAGCGGGTCCTGGGTGCCCACGGTGAACAGGGCCGGCGGCAGGCCCGACAGGTCGGCGTACAGCGGCGACATGGCCGGGTCACGGCGGTTCAGGCCCGGCACGTAGTTGTCGTGGAACCAGTCCATCATGGGCGTGGTCAGGATGAGTTGTCGGTCCCCCCAATTGAGTTGGCTGGGCGTGCCGGAAAGATCGTAGATGCCGTAGATCAGGTTGGCCGCGAGAAAGCTGGTGTAGCCGTGCTTGTCCCGCATCCGAAGCAAGGTGACCGCGGCCAGGTTCGCCCCGGCCGAGGCCCCGCCGATGAACAGCCGGTCCGTGCCGAACTCGGCCTTGGCCTCCCGCGCCAGCCAGACTGCCGCGGCCTCGCAGTCGTCCGGCCCGGCCGGGTAGGGATGCTCGGGCGCCAGCCGGTAGTCCACGCTGAACACGGCCACCTGGGCCTGCTTGCTCAGCGCGGCCAGGGCCACGTCCTGGTGATGGGGCCGGCCCAGGCAGAAGCCGCCGCCGTGGATGTCCAGATACACCCCCCGCATCGTGTCCGGCCGGAAGATGCGGATCGGAATCTCGCCGGCCGGGCCGGGCACGGTCCGCGTCTCGGCCTGGTCGTCCAGCCGCTGGATCGGCCCCCAGATGCCTTTGCCCGCCTCGCGCTCGTCGCGGATTTCCTGAGCCTGGCGGGTGTGCATGGGCGGTGCGGCGGCCATGACTTTTTCGATGCGCTCGTTGAGAAGGGCCGTTTCCTCGCTGATCCGGCTCGGATCAAAAACGCTCGGGTCCAGGGTGACTGCGCTCATCTCGTTCTCCTGTTATGGAACAAGCCGTTTGAGGGGCCTGTCAACCTTGATCGGCCCGCTGTTTGTCGGCGAACTGCCGTTCGATCAGCTCCGCGAAACTGCGGGGCGGCTGGACAATGTCCTCCCGGCTTTTGAGGGACAAGGCCTCGCTGGCGCAGGTGACCACGCAGACCCCGCAGCCCACGCAATGGGCCGTGTCGATCACGGCGATCTCGTCGTCGTTTAAGCTGATGGCCTCCATCTGGCAGCGGTCCACGCATTCGCCGCAGCCGATGCACGAGGCCTCGTCCACGGCGGCCACGTAGTTGCTGGCCACCCCGCGCACGTACCCGCCGCGCTCCTTGACGTTCCGGAGAATAGCGCAGCAGCAGGTGCAGCAGTTGCAGATGAAGTCGATGCGGTCGCTGGTGTTGCTCGACGTGGCGATCAGGCCGGCCTGGGCGCTTCGCTTCATGATCTCGTGCGCCTCCTCGCGGCTGATCTCCTTGCCGAAGCCCCGGTCCCGCACGAATTTGGCGAAGGAGCCGAATTGCAGGCAGACGTCGTCCGGGAAGCCGCAGCCCCGGTCCAAAAGGCGCTGCTCGTGGCGGCAGTAGCAAGTGGACACGGTGATCGTGTCCGCGGCGTCGATATAGCGGGCCGCCTCCTCATAGGGAAAAATTTCGATGTCGGAGGAGACCGTTTTCTGAATGGGGATGACCCGAGCGAAGGAGATTGGGGGGGGCGCTTGATCGCCCTGCGCGGGCTTGGGCCGGGGGGCGTGGAAGTAGGCGTCGAAGAGCTTGGCCAGTTCCTTGGCCCGCTCCGTGACTTCGCCCTTCATGAACTGGAGTTCGAAGATGCCGGGCACGAGCTGAATGGTCTTGTAGCGCTTGTCGTCGCCGCGCTGGCTGGCGTAGATGAGGCCCTTGTCGGCCATGTCGTCGAGCAGTTTGGCCACGTGGTCCGGGTCGGCGCCCAGGCGTTCGGCCACCACGGCCGGCTGTTCCGGGGCGAAGGGCGACAGGGCCAGGGCCGCTTTGGCCTCTTCCGGGTTGAACAGGGATTGGAGCAGGGCATAGAGTTCCGGGCTTTGGCTGCTGCCAAAGCCGATGCGGTTGAAAAGGTCGGCCAGCTTGACGTACAGCTCATCGGTCATGTGCTTCTCCTTGCGAGGCTTGCTTGGAATATTACTCGCGCCTCGTTCGTCGCGGAATCCTCGCGTACGATCATACACAAATAATGGATCGACTCCAACCCTAATCAGACAGGCTGACCGACGGGTGTCCCCGTGGGGGCGACGCATGCGTCGCCCTCTTTCCCATGCGGTATCGGTGTTCGCGGGCGAGGCATGCCTCGTCCCCACAGCATGGTTTCAGTTCCCGGCGTCACGCCTGATAAATAAAAAGCCATGGCCCACGAACCAATTTCCTCAAAGATCGCGCAACCTCAAACCGCGGCCTGGCCAAAGGGGCAGAGCGAGAGCAGCGGGCAGTTCGGGCAGTCGGGCTTGCGGGCCTTGCAGATCGCCCGGCCGTGGGCGATCACCTGGTGGCTGAAGGAGACCCAGTCCTTTTGGGGAAGCTGGTCCATGAGGTCGAACTCGATCTTGACCGGGTCCTGGTTCTCGGTCAGGCCCAGCCGTTGGGAGATGCGGGACACGTGGGTGTCCACCACCACGCCCGGGATGTCAAAGGCCGTGCCCAGGACCACGTTGGCCGTCTTGCGGCCCACGCCGGGCAGCTTGACCAGGACGTCCAGGTCGGCCGGGACCTGGCCGCCATGCTCGGCCGCGAGCGTCTGGCCCAGCTTCTGGATCGAGCGGGCCTTGTTGCGGAAAAAGCCGGTCGAGCGCACGTCTTCTTCAAGCACGGTCAGGTCGGCCCGGCCGTAGTCCCGGGCCGAGGGATATTTCTTGAACAGGTCCTTGGTCACGATATTGACCCGCTCGTCCGTGCATTGGGCCGAGAGGATGGTGGCCACCAGCAGCTCCAGCGGGCTCGCGTGGTCGAGCGAACATCTGGCCTGGGGATAGGTCTTCTTGAGGACGGCCAGGATTTTTTTTGCGTCGGCCTTGCTTCGCATCACGCCTTGCCCTTCCTTTTACGCCGCGCCTCCAGAAAGGCCCGCAGCTCGTCCGCGTCGAGCGCGTTCAGCACGTCGGCCTTGGTCAGCCAGCCCTTGCGGGCCACCTGAAGCCCGTAGCGGACGTCGGCCAGGCCCTCGGCCGAGTGGGCGTCCGGGTCGATCATGGTCTTGAGGCCCAGGGCCTTGGCCCGCCGCATTTCCCGCCAGTCCAGGTCCAGCCGGTGCGGGCTGGCGTTGATTTCCAGGACCACGCCCGATTCGACCGCCGCCTGGAAAACCGCCCCAGCGTCGAAGCGATACGGCTCCCGGGCCAGGAGCAGCCGGCCGGTCATGTGCCCCAGGATGGTGGTGTACGGGTTTCGCACGGCATTGACCAACCGCTCGGTCTGGCGCGCCTCGGTCTGAGAAAAATTCGAGTGCACCGAGGCGATGACGAAATCGAACCGGGCCAGAATATTGTCCGGGTAGTCCAGCGACCCGTCGGGCAGGATGTCCGACTCGATGCCCCAGAAGACGACGAAGCCCGGGTGCGCGGCCCGCAGCGCCTCGACCTCGGCCCGCTGCCGGTCCAGGTCCTCCAGGCTGAGGCCCCCGGCGTACATGGCCGTGCGGCTGTGGTCGGACAGGCCCACGTAGGTGTAGCCCAGCTTTTGGCAGGCGGCCACGATCTCGGCCAGGGTTTGCCCGCCGTCGCTGTAGCCGCTGTGCACGTGAAAGACGCCTTGGATGTCCGATGGCTCGATCAGCTCGGGCAAGGTCCCACTCGCGGCCGCTTCGATCTCGCCCAGGCCCTCCCGCAGCTCGGGCGGGATATAGGCCAGGCCCAGGGCCGCGTACAGGTCGGCCTCGTTCGAGGGAGTAAACGCCTTGCCGGCCGGGTCGAGCCATTTTTCTCCGTCGATGGCCCAGCTTTTTGCTGCCGCGTGTCTTTCGAGCGCGTCCAGGTGATCCTGGTTGCCGGTCAGATGGTGCCAGAGCCGGGGGAAATTTTCCACAGACGCGGCCGTGATTTTAATCTGAAGTCCGAAGGTATGGGCCAGGAGCCAGGCGTTCGGCCCTTCGGCCTGGACGGCTTCGATGTCCGGGAGGTCTTTTAACAGGCCGGCGAGTTTGTCCGGTCGGTCGCAGCCGACCGCCACCTCGGCCTGCCCCACGGTTTCGCACAGCCGCCGGAACTCCCCGGCCGGCTCGACGAGGCGGACGCCCGGAAGCCCGCGCAAAGCCTGGATTAGCCCCAGCATTGGCCCCTCGGCCTCGCTCCACAAAAACCGGCCCCGGTACTTCTTGAGCGTGTCGATGCTTTCGAGGACATTGGCTTGGCTCTTGGGCCCGAAGCCCTTGAGCGCGGCCAGGCGGTTTTCCAGGCAGGCGTATTCAAGCTCCCCCAGGCTGGAGATGTGCAGGTCCTCGTAGAGGGTCTTGATCTTTTTCGCGCCCAGGCCCTTGAGCTTGAACAGCTCGAACAGGCTCTCCGGGTAGGCGCCGCGCAGGTCTTCCAGGTAGGCGATGCGGCCGGTCTGGACGTATTCGGTGATCTTTTCGCTTAGGGCCTTGCCGATGCCCTTGATGCCGGTCAGCTCGCCCCGGGCCACCAGATCGGCCGGGTCCTCTTCGAGCTTCAGCACGATGCGGGCCGCCTGGTCGTAGGCCTTGATCTTGAAGGGGTTCTCGCCTTTCAGTTCGAGAAGCTCTCCGATTTCCTCGAAGGCCCGGGCCAGGTCTTTGCGTCCCATGGGTCGGCGGCCTTTTTCTCCAGCGTTCCGTCTCAGGATTGATTTTTAAAAAGAGCGCCGCGCACCGTCATTGCGAGGAGTCGCGCCGAAGTCCGCCGTAGGCGGACGCAGGCGGACGACGCGGCAATCTCATTCATATCCTGCCAGGTCTGAGATTGCTTCGCTTCGCTCGCAATGACGGAAAACACTCATTGAGTCAAAGTTCTTTTGGACGCGACGCCAGATCGCTCAGGTTTCGAAGACGATCTTGTGGTCCACCAGCTTGATGAACTTGATGCGGCCCTTGACCAGCTTCTGTTCCCCGAAGATGTTCACGATGCGATAGGCGTCCGCGCCTTCGGGCTCGACCAGGTCCACTTCTTCGAGCAGCAGCTCTTCCTGATCCCCTTTCATGAAAAAGGCCGAGGCTTCACACATGACGTATGTACTCCTTGATCTTGGTTTCGACGATCTGGGCCACGAGGTGGGGCAGGGGTTCGTGGCTGAGGCCGACCAGGGTGGTGTTTTCCTGAGACAGGGGCAAGAGAATCTTGGGCGCCTGGCAGGAGGTAACGGCCTGGGCCATGGCCGGCGTGACCTCGCCCATCATGGCGTTGGCCCAGGTCACGGACACCGGGCCGAGAATAAGGTCCACCGCCTCGACCGAGCGCACGATGGCGTTTTCGCCGGTTGCCCCGCGGTTGGCCTGGGCCTTCATCATCTGGGCCGTGGCAATGGCGTTCGTGCCCAAGGCCCAAATCTCGATGGATTCGCCGTAGGCGGACCTCAGCCCCTTGATGAGCGCGGCGCCGATGCCGCCGCCCTGGCCGTCGATGATGGCGATGCGCGTTGCCAAGCCGTTTCTCTTTCCGGCCGCTGACTAACGGCCACGGGTTCAGGATAACCCAGGACCTTCCCGGTTTCAAGGTCGATCGAACCGCGCGCGGCCTGGGAAAAAGGGGTCAGGAACCTTTGCGGATGTCTGTTAAGACAATGGAACCGTAGGGGCACGCTGCGCGTGCCCTGGGCGCGTGCAACGCGCCCCTATCGCCCCTCAGGTCAATATCAGGTAAAAGAACGCGCCGATCATGGCCGCCGCGATCACGATCTTGAACAGGGTCCCGGCCAGGAAACCGACGAACGCGCCCCACCCGGACCGCAGCCCCGCCCGAAGCGTCCGGCCGGCCAGGAGTTCGCCGATCAGCGCGCCCACGAACGGGCCGAGCAACAGACCGATCACGTTAAAAAAGATGAGGCCGACTATGGCGCCGAGGGCCGCGCCCCAAACCCCGGCCCGAGAACCCCCATATCGGCTCGCCCCCCACCCGCCGGCCACGGCGTCCAGGCCCTGCACCAGAACCGTCAGCCCCCCGATGATGACCATGACCGTCAGCCCGTAGGCCTGCCAACCCGTGGCCAGGCCGTAAACCAGGTAGCCGGCGAAGACCAGGGGCAGGCTGGGCAGCACCGGCAGAACCGCGCCGGCCAGGCCGAGCAGCATGAGCAACACGGAAACGATCAGGGCGATCAGGGTGGCGGTGGTGATGGCGGCGTCCTCCTCCTTGACGAAACGTCGGGCTTCGAGCCTACCACGTGAGGGGCCGGGAAAACAGAAAGAAATGATGAGTTATGAGTGCTGAATGGGGAGATTCCGCAAGCCTTGTTTGGCGTTTTTCTTTGCAGCGATCCCCGGAAGATGCAGTGACGCTTTTGGGTGCCGCCGCAGTCCGCAGGACAAAGGCGGACAAGAGGGTCAGTCGAACGCTAAGCGCTGTTCTTCCATGCAAGGATGGGGGGCCATGTTCGGCTTTTTCCTTTCGCGCCTCTTGCGGCTCCGCCGCCCGGACGTTGTCCGGGCCGCCCGATGGGATTCAATCCCGCGCCTCCTGCCTTGCCGCATACGCATGGTAAGGCCGTTCGCGAACGGCCCCTACATCCGCCAGGGCACCAATTCTTTCATGGAGGGCAAAGCCTATCTTCGGAGCGCCGCTCAGGAAATTCCCCTTGAAATGGAGCGGGTTTTCCCTTTTAATAATGAATATAACATGGGTGGGCGAACTGGTTTTCCACGGCCCACACGTATTTCCATCATCGAAGGAGTCCCTCATGAGAAGCGACGCCATGAAGAAAGGGCTGGAAAAGGCCGGCCACCGCGCCTTGCTCAAGGCCATGGGTTACACGGATAAGGAGATCGCGCAGCCGATCATCGGCATCGCCAACTCGGCCAACGAGATCATCCCCGGCCACATCCACCTGGACAAGGTGGCCGCCGCGGCCAAGGCCGGCGTGCGCATGGCCGGCGGCACGCCCATGGAATTTTCGACCATCGGCGTCTGCGACGGCCTGGCCATGAACCACGAGGGCATGAAATTTTCCCTGGCCAGCCGGGAGCTGATCGCGGATTCGGTCGAGGTCATGGCCCGGGCCCATCCCTTTGACGGCCTGGTGCTGGTGCCCAACTGCGACAAGATCATCCCGGGCATGGTCATGGCCGCGCTTCGGCTGAACATCCCCACCGTGGTCATCTCGGGCGGCCCCATGCTGGCCGGCTGCCTCGAAGGCCAAGCCGTGGACCTGATCTCGGTCTTCGAGGCCGTGGGCAAGGTCCAGATGAAGACCATGTCCCCCCGGGAACTGGCCCTGCTCGAAGAAGAGGCCTGTCCGGGCTGCGGGTCCTGTTCGGGCATGTTCACGGCCAATTCCATGAACTGCCTGTGCGAGGCCATCGGCCTGGCCCTGCCCGGCAACGGCTCCATCCCGGCCGTACACGCGGCCCGCATGCGGCTGGCCAAGGAGGCCGGCCAGGCGGTCATGAACCTGGTCAAGAAAAACATCCGGCCCCGGGACATCGCCACCCCGGCCGCTTTCATGAACGCCATCGCCGTGGACATGGCCCTGGGCTGCTCGACCAACACGGTCCTGCACGTGCCGGCCCTGGCCCACGAGGCCGGCGTGCCGCTCGACCTGGACACCTTCAACCAGGTCAGCGAAAAGACGCCGCACCTGGTCAGCCTGTCCCCGGCCGGCCCGCACCATCTCCAGGACCTGCACGAGGCCGGCGGGGTGATGGCCGTCATGAAGGAACTGGACAAGGCCGGCCTGATCGACCGCGAGGCGATGACCAGCACGGGCAAGAAGCTGGGCGCGAGCCTGAAAACGGCCCGGGTGAAGAACCGTTCCGTGATCCGGGAGCTCAAATCGCCCTATCACGCCCAGGGCGGCTTGGCCGTGTTGCGGGGCAACCTGGCCCCGGACGGCGCGGTGGTCAAGCAGTCGGCCGTGGCCGAGGAGATGATGCGGCACCGGGGTCCGGCCCGGGTCTTCGACTCCGAGGACGAGGCCACCACCGCCATCCTGGCCGGCAAGATCAAGCCGGGCGATGTGGTCGTCATCCGCTACGAGGGCCCCAAGGGCGGTCCGGGCATGCGGGAGATGCTCACCCCGACCAGCACCATCGTGGGCATGGGGTTGGGCGCGTCCGTGGCGCTCCTGACCGACGGCCGGTTCTCGGGCGGCACCCAGGGCGCGGCCATCGGCCATTTCTCGCCCGAGGCGGCGCTGGGCGGCCCCATCGCTTTGGTCAAGGAAGGGGACATGATCTCCATCGACATCCCGGCCAAAAAGGTGACGCTGGAAGTGAAAAGCGACGAATTGAAGAAGCGCAAAAAGGCCTGGAAGGCGCCGGAGCCCAAGGTCAAGTCCGGGTACGCGCGCAGGTACGCGCAACTGGTCACCTCCGGCGCGACCGGCGCGGTTTTCAAGGAGTAGGAACGGGCCCCATCTGTCCGCAACCACAGGTCTTGAATAACCGCGATATGGTTTGGTGAGAAATGAGATGGTGGGGGGTGGCCCGGACAATTTGTTGTCCGGGTCCGCCGAAGCCGGAGGCGGACAAGAGGCGCGGATACGAGAAACATGGGTGCCAGGGCCGCTTGTCGGCCATGCGCTGAGCCTGAACGGCGGGCGGGTTTGAAACCCGCCCCTACGGCAGGCCGGCGGTTTTTCCCGTAGGGGCGAGGCATGCCTCGCCCGCCTGAATCGGCCTGGCGACATGGGCGACGCATGCGTCGCCCCTACAGCGGGTGGCTAGTATCGTGTCCCACAAGTTCCTTGCATTTGATCCGCCCTTGCCCGTCTTTGCGAGCGAAGCGAAGCAATCTCGTAACCGGCTGAAAAGGAATGAGATTGCCGCGTCGTCACGCCCAGGCGGGACTCCTCGCAACAACGGATCTGGAATTTACTTTAATAAGAAATTTCTGGGACAGGACACGAGGGACCGATTTATAGGGACAGCCCCCGTGCCTGATTTTCAACGTTTTCGCGATCCCGAAGGGATCGAATTTGAGCAGCCGCGGGTGAAACCCGCGGAACAGTGAGGCGTTGTAAAGAACGCAACCCCCAAAGGGGGTTGAACAAACGATGTCAGGCGCGGCCTAAAGAAGTTCGACCCCTTGCGGGGTCGGGTAAAAGATGGTCGTCTTGTAAGCGTGGGTTTCACCCACGGCTGTTCCAATTGATCCCCTCCGGGGACCGGCAAGACCGTCTGATCGGACGGCAGGGCAGAAGGGCGGGTTGCGATCCGCCCCACAGCCACGGCGAGGGATCGATTTGTAGGGGCAGGCCCCCGTGCCCGCCCGAACGCGGGCAACCACAGCGGGAGACAGAACACCAGAGGTCCTAGCTTTGGGCTTTGTTTTCGACGAAGAGGCGGTCCGGCGGCAAGAGGCCTGGTTCGAGACGCCCGAGGGCCGGGCGGCCTTCCGGCTGCAAAAGGACCTGCTGTTCGGCCTGCTCAGGCCCCAAACCGGCGAGCGGCTGCTGGACGTGGGCTGCGGCTCCGGCATGTACCTCGATGTCTTCCACCGGGCCGGGATGAGCGTCACCGGCCTGGACCCCTCCCCGGTCATGCTGGCCCTGGCCCGGCGCCGGATGGCGCACCGGGCCGACTACTTTCCGGGCCGGGCCGAGATCCTGCCCTTCGAAGACAACGAATACGACGTGGTTTCGTTGATCACCTGCCTCGAATTCGTGGACGACCCGGCCGCGGCCCTTGACGAGGCCATGCGCGTGGCGCGCAGCCGTGTGCTTCTCGGCGTGCTGAACAGCCTCTCGCTCACCGGGCTGGCCCGCCGGGTCCAGGGGTGGTTCGCCGGCGGTTTTTACAGCCGGGCCCGGTTCTTTTCCTTGTGGGAACTGGAGGGCATGCTGTCTGGGTTGACCGATTCGAGGCGGATTCGGTGGGGGTCGGTGCAGCTTCTGCCCGTGGGCTGGACCGAGCGGGCCTTGAGCTTCGAGTCCCAGCCCTGGCTTCAATCCATCAATCCCTTCGGCGCCTTTTTGGGGCTGGCGGCCGAGGTGACCGGGGCGCTGCGCGCCGGGGACCTGCGGGAGGCGTCGCCGTTCGCCTTGCGCGGCCGACCGGCTTCGACGCCCACAGCTTTCGAGTCCATCCGCAAAACCGTCGGGTCGTCCGGGCGTCCGGGCTGATCGGCACGGGGGAAGAACCATGAAGGAAGCCCTGCTCTGGGAGCCAAAGGACGAAAATCGGGTGCGGTGCAACCTCTGCGCCCATCGCTGCCTGATCAAGCCCGATGACGTGGGCATCTGCGGGGTCCGCAAAAACGAGGGCGGCCGGCTGTACAGCCTGGTGTACGGCCGGGCCATCTCGGCCAATTTGGACCCCATCGAGAAAAAGCCGCTTTTTCATTTCCTGCCCGGCACGACCTCGATGTCCGTGGCCACGGTAGGCTGCAATTTCGCCTGCGAGTTCTGCCAGAACGCGGACATCTCCCAGATGCCCCGCGAAGAGGGGCGGATCGTGGGCCGGGACCTGCCCCCGGAGGAGATCGTCAACCTGGCCAAGCACGCCGGCGCCGCCTCCATCGCCTACACCTACACCGAGCCGACCATCTTCTTCGAGTACGCCCTGGACACGGCCCGGCTGGCCACGGCCGCCGGACTCAAGAACGTCTTCGTCACCAACGGCTACATGACCGAGGAGGCCCTGGAGACCATCGGTTCGGACCTGCACGCGGCCAACGTGGACCTCAAGGCCTTCACCAAGGACTACTACCGCCGGTTGTGCCACGCGCGGCTGGAGCCGGTCAAGGAAACCATCATCCGGATGAAGACGCGGGGGATTTGGGTGGAGGTGACCACGCTGCTTCTGCCGGGCGAGAACGACGGCCCCGAGGAGTTGAAAGACCTGGCCGGCTGGCTGGCCGGGGTGGGGGAAGACATCCCCTGGCACATCAGCCGCTTTCATCCGCGTTACAAGTACACCCAAGGCCAGCCCACGCCCGCCTCGTCCATCCAGCAGGCCCGGGAAATCGGGCTGGCGGCCGGTCTGCGTTACGTGTACGCCGGCAACATCTGGGGGGACGTGGGCGAGAAGACCTACTGCCACGCCTGCCACGAGCTGCTCATCGACCGCACCGGATACACCATCCAGGCCAACCGCCTTGAAGGCGGGGCCTGCCCCAAATGCCGGACCCCGCTGGCCGGCGTGGGTGTCTAGGGTTTGGGCGACGAGGCCAGGGAGAAGGACCCTCGGCTGGGCCACCGGGCCCGGCTCAGGGATAAGTTCCGGCGATTCGGGCTGGAGAAATTCACCGACGAGGAGATCGTCGAACTGCTGCTGACTTTTGGCACGCCGCGCAAGGACTGCAAGCAGCCGGCCCGGGAGCTTTTAAAGAAATTCGGTTCGATCCGGGCGGTCTTCGAGGCCGACCTCGAGGAGCTGGCCGGGATCAAGGACCTGGGGCCGAACAACCCGGTGGCCATCAAATTCATCGCCGCGGTGGCCGGCACGTATCTCAAGCAGGGCCTCATCGGCCGGGACTACCTGTCGTCTTCCCGGAAAGTCTTTCTCTACCTCCAGCACGACCTGGAGAACCTGCCCAAGGAGGTTTTCAAGGTCATTTTCCTGGACGCGGCCAACGGCGTGCTGGGCATCGAGGACATCAGCCGGGGCACGGTGGGCGCGGCCGACGTGCACCCTCGGGAGGTGATCGAGCGGACCCTGGCCTTTCACGCGGCCGGGCTGGTCTTCGCCCACAACCACCCCTCGGGCAACGTGCGTCCCTCGCCCGACGACTTCCGGCTGACCCGGCAACTGGTTCACGCGGCCCGACTGGTCGAAGTCAACGTGGTGGATCATCTGATCGTGGGCAAGGGCGGGGCCTATTTTTCCTTTCGGGATCAAGGCCACCTGGCTCGGTTCGAGGGCGAGTTCAAGCAGTTCTACTACACGCGGGATTAGGGCCCTGGGCGCGCAATTGCCAGATAACCCTTGCATTTTCCACGGCCGATTTTTATAATTCGACATTAACATCCGGGCAGTCACGTTTGTTTTTTCCTTCGATTCGAGGCGCGTCCTCCCGGGGTTTTCCGGGTGGGGCGGCCGGCCGATTCAGGCCGGGGCGGTTGTCCGGGAAAACATGGGGGTAGGGCGTCGGCCGCGATCTTCGGCCCGCCCGATATAGACCTCGCGCTCCTTCGCATACGGAGAACGGTTTGACGGTCCAGGACGGCAACGCGCTGCAGCGGCTGATCACGGAAAGCCGCAACAAGTTCCGAACCCTGGTGGACGGGATCGGCGACGAGATTTTTCTCGTGGACCGCAATTTCGTCATTACCTCGGCCAACAAGACCCTGGCCCAGCGATGGGGTCTGCACCCCAAGGACATCGTGGGCCGCAAGTGCCACGACGTGATCCACAACGAAACCAGCCCTTGCTGCGAGCGCGACCCCAACCACGATTGCGTCATCTGGAAGACCTTTCAATCGGCCCGAGTGGAAACCGAACTGCGCGAGCTGCCGGGCCAGCACGGGCGGCCCCAGTACATGGAAGTCCGGGCCATGCCGCTCTTGGACGAGTCCGACGGCGTCGAAGGCGTCATCGTTGTCTCGCGGGATGTGACCGTCCAGAAAGAGGCGGAAAAGCAGATTCAGGAATACAACGAACGTCTGGAGAGCGAGGTGCGGCAACGGACGGCCGAGTTGCACGAGGCCAACCGGGTGCTGACCGATCAGAGCAATCGTTTGAAAAAGGCAAATCAGGAATTGATCGAACTGGAGGGGCTCAAGCGGGACCTCACCCACATGGTCATCCACGACCTCAAGGGGCCCTTGGCCGAAATCGTCTCCAACCTGGAGATGCTCAAGTACGAGAAGCTTTCGGAAATCCAGCAGGACATGCTGGAGTCGGCCGAGTTCGGCGGGCGCGAAATGTACCGCATGATCGCCAACCTGCTGGACATCTCCCGCATGGAGGAGAAAAAGCTCGAGGTCGCACCCGCTCCGATCCAGGCCGAGAATCTGCTCGGCGATCTGGCCCGGCGCTACACGCCCCTGGCCCGCCTCAAGGACGTCCGCATCACCACCGACGTGGCCGACGACCTCCCCACCTTCCGGACCGATCCGATGCTGCTCGAACGGATTCTGATCAATCTCCTGACCAACGCCATTGACAACACGCCCCAGACCGGCGTCATCACCTTAAGGGCCGAGACCGAAGGCGGCGGCTGGACGCGGCTTGCGGTCGAGGACACCGGCTACGGCATTCCCAAGGAGATCATCGAAAGAATCTTCGAAAAATTTTCCCAGGGCCGCGAGGGACAGGCCAAGACCGGCTCGGGATTGGGACTGACTTTTTGTCGCATGGCCGTGGACGCGTTGGGCGGACGCATCGAGGTCGAAAGCGATCCGGGCCGGCGGACGGTCTTCACCGTATCCCTGCCGGACATCCAACCTTTGGATAGCGAGGGGTCTTAGGGGGCTTGCATGTCCGATCTGGACCGACTCATCAAAAACCGTCTGACCTATTCCATCCTGATCGTGGATGACAAGCCCAACATGCGCAAGACCATCCGCAACATGCTCCGGCTCCTGGGTTTCAACACCTTCCATGAGGCCGAGGACGGGGTGGAGGCCATGCGTCAGTTGGAGGCCGAACCCGTGGACCTGATCCTATGCGACTGGAACATGCCGCGCATGAACGGCTACGAGTTCCTGCTCCATGTACGGGAGAGCGACCAGTTCAGGCTATTGCCGTTCCTCATGGTCACGGGCGAAGTGGACGCCGGAACCGTGGCCCAGGCCATCGAATCGGAAGTGGACGGCTACATCATCAAACCGTTCGTGCTCAAGGTCCTCGAAGAAAAACTGATCGAGGTGCTTGCCAAGCGGATGGCGCCCTCCGAGGTGGACCAGCAGCTCAACCGCGCCGAACAGTTCATGGGGAGCGGCCACTTCGAGGAAGCCCACCAGGCCTTGAACCAGGCCGAATCCCTGGTGCCGCGCAGCCCCCGTGTTCACTACACCCGGGGCCGCGTCTTCGAGGGGGAAGGCCGTTCCGAACAGGCCGTGGAGGCCTATTCCACCGCCCGCCAGACCGGGCCCCGGTTCATCAAGGCCCGGGAACGGCTTTCCCAGCTCTACAAGGAAGCTGGCAAGACCGAGGAGATGCTCAAAGTCCTGCGGGAGTCGGTCGAGATCAGCCCCAACCATCCGGACCGTCAGACCGAACTGGGCAAGGCCCTGCTGGCCACCGGCCGCGTCCAGGAGGCCAAGCAGGCCTTTGGTCTGGCCATGCGCCTGGACCCGGACAACGCCGAGCGCAAGACCGACATCGGCGAATCGTTCCTGGCCCAAGGCTTGTCAGCCGACGCGGAGACCGCCTTCAAGTCGGCCATCGAGACCGATCCCAAGCAGGTCCACATCTACAACCGCCTGGGCATTGCCTTTCGCCGGCAGAAGAAGTACAAGGACGCCATCGAAAACTACAAGCGCGCCCTGCAGATCCTTCCTCAGGACGAAGGGCTTCATTTCAACCTGGCCCGCGCTTATCTGTCCGATGAGGACAAGCCGCATGCCGTGGCCGCCCTCCGCGCGGCGCTGGATACCAATCCCGATTTTCGGGAAGCCCAACTTCTGCTGGACAAAATCCTGTCCGCCAAAGACGTTTGAAGCCGGCATCGTGAGGCTTTTTCGATCGGAGACATCCTCTGGCCCGGTGGAACCGGAGCAAAAAGGAGCGTAGTCCAGATGGACGATTATCAGCGGGAGTTCGCTCGGGCCCTGGCGGAAAGCGGGGCCTTGTTTTTTGACCAGGGGCTCAGGCTCAAGGACGGCCGGCCCTCGCCCTATTTCGTGAACATGGGGCTGTTTCGCTCCGGCCGCCAGAGCTATATCTTGGGGTCCTTCATGGCCCGGATGCTGGCGGCGCAGGGCTTGGCCGACCGCATCGACGTGCTGGTGGGGCCTTCCTACAAGGGCAGCGCCATCGCCGTGTCCACGGCCCAGGCCTTATGGATCGAATACGGCCGCGAGGTGGGCTTCGACTACGACCGCAAGGAGGCCAAAACCCACGGTGAGGCCTCGCGCCAGAAGACGAGCTTCGTGACCGGGGCCCTATTCGAGGCCTCCACCGTGTTCATCGTGGACGACGTGGCCACGACCATGCGCACCAAGTACGATCTGATCGATCTCATCCGCGTCGAGGCCGGGGCGCGTCATCTCGACTTGAACCTGGTCGGCGTGGGGCTGGGCGTGGACCGACTGCAGACCGAGGCGGTTTACGACGAGCAGGGCAACGTGCGGGAGGGGGTCAAGGGCGGGGACGCGGTGGCCCGGTTCACCGAGAACACCGGCCTGCCGGTCTATTTTCTGGCCGACATCCGGGCCGTGGTGGCCTATCTGGACAGGGAGCGGATTCCGGTCAGGATCGGCGGCGTGCACCGGCCCCTGGACCCGGACACGATCCGGGAGTTCGAGACCTACCTGGCCACGTACGGCGTGGGTTCGCGCTAGAAGCCCGTCCCGGAAGTTCCTTACAAAAGGAAAGCCTCGATCCGTCGTTGCGAGGAGTCGTGCCGCAGCCCCCGGTGGGGGGCGGGGGCGGACGACGTGGCAATCTTATACCAAGTTGCTATCAAATACATACGATTGACACAGATAAATACGATGTCCGCCCGTCATTCCCGCGAAGGTGGGAATCCAGGAATGTCAAGATTTGTAGAAAGAAAAAGACTGGACCCCGGCCTTCGCCGGGGTGACGGAGTTCTCGTCCGTTTGTACTTTTTTGATTGCAACTTGGTATAAAAACTGAGCTATCCCGTCGATCGACAAGGCAGGTAAAAAACGCCCCGGCCGATAAAGGTCAGGGCGCTATCCATTCGGGCTGGATTAAAGACAAACGGGCGGACGCCTCGGGGCGCCGCCCCATCGCCGGGGCTTAATACATCAGATACAGGATCACGAACAGGGTGATCAGTCCGGCTTCGGCCGTCCACAACAGCAGGCAGGCCAGCTGATCGACGAACTTCATCTCGTCCATTTCGTAGATGCGGTTCGCCCGGTCCATGAGTTCCAGAGCGGAGTAGGCCATGGTCTTCCTCCCAAGACGTTCTTTCCGCTCCTACTGTACGAAAATTTTTGTCAAAGCGCAAGAGAAGAATCGCCTGGTTCCGGCCAGGATTGACATCCCGGGCGCAAACCCCTTAAATGGATCGACGCACAGCCGGATGAAGCGCAGAGCCGATGGTTCATTCCCACGCGGATGATTGATGGAAAGGAACGGAAAAGATGCCAAAACCGAAGTATGGCCCGGAAAATCCGGAGGCGACCTATGTGGCGCATGAATACAACGAGCAGTTGTTTGACACGGGCGAGGTGCTCATCAACTACGCCACGGTCGGGTCGCCCGAAAATCCCGCGCTGTTGCTCGTTCCCGGGCAGACGGAGTCCTGGTGGGGCTATGAACAGGCCATGGGTCTCCTGGCCGACCGATTCCAGGTGTTCGCCGTGGATTTGCGCGGGCAGGGTCGTTCAAGCCGGACCCCGGGACGATATACCTTCGATAACTTCGGGAATGACCTGGTCAGGTTCATCGCCTTTCTCATCGGCCGGCCCGTGGTGGTGAGCGGGCTGTCTTCAGGCGGCGTGATCGCGGCCTGGCTTTCGGCCTACGCGCCGCCCGGCATGATCCGCGGCGCGCTCTATGAAGACCCGCCGCTTTTCGCCTGTGAGGTGAATCCGGCCTTTGGACCGTCGCTTCGGCAGGCGGTCGGACCGATGTTTGAGCTGTGGAGCAAATATCTCGGCGACCAGTGGAGCATCGGCGATTGGGATGGACTCTGTGAGGCGATTTCGAGCACGATGCCGGAGAGAGCGCTCCCAGGTCTGCGAGCCTCGGGGCAGATAGGGCCCGAACCCCCGCAAAACCTCAAGGAGTACGATCCCGAATGGGCCAGGGCCTTTATCATCGGCTCCGTCGGCGCTTCCTGCGACCATGCCCGGATGCTCACAAAAGTCAAATGTCCTGTTCTTTTCACCCACCACTTCTCCCGCGTGGACGAGCAAACCGGGCGCTTGATCGGGGCCAGTTCGGTCGTTCAAGTCGATCAGGTCGAGAAGCTGGTCAAGGAAGCGGGCCAGCCTTTTGCCCGAATCTCTTTCCCCAAGATGGGGCATGCCATGCACCAGTTGGACCCGAAGCTCTTTGCCGACACGCTCATCGAGTGGGCCCAAGGTCTGCCCTCCGAGGCCGAAACCAGGAAGAGCGGTGTCTTCGCCAAGGCTTCGTAGTATCGAAGAAGGAAAGGGGTGGTGGCTCAGTTTAAGGGTTTTCATATTTCCTTGGGTTGTCGCCACAATCAAGTGAAGACGGGTGAGAGGGTAGTTTCCAAGGATTTTCCGGTCCCCTGCATTCATCGGGATGATGTGTTGCTCTTCCCCTTGGTTCGAAACGTCATTCCCGCGCAGGCGGGAATCCAGTCTTGTCTATCTGGGAATTCAAACAGCTGGAAATGAAATCAACGGCGGCCAGATGGGTTTTGCGTGTGATAACCGCGCTGGGAGGCTTCACGCCTGGATTCCCGCTTTCGCGGGAATGACGGAAGGGGCTTGCAGACCGCTGAAAAAAATCCAAGATAGCCGGAAGGAGCATTTTTCAAGGCAAGTGTTCAAGAGGCCGGTCTGCTGAGTTTTCTATGAATGAGGTGAAGCGCCCGTATCATACCCAACCTGATCCATTACCGGGGTACTCCTTTCCTTTCCCTGACAAACAGCTCTTTACATGGTCCCGCGCGCCAGGTTTCCGCAAATCGCCGAAAGCCAAGGGCGGTTGCCGCCCCCGGCTTGACAGCCCCACCGCCCGGTGATAGCTTCAAAGTCAACCAGGGCACGAAGCTCTGATCGCGGCTGACTTCACGGCAAGTACATAATCAAATAACGAAATCGCAGCGTCATGAAGGCCTGCCAGGCGTCCCGTACGGACAGGGCAGGGCCTTTTTCTTTTTTGGGCGTCCTGTCCGGGCGTGATTCATTCGTTTTGCACGTCACAGAAAACGCAAGGAGGACGACAATGAAGCTGCGCGTGTTGTTTTCGGTTCTGGCGATGGGTGTGCTGTTGGCCTGGTCCTGCCCGGCCCTGGCCCATTTCGGCATGGTCATCCCCTCGAACGAGATGGTCATGAAGGAGGACCCCAAGGAGATTCTCCTGTCCTTCCTGTTCTGGCATCCCTTTGAAAATCAAGGCATGGACCTGGCCAAACCCAAGGTCTGCCAGGTCGTGACCCAGGGTCGCGCCGAGGATCTCTTGGGCAAACTGGTCCAAAAGAAGGTCGCCGGCCACACCACCTGGGAGACCAAGTATCGCCTCGGCCGGCCCGGCCTGTACGTGTTCCATATGGAGCCGCAGCCGTACTGGGAACCGGCCGAGGATTGTTACATCGTGCATTACACCAAGACCTATGTCGGCGCCTTGGGCGACGACGAGGGCTGGGACGAACCCCTGGGCCTCAAGACCGAGATCGTGCCCCTGTCCCGGCCCTTCGGCCTGTACGCGGGCAATGTCTTTCAAGGCCGGGTGCTGCTGAACGGCAAGCCCGTGCCCTATGCCGAGGTCGAGATCGAGTACGACAACCGGGAAGGCAAACGCCAGGCCCCGACCGACTACATGGTCACCCAGGTCGTTCGGACGGACGGAAACGGCGTGTTCACCTATGCCGCGCCCTGGGCCGGATGGTGGGGCTTCGCCGCCTTGAACACGGATTCGAAGCCCATGAAAAAGGACGGCCGGGACAAGCCGGTCGAACTGGGGGCCGTGATCTGGGTTCGCTTCCGTTAGAATAAAGGGACATCGGATGCACATTTCAGAAGGCGTACTCTCCACGCCGGTGCTCCTGGTTGGAGCCGCGGTGGCCGTGGCCGGCACGGCCGTGGGGCTGAAGAAGCTGGACTACGACCGGCTCCCCCAGGTGGCCGTGCTCACCTCGGCCTTTTTCGTGGCCTCCCTGGTGCACGTGCCCATCGGCCCGTCGAGCGTGCACTTGATCCTCAACGGGTTGATGGGACTCCTGCTGGGCTGGGCGGCCTTCCCGGCCATCCTGGTGGGGCTGATCCTCCAGGCCGTGCTCTTTCAATTCGGCGGCCTGACCGTGCTCGGCGCGAACACCACGGCCATGGCCCTGCCGGCGGTGATCTGCCACTATGCCTTGGGCAAGGCCGCGCGGAGCGACATGCGCGCCTTGTCCGTGTCCGCCTCTTTTTTGGCCGGGGCCGGAGCCATCCTGCTCGGCGGCCTGCTCATGGCCGCGGCCCTGGTGTTCACCGGCGAATCCTTCTGGCCCGTGGCCCGTCTGGTGCTGGTGGCCCATCTGCCGGTCATGGTCATCGAGGGAGTCTTCGTGGCCGTTTGCATTCAATTTTTGAAACAGGTTCGTCCCGAACTGCTGGAGATCGTCTATGCCAAGCCTTCGTCTTAACAGCGGACTCGCGGTCCTGGTTGTTATGGCCTGCCTGCTGGCCGCGTCCCCGGCCCTGGCCCACAAGGTCTATGTCTATGCCTGGGTCGAGGGGGACCGGATCCACGTGGACGGCTACTTCAGCCGCAGCCGCAAGGTGCAGGGCGGTCTGGTGGAGGTCTTCGGCCCGGACGGGGCCAAGCTGCTGGAAGGCAAGACCGACGACCAGGGCGCTTTCTCCTTCAAGATTCCCCAAAAGGCCGACCTCAAAATCGTCCTGACCGCCTCCATGGGCCACAAGAACGATTACACCATCCGGGCCGACGAATTGCCCGCCGGCTCGGCCGCCTCAAGTCCGGCCCGGGTCCAAGCGCGGCCAACGGCCAAGGCCGGCGCCGAATCGGCCGCGGCCTCGGCCGAGACCCCGGCGGCTCCGGTCGCTCCCGAGATCGACGAGGCCCGGCTGCGGGCCTTGCTGGACCAGGCCCTGGACCGCAAGCTCGAACCCCTGATGCGGGCCGTGGCCCAGGCCAACGAACCCCACGGCCCGGGCCTGACCGAAATCCTGGGCGGGCTGGGCTACATCGTGGGCATCATGGGAATTGTCTTGTATCTGAGAAGCCGGGGCAAGCAATGAGGCCATCCCCGTGACCGTGGAAACCTTCGCCCTGGGCGAATCCTTTATCCACCGGCTCGACCCCCGGGTCAAGATCGCGAGCGCCGTGGCCCTGGCCGTGGTCACGGCCACGGGCGGCCGGCTGGGCGTTCTGGGCCTGTCCCTTTTGGTTGGCCTGGTTCTGATCGGCCTGGCCCGTTTGAGCCTCCTCCAGGTGGGTCTGCGTCTCCTGGCCGTGAACGCCTTTCTGCTGCTTCTGTGGTGCATCCTGCCCTTTTCCTATCCGGGCCGGCCCTTGTTCGAACTGGGTCCGTTGGTCGCCTCCCGGGAGGGCGTGGCCTACGCCGTGGCCATCACCCTCAAGTCGAACGCCATCATCCTGGTCATGATCGCCCTCTTGGCCACCACGCCCATCTTCACCCTGGTGCACGGCCTGTGGCACCTGAGGCTGCCGGTCAAGCTGGTCCAGCTTTTGTTCTTCACCTTTCGGTACTTTCATGTTATGCACCAGGAATATTTGCGCCTGCGCGGGGCCATGCGCGTGCGGTGTTTCAAGGCGCGCACCAACCGCCACACCTACCGCAGCCTGGCCTACCTGGTGGGCATGTTGCTGGTCAGGAGTTTCGATCGCAGCGAGCGGATTTATCAGGCCATGCTCTGCCGGGGATTCCAGGGCAGGTTTTGGGTCCTGGATCATTTCGAGCTTCGGGCCGCGGACCTGGCCTTTTTGGGGGTCATGGTCCTGGTGGCGCTGGCCATGGCGGTGGGGCAGTGGACGCATCTGATCGGATAATTCACCTGGAACACATCCAATTCGCCTACACGCCTTCCAAGCTGGTTTTCGAAAACCTGGAGTTCAGCTTTCATAGCGCCGAAAGGGCCGGGCTGATCGGGCACAACGGCTCGGGCAAGACCACCTTGGTGCATCTCATCATGGGGCTGCTTCATCCCCAGGCCGGCCGGATCGAGATTTTCGGCCGGGACCGGGCCCGGGAAGCGGATTTCGTCGAGGTGCGGGCCCGGATCGGCTTCCTGTTCCAGGACCCGGACGACCAGCTTTTTTGCCCGACCGTGGCCGAGGACGTGGCCTTCGGGCCGCTCAACCTGGGCCTGCCCAAGGACCAGGTCCGGGAGGTGGTCGGCGAGACGCTCGACCGGCTGGGCCTGGCCGGCTTCGAGGATCGGGTCACCTACAAGCTCTCCGGCGGGGAAAAGCGGCTCGTCTCCCTGGCCACGATCCTGGCCATGAAACCGGACATGCTGCTTTTGGACGAACCCGTGGCCGGTCTGGACGAAGAGACCACGGACCGGCTGGTGGACCTGCTCGGCGAACTGGGCCTGCCCTACCTCATCATCTCCCACGACCGCGAGTTTTTATCTCGAACCGTCCAAGGCCTCTACCGCATGGACGCCGGCCAGGTGACGCGGGTGCGTTGAGAATGATGAATGATGAGTGATGAGTGGACGAGAAAGCCACGAGTCAGATTTCATCGTTCCGCCTTTCTCATTTTGCCTTCATCTGTTTCTCGTTCCAGGGCTCTGCCCTGGGACGAGAAGGAGAGGGTGGACGCCATGGCCGCTTGTCGGCCATGCCCGCCGGTGTTCCCATGCTTTGAGCGTCCCCGCCCGTGGAATGCACGGGCAGGGTGGCCGTGTCATGAAGACGCCACGGCCGGGACGGCCGTGCCACGAAAACACCCACGGGCAAGATGCCCGCGCCACGAATTATCCCCTGGCCGGGACGCCCAGGCCACGTCATGGCCGCGCCAAGGTTTGGCGGAAAAAGCCTATCTACCTGTTAAAAATTCCTTTGACCTTGTCCGTGACTTTCTCCACTTCCTTTTCCGCGCTTTCTTTGACCTGCTTGGCGCTTTCGCCGACTTTATCCAGGCTCGTTCCCAGGGATTCGAGGCCTTGGTTCAGGGAATCGGTCACGGCCGGGGATTGGATTTTTTTGTACAGGTCGTCCAGAATCTGCTTGGCCGCCTCGGCCGGGGACACCCCTTGCTTTTCCTTGCCGATGTCCTTGAGGTGGATGTCCGGCAGCGGGGCGCTGACGGTTTTGCCGGCCAGCAGGGGCACGACCAGGGTCACCTTACCGTCCCTAACGATGAAATCCTTGATCAGGACCTTTTTACCGCCCTGCTTTTTCTCGGACGCCTGGCCGCCGCCGGCGACCTTTTGGACGTTGTTCATAATGGTCCGGAAATTGTCCGTGCCCTGGGCCTTTTCGTAGGTGATCTCCGGGCGAACGACCTCGATCTTGTCAATGACAATGGTGTCGCCGGTCAGGGATTTTTCGTCGATGTCCACGAAAACGGAACCCACTTTCATGGCTTCTTTTGACTTGAACCCCTGGGGATTGCCCAGGTAAAAGCCCTTGAGTTTGGCCTGCCCCGAGAGCAGGGACACGCCCGCGTCGTCCAGTTTGACGTCGGTCTTGGTGATCTCCGGGCCGTAGGTGTTCACCGCGGTCTTGATGATGGGACCCAGGTTGGAGACCAGCAGCACCACGGCCACGACCACGATGACCACGATCAAGCCGGCGATGATCAGAATCCATTTTTTCATTTTGTGCTCCTTGAATGGTTTTACGGTTTATTCCGCCAGGGGAAATGGTTCCCTCCGGACGCCGGTTTTGTAAGCGCATGGCGTGGCGGTTTTTTTTCAATCCGGTGTGTACCCAGGTTTCTCTGTTAATCTTATCACCGCCACCGCGCCGGTCCAACCCCGGCCTGGCGTAAAATGTTTCCCCTCGTACCGGGGCTCTGTTCTGGAACGAGGGTGAATTGCGCCATCGGCCATGGAATGCACGGCCAGGATGGCCGTGCCACGAAAACACCCACGGGCAAGATGCCCGCGCCACGAAGAGGGCCGGGTGGACAAGGGCCGGGAAGATCGGTTAAGGTGGGCGGACGTTACGCGTCACCGAAGTCTTGGCCGGTCACTTATGAAAGGACGGGCAGCCATGAGCAAAACCATTTTCCTGGTGGATGCCAGCCTCTATATCTATCGCAGCTTTCACGCCATCCCCTCCCTGTCCAATTCGGCCGGGCGGCCGACCAACGCCGTCTATGGCTTTCTGGCCTCGCTGCACAAGCTGCTCCGGGAAAAGAAGCCCGACTTTCTGGCCCTGGCCTTTGACGCCAAAGGCCCCACCTTCCGCCAGGACATCTTCCCCGAATACAAGGCCAACCGGGAAGAAATGCCCGAGGACCTCATCCAGCAGCAGGAACCCATCCGTCGGGCTGTGACCGCCTTGAGTCTGCCCGTGCTCGAAGTGCCGGGCATCGAGGCGGACGACATCATCGCCTCCCTAGCCGGCCGGGCCTTGGAGGCCGGGTTCGAGGTGGTCATCGTGGCCAAGGACAAGGACTATTACCAGCTTCTGGGGGACAGGGTCAGCATGTACGACCCCAACCTGCGCGGCGACTGGTTCATGTCCAAGTCCGATTTCGAGGAGCAATACGGGTTCGATCCGCGGCTGTTCCTGGAAGTCCAGGGCCTGATGGGCGACGCCACGGACAACTACAAGGGCGTGCCCGGCGTGGGCGAGAAGACGGCGGTCAAGCTGGTCAAGGAGTTCGGGACCCTGGAGAACCTGTACGAGCGGCTGGACGACGTGCCCCAGGCCGGGCTGCGCCAGAAGCTGACCGAGCACCAAGCCGACGCCTTCCTGGCCCGGGACCTGGCCCGGCTCAAGGCGGACGCGGACCTGGAGGCGGACCCCGAGGCCCTGCACGTGGGTTCGCCCGACATCGAGGCCCTGCGCGACCTCTACCGGGAGCTTGAATTCAGCCGCTTCCTGGAGGAACTCGACGCCGAACCCATGACCGCCATCAGCCGGGAGGACTACCACCTGGTGGACGACGAGGAGAAGCTCCAGGCCCTGGCCGAGGAGCTGGCCGAGGCGGGGCGGTTGTCCGTGGATTTGGAGACCACGTCGGTGGACGCCATGCGGGCCGAGATCGTGGGCATGAGCCTTTGCGCCCGGCCGCACCGGGCCTTTTACCTGCCTATGGGGCATGGCCGGGGAAGTGGCCAAAAACAGGCCGATAATCTGCCATTTGAAGGCCATGAAACCGCCTTTCCCCAGCTTGGCCTGGAGCGGGTGCTGGAGGTCCTGGGACCGTTGCTCACCTCCCCCGACGTGCGAAAACTGGGGCAGAACATCAAGTACGATTACATCGTGCTGAGGCGCCACGGGCTTGAGATTTCACCCATTGGGGACGATTCCATGATCGCCTCCTGGCTGCTGAACCCATCGGCCGGCGGGCACAATCTGTCCGCGATTTCGCGTACTTATCTGAATCACGACCCCATCGCCTACAAGGACGTGGTCGGCGATCGCAAGGCCGGGTTCGAGACGGTCAGCCCGGCCCAGGCCAGGGATTACGCGGCCGAGGACGCGGACCTGGCCCTGATCCTGGTGGATACGCTGCGCCCCAAGCTGGAAGAGGACGGCCTGCTGGCGCTCTACGAGGACATGGAACTGCCTCTTATCAAGGTCTTAGCCGAGATGGAGATGAACGGCGTCAAGCTCGATACGACCAAATTGTCGGTCTTGTCCCAGGAGCTGGGTGAGCTGGCCGCGGCCTCGGAAGAGCGTATTTACGGCATGGCCGGCCGGAAGTTCAACATCAACTCCCCCAAGCAGCTCGGCCAGGTGCTGTTCGAGGAATTGAAGCTGCCCCAGGGCAAAAAGACCAAGAAAAAAACTGGTTATTCCACGGACATAGAGGTCCTGACCCAACTGGCCGAGGTCCATCCTCTGCCCGCCGAAATCCTGGCCTACCGCACCCGGGTCAAGCTGCGTTCGACCTATGTGGACGCCCTGCCGCAGCTCATCCACCCCCAGACCGGCCGGGTGCACACCTCCTTCAACCAGGCCGGCACGGCCACCGGCCGGCTGTCCAGCTCGGACCCTAACCTGCAGAACATTCCCATCCGCACCGAGGAGGGCCTCCGCATCCGGGACGCCTTTGTGCCCGAGCCGGGTGGATTGATTTTATCGGCTGATTACAGCCAGATAGAGCTTCGGCTTCTGGCCCATGTCTCGGGCGATCCGGGGCTGCTCCAGGCCTTTACCTCGGGCGAGGACGTCCACACCCGGACCGCGGCCGAGGTGTTCGGCGTGGCCCCGGACCAGGTCTCGCCGCTCATGCGCCGCAACGCCAAGGCCATCAATTTCGGCATCATCTATGGCATGCAGGCCTTTGGCCTGGCCCGACAACTGGGCATCGAGCGCAGGGTGGCCCAGGAGTACATCGACCATTATTTCGAGCGATACAGCGGGGTTAAGGCCTATATCGCGGCCACGATCGAACAGGCGCGCCAAAACGGCTACACGACCACCCTGTTGGGACGCCGGCGCCGGCTCCCGGAACTTGGCAGCAAAAACAACAACCTGCGTTCAAACGCCGAGCGCATGGCCATCAACACCCCGCTCCAGGGCACCGCGGCCGACATCATCAAGCGGGCCATGCTTAGGGTCAGCCGGGCCATGAAAAAAGCCCGCCTCCAGGCCAAACTCATCCTCCAGGTGCACGACGAACTGGTCTTCGAAGTGCCTGAAAAAGAAGCCGAAAAGTTATCCGAGCTGGTCCGCGTCGAAATGGAATCCGCCCTGCCGCTCAAGATTCCGCTGATCGTGGATATTCACATGGGCGCTTCCTGGGCCGAGGCCCACTAGGACCTCCCCGGGACGATCCTTGCCCGTGTTTGCGGGGGGTATTGGGGCGTCCGGCAAAATTCCTCTTCCAACCGACCGATTCCTTTAAAATTTTTTTTCTCCGGTTTGCGAATCACCCGATCGCTCACCCCAACGGATGATGGCAAACGCCCTCGCTTGTCTTACCCTATTTAAGCTAAGAGCGCAGTTCGTTGTTGCAGTTGGAGGTTGGTATGTACAGTCCGTTTTTCGCTCGCTTTCGAAGCGGCGACGTATATTCTCCCCTATGTCCCGATCAAGAATTTAGAAACGATATAAGGATGTTACTCAGGAAGGCGGCGCAAGTGGCCAAGGCCGGTTTCACGGCTTGCGTCCGGGGTTTGTCTGTTCGGATACAATCCCATTTGTCCGCCGCGGCCCGTCCGGGCGCGTCAACGTCCCGCGTGAAAAAGATGTCTTGGGGGCTATAACAGGTTCAAATTTCACCCCGTGTCTCCCCCTTTCGGGTGATGACCGATAAAGAAGAGGAACCTAATTTAATAATAAGTTAGCGGTTACTCTTATGGAACGGGGGTGCTATATGTCCAGCACGGAAAGAATAAGGAAATGGGACGAGGAAGAGGTTTACGTAGGTGATGTGCGCGAGGATCATCGAGGGGCGCATCGTTCTCTGCGTGAACGGTTGCTCGATGCCACGGAACGGATCGGGCAGGCTTATATGACCTTCTTCCCGTATCTGTAAGCCGTTCCGAAAACCGGGCGCCGGAAAGTCGGCGTTCGTGAATATATAGGCCGATCCATCCTGGGTCGGCCTTTTTTCATGCCCCGCGGCTGCCGGCGGGCGCCACGCCGGCGGCCGGTCAGGCGCGCGGATATTCTTGACTTTTTCGCGCTTAAAGAAAATCATCGGCAATAAATCTTCAGATAAAACGTCTAGATCATCATGAGCGCCCAAACCGGAAAGATGCGGATCGCTGATTTTCTGACTGTCGAACGCAGTCGCTTGATTCGGTATGTCCGCCGGTTGATTGATGAAACCGCTGACATGGACGCTGAGGACATCGTGCAGGACGTGGCCTTGAGCCTGTTCAATCGGGCCGACGTGTCAAGGCCGATCGAGAACCTGTCCGCCTATGTGTTCGAGTCCCTGCGGCATCGCGTCATCGACGTTTTCCGGAGGCGCAAGGACCTGATTTCCCTGGACGAACCGCTGGACGACCAAGGGGCGCGCACGCTGATGGATCTGGTCTCCGAGGTGGCGCTGAGCACGGAAAAGGAGATCGCCCGTTCCGAGCTGCGCAGGAAGCTTTTTGAAGCCATCGACGCTCTGTCCGACGAGCAAAAGGCGGTGGTCATCGAAACCGAATTGAACGGGCGCGGTTTTCGCGATTTGGCTGAAGCCTGGGACATCCCCATCGGAACCCTGCTTTCCCGGAAATCCCGGGCCTTGGCCCAAATCCGAACGTCCCTGGAGGAATTCAAGCCTTGACTCAAGGAGGTTGGAATCATGGAACAAAATAACTATAGCCACGATGCCGGGCGCGGACGTCGGCCCCGTTGGAAACCCCTTCAGATTGTCGGGTTTGTCATCGCCGGGGTGGCCTTTGCCTGCCTGGTGGCCCTGCTCTTCGGCTTTGTCGTTAAGTGGCTCTGGAACTGGCTGATGCCCGACATCTTCGGACTTCCGCCGATTTCCTACTGGCAGGCCTTTGGCCTCATCATCCTGGCCAAGCTCTTTTTCGGCGGTCTCGGCCACCATCGATCGGATTCGCATCGGGACAAGTTCAAACGATGGGCCTCGTCCGATTCCAATGACCGCTGGCGGCCTTACGACCGGTTTTGGCGCGAGCGGGGGGATAGGGCCGCCGAGGACCTGATCGGCCGGGCCAGGACGGAAAGACCCTCCTTTGACGAGGAAAAGGAAGGGGCCTGAATTCGGCCGCCTGTCCAACCGGTTGTGACTCCAAGGAGGACGATATGCCTGAACATGGACATGTATTTCCCTGGTGGATGTCCTGGCACCTGGACAACCCGCTCAGACGCTGGCTGCAAAAGCCTGAAGAGATGCTCAAACCTTTTGTGCACGCCGGCATGGTCTGCCTGGACGTGGGCTGCGGCACCGGCTTTTTCACCCGGCCCCTGGCCCGGCTGGTCGGACCCGAGGGCCGGGTAATGGCCGTGGACTTGCAGCAGCGGATGCTGGATTCGCTGAGGCGCAAGGCGGACCGGGAGGGGCTGGGCGGGCGCATCGAAACACTTCTCTGCCAGCCCGCCGATCTGATGCTGAACGGCCGCGCGGGCCGGTTCGACTTTGCCCTGGCTTACGGTGTGGCCCACGAAGTGCCGGACCCGGCCGGCTTTTTCGGCCAGGTCGCCCGCGCGCTTAGGCCGGGCGGGACCTTTTACCTGGGCGAACCGGGCCACGTCACGGCCGAGGACTTTGAGCAAACCCTCAAAACCGCGAAGGCGGCCGGGTTCCATCTGGTCGGGCAGCACAAGATCAAACGCGGCCAGGTCGCGGTGTTTGAGACAGCGGCGGATCACGAGGCTTAATCAAACAGCCGCATCTTTGACGCGCTGGCTCCAGTCCTGTAGCGACCAAACCGAAGAAATCCGACCGTAAAGGAGAAGATACAAAATGCTCGAACGGAAAACGCGCGGCGGGCGGCAGGCACAGGCCACGGTTTCCCCGGCGGTTCACGTCGAACCGTCGGGTTGGACGCCGGTCATTGATTGGCGGCATTGCAAGGGGTGCGGGGAATGCGTTTCCGTTTGTCCCGGCAATGTCTTGGAAGTGCGCGGCCTAGACCCCGGCGATTACGATGCCCTGGGTTGGTTCGCCCGGATGAAAGTCAGGCGCCATGGCCTGAAGGTCGCCTACGCGGTCCGTTTGGAGGACTGCCAGGCCTGCGGTCACTGCCTCGAAATCTGCCCGGAACGCGCCATTCGCCTGCGTCCCAATCCTTCATGAACCGGACCGCGGCTTCATGGATGGATGGCGCGTGATATTTCTGGCCATCAGCGTCGTCGGAATCATCGGGATTGCATTCGCGGCCAAATTCATGCCGCCCGGCATTCAAATCCGCGACTAGAGATCAACGGAAGACATACTGACGACCTCTGCGGGTGGGGCGGTAGGGGGAGGTTTGTTCGAGGCGTGGGCGGCCGGGTGAGATAGGTGGGAATGTTCGAGCCGGCATAGGGAGGCGGGCGCCGGCGGTGAAGGCGAGACCCGAATGCGTGGACTCCGCCGCGCTTTTTCTCGACAGGCCGGGCGGTTTATGAGAAAATACGAACTTCCCTTGCCCTTTTTCGACTGGACGCAGGTTCGGTCCGTCTCTTGGAGAGAATCATGGTGCAGCGATGATCGGCCGAACCCCAATGCCGGGTCCCGTGCCTTCCCGCGAGCCGGGGGCCCGAGGTTGGCTGGCTCCCCTGTCGAGTCTCCGCGTCAGGAATTACCGTTGGCTTTGGATCGGCATTTTCTTTTTTTTCAATGGCATGCAGATGCAAATGGTGGCCGGCGGCTGGCTGGTTTACACCATGTCCAACTCGGCCTTTTCCCTGGGTCTGGTCACCTCGGGCTGGGCCTTTCCCATTCTGGCCCTGTCCCTGTATGGCGGGGCCGTGGCCGACCGGGTCAGGAAGCGGAACCTGCTCCTGATCACCCAGATCTGCTCGGTGCTGATCACCCTGGTCATCACCGTGCTCATCACCACCAAGCTGATCGCCCTGTGGCATCTGTTCGCCTCTTCGGTCGTGTTCGGCACGATTTTCTCCTTTGCCATGCCGGCGCGTCAGGCCTTCGTGGTCGAGCTGGTGGGCAAGGACGACCTGCTCAACGCCATCGCGCTAAGTTCCATTGCCATGAACATCTGCCGGATCGGCTCGCCGGCCCTGGCCGGGGTGTTGCTCAAATACATCGGCATCCCGGGCGTGTATTGGTTGATCCTGGCCTCTTACACGGTGGTGGCCCTGACCACGCTCATGATCCCGGCCGACGCGGGTGGGACCATGGCGGCCAAGCCGGACGTGCCGGTGATTCAGGACGTTTTCGTGGGGCTGCGCTACGTGGGCCGGTCCAAGATCATCCTGGCCCTGCTCGTCCTGGCCTTCGTGCCCATCCTGGTGGCCATGCCCTACCAGATGCTCATGCCGGTCTTTGCCCGGACCGTGTACCGGGCCGGCGAGACCGGACTGGGCTTGCTCATGTCGGCCGTGGGTCTGGGCGCGCTCTGCGGTTCGACCTTTCTGGCCAGTTTCGCCCGGGTGGAACGCAAGGGCCTGATGATGCTGGTGGCCGGGTTCACGTTCGGGCTTTTTCTCATCTTTTTGGGCCTGGCCCCGAGCCTCTCGCCGGCCGCGGTCATGTTGCTCTTCGTGGGCGCGGGCAGCTCCATGTTCATCACCCTGATCAACACCATGCTCATGAGCCACACCCCGGACGAACTCATCGGCCGGGTCATGAGCATCTTCATGATGACCTGGGGACTGACCCCCCTGGGCACGCTGCCGGCCGGGGCCTTGGCCGAGGCCTTGGGCGCGCCCATGACGGTCATGATCGGCGGCGGGGTTTTCTGCGTGTTTCTGCTGGGCGTGCTGGTCGTGTACCCGGACGTGCGCAAGTTGAGTTGACCCGTTTTGTTTGAGGAAAGCCGTTTGGAGTATGCTTGTCTTTCCCACCCAACATTTAAATTGGAGGTGAAGCCGTGAAACTGACGAACGCCAAAGCCTTTGTGGTCAAGACCGATCCGCCGAACTATGGGGGGCTGCTCTGGTTTTTCCTCAAGCTCGAAACCGACGAGGGGATCGAGGGGTGGGGCGAAGCCGCGGTGCTGAGCTGCTTTTACGATCTGGAGAAGAGCTACGTGCAGCTCGTGGAGGAGGTTTTTCAGTCGTACCTCAAGGACCGGAACCCGATCGACCGGGAGACGCTCTACCACATGCTCTACGCCAGCCTCTCGGCCCAGCATCCCGACTACGTGACCCTGGGCCTGATCAGCGCCTTTGACATCGCCCTGTGGGACATCTGCGGCAAGTATTACAACACGCCGGTTTACAACCTGCTCGGCGGAAAAATCCGGGACAAGGTCCGGACCTACACCTACATCTACGACCTGGAAAAGACCACCCTCATGGACGCCACCCGGGACTGGACCACCAACCCGGAGCGGCTGGGCGAGCTGGCGGCCATACTGGCCGACGAGGGCTTTACCGGGGTCAAGTTCGATCCGCTGCCCCAGTACAGGGCCAGGCGGGCGCCGATTCCGCCCTGGGAGAGCACCCTGGCCGAACTGGACCACGCCGAAAAGGCCATCGGAGCGATTCGGGCGGCCGTGGGGAATCGCGCCGACATCTGCATCGGCACCCACGGGCAGATCGCGCCTTCCTCGGCCCGGCGGCTGGCCAAGCGGGTGGAGAAGTACGATCCGTTGTGGCTGGAAGAGCCGTGTCCGCCCGAGAATTACAAGGAGATGGGCCGGATCGCGGCCTCGACGTCCATCCCCATCGCCACGGGCGAGCGGCTGGTCACCCTGTACGAATTTCAGAACCTGTTCGCCGCGGGCGCCTGCGCCATCGCCCAGCCGGACCTGGGCAGTTGCGGCGGCATCACGGCTTGCAAGAAGATCGCCACCCTGGCCGAGGCGAATTACGTGCTCATGGCTCCGCACGTCTGGGGCGGGCCGGTGATCACGGCCGCGGCCCTGCAGATCGACGCCAACATCCCCAATTTCCTGATCCAGGAATGCATCTACAAATCCCGGGGGTTCTTCGACGAGATCGTGACGGAGCCTTTCGAGTGGCAAGACGGCGACCTGATTCCGCTCGACCGGCCGGGCATCGGCATTGCCCTCGATGAGGAAAAACTGCTCGCCCACAAAGGCACCCTGTCGGATTTCCGTCGCAGAAGGTAGCGCGCAGAGCGCGCCCATCGAGAAAAAACGCCGGAGCAGTGAAAGGAGACCCCCCCATGAAATTGATCGACCTCACCCGTCCGTTGGACTCGGCCGACGTGGAAAAGCTGCCCGAATGGGCCAGGCCGGGCGCCGTGCTGGTGCCGCAGGTTCATTACCGGAACCCCAAGGACGAGGGCGCCGAGATCATGTGCCGGATTTTCGGCTGCAAGCGCGAGGACCTGCCCGAGGGCGAGGGGTGGGGCGAGGAAGAACTGATCCTCAGCTCGCACCTGGGCACCCACGTGGACGCGCCGCTCCATTACGGTTCGACCTGCGAAGGCAAGCCGTCGCGCACCATCGGCGATATCGATGTGTCCGAACTGTTTTGCGACGGCTTTGTGCTGGACCTACGGGAACGCTGCGCGCCCGGGGAGGCCATCACCGTGGAGGCGCTGAAGCAGGCCGTGAACGAGTTGGGTGCCGATATCCCGCCGGGGTCGGCCCTGATGCTGCGGACCGGCCAGGAGAAATACGGGCTCGGCGACCTGGAGATGTTCAACTACCCGGGCATGCGGCGCGACGGCACGCTCTACCTGGCCGGCCTCGGGGCCAAGGTGCTGGGCACCGACGCCTTGGGCTGGGACCGGCCGTTCATGGTCATGCGCCAGGAGTTCCTGGCCACCGGGGACGCCTCGGTCATCTGGGACGGGCATTTTGCCGGGCGGGAGAAAGAGGTCTTCATCGTCCAGCAGCTTCATAACCTGGGGGCCTTGCCGCCCAAGGGTTTTCAGGTGGGTTTCTTTCCGCTCCGCCTGGCCCGGTGCAGCGCCTCCCCGGCCCGGGTGGTGGCCTTTCTGCCCTAGTTGCGGGCTGGAGGGCCTGATCCGGAGTTGACTGAGAAAAAGCCGACGGCGCGCGTTGCTTTGCCCTGACTTGCGCGATCGTCGGTTTTTTTATCTGTAGGGACGTCATAGACCTTAAAGGGACAACATCGTCATTCCCGCGAAGGCGGGAATCCAGGCGTAATGGCGTCCAACTCCCTTGAACCGGCCAATCCCATTACAGCGCTTTGGTTTTTATTCTTCTCCGAAACAAACATCGAGGCAAAGAAGACTGGATTTCGGCCTACGCCGGAATGACGTTTCGAGCCTTGGGAAAATGAATCCGTAACCCCCGCGTAAGCCCGTCATCCTGGCGAAAGCCAGGGTTCAGACATTCCAAAGCAATGTCCCGCGTCCGCTGCCATTCCTTCATGCGTGCCCGGCGATGACTTCTTTTGCATAGCATTCCTAGGACAGGTGTTTAGCGACTGACCAGGTCGGTCTGGAATCCGTCCCGCCCAAGCCGCTCGGCCAGTGCCTCGGCGCCGGATCGGGTGTAGAAGGCGCCGACCAGGACCGGCCGTCCGGGCGCCAGGCGGTAGGGGGTCAGGCCACCGTCGGCCAGGCGCTGGATGTCTTCGGGCGTGAGCGTACGGTCAGGCTTCAAAGCCAGGGCAAAAGGCATCTGGGCCGTTTCCGGCGCGAATCCTTGCTCTTTTAGGTCCGGGGCCGTTTGCTGCAAGGCGCCCCGAGCCTCGGCGGCCGAGGCGAAGGCGCCGAGGAAGACGCGGAACCACTCGCCCTTGCCCGGCAGACGGACCCAGGTGACGTACGCGCCGCGTTCCGGCCGGCTGAGGCTTTGGGCCAATTTCAAGGCATCCTCGCGGGAACGGAAGGAGGCCACTTTCAGGGTGTAGGCCAGGCTGGGGGCCTCGGTCTCCGTGTCCCGAAGGGTCTGCACCTCGACAGCCGGCGCGGGCGTTTCCTTTTCCTCGGGCGCGGCCTCTGGTTTTTCCGATGGAACCGGAACCGGGGTCTTGACCGGAGCCGCGGTGGGCGAGGTAGTCGTGGTCGTGGGTGTCGGGGCCGGTTCCCGGACCGTGGGCGCGCTCGGCGGAACCGGGGCGAGCTTGTTCAACCACTCCTGAATCGATCCCAGTTCGCCCTGGTAAAGGTACAAACCCCCGGCCAGGAGCGCGGCCGCCACAAGCACCAGGGCCAGAACCGCGCGGCGGTTGGGTCGTCCGGCCGCGGCCCGGACGCCTGCATCCGGGTCGGTCCAGTCCACCCCTCGGAACGGATCGAGATCGGGCAGGGTCGCGCCGTCATAGCCATTGAAGATCACGGCCGCCAACCTCGCCCCGTCCGGTTCCAGATTCTCCACGGCTTCCTGAAGTTTTTCCAAGGGCATGCCGTCCAGCCATTGCACCAATAAAAGCCGGTCCAGGTGCCGGCCCAGTCCGGCCTTTCCGGTTTCGCGCGGGCCGGGCAGGTCTACTACCACCGCGTCGTATCCCAGGCGGGCCAAGGCCAGGAGCCGCGACCAGGCCTGGTTCGACGGGTCCGAGGCTCCAGGAATCCTTGTGCCGGCGGGCAGAAAGAATAACCCGTCCCGAACCTGATCCGGCCAGGCCGGGAGTTCGTCCCGGTCCAAAATCGCTTCCTGGCCCTCGCGCTCCCCGGCCAGCACCTCGGCCAGACCGGGCCCGCCTTCCAATTCCAATAGCGCGGTCAGACCGTCCGGGCCGGGATGGGCGTCCACGAGCAGCACCTTTTTGCCGGCCCCGGTCAGGGCCAGGGCCACGTGCAGACTGAGGACCGTGGCGCCCGAGCCCGGTTCGGTGCCGATCAATCCGATGGCTTTGGCGCTCGACCCGGCCGGCAAGCCGCTCAGTCGGTCCGCGAGTTCCTGCCCGGACTGGCGCAGCCCTTCGTCCAGCACCAGGCGTTCGAGCGGGGAGCGGGTTTTCTCCTCCTCCTCCCCGGACGCCTGGTCCTCGTCCTCTTCGTCCTCTTCCAGGTCCGGTTGCCAGGGGACAAACCCCAGGACCGGCAGCCGCAGCAGGTCTTCCACGGCCAGGGCCAGGCCAGTTCCCCGGTCCCGCTGCTGGAGAACCAAGGCCAGACCCGTCGAGGCCAGGAGGCCGGCCAAAAGGCCGAGCAGGGTGTTGAGCGCGGTGCGGGGGCCGCCCTCGGGCCTTCGGGGCAGGGAGGCCGCTTCCAGAATCCGTAGCTGTTCGAGCCGGCCCGAGGTCAGGTACGCGATCTGGCGCCGGGTGGTCTGAAGCTGATCCAGGTCTTTGCGATGCTCTCCGATCTTGGCCTTGAGAGCGGCTTCCTGTGAGGCGCGAAGCGGGAAGTCGGGTCCGGCTTCCAGGCGGCGCAGCCGGGCTTCGGTTTCTTCCAGCAGCCGCTCCTCCAACCGAAGCTGGTCGTTCACCAACTTGGCCATCACGGTCGTGCCGCTGACCAGTTCCTCGGTGCGGATGCCGGCATAGGCCCGAACAAGGAGATTGGCCAGGAAGTAGGCCGATTTCGGCTCCGGGTCGAGCACCACGATGTGGATGCGGCCCTTATCGTCCGCCCAGGTGTGGATGCGCTCCCGGAGAGTCTCGACCACCTCGCTGTAGGCCGGGTTGAAGCGGACGTCGGCGTCGGACAGCCTGGGGTCCAGCAGCCCGACCGCCTTGGCCGCGCGGGTCACGGTCAGGAAACCGGCCATGCGGGAGGCCGTGGCCGCCGGGTCGTTCTTGCCCAGCAGGGTGCGCATCTTTTCGGCCAGCAGGTTGGTATCGACCGTCCGTTCGATGGCCACCACCGCTTCGGCCCGGTACACGGGCTGACCCCGAAGGGCAAAAGACAGGCCCAGGGCGGCGGCCCCCACGATCAGGGTCACGCCAAGGATGAGCAGGCCCCGCTGACGCAACATGCGCCACAAGGCTCTTTTTCGTCGATCGGGCGAGGTCATAAGTATTCGATCTTTGGTAGCCTTGAACCCCTGACCTGTCAAGGGAAATCGCGCCTTTCCCGGCCTTGTCCGCCAGAGAATCGGGTTGCCCTTTGACCGCGCATCTGGTAGGGATAGCCCATTCCCCGAAGTTGCGGCCGTTCCTCATTTTGGAGGGAGGGAGCCATGTTTCGCCTGGTCGTGGATGAAGAGCTTGAATTGGGTCTTGTCGAAGAACGGTACGCCCGGGAGCTGTTCGCCTTGATCGAGCGACACCGGGACTATCTAAGGACCTGGCTGCCCTGGCCGGACCGGAGCCGCAGCGTGGAAGACCTGCTCGAATGGGTCCGAGGCAGCCTGACCCAGTTCGCGGCCAACAAGGGACCTTCCACCGGGCTGTGGGCCAACCGGGCCTTGTGCGGCGTGGCCTCGTACCATCCCATCGATTGGGACAACCGCAGCGTTTCCATCGGTTATTGGCTGGCGGCCGACCACCAGGGCCGGGGCCTGATGACGCGGGCCGTGCGGGCTTTGGTCATCCACGCCTTTCAAGACCTCGGGCTCAACCGGGTCGAAATCCGATGCGCGGTGGGCAACCGCAAGAGCCGGGCCATTCCGGTCCGGCTGGGCTTCAGCGAGGAGGGGGTGATCCACGAGGCGCAGTGGCTGAACGGCCGCTTCGTGGACCACGTCATCTACGGCTTGCTGGTCCGGGACTGGCCGGCCGACGTCGTGCATTGACCGGTCGGTGGGCGGCACCAGAGATGCTGAGGCATGCCTCGTCCTCCTACGCGCGTGGACTCGGCGTTCGCGGGCGACGCATGCGTCGCCCCTACAACCGACATCGCGAATTCGGCCGGTAAACGGATTTTCCAGGAAGGAGATACAACCATGTTTCAAGGGGTGATACCGGCGGTCTGCACCTGGTTCGGCGAGGACGGACGCCTGGACCTGGACACGCAGCGGGCCCACGCCGATTTCCTGATCGGGGCCGGCGTGCACGGTCTGTTTTTCCTGGGGTCGGGTGGGGAGTTCGCCTACCTGGATCAGGCCGAGCGGCGGGAGCTGGCCGAGGCCATGGTGAAGCACGTGGCCGGGCGGACGCCGGTCTTGATCGGGGTGAGCAGCAACAGCGCCGGCGAGGCCGCGGCCCTGGCCCGCCACGCCGAAGAGGCGGGCGCGGACGCGGTGGTGGCCGTGACGCCGTATTACTGGATCGTGAGCGACGACGCCCTGGTGTCGTACTACGCGGCCATCGGCGGGGCCACGCGGCTGCCGCTCCTGGCCTACAACTTCCCGCTGCTGACCAACCACCGGCTCGGCGCCCGGACGCTGAACCGTATCCTCGAAGCCGTGCCCACTCTGGCCGGGGTCAAGGACACCATCGACAGCCTGAGCCATCTTCGCGACCTGATCGTCCGAGTCAAGGGTCCGCACCCCGAGTTCGCGGTCCTGGCCGGCATCGACGAGTACCTGCTCTCGACGCTCATCGCCGGCGGCGACGGAGTCATCGGCAGCTTCAGCAACTTCGCCCCGCGCGTTTTCGTGGAGATGTACGACGCCTTCCAAGGCAAGGATTTCGACCGCCTGGTGACGCTCCAGCGCACCATCGGCCGCATGGGCGCGGTGACCATCCATTCCGCGCCGCTCATGTCCGCGCTTAAGGAAGCCTCCCTCAAGGTCATGGGCCGCGACGCGGGCACGAATTACGTCCGGCCGCCTCTGGGCCGGGTCACGCCCGAAGGCGCGGCCCGCGTCCAGGCGACGCTCAAGGACCTGGGCCTTTAACACGCACGCGTGGCCGACAAACGGCCATGACGCCCGCTTTTAACAACAAGGCGGATTTGTAGGGGCCGTTCGCGAACGGCCCCTACCGGGTCCGGAGGGAGCCGCTATCCAGCGCCGGCTTCGGAGATATCGATACCGTTGGAAAATAATTCTGGTCCCCGGAGGGGACCAATATGAATAGCCGTGGGTGAAACCCACGGATACAAGGCGATTAAAGAACTTCACGACCCCGGAGGGGTCGAACCTTTTGGCCCAAAAATCTTGGTTCAACTCTTTCAGGGTTGGTTTCAGATTTTTGATCTTCTGCTTTCCGCAGGTGCCACCTGCGGCTATTCAAATTCGTTCCCTTCGGGATCGCTAACGATTGGTCACTTCTTTTCTTCCGCCGGTCCGGAAACCTCAATGTAGCCCGGTTCGTCGAAGGCCGCGGCCAACAAGGCCTGGGTATAGGGGCGTTTCGGCGCGGCCAGGACCTCCTCGGTCGGCCCCTGTTCCTCGATCTTGCCGTCGTGCAGCACCAGCACGTCGTGGCACAAGGCCCGGACCAGCTTGAGGTCGTGGGTGATGAAGATGTAGGCCAGGCCGTGACGGGCCTGGAGTCCCCGCAAAAGCTCGACGATCTGGAATTGGACCGTGCGGTCCAGCGAGGACGTGGGTTCGTCCAGGATGATGAGCCGGGGTTCGAGCACCAAGGCCCGGGCGATGGCGATGCGCTGGCGCTGGCCGCCCGAAAACTCGTGGGGGTAACGGTGCCGGGTCTCGGGTTCGAGGCCCACCTCGGTCAGGGCCTGGACCACGACCTCGTCCCGGGCCTTGGCCTCGGTCACGCCGTGGATTTTCAGGCCCTCGCCCACGATCTCGCCCACGGGCAGCCGCGGACTCAGGCTGCCGTAAGGGTCCTGAAAGACGATCTGCATCTCCCGCCTGAGCGGCCGCATCTGTTTCTGACCCAGCCCGTCCAGCCGCGCGCCGCCGAAGGTGATCCCGCCCTGGCTGGCCGTCAGCCGTAGCAGGGCCAAGCCCAGGGTGGTCTTGCCCGAGCCGCTTTCGCCCACGATCCCCAGGCTCGCCCCGGCCCTCAGCTTGAACGATACGCCGTCCACGGCCCGGAAGTGGTCCACGGTCCGCCGCAGCACGCCCCGCTTGATCGGAAACCAGACCTTGACCTCGTCCGCGCTCAGGAGCGTTTCGGACTCACGCGGCACCGGCGCGGGCCGGCCCGAAGGTCCGGCGGCCAAAAGGGACCGGGTGTAGTCGTGGGCCGGTCGGCTGAACAACTCCTCGGTCCGGTTCGTCTCCACGATCTCGCCCCGGTACATGACCGCCACCCGGTCGGCCACGTGCCGCACGATGCCCAGGTCGTGGGTGATGAGCAAGAGAGCCATGTTCAGCCGCTTCTTGAGATCGGTCAGCAGTTCCAGAATCTGGGCCTGGATGGTCACGTCCAGAGCCGTGGTGGGTTCGTCGGCGATGAGCAGGTCCGGGTCGTTGGCCAGGGCCATGGCGATCATGACCCGCTGGCGCTGGCCGCCCGAAAGCTGGTGGGGATACGAGGCCAGCCGCTCCCGGGCGTCGGGCAGGCCCACGGCTTCGAGCAGTTCGATGGTGCGGGCCGTGGCCTGGGCCGGCCGCAGCCCCTGGTGGAGGAAGAGCACCTCGCTGATCTGCTTCTCCACGGTGTGCAGCGGATTGAGCGAGGTCATGGGTTCCTGGAAGATCATGCCGATCCGGTTGCCGCGCAGCCCGCGCATCTCGCTGTCGTTCATGGACAGCACGTCCCGGCCCTCGAAGACGATGCGGCCGCTCGGGTGAGAGGCCTTGGGGTAGGGCAGCAGGCGCAGGATGGACAGGGCCGTGACCGATTTCCCGGAGCCGCTTTCGCCCACCAGGGCCAGGGTCTCGCCCCGTTCGATACCGAGCGAGGCCCGATTCACGGCGTGGATCGTCTGCCCGGCGGAGGCGAAGTCCACCGAGAGGTCGTCGATCTGAAGCAGGGGGCCGGGCATGGGTTAGCGTCCGTGCCTGGGGTCCATGGCGTCCCGGGCCGCCTCGCCGATGAAGACCAGGAGGCTGAGCATGATCGAGAGCGTCAGGAAGGTCGAAATGCCCAGCCAGGGGGCGTGCAGGTTGGCCTTGGCCTGGGCCAGGAGTTCGCCCAGGGACGGGGAGCCGACCGGCAGGCCGAAGCCCAGGAAGTCCAGCGAGGTCAAGGTGGTGATGGACCCGTTGAGGATGAAGGGCAGGAAGGTCAGCGTGGCCACCATGGCGTTGGGCAGCACGTGACGGTACATGATGGTCAGATTGCCCAGCCCTAAAGCCCGCGCCGCCCGGACGTATTCCAGGTTGCGGCCCCGGAGGAACTCGGCCCGGACCACGTCCACCAGGGACATCCAACTGAACAGGAGCATCAGCCCCAGCAGCCACCAGAAGTCGGGCTGGACGAAGTTGGCCAGGATGATGAGCAGATAGAGGACCGGCAGCCCGGACCAGATTTCGATGAACCGTTGGCCCAGGATGTCCGGCCAGCCGCCGAAGTAACCCTGGAGCGCGCCGGCGGCCACGCCCACCAGGCTGCTGAACACGGTCAGGCACAGCCCGAACAGGACCGAGATGCGGAAGCCGTAAATCAGCCGGGCCACCACGTCCCGGCCCTGGTCGTCCGTGCCCAGGAGATTCTCCCGGCTGGGCGGGGCCGGCGCGGGCACGGGCAGGTTGTAGTTGATGGTGTCGTAGCGGTAGCGGATCGGCGGCCAGAGGATCCAACCCTGTTTTTGGATCAGTCCGGCCACGACCGGGTCCCGGTAGTCGGCCTCGGTCTGGAACACGCCGCCGAAGGTCGTCTCCGGGTAGGCCTTGAAGACCGGCAAGTAGAGCGCGCCCTTGTAGGAGACGAGCAGCGGCCGGTCATTGGCCACGAACTCGGCCGCGAGACTCGTCCCGAACAGCACCAGGAAGAAGAGCAGGGACCAGTACCCCCGGCGATTGGCCTTGAAGTTCCGCCATCGGCGCTGGTTGATCGGGTTCATGCTTTGGTCCGCCCCTCAGCTCTCCCGCGTCTCGAAATCGATGCGCGGGTCCACCAGCGTGTAGGTCATGTCGCTGACCAGTTTGACCAGGAGTCCCAGGAAGGTGAAGATGTACAGCGTGCCGAACATGACCGGGTAGTCCCGTTGCAGGGTGGATTCGAAGCCCAGCAGCCCCAGCCCGTCCAAGGAAAAGATGACCTCGATGAGCAGCGACCCGGTGAAAAACATGCCCACCAGGGCGGCCGGAAACCCGGAGATGACGATGAGCATGGCGTTACGGAAGACGTGGCCGTACAGAATCCGCCCCTCGGTCAGCCCCTTGGCCCGGGCCGTGACCACGTACTGCTTGTGGATTTCGTCCAGGAAGGAGTTCTTGGTCAGCATGGTCAGGGTGGCGAAGCCGCCGATGACCAGGGCCAGCACGGGCAGGGTCAGGTGCCACAGAAAGTCCGCCGCCTTGCCCAGCAGCGAAAGCGAACTAAAATCGGCCGAGGTCAGGCCCCGGAGCGGAAACCAGTCCAGGTAGCTCCCTCCGGCCAGAAAGACGATGAGGATGATGGCGAAAAGAAAGACCGGTACGGCGTTGCCCACGATGATGAGCGTGCTCGTCCAGATGTCGAACCGCGTGCCGTGCCGCATGGCCTTGCGGATGCCCAGGGGGATGCTGACCAGGTAGATGATGAGCGTGCTCGACACCCCGAGCGAAATGGACACGGGCATCTTGTCCAGGATCAGGCGGATGACCGACCGGTCGCGGAAAAAGCTGTCACCGAAATCGAAACGCGCGTAACGCCCCAGCATGCGGAAATACCGCACCCAGATCGGCTGGTCGAAACCGTACATCTTTTCGATCTGCTGGATCAGCTTGGGGTCCAGGCCCTGGGCGCCTCGGTAGCGCGAGGGTTGCCCGCTGTTCTCGCCCTGGCCTCCGCCGCCCGTGCCCACGGTCTCGCCCTGCGTGCTGCCGGCCACCCGCTGGAGCACGCTCGTGTCCGCGGCCTGGAGCTTGGCGATGAGCTGGTCCACCGGCCCGCCGGGCGCGGCCTGGATCACGAAAAAATTGATGGTCATGATGCCCAGCAGGGTGGGGATCATGAGCAGCAGGCGTCGGATGATATAGGCGGTCATGTCTCTTCGAGAAATCGCACGTAGGGGCACGTTGCACGTGCCCTGGTTGTATTCACCTGTGAGTTTTGGGGCACGTGCAACGTGCCCCTACGTTTTTTCTCGTTCCAGGGCAGAGCCCTGGAACGAGAAGAAAGATCGCTTCGTCGCTCCTCTCCTCGCAATGACCACAAGGCCCTGAACATCAATCCCTTTTCAGCCCGCCTTTTTCGCTGAGCAGCTTCTTCTCCTTGGCCGGGTCCACCCACCAGGTGTCGAAACCCAGGGCGTACTTGGGGGTGATCTTCGGTCGGGAGAACTTGTTCCAGTAGGCGATCCGGTAGTAGCTCAGGTGCCACTGCGGGATGACGTAAAAGCCCCACAGCAAGGCCCGGTCCAGGGCCCGGGTGCGGATGATGAGGCTCTGCCGGTCCGGCGCGCTGATGACCAGGTCGATCAGGGCGTCGATGGCCGGGTTCTTGATGCCGGCGTAGTTCTGGCTGCCCTGGAGGTCGGCCGCGGTGGACGACCAGTAGTTCCGCTGCTCGTTGCCCGGCGACAGGCTTTGGCCGATCCCGCCCACGATCATGTCGAAGTCAAAGGTCCGCACCCGGTTGGTGTACTGGGAGATGTCCACCACGCGCACGCCGGCCTCGACGCCCAGCCGGGCCAGGTTCTGCTTGAAGGGCAGCACGATCCGCTCGAAGGCCGGGTTGAACAGCAGGATTTCGAAGGCCAGGGGCTGCCCGGTTTTTTCGCTCACCCGCCGGCGGTCCTTGATCTCCCAACCCGCTTCCCGGAGCAGCTTGTCGGCCGTGAGCAGGTTGGCCCGGATGTTGCCCGAACCATCGGTGGCGGGCGGCTGGTAGGCCTGGGTGAAGACCTCCTGGGGAAGCTGACCCCGGAAGGGCGCGAGCACTTTCAATTCCTCGGCCGACGGCGGCCCGCTGGAAGCCAGTTCGGAGTTGGAAAAAAAGCTGGTCGATCGGGTGTACTGGCCGTAGAAAAGGTTGCGGTTGCTCCACTCGAAGTCAAAGGCGTAGCCCAGGGCCTCGCGCACCCGCCGGTCGGCGAAGACCGGCCGCCGGGTGTTGTAGAAGAAGGCCTGCATGCCCTGCGGGTTCTGGTGGCGGATTTCCTCTTTTACGATCAGACCCCGCTCCAGGGCCGGGCCGGTGTATTCCTTGGCCCAGGCCTTGGCCGTGTTTTCCTGCCGGAAGTCATATTCCCCGGCCTTGAAGGCCTCCAGGGCCACCACGTTGTCCCGGTAGTAGTCGTAGCGGATTTGCGCGAAGTTGTACCGGCCCCGGCTCACCGGCAGGTCCTTGGCCCAGTAACTGTCCACGCGGCCATAGGTCACGAAGTGGCCGGGCTTGAAGTCTTCGATACGGTACGGCCCGCTGCCCAGGGGCGGGTTCAGTTCGGTCTTGGTGAAATCCCGGTTTTGCCAGTAGTGCTTGGGCAGGACCTGCATCTGGCCGATGATCAGGGGCAGCTCCGCGTTGTTGGCGTTCCTGAAGGTGAACTTCACCTTGCGCCCTCCCAGGGCCTCGACCTTGACCACGTCGGCCCAATATTTACGGTAGAGCGGGCTGCCCTGGGTCATGAGAAGGTTGAAGGTGAAGACCACGTCCTCGGCGGTGATGGGGTGTCCGTCGTGGAAGACGGCCTTGGGGTTCAGGTCAAAGATGACCCAGGAGCGATCCTGGGGAATCTCGATCTTTTCGGCCACCAGGCCGTATTGGGTGAAGGGTTCGTCGGCCGAGTGTTCGGTCAGGGTGTCGTAGATCAGGCCCAGGCCGTCCGCGCTGACACCCTTGGCGATGAAGGGGTTGAAGCTGTCGAAGGCGCCGATGGCCTCTTGCCGCACCAGACCGCCCTTGGGCGCTTCAGGGTTGACGTAGTCGAAGTGTTTGAAGCCGGCCGGGTATTTGGGCTGGCCGTTCATGGCCAGGCCGTGGACCGCGCGGACGTCCGCATCGGCGGCCGGTGCCGGGCCCGGCGCCAGGAGGCAGCAGGTCAGGACCAGCAGGATGGCCGCGGCCGCGAGGGCATATTGCTTCATAGGGGTCGTCTCCTTCAGGGTTTTTCTTTCGGGCCGGTCGGTTTCAGAATTATAACGGCGCTTCGGGCGTTATCCAGATATTTTTTGGCCAGGGCCGAAAGTTCGGCCGGCGAGATCGAGGCGTAATCCCCCAGCAGGGAGCGGCTCCAATCGAGTTGCTCGGGGTGGTCCTTGAGCCCGGTCAGCACGCTGCCCAGCCAGTACTCGTTCTTTTCCACCTGCTCCCGGATGGCGGTCAGCATGGGTTTGAGCGCCCGCATGTTCTCGTCCTCCGTAACGCCCTTTTCGGCCAGGTCGGCGGCGATCCCTTGGATGACCTCGGCCACGCGGCCCGTGTCGGCCGGCGCGGTGTGCACCAGGGCCAGCATCAACCCGTAGTCCGGGAAGGCCCGGCTCGGCCGGCTGAAGGCAAAGGGCGAATAGGCCAGGCCCAGCTTTTCCCGGACCACCACCCGCATCCGGTCCGAAACGACCTCGGCCAGGAGGCTCAAGCGCCGGGTGCGCTCGATGTTCCGGAAGCCCGCGGTCGGATAACCGATGACCACCAGGGCCTTGTCCAGTCGGGTGGGCACCGTCAGGTCCAAGAACTTACCCTGCGGCACGCGGGGCCTCGGGCGATCGACCGCCGGCGCGGCCGGACCGCGCACCGGCAGGCTGCCGAAATACCGGGCGGCCAGGTCGATGACCCGGTCCACGTCGATGTCGCCGACCACCGAGAGTTCCAGCGGCCCCGTTTTCAGCGGCCCCTCGATCCACGTCTTGATGGTATCCAGGCTCAACCGTTTCAGGTCCTCAGAAGAAGGCAGGCCGAACCGGGTGTCGCCGCCGGCCAGGAAACGCAGCCCCTCGATCTGCAGCACGCCGTCGATGGTCTTGGTCATCTGGGCGTAGCCCTGCTCGTATCGTTTGAGGCTCAGCCGCAGGGCCTCCTCCCGGAAGCCCGGATCGATCGTGTAGGTGTAAAGAAGCTGGAAGAGCAGCTCGGTCTCCCCGGAAACGCTCTCCCCGTCGAACAGGCACCGGTCCTCCCGCACGGCAAAACGCACGGCCGTGTTCTTGCCGGACAAGGCCCGGTCGAGTTCGTCCCGGTTGAGTTTGCCCAAGCCGCTCTGGTTGATCGTCTGTTCGGCCAAAAGGGCCAGGCCCGGCGCGTCCGCGGGTTCGTCCGAGCGGCCCCGGCCAAAGGAAAGCTGGGCCAGGACCTCGTCGGCCTTGAATTTGGTGGGCTTGAGGTTCAGCCGGACCCCGTTGACGAAGTCCACGGTCACGATGCCCAGGTCCTCGATCTCTTCCTTTTTAAGGATGCTGCCGTTTTCCTTAGGCCCGGGCAGATAAGGGAAGGCGGCCTTCTTGAGTCGCTCGGGCGCGGCCACGGCCGTGCGGGCGCTCTGTTCGTAAGCCGCCCGGATCGTTTCTTCCGCGCCTTCGATTTCGGCATTGCCGGTGACCAGCACCAGCCGCTCTTTGGGCGACCACAACCGGCGCAAGGCTTCATTCACCTGGTCCACGCTGGCCGCGCGGACCGTGGGACCCAGCTCTTCGAGGTCCTGGGCCGGGGACTGAAAGACGCGGTCCAGGTTCAGGAACAGGACCAGTTCGCGGACCAGGGCCTCGCTGTCCCGCGTGGGGGCCTGTTTGACCGCGCTGTCCAGCGAGGCCAGGTATTCCTTTTTGATCCGCTCGATCTCGTCCGGGTCAAAGCCGAAGTCCAGGGCCTGGCGGAGCGTGGTTTCGAGGATGGTCAGCACGGCCGGCCATTGGTCCGGGTCGCAGCCCGCGGTCACCTCAAGGGTGTCGAAGCGCTGGAGGAAGCGCCAGTGCCGGGCCGAGGCCGTGCTGAGCGGCGTGTCCGGCTTTTCCAGCAACGCGTCGAAGCGGTGCTGGAGCGCGATCATGGCCATGTCTTCCAGCACCTCGTTTCGCCGAAAGGCGCGGGTGTCGGGTTCGGGGTCCATGTCGCGGGCCAGGTCGATGCTGACCCGGGTCTTTCCCTGCTCGGGTTCGTGGTGGTAGAAGACGCCGATTCCCTGGTGCTCGAACCGTCCCTGGCCCGGGCGCGGGGCCTGGGGGGCCCGGGGTTGGAAATCGCCGAAGGTCTTGGCAACGGCGGCCTCGACCATGGCCGGGTCCGTGTCGCCGACCACCACCAGGACCATGTTATCCGGCCGATACCAGGTGTCGTAAAAGGCCTTGATCCGGCTTTGATCGGCCTGTTTGAGCACCTTTTCCACGCCGATGGGGAAACGGGCCACGGCCCGCGTGTCGGGGTAGAGGAACTCGAGGGTTTTCACGTAGGTGCGGTAGCCGGCCGAGTCCCGCCGCCGCATCTCGGCCAGGACCACGTCCCGCTCCCGGTCGATCTCCGAGGGAAGCAGCAACGCGCCCATGGCGATGTCACCCAGGGCCAGCAGCCCGCCGTCCAGGTCGGCTTGGTTCCCCTTGGGCAAGAGAATCATGTACACGGTTTGGGTGAAACCGGTCTGGGCGTTGGCGTCCGGCCCGAAACTCATGCCCAGCTTCTGGAAGTAGGTGACCATCTCGTTGGGCTTGAAGTGGGTCGAGCCGTCGAAGACCAGGTGTTCGAGGAAGTGGGCCAGGCCGCGCTGGTCGTCGGTCTCGTCCAGGGAGCCGGCGTTGACGATGAGCTGCATGGCCACCCGGTCCTTGGGACGGGCGTTTTTCAGGATGGCATAGCCAAAGCCATTGGGCAGCCGTTTGAAGAGCACGGCCGGGTCCGGGGCCAGGTCGCTTTGTTCGTGGGGCCAGAGGGCTTGGCTTACCGGAGTTTGGGGCGCGGAAGTCGCGGCCGGCCCGAAGGTTCCTTGACAGCTCGTCAGGACCAGCCCGAGGGCGAGCAGCAAAGAAGCAAACAGGAACGCGGCCGATGCGCGGCGGTTCTGTGGCGGTTTCATGTCGTCCTCCGCATCCGGCCGGGCTCTCCTCCCGTAACGCGGGGCGGATGCTCACTTTATTGTAGGGGTCTCGGCCGCGGGTTTCAAGCGTCCCCTCCGAAGGGGGATGATTGACTCTGAAAAGCACCGCCCGCTTTTCTTGATAAACCTTGGAAATGCTGCTATATCTAGGATGGATTTCAACCGGGCCGGCCTGCGACCGGACATTGAACAGACGAGGGGGTGAGCGCGGTCATGCTGTCCAAACAACGGTACATCTCTATCCCGTTCGACGCCTCCGACCTCCGGGAAAGAAACAAGCATCTGTCCCTGCTGCTGGACCTGAGCAACCTGCTGGCTTCGACCATGGACCTGGACAAGCTCCTGAACGGCGCTTTGACCATGGTGCTCGGGTTTTTCTCCATGGCCGCCGGCCGTATCTACCTCCTGGCGCCGGACGGCGAACACCTCGACCTGAAAGCGCACGCGGGCCTGGAACCCGGCGGTTTGGAACGGGTGCATCTGGACGAGGGCTTCACCGGTAAATCGGCCCGCACCCGGTCGTTTTTGGCCCAGCGGGTCTCGGACCTTGAAGACCGTAAGCGCGCGGCCCTGCTCGAAGCGCGGGGACTCGAGGTCATTATCTGCGTGCCCCTGATCACCATGAACGCGGTCGAGGGCGTCATGAACCTGGCCTCCCGGCACGTCATCCGGCTGGACCCGTCCGATGTGGACCTCCTAAACGCCATCGGCAACCAGATCGCCGTGGCCATCCGCAAAATCCGGTATTACGAGGAACTCGAAACCCGGTACCACAGTCTCGAAGAGAAGAACGAACTCATTGAGTTCTTCGCCCGGACCGTCTCCCACGACATGAAAAGCCCGGCCGTGGGCATCTACGGCCTGGCCCGGCGGCTTCGGGAACAATTCGGGGAGGGTCTGGGCGAGAAAGGCTGCGCCTACTGCGACCAGATTCTAAAGGCGGCCGACCACATGGTCGTGCTGGCCGGCAAGATCAGCTCCTACGTGGTGGCCAAGGACGCGCCTTTCCACCTCGAACGCCTCCCCCTGTCCGAAATCACGGCCGCGGTTCGCGCGAATTTCCAGCCGGTGCTCGAAGGCCGGTCCATCGTCTGGGAGGAAGCCGCGGCCCTGCCGGTGATCCTGGCCGACCGGCTGGCCCTGACCAGCGTGCTGCAGAATTTCGTGGAAAACGCCCTCAAGTACGGCGGGGAGCGGCTGAGCCGCATTCGCGTTGACTGCCGGGACGAGGAAGATTTTTACGTGCTGTCCTTCGCCGACAACGGCGCGGGCATCAGCGCCAAGGACAAGGAAAAGCTGTTTGACCTGTTCGCCCGGGACCGGTCGGTCCAGGGCCAGACCGGGTCCGGATTGGGCCTGGCCATCGTTCGGGAAATCGCCAAGAGACACGGCGGCCGGGCCTGGGTGACGACCGAGCCCGGCGCCGAGACCACATTTTACGTTTCCATCTCGAAGAAGCTGGCCGCGCCAGATGACGAGCAAGGCTGAGGGGGGCTTTCATGTACGAGTTCATCCACTATCAGGTACGCGATGTGATGACCCGCAATCCCGTGACCGTGGACCGGCACGCCCGCGTCAGCACCGTGGAAGAGATTTTTGAAACCCACGATTTCAACGGGCTGCCCGTGGTCGAATCCAACGGCCGGCTGGTGGGCATGGTGACCAAGCTGGACGTGCTCAAGGCCTTTGTCTTCACCTCGGAGACCATGCTGCCGCGCTACGCGGACATCATGAGCCGGCCCATCGAAACGGTCATGACCATCAACCCGCATCTGGTCGCGCCCAAGCTGCCGCTGACCGGCGTGATCGAACAGATGCTCGAAACCCGGCACAAGAGCTTCCCCGTGGTGGAATCCGACGGCCGTCTGGTGGGCGTCATCGCCCGGGAGGACCTCCTGCGCGCCCTGCGCTCCGCGGCCCAGGGCCATCCGCCGGACCGTCTGCTGGCCGAGCGGGGCGCCAAGCCTCCCGGGACCTAGAATGGGTGACACAAGGATCGCGGACGGTCTTTCCTTCTGCCGGCGTTGCTCATGACCGGGATGACCAATCTCGAAGCCGTAGTTCGGGTCATGCTCGAACCGGACTTCTATCCGCATCCCGCGTCCGCACTCCGGCGGATCGACACCCACATTTCCGTGGTCATCCTGACCGGACCTTTTGCCTACAAGCTGAAAAAGCCCGTGGACCTCGGCTTCCTGGATTTCCGGGACCTTGACCGGCGCGCTTTTTTCTGCCGGCAAGAGGTGACCCTGAACCAGCGGCTCAGCCACGGCGTGTACCTCGACGTGGTCCCCATCCACCAGGGCGGCCCGCGCGGCTTCGGCCTCGAACCGGTCGGGCCGGTGGTCGAATACGCCGTCCGGATGAAGCAGCTTCCGGACGAAGAATCCCTGGAGTGGTTGCTCGACCAAGGCCAGGCCCGGATGGGGCACCTTCAGGCCCTGGGCCGGGTCCTGGCGGATTTTTACCGGCGGAGCGCGCGCGGCCCTGATATTGATGCCTATGGGCGCCGGGAAGTTCTGTCCACCAACATGGAGGAAAATTTCCTCCAGCTCGAACCCTTTGTCGGCCCGGTCCTCGAACCCGAACGCTGGGAGTTCGTTCGCCAGGTCAGCCGCACCTTTCTGGATACCCGGGCCGATCTGTTCAAGCATCGCGTGGAGCAGGGCCGCATCCGCGACGGACACGGGGACCTGCGATCGGACCACGTCTATTTCGACCCCGAGGTCCAGGTCATCGACTGCATCGAGTTCAACGACCGTTTCCGCTACGGCGACTCGGCCCTGGACCTGGCCTTCCTGCACATGGACCTCGAACACCACCGCGCCCCCCGCCTCAGCCGGGCACTGCTCAAGGAATACGCGATTCAAGCCGAAGACCCCGGCCTATACGCCCTGCTGGACTTTTACGCCGCCTACCGCTCCGTGGTCCGGCTCAAGGTGGCCTGCCTGCGCTCCAAGGAAACCAGCGGCGCCGAGCAAGCGGCCGAGCTGACCGAGGCGCGGCGCTTTTTCGACCAGGCCTATCGCTACGCCCTGCAGTTCGGCCGACCGACCCTCTATCTTTTCGGCGGGCTCCCGGCCTCGGGCAAATCCGCCCACGCGAAGCTTTTGGCCGAGGCCTTGTGGATCAAGCTTCTCCAGTCCGACCGGGTCCGCAAGGGGCAGGCCGAGGGGTCTTCGGTGGAGCGGTACGGGGAGGGTATGTACCGGCCGGCCATGAAGCAGCGGGTCTATGCCCGGCTTTTGGCCGAGGCCCAGGACACGCTCCGCCAGGGCTGGTCCGTGGTCCTGGACGCCACCTTTTCCCAGAAAAAATGGCGGGACGAGGCCCGGCGGCTGGCCGCGGACCTGGACACGAATTTCGTTTTCGTGGAATGCCAGGCCCGGCCCGAGACGATTCAGGCCCGGCTGGCCCGGCGGGAGACAAAGACCGGCCTGTCCGACGCCCGCCTGGAACATCTGGAGGCCATGGTTCGGGATTTCGAGCCGGTGGACGAGCTGCCGGCCGCCATGCACGTCAAGGTTCACACGGACGCGGCCCGGCAACAAGTCTTCGCCCGGGTGCTGGACAAGACCTATGCGGCCCGCTGCGCCCAGGTGAAGAAATTGCCCTTGTAGGTTGGATTGAGCGCGGCGAAACCCAACGATAAAGTAGTGCGCGAGAGCGCGAGTGCGAGGTGCGGGGAGGGTAATCGCGGCGCGGCCGTTCCGCCTTCGCTTCGGCGTGGCAGATCTACCCAGGCTTGGCCTAGGGGCGAGGCATGCCTCGCCCGCGCGTGGCGCCATGGCTGGTATAAATCGGGCGACGCATGCGTCGCCCCTATGGCGAGGCCGGTAAATTACGCGCATGGCCGACAAGCGGCCATGGCACCCAACCACGTGACAGACGAATCATGCGACAAAAAATTTTGGTGTTTTCGTGTATTTCGTGGTTAAAAAGTCCTCTGGTACGTTTAAATGACTGACTTCGACAAAACCATACGTCCCCTGCTGGGCGTCACCCTGGGCGATCCGTGCGGGATCGGGCCCGAGGTGTTGGTCAAGGCGCTAAGCAACGAGGCCGTGCATAAGGCCTGCCGGCCCGTGGTCCTGGGCGACGCCGGGGTCTTGGCCGACGCCGTTTCGCGGCTGGGGCTGACGCTTGAACTCAAGGAAATCGCCGAGCCCGAGCAAAGCCAGGGCCGGTCGGGGCTCATCGAGTTTCTGGCCTTGTCCCGCTTGGAGCCGGCCGACCGCCTGCCGGGCCGGCCGAATCCGTCGGGCGGACGGGCCGCGGCGCTCTATATCGAAACCGGCGCGCGGCTGGCCCTGGCCGGGCGCACCCAGGGGCTGGTCACCGGCCCCATCAGCAAGGCTTTTCTCCAGGCGGCCGGATACGCCTTCCCCGGCCATACGGAGATGCTGGCCGCGATGGCCGGGGGCGTGGATGTGGCCATGATGTTGGCCGGCCCGAAGCTCCGGGTGGTGCTGGTCACCACCCATCTGGCCCTAGGCGACGTGCCCAAGGTGCTGACCCCGGAGAGGATTCTGAAGACAGCCGAGATCGCCCACACGGCCCTGAAGGAGCGCTTCGGGCTGGCCCGGCCTCGCCTTGCCCTGGCCGCGCTCAACCCGCACGCCTCGGAGGACGGCTTGTTCGGCGACGAGGAGGCCCGGATTCTCGCCCCGGCCCTGGAAAGGGCCACGGCTAAAGGCATCGACCTCAACGGCCCCTTTCCGGCCGACACGCTCTTTTTCCGGGCCGCAGCCGGAGAGTTCGACGCCGTGGTCTGCCTGTACCACGACCAGGCCTTGATTCCTTTCAAGTTGCTGCATTTCAGCGACGGGGTGAACGTGACCCTGGGCCTGCCTTTCATCCGCACCTCGGTGGACCACGGCACGGCCTTTGACCTGGCCGGCCAGGGCCGGGCCGATGCCTCCAGCATGCGGGCCGCCATCCTCTTGGCCGCGGGCATGGCGGGAAGAGGATGAACGGATTGGGGGAACCTTTTTTGGTAAAAAAGGGTTCCCCCAATCCCCCTCCCCAGAACCGCAAAAGCGCGGGCCGGATCACGCTTCGCTCGATTCGGCCCGCGCCGGTTTTTAGGTACTTGGCTCCTTAGTCGTCATTCTGGCGGAAGCCAGAATCCAGGTCTGAATGCGTGTTTCATTCCGCATTAAAGGTCGATCTCCGAGATTCATCGAGCAATGCGGCCATGGCCACCCGATTGCTGGGGCGCCTGGACCCTGGCTTTCGCCGGGGTGACGACTGCGTGGGAAACGCATGGGCAGGATGCCCATGCCACAAGAGGCGGTCTTCGTGGCATGGGCATCTTGCCCATGCATTCTGAGGCAGGCACACTTGGTCCGCGGGTGGTCCGGACAACGTCCGGGTCCGCTGAGGTCCGCCAGGACCGGGGCGGACAAGAGGCGTGCATTCGCAGGTTAGGTTTCACTCAACCCAACCTGCATTTTTTTGTGTATTTCGTGTCTTTCGTGATTAAGGCTTTCTCCGCGCCTTACACCGGCTCCTGGGTCAAGAGGACGCGGCTGTCGGCCACGACGCAGCCCTGGCCCTGGGCATAGACGATCAAAGGGTTGATGTCCAGTTCGGCGATCTGTGGATGGTCGGCCACCATCTGGGAGAGCCGGAGGATGCAGTCCTTGATGGCGTCGATGTCCGAGGGCGGCTGGCCGCGCACGCCTTGCAGCACGCCGTAGGCCTTGATGGACTGGATCATGATCTCGGCGCTGATCTCCCACATGGGGGCCAAACGGAAGGTCACGTCCTTGAGGGCCTCGACAAAGGTCCCGCCCAGGCCGAACATGACCACCGGCCCGAACTTGGGGTCCCGGGACGATCCCAGAATGACCTCGGTCCCTCCCCGGGCCATTTTCTCGATGAGCACGCCCTTGATGTCGGCCTGGGGGTTGTATTTCCGGGCGTTGGCCAGAATCTCGTCATAGGTCTTTTTCGCCTCGTCCAGGCTTTGAATCTTGAGCCGCACGCCGCCGGCGTCGAACTTGTGGACGATGTCCGGGGACATGATCTTCATGGCCACCGGGAAGCCGATCTCTTCGAGGGCGGTTTCGATCTGGCCCGGCTCCTTGACCAGCCGGCCTTGGAGCAGGGGGAAGCCGTAGGTTTGGAGCAGGGCGGCGGCTTCCTGCTGGGGCATGAGATAGCGTTCCTGGTCCGCCAGGTAGCGGAAGATGATCTCGTTGGCCGCCTCCCGGTCGGCGGCCATACGCCGGACCTCGCGGCGTTCGAGCCTAAGCAGGTTGCCGAAGCGGACGGTCGCGTCCATGGCCCGGACCGCGGCCTCGGGGAAGGTGTAGTTGGGGATGTGGTTGGCTTCGAGGTAATGGATGCCCTCGGACACGTCCACGATGCCCATGAACGAGGCCAGGACCGGCTTGTGGATGTCCTGGATGACCCGGGGCAGGATTTCGGCCGTTTCCAGCACGTCGGTCATGGCCTGGGGGGTGAGGATGACGATGGCCCCGTTTACGTTATCGTCTTCGAGCACGTGGCGGATGGCGGCCTCGTAGCGTTCGTGGGTCGCGTCCCCGATGACGTCCACCGGGTTGTGGATGTTGGCCGTGGGCGGCAGGTCTTTCTTCAGCTTCTCCAGGGTTTCCTCGGAAAAGGCGGCCAGGGTCAGTCCGTGGCGCACGGCCGCGTCCGTGGCCATGATGCCCGGCCCGCCGGCGTTGGTGACGATGGCGATCTGGTTGCCCTGGGGCACGGGCTGGTTGGCGAAGGCCAGGGCGTAGTAAAACAGCTCGTCCACGCCCAGCACGCGCTGGATGCCGCTCTGGAAAAAGATGGCGTCGTAGGCCGTGTCCGACCCGGCCAGGGAGCCGGTGTGGGAGGCCGAGGCCTTGGCTCCCTCGGGCGACCGGCCGGATTTGATGGCCAGCATGGGTTTCTTGGCCTTCCAGGTGATCTCCCGGGCGGTCTCGATGAACTCCCGGCCGCTGGAGATGTCCTCCAGGTACATGAGGATCACGTCGGTCTCGGGGTCGTCCTTGAGGTAGCGGAGCAGGTCGATCTCACTCACGTCGGCCTTGTTGCCGAAGCTGATGAACTTGGAAAACCCGATGTTGCGGCCCGCGGCGAAATCCAGGATGGCCGTGCACAAGGCCCCGGACTGGGAGATGAAGGCGATGTTGCCCGGCTTGGGCATCTTGGTGGCGAAGCTGGCGTTCAGGTTGATGTCCGGCCGGGTGTTGATGACGCCCAGGCAGTTGGGGCCGATCATGGGCAGCTCGTGCGACTGCACCAGCTCTTTCAGTTTGGCCTCCAGTTCGACCCCGGCGCCGCCCACCTCCTTGAAGCCGGCCGTGACGACCACGATACCCTTGACCCCCTTGTGCGCCGCCTCCTCGGCCACGCCGGCCACCATCTCGGCCGGGACGATGATGACGGCCAGGTCCACGTCGTCCGGGACGTCGGCCAAGGTGGGGTAGGCCCTGACGCTCTGCACGGCCCGGGCCTTGGGGTTGACCGGGTAGAGCACGCCGGTGTAGCCCGCGTTGAGGATGTTGCAGAAGACGGCCCGGCCCACCGAGCCGTGACGGTTGGTGGCCCCGACCACGGCGATCGATTTGGGGTTCATGATCGATTCGATTTTTTTCAGCATGGCATCCCCCTCCGCAAATCCAGCCGGTGAAAAAGCGCGGACGGCGCGGGCAAACCGCCGACCCTAAAAAGACGTCCGATCTCACACGATACTTTGGAGTATAGCTTCTTTCGAACCGCGCGTCCATCCGGGTTCAGAGGGTGCCGGGACAGGGGTCAGGATTTGGTAGTGGGTCAGTTTGGGAATTTTTATATCCCCTTGGGTCGTGGCCGCTTTAAAGCGGAGATGGATGCGCGGGCAATTTTCCACGAACCTCAGCCCCCGCTCGTACCGAGGTGAGGTGTTTTCCTTCCCCTGTTGCGTGAAAACGTCATTCCCGCGTAGGCGGGAATCCAGTCTTATTGGCTGGGAAATCCGAACTACCTGGAAATGCAAGTAAGGTGGCCTGATGGTTGTCGAATAGTATCACCGAGCAGGGAGTCTTTACGCCTGGATTCCCGCTTTCGCGGGAATGACGAGAGGAGCTTGGGCGGCGGTGAAAAAAGCCGACAGTGGTCGATAGGGGCATTTTTCAGGGGGGCAACAGAAAGGCCGACGAGCTGAAGCTTACCCTCCAATAAGAAGCAGTGCCGTATATCCGTTTTCTCCATGATCCTTAAACGAACCCGCGCCCAACCCTTTTCCGTTCTTGCCCCGGACCCGGCGGGATGGTAAGCTCCAACGTCGGCGCCAGCCGCATCACCCGGAAAACATCGCCCCAAGGAGGAACCCATGGCCCGGATACCTTTCGCCAACTTCGAGGAAGCACCGCCCAAGATTCAGGAATTTTTCGCTAGGGTCAAAAAGAACAACAACGGCCGCGTCATCGACGTCCAGCGCCTCATGGCCAACTCGCCGGGCGCCGTGCGGGAATTCGTCCGCCTAGGCAACTCGTTGCTCATGAAGGGCGAGCTGGACGGCCGCTACCGGGAACTGGCCATCATCCGTCTGTCCCTCATGATCGGCGCGCACTATGAATGGGCCCACCACGCGCCCATCGCCATGCGCACGGGCGTCACCAAGGAGCAGCTCGAAAACATCGATAACTGGAAGGATTCGAGTCTGTTTTCCGAGGAAGACAAGGCCGTGCTGGCCTTTACCGAGGAGGTGGTGCGGGACTCGGAGCCGTCCGAGAAGACCTATGCCGCGGCCAGCCGGTTTTTCGGCCCGACCCAGCTGGTGGAGTTGACCCTGGCCATCGGCTACTGGTCGCTGGTGGCCAAGTTTCTAAGGACGTTCCAGGTCAAGGTCGAGGACTGGTTCATGGAAGAGGCCGGCCGCGACCTGCCCGCCTACAAACCCGAGGCATAAGGAAGTGCGCGGGTGCGCGAGTGCCTGGTGCGAACAGGGGCGAGGCGTGCCGTGCCCCTGTTCGTTTTTTTGTCTATTTCAGGGCCTGATGGTCATTCGACCATAGGGGCACGCTGCACGTACCCTGGGCGCGTGCAACGCGCCCCTACATCATTTCCCCGCCTTTGGTCTTGACCTCGGCTTGCCCGTTCCCGCCCGTTTTCGTCACTGGCGAAAGCGGGTCAGTCCACGCTTTCCAGCCGCACCGACCTCGGCGTGGTGTAGGTGTGCTTGTCGTTCTTGGTCTCGCAGATCACCAGGCCCTTGTCCATGAGGAACTTCAAATGGGCGATGGCCTCGGACGTGGCGAACCACTTCTGCGACACCGGGAAATCCTCCCATTTCTTGTAGGTGATGTCCCAGGACATGCGCGAGGCCACCTCGTAGGCGTTGAAGGTCGCGCCGTCCAGGATGGTCAGGACCTCGTTGCAGCGGTTGAGGTGGTGCAGCTTCAGCTCCCGGATGCGGCCCTGGGGATCGTCGATGATGCGGCGGTGGCCGGGCAGGACGCGGACCATGTCCAGGCGGCTGACCTTGGTCAGGCTCTCGATGTATTGGCCCAGCACGTTGTCGTCGTGGTTCCAGAGCTGGATGTTGGGCGTGATGTCGATGAGGATGTGGTCGCCGGAGATGAGCACCTTGTGCCGGGGTTCGTACAGGCAGATATGGCCCCGGCTGTGGCCCGGCGTCTCGACCACTTCCAGGGCGTACTCGCCCACGCGGATGGTGTCGCCGTCGCCCACGTAGGTGAACTTCAGGGGCTGGCTTGGTCCGTAGCGGTAGCCCGGGTGGGCCTGGATGGCGGCTTCGAGTTCATCCTCGGGGAAGCCGGCCATGCCGGCGAAGGCGGCCATGCGCCGCCAGCCCGAGCCGCTCTCCATGGCCGAGGCGTCCAGCCGGCCCATGTAAACGCGCGCGCCCTCCCGGACCATCGAGGCCACCAGGCCCAGGTGGTCGGCGTGGAGGTGGGTGACCACGAAATCGGTCTTGTCCATGTCCACGCCCAGTTCTTCGAGGCCGGGCAGGAGCACCTCGGAGCACTCGGGCCGGTTCATGCCCGTGTCAATGACCAGGTTGCGGTCCGGGGAGGTGAAGACCCAGGAGTTGACCTCCTTGAGCGGGTTGCGGGGCAGGGGCACGACGATGCGGTACAGATGGGGCAGAATTTCTTCCATTGAGTGGACTCCTTGGTCGGGAAAGGGTGCTGGCTTGCGGCCCGGGCGAAGCCGGGTCAAGATAGGTTATCGTTTTCGTGGGGGCGCGTCAAGATCGGTGCTCAGCGCAGAAAGAACTGGGCGATGTACTGGAGGGAGACGCCCAGGATCACGACCAGGAGCATGGTCTTGATCCAGGCCGGGGGGATGAATTTTTGGCAGATGGCCCCGGCGTAGATGCCGGCCAGGCCGCCGACGCCGAAGAAGAAGCCCAGGAGCCAGTCCGGGGTGATGGTCAGGTCGGGCCGTTCGAAGATGGGCGCCAGGAAATGATAGACCACAATGCCGAAGACCGAGGTGATGAATGTGCCGGCCAGGGTGGCCCCGGCCACGGTGTAGATCGGTGCGCCGAAGGCCACCACCAGGAGCGGGGCGATGATGGCCCCGCCGGCGATGCCGTAGGTGCCGCCGATGACCCCCACGACCATGGCCATTAGGAAAAGGTAGTGGGTGGACAGCGTGTAGGTCTGGCCGTGAAAGGTGAAGACGATCCGGCGGTGCGTCCATTCCAGGGTCTGGACCGCGCCGGCGCCGTCCGGGACGAGATGGGGGTGCAGCCCGCTGAGATGGGGGTGGGGCAGGCCGGGGTGTTTTTTCAGCGCCCGCATGAGCCAGGCCTTTGTGTCGCCGGCCAGGCGCAGGGCGATGTACAGCAGCACCAGGCCCACGAAGAGCTTGAAGTGACGCGGGTCGGGCAGGAAACGGATGCGGATGACCGCGCCGATGATCACGCCGGGCAGGCTGCCCAGCACGACCATCCAGGTCACGGGCCAGACCATGCGGCCCTCTTCGAGATAGCGCAGGATGCCGCTGGGGATGGCCACCACGTTGAAGACCAGGTTGGTGGGGCTGACACTAGGTCCGGTGAAGCCCAGCACGCTGACCATGAAGGGCAGGATCAAGAACCCGCCCGAGACCCCGCCCATGGAGGTGAAAAAGGAGATGACAAAGGCCACCAGCGGCGGGACCCAAGGCGCCACCTCGACGCCGGAAACCGGAAACAGCATTCACGGGTCTCCTGAAGCGATCCCGAGACCGGCCGGTCAGTCGGCCGGGTTCTCGTCGGCGGGCGGACCCTTGACCAGTCCCTTGCCCTCGTTTTTGGCCTCGTACAGAAAGCGGTCCGTGTCCGCGATCAGTTGCTCGACGCCGTCCCGAAACGGGGCCACGCCGATGCTGACGGAAATGCGCCCCAGGGGTTGCTTGTCACGGTCCTGGAAGGGGTGTTCGGCCACGGCCCGGGAGATTTTGGCGGCCATGTGCAAGGCTTGGCCCGGGCTGGCCTCGGGCAGGATAATGGCCATCTCGTCCCCGCCGTAGCGGAAACAGATATCCGATCGACGCACATTGCCGCTGATGCGAGCGGCCACTTCCTGAAGCAGGCGGTCTCCGGCCTGATGTCCGTTCAGATCGTTGTACCGTTTGAAATCGTCGATGTCGAGCATCATCAGGGACATGGCGTGGCCATAGCGCCGGCTGCGCGCGGCCTCTTCGGCGATGCGGGCGTCGAAACCGCGCCGGTTGTACAGGCCGGTCAGCTTGTCCCGGAGAGCCATTTCCGAGAGCTTGACGTTGGACTCGATGAGCCGGTTGGAATACTGGTCCAGCTCGATCATCTTGCCCTGGAGTTCCTTGACCAGGTTCTCGAAGATGGTTTGCAGGCTGTGCAGTTCGTTCTGGCCGGCGATGTCGAAGGTCTCGTCGAAAAACGAGGCGGTGTTGTCTTTGATCTGCGCGGTCATGTTCTCGAACCTGCGGGTCCATTGGAAGAGCAGCCAGAAGGCCAGGAGCGACATGAGCAGCATGGCCAGCAGGCCGTAGAAAAAGGAATCGCGGAGCCGGTCGAGCGACTCCTCGGGCAGGAGTGGGGCCGCGGTGTAGGTCAGGATGAGAATGAAAATGAGGAGCGGCAGCAGGGAGCTGAGAAAGAAAAAGGAGAGAAAGAGTTTACGAAAGTTTTCGGATCCGATGGACGTGAGCCATTTCATGGGTGCCTCCGCGGGCCGCTTATATCGGTTGCGGCCGAACCGCCTCCTGGCGCCGAGGCGGCGTGCTGTCAGGGACTCGGAAGTGGGGGAATTATCGCTTTTTTAGATAATCTTGTAAAGACGGAAAGAGGTTTGGCCGATAGTTTCCTTTTTTGGAGAAGGCGGGGTATGATCCGGGCCGGTAAGGCCCGCGCGCCTGGGAGGGGGTTTTGACCCGGAGGACTTGGGGGCTTCTGTTTCTCTTGATTCTGCTCGGGCTGGCCGGGCTGAGCCTCAGTCCGCCGGTGGCGGCCTGGTTTGTCCGGGCCTCGTCCTTTCTATCGGACAAGGAGGGCGCCCGGGCCTGGCTGCTGGCCCACCAACCCTACACCGGCGTGTACTTCGTGGCCATCCAGGCCTTGCAGGTGGTGCTGATCCCCATTCCGGGCGAGCTGACCGGCTTCCTGGCCGGCTACGTCTTCGGCCCCGGACCGGGCTTTGTTTACGCCACCCTGGGACTGACCCTGGGCAGCGCCGCGGCCGCGGTCATCGGCCGTTTTTTCGAGCGCGTTTTTGTCGAGCGGCTCATTCCCAAACACCTGCTGAACGGCCTGGGCGACCGGGTGGACCGCTGGGGTCTGCCGGCCGTCTTTGTCTTTTATCTCATCCCGGGCGCGCCCAAGGACGCCATGTGCTATCTGGTGGGCCTGTCCCGCCTGCCCCTCGTGCCGTTCATCCTGGTCTCGTCCATCGCCCGCATGCCCGGCACCTTGGGATTGGTGCTGCAAGGCGCCCAGGTCCTGCATCGCAACTGGGGCCTGCTCGCCCTGGTCACCCTGGCCGTGCTGGCGGTTTTCGCGCCCCTTTTTCTCTTTCGCCGCCGCCTCCTGGCCTGGCTCGGTTTCCGGTCGGACGTGACCTGAACCGGGCCGCGGCCCATCGGTTTCCCCTTCTCATTTGGACCGGAGTCGTTTAGACTGACCGGACGGCCGGGAAAGCGGCCCGGCCATGAAGGAGGTGGGTGCTCCTGTCGGACGAACGACGAACAGACGGCCGCAAGATCACCTGGATCGGCGCGGCGGTCAACATGGCCATGATCGCGCTCAAGCTGGCGGCCGGGTGGCTGGGCCATTCCCAGGCCTTGATCGCCGACGCCATCCATTCCGCCTCGGACGTGATCACCGACGTCGTGGTTTTGGTGGGCCTCAGCGCCGGTCGTCGGCCTCCGGACGAAAGCCACCTCTTCGGCCACGGCCGGATCGAGACCCTGGCCTCGATGCTGGTGGGCGGGGCCTTGCTCCTGGTGGCCGTTTCCATCGGTTTCAAGTCCGGTCTGGACATCTACGCCCATGTCGAGCGGCACCCGACCCTTCTGGCCATCGCGGCCGCGGCCGTGTCCATCTTGGCCAAGGAAGCGCTGTACCGCTACACCGTGCTGGTGGGCCGGCGGGAGCACAGCCCGGCCATTCTGGCCAACGCCTGGCACCACCGTTCGGACGCCCTGTCCTCGGTGGCCGTGCTCATCGGCGTGACCGGAGCCTGGCTCAACCCGGCCTGGCACATCCTGGACGCCTACGCGGCCCTGGTGGTCTCCTTGCTCATTTTCCTGGTGGGCCTGGACGTGATCCGCAATTCTCTCAAGGAATTCACCGATACCGCGCCAGCGCCCGAGATCATGACCCAGGTGGAAAGCTGCGCCCGCAAGGTCCAGGGCGTGATCGACGTCCACGACCTCAAGGCCCGCACCTCGGGCGGCCAGGTCCAGCTCGAAGTCCATATCGTGGTGGACGGCGGCCAGAGCGTCCGGGCGGGGCACGCCATCGCCAAGGAGGTCGAAACCTGCCTGCTGGCCGAGGTGGACCAGCTAGCGCAGGTGACCATCCACGTGGACCCGGCCGAGGAAGAGAATGATGAATGATGAATACGGAATGATGAATCCTGGCTTGGGACTTCTCTCTTCCATTCGTCATTCATCCCGCTTGCTCTCCGCCAAAGCGGAGGCAAGCTGCTTCATCATTTCCCCTCTCCCCCTTGACGGTCCGCGGTCGATGGGTTAAAAACCGTTTGGATTGCAAGGTCGTACGCGCCAAGCGCCGGGCGCGAGTCCAAGTAACTCTTTGGGTGGTAAAATGAGCAAATTCGAGCATCAGGAACTGGAACAAAAGTGGCAAAAGCGCTGGGATGAGAGCGGCATCTACCGGGTGAACCTGGACACGGCCCCGCATCCTTTCTACAACCTGATGATGTTCCCCTATCCCTCGGCCGAGGGGCTTCACGTGGGCAACGTCTTCGCCTTTGTCGGTTCCGACATCCAAGGCCGCTTCCGCCTCATGAACGGACTCGATGTCTTCGAACCCATCGGCTTCGACGCCTTTGGCATCCATTCCGAGAACTTCGCCCTCAAGACGGCCAGCCACCCGGCCCGCCTGGTGCCCAACAATATCCGGCACTTCCGCGAAAACCAGCTCAAGCGCATCGGCAACATGTACGACTGGACCCACGAGGTGGACACGACCAACCCCAATTACTACAAGTGGACCCAGTGGATTTTCATCCAGCTCTACAAGGCCGGCTTGGCCTACCGCACCACGGCCCCGGTCAACTGGTGCCCGTCCTGTAAAACCGTACTGGCCGACGAGCAGGTCATCAGCGGCGAGTGCGAGCGCTGTTCCTCGGCCGTGACCAAGAAGGACATGGCCCAATGGTTCTTCAAGATCACCGACTTCGCCCAGAAGCTCCTGGACAACCTCGACGTCATCGACTGGTCCGAGCGGACCAAGGTGGCCCAGCGCAACTGGATCGGCCGCTCCGAAGGCGCCCAGGTCGTCTTCCGCCTGGAAGGCCACGACGAAACCTTTGAAATCTTCACCACCCGGCCCGATACGCTCTTCGGCGTGACCTACATGGTCTTCGCCCCGGAACACCCGCTCCTGGACAAGATCGTCACCGACGAGCAGCGGCCGGCCTTCGAGGAATACCGCCGCCGCGTGGCCTCCATGACCGAGATCGAGCGCCAGGCCAAGGAGCTGGAAAAGACGGGCGTCTTCACCGGCGCCTTCGCCGTCAACCCGGTCAACGGCGAGCGCGCGCCCATCTGGGTCTCGGACTACGTGCTCATGGGCTACGGCACCGGGGCCATCATGGCCGTGCCGGCCCACGACCAGCGCGACTTCGAATTCGCCACCACCTTTGGCCTGAAAATCCGCACGGTCATCTCCCCGGACGGCGAGATCCACCCGCTCAGCGAAGCCTACACTGGTGAAGGCGTCATGGTCAACTCCGGGCAGTTCGACGGCACCCCGTCCCTAGACGGCGCGCGCAAGGTCACCGAGTGGCTGGCCGAAAAGAACATCGCCCGCTTTAAGGTCAACTACCGGCTCCGGGACTGGTGCATTTCCCGCCAGCGCTACTGGGGGCCGCCCATCCCGGTCCTCTACTGCGAAAAGTGCGGGCCCCTGCCCGTGCCGGACCAGGACCTGCCCGTGATCCTGCCCGAGATCGAGGACTACCGGCCGGACGGCTCCGGCGACGCGCCGCTCAAACGTGTGCCCGAGTTCTTCCATACCACCTGCCCGCAGTGCGGCGGGCCGGCCACCCGCGAAACCGACGTCTCGGACAATTTTCTTTGCTCAGCCTGGTACTTCTACCGCTACCCCTCGACCGACTTCGACGACCGGGCCTTTGACCCGGACCGGACCCGAAAATGGCTGCCCGTGGACCTGTACGTGGGCGGCCACGAGCACGCGGTCATGCACCTTTTGTACTCCCGCTTCCTGTGCATGGCCCTCCATCAGATCGGGCTGATCGACTTCGAGGAACCCTTCAACCGGTTCGTGGCCCACGGGCTCATCACCAAGGACGGCGGCAAGATGAGCAAGTCCAAGGGCAACGTGGTCAACCCCGACGATTTCATCGGTGAATACGGGGCCGACGCCTTCCGCGTCTATCTCATGTTCATGGGCGACTACCTGGAGGGCGGGGACTTCCGCGACGAAGGCGTGCCGGCCATGCGCGGCTTCCTGGACCGGGCCTGGACCCAGTTCGACCCCGAGGGCCTGGAAGAGGGCGAACCCACCGACCGGGAGACCCTGTACTGGCTGCACCATACCATCCAGGCGGTCACGGCCGACATAGGCAGGTTCTCCTACAACACGGCCCTGGCCCGGCTCATGGAGCTGCTCAACCACGTGCAGCGGGCCGGCGTCAAGAACCGGGTCGTGGCCGAGGCCTTTGTCCGGCTGCTGGCGCCCTTTGCCCCCTACGTCAGCGAGGAGCTGTGGGAGCGGCTGGGGCACGGGGAGAGCGTCTTCAAAGAGGACTGGCCTACCTACAATAGGGCGTATACAGTCCGGCGGGTGATCGAGTTCGTGGTCCAGATCAACGGCAAGGTGCGGGCCAAGATCGAGGTCGAGGCCGACCTGCCCCAGGACGCGGTCGAAAAGGCCTGTTTGGAGCACGAACGGGTCGTCGCCTACACCGAGGGCAAAAAGATCGTCAAGAAAATCTTCGTGCCGGGCAAGCTGCTGAATCTGGTGGTACGCTGAGCGCGTAGGGGCACGTTGCACGTGCCCCTGCAGGTGGCATATCGGTTCGGCAAGCCATGGGGCGACGGATGTGTCGCCCGCGTCATTCATGCCTGGCCGACAAGCCGTGCGACGGGCCATTCGGCAGGCTCACGGTCCCGAGCAAAAGTCGAGGGACTCATGGCCGTGAACAACGCCGAAGGGCGGCTATGGTCCCACGCGTATCCTTCAGGGGCAACCATGAAACGTCATGCCTTGAAACGGCTGACCGTTCTTTTTTTGTCTTGTATATTCGCTGGTTGTGCTTCTTGGATGACCCACAAAAACAAGGCAGCGCCGGTAAAAAGGAGCAAGAAGGCTGATTGCCCATGACTTGCCTTTTGTCTGCCGATTGACGCTGGTTTTGACTGCCCTTTGAATGCACAGTAAACACCACGGGGTCCCGATTGGGACCCCGAAATTTTTGTGCAAGGTGCGCGGGCGGTCTTAGAGGAAGGCCACGCGGCGGTTGAGATTCACCAGGCGGGCGGCCATGGTGTAGAGAATCTGCTTGACGAATTTGAGTTGCAGTTCGAGTTCCATCTGGTTGATTTGATTGGGTTCGAACCGCAGGCAGTAGCATTGATCCCGGGCCACCACATGGGCCGTGCGGGGCGTTCTGGCCAGGGCACCGATTTCGCCGAAGGAGTCCCCGGACTGTAACGTGGCGAGAACTTTACCATTTTTGATGACGGACACCTGGCCCTTGACTAGGATGTACAGGAACAGGTCGTCCTCGCCCTCGGTGATGATCCGTTCACCGGGGTCTGCCTTGACCCAGGAACCGTTGTCCACCACGCGGTCGATCTCTTCTATGGAAAACCCGTGGAAGAATTCGATATTTTTCAAAATTTCAGGAAAATCCTGCATTCAGAACACCTTTTCCTCAAGGACCATTCCTCATGCTGAACGTGATCCCCCTGGTCGATGACGAATGCCTTGAATGTAGTCGTCGTCGGACCGCGCGTCAAGGCTAAAATCGATCGGCGGCGTCGCGGCCCGGCAGGCTCCAATTCATCGGAACGGCTTGCATTTTCAGCATGATTGCATGTACATTAGAACTTGGCTTATAATTAGAGTGGATTTCTTTGGGCCGGGCGGGGCGAAAGAATTCGGAACGCGCTCGGTGATCATGACCCTGATCCCCAAGGAGTAATTTGCTTGTGAAAGCGCCGACCCGAATCAACGCCACGCGTTGGGGCCAGTTAGGATTTCTGGCCCTGTTGCTCATTGGGATCTATTATTCGACCTACCGGTGGTTGATCGGCCAGGACTGGTCCCGCGAGGATTACAGCTACAGCTTCCTGGTTCCGTTCATTGCCCTTTATCTCATTTGGGACCGGCGGAAATGGTTGCAAGCGGCCGGTTCAACGCCGTCCTGGTTGGGGTTCCTGCCCTTCGCGGCCGGTATCGTCTTGTTTTGGCTGGGAGAACTGGGCGGGGAATTCTTCAGCCTTTATGTTTCCTCCTGGCTGATGGCCGTGGGCTTTTTTTGGATGCTGCAAGGCTGGGCCAGGGTCCGGGCCATCTGGTTCGCCCTGTTCATGCTCCTGGCCATGTTCCCCCTCCCTCATTTCCTCTACGATAAAATCGCGGTACAACTCAAGCTGATCTCCTCCCGGTTGGGCGTGGCCATCATCCAGATGTACGGCATGCCCGCTTTCCGGGAAGGGAACATCATCGATCTCGGGTTCACCCGGCTGCAGGTGGTGGACGCCTGCAGCGGCCTGCGCTATTTGATCCCGCTGATTATCCTGAGCCTGCTCCTGGCGTATTTTTACCGGACGGTCTGGTGGAAACGTGTTTTGGTAGTGGCTTCCTCGATCCCGCTGTCCATTATCACCAACGGACTGCGCATTGCCCTGACCGGAATTCTTTACAGCATGTGGGGCGCGAAGGTGGCCGAGGGTTTTTTCCACGGATTTTCCGGCTGGTTCATTTTTATGTTTTCGCTGGCGATCTTGCTTCTGGAAATCGCCCTGCTGAGGTTGCTGCCGCCGGATCGGGCCGCGAAGAAAGCCGGCCAGGGACCCGGCCCCTCCGAACCGCCGAGCCCCCCGGATTCGGACCACCCGACCCGGAAAGGCCTGGCCGCCATATTCTCGCCGGTACAGTTTCCCGTGGCCGTGGTGCTGATGGCCTTGACCCTGATTCTGTCCCAAGGTGTTGAATTTAGAGAAAAAATTCCAATCAGCCAACCGCTCAACCTCATGCCGCTCAGGATCGGCGATTGGACCGGCGTTTCTCAGGCCATGGAGCCGGAGATCATCGACACACTGGACCTGAGCGATTACATCATCATCGATTATCGCAATCCGGAAGGCCAGTTGGTCAATTTTTACACGGCCTACTACGAAAGCCAGCGCAAAGGCGAATCCATTCATTCGCCGGCCACCTGCCTGCCCGGCAGCGGTTGGTCCTTTAAAGACGCCGGGCTGCAGACCCTTTCTTCGCCCAACGCCGGGTTCAAACCCATACGGGTCAACCGGGCTTTCATGGAAAGGAGCGGGAGCCGGGAGCTGGTTTACTACTGGTTTCAGATGCGGGGGCGTGTCTTGACCAGCACGTATCAGCTTAAAATCTTTGTCTTTTGGAACGCGCTCCTGCACCAGAGAACGGACGGCGCGCTGGTTCGCTTGATCACGCCTGTTTATGGCAACGAAAAGCTGCCGCAGGCCGAGGCGCGGCTGGAGGGGTTCGCGGCCCAGATCGTGCCGCTGCTGGATCAATTCCTGCCCGGGGAGCAGGCGGCCCGCAAGCCTTGAGGCCTGGCGGGGCCGTTTCGCGCGGGAAAAGGCTTAAATAAAAAGAAGTTACGCCAGGGTCTTCTGGAGGACCCAAGCCATGTTCCGGCCCAGGGTCTGCATGGTCCGCATCCCTTCCTCGTCTTTTTCCACGTCCCCGGGATTCATGCCGATGCCCAGGTTCCAGTAGCTGGAGCCGGGTACAATCATTTGACAATACAGGAAAAAGTGGTTGAGCGTGTCCAGCGTGCTCACGCTGCCCGCCCGCCGGGCCGCCGACACCGCGGCCCCGACCTTGCGGGTGAACAGGCCGCCGTTGGCCGTGGACACCAGGCAGGCGCGGTCCAGCACGGCCTTGATTTCCGGTGTAACTCCGGCTAGATAGGTCGGCGATCCCAGCAGGATGCCGTCCGCTTCCAGCATTTTCTCCAGGATGCCGTTGAAATCGTCTCGCCGCGCGCAGCGCTGGTTCCGCTTGGCGAAACATCCGAAGCAGGAGCGGCAGCCTCGGATTTTTTTGTCAGCCATTTGAATAACTTCGGTCTTGATGCCCTCGGCCTTGAGTTCCGCGAAGACGTGGGAGATCAGGCTGAAGGTGTTTCCCTTTTTGCGGGGGCTGCCGTTGATGGCCACGACTTTCATGAGCTGTTTTTCCTCCCTGCCGACCGCCGGTTGGCGGCCGTTGCACGGCCGTTTTTTGGCCTGTTTTTGGCCGGCTTCACCCTAGCGAAGAGCAGCGTAGCGGCAAACAATGATCGCCAAGCGGCAAATAATGATGGATTCACCGACTTGGCCGCTCGGGCCGGTGTCTAGCTCGGCATCGCGGGCGCCGGCGACTCTTTGGGCGGGGCGTCGCGCGGCTCGCCAAAGCGCACGGTCAAGGCCAGCACCCGGCCGTCATAGGTCTCCTTGACCTTGTAGGGCAGCTTCTTGAACAGACGGATCATCCAGCGGTTGTCCGGGATGGTGTAGGCCATGAATCCGTCAATGCCATGGTCTCGGGCCACCTTGGCCAGCTTCTCCTGGATGATGGACGAGACGCCCTTGCCCTGCCAGGCCTTGTCCACGCTGTAGGCCACCTCGGCCAGGCCCGAATCCGCCTCCAGGAAATAGCAACCCACGCCGATGATCTTTTCGTACCCGGGTTCGCCGATCACGGCCACGATGGTCATGTTCTGGGCGTAATCCACCTCGTACATGTCGGCCACTTCCTCGCGGAAGAAGGCGGTCTTGAGGTGCATGAACCGGCGGTACACGTCCTGCTGGTCCAGGTTGTAGAAATGTTCCTGGATGGTGCGTTCGTCGGTCAGACGGGCCGGCCGGAAAAAGACCCGCTGTCCGCCGATGAGCCGGGTCTCCTCGATGGTCCGGGGATAGACGCTGCGGATGCTGTTGGCCGGCGTGCGTTCCGGTCCCAGCAGCCCGGCCTCCTTGGCCTGCTGAAAGAGTTCGTCCCGGAAATCCGGATGGGCCACGCTGATCATGGCGATGGCCCGCTCCTGGAGGTTCTTGCCGAACAGGTTGACCACGCCGAATTCGGTGACGATGTACTGCACGTCGCCCCGGGGCACGACCACCGGGATGTCGGTCAAAAGGGGCACGATGCGGCTGGCCCGGCCGTCCAGCGTAGTCGAGGGCAGCATGATGATGTTCTTGCCGCCCGGAGACTGGCTGGCCCCGCGCACGAAATCCATGATGCCGCACACGCCGGTCAGATGGTTGTAGGGCAGGGCGTCCACGGCCACCTGGCCGGTCAGGTCCATGGCCATGGCCACGTTCAAGGCCACCATCTTGTTGTGCTGGGCGATGACCGTGGGGTCGTTCACATAGTCCGAGGGATGGAACTCGATGCTCGGGTTGTCGTGCAGATACTCGTACAGGCTCGTGGTGCCGATGGCGCCCGAGGCCACCAGCTTGCCCTCGTTCAGCCCCTTTTTCTTGTTGGTGATGACCCCCAGGGAGACCAGGCTCATGATGCCGTCGCTCAGGAACTCGGTGTGCACGCCCAGGTCGTTTTTGTCGGACATGCCCACCAGGATGGCCTGGGGCGTTGCCCCCAGGCTGATCTGGAGCGTGGAGCCGTCCTCGATCAGGTTGGCCACGTGCCGGCCGATCAGGTGGGCGGATTCGAACTCGGGCGGCTCCCCGATGGTCAGGAGTTCCTCCTCGTGCTCGACAATGACGTCCACGTCGTTGACGTGGAGGAAACCGTTGCCCATGACCCGGGGCATGCGGGGGTTGATCTGGGCGATGACCAGGTCCGCGGTCTGGGCCGCGGCCAGGGTCACGTCCACGCTGACCCCCAGGCTGAGCCAGCCGAAGTCGTCCGGTTCCGAGGTCTGGATCAGGGCCACGTTGATGGGAAGCTGCCGGCTCTTGAACAGGCGGGGCACGGCCGACAGGTTGATGGGCACCAGGAAGCGCTTGTTCACCGACAGGGCGCGGGGTTTGGCCGACCCCAGGTAGAAGGAGCGCACCGAAAAGCGCCGGCTGGCCGTCTGGTCCGCGATCAGGGTCAGGGGCGTGGTTTCCAGGCTGAGCACCCGGACGATTTCCAGGTCGGCGAAGTATTTGGCCTCGGCCGCCAGTTGCTTGACCAGGTGCTGCGGCTCGCCGCAGGAGGAGCCGATAAAGACGCGCTGGCCCCGCTTGACCATCTGAATGGCCTCTTCCGCGGTCCGCCGCTTGGATAGATACTCGTCCGGCCAGTATGGAATTTTGGAGGTCATGTCCGCTCGACCCTCGCCCGCCCGTCCCTGTGTGATGTTCGCCGGCCTCGCCGGCGTCCCGGTTAACTTGAAATTCTACCTGTAATGGAAAGGGGTTGTCAACTCGGGAGCGGTGGGGGTAGTGGGTTAGTTTGGGAAAATCCATACCCCTTTCCTAGGAATTCCTGGGGCTTCGCGCTCACCGGGGTGACGTGTTTGCCCTTTATCGCAGTTCGAAACGTCATTCCCGCGAAGGCGGGAATCCAGTCTTGGACAACTGGGAGTCCGAACTGCCTCGCAATGAAAA